>Ga0208172_1000566_pt1 | contig 11430 bp, 10 predicted proteins | sample Colrivmet1552A02_FD_187657 | JGI IMG/M metagenome (GOLD analysis project Ga0208172, IMG submission 187657) | Estuarine microbial communities from the Columbia River estuary - metaG 1552A-02 (SPAdes) (version 2) | ecosystem: Environmental > Aquatic > Marine > Intertidal zone > Estuary | place... | reverse complement strand
ACTGAGGAAAGAAGGCGCGAACTATCCAAAATGGCCAAGGCAGAGTCAGAAGATGCCAAAGTAGGTGTCCGATCAGCGCGTCAAGAGGCCAACAAAGATTTAAAAGCAGCCGAGCTACCTGAGGACGTACTCAAAGACGCGGAAAATAAAGTGCAACAACTTACCGATAAATACATCGCTAAAGTAGAACAGTTATACAGCGTTAAGGAAAAAGAAATCATGACCGTCTAATCCATTGGTGGCAGAACACCTACTGCCCAGCTTTGACATACGCCTATGAAAACCAACGGATTTTGGCAACTTATCGCCCGGGTCATACTTAGAAATCGCTTACTGATCCTTCTGGTAATTGCTGGAATCACAGCTGCGCTGGCTACCCAATGGAAATACATGCGGTTCTCCAACTCGGAGGCCAATCTCCTGCCGATTGATCACCCGATCAGCCTTACTTATCAAAACTTTTTAGCTCAATTTGGCGAGGAAGGCAATATCGTGGCCGTTGCCATCACTAGTGCGGATCAAATATCAGCAGAATCCCTAGGGCATTGGCATGAATTTAGCCGCTCGCTGGAAAATTTGGAGGAAGTGGAGATGGTACTTTCCACCGAAAACGTACGCACACTTAAAAAAAGTGAATCCGGAGACCGATTTACTTTTAGCCCCTACTATGAAGATTCGAACCAAACCCCTGACCCTGAATCTTTAAAACATTTCTTTATCTCCCAACCGTTCTACGAACAAATCCTATACAACAAGGAAACGTCGACCGTGAGAACCTTGATTTATTTGGACAAAAAAATCGTCAATACTTCAGCCAGAAAAACCTTTATACTGGAGAAGTTTAACCCATTAGTTGAAAAATTCGAACAGAGTTCTGGTCTGAATGCCTATGTCTCCGGCATGCCCTACATACGGACCATGAATGCACAAAGCATTATCGATGAAATTGGGCTATTCATATTGGGCGCATTGGTCGTGACTACCTTGATCTTCTTTTTCTTTTTTAGGTCCTACCGAGCCACCTTTATTTCTATGGCCGTGGTGATCATAGGCGTTATGTGGTCGTTTGGTATTTTGGGATTGTTGCGTTACGAAATCACTGTGCTTACCGCACTGATCCCCCCACTGATTATCGTCATCGGCATTCCGAATTGCATTTTCTTGATCAACAAATACCAACAAGAAGTAAAGAACCACGGGAACAAAGCGCTATCCTTGATTAGGGTCATTGGAAAAGTGGGGAACGCCACCTTGATGACCAACATGACCACTGCTTCGGGGTTTGCCACATTTGCCTTGACCAACAGCAACTTGCTTAAAGAGTTCGGTATAGTCGCGTCCATCAATATCTTGGGCATATTCCTTTTGTCCATTGCCATCATTCCCATCATCTACAGTATGATGGATAAGCCCAAAGACAGGCACCTCAAACATTTAGAAAAAAGATGGATCGGTGGTTTTGTTCAGTGGACCACAGAGGTCGTACGCCATCACAGAGTAACTGTCTACATGATCGCCATTTCTGCACTAGCCATCAGTATTATAGGGATTTTCCAGATTAAAACCTCCGGATCACCGATTGAGGATATGCCCAAAAACAAATCATTTTACCAAGATATCGGGTTCTTTGAACAGGAATTTACCGCCGTACTGCCCTTGGATATTGTAATAGAAACGAAGCAGAAAAATGGGGTTTATCGCCCAGCCACCTTGAAGCGAATCGATGAACTGCAGCAATACATAGAAACCGAGGAAAATCTGGCCAAGCCGCTGTCTGTAGTCAACCTGGTTAAATATGCCAAACAAGCCTACTACAATGGATTGCCTCAATACTATGAATTGCCCAGCCCTCAAGAGCGAAGTTTTATCAACCAAGCTATCCTCAACAGCAGTGCTTCACAAAACAACTTACTCAGTGCCTTCACTGATTCCAGTGGGCAAATCACCCGAATTTCCACAGGAATTAAGAACCTAGGAACCAAGGAAATGGAATTAGTGTACGGTGGACTAGACAAAACACTCGATCGACTTTTTCCCAAAGAGCAATACACTACCTATACGACGGGAAAAGCACTGTTGTTTCTCAAGGGAACTGAATACTTGATTACCAACTTATTGATCTCACTCCTACTAGCCATATTGCTCATCTCCTTATTTATGGCCTATCTGTTTAGATCGTTCAGAATGATCGTCATCTCGCTGATTCCCAATATATTGCCCTTAATCATTACGGCTGGAATCATGGGCTTTGTCGGTATTCCGATCAAGCCTTCTACCATATTGGTGTTTAGTATTGCGTTTGGTATATCGGTAGATGATACCATTCACTTTTTGGCCAAATACCGCCAGGAATTGGTCTTGCATCAATGGAAAATTAAAGTCTCCGTATACGGAGCACTCAAAGAAACTGGAGTGAGTATGTTTTACACTTCCATCGTTTTATTTTTTGGATTCTCTATATTCACCGTATCCGATTTTGGCGGCACCATCGCCTTAGGTGCCTTAGTGTCCATCACTTTACTACTGGCTATGCTGTCAAACCTGGTGTTGCTGCCTGCCCTATTGCTCTCACTAGAAAGAAGTATCGCCAACAAAAACACCTTAAAAGAAATACCTCTGGATATCCTTCCTGATGATTCAGATCAATAATTTATCTTTGTTTCCTTATTTGCCTATTCAAGCTGACTATGAAAACGCCTACGATTTGCCAATTGCTCCTAGAAGACAAAACAGCCAAAAACATGACCGTTCAGGGATGGGTGCGCAGTTTTAGAAGTAACCGATTTATTGCGCTTAACGATGGATCAACCGGTCAAAATCTTCAGTGTGTGGTTGAATTTGAACAGTACGACCCTGCCTTATTGAAAAAAATCAACGTAGGTGCAGCAGTAAAACTTACAGGAGACATCACTGAATCTGAAGGAGCAGGCCAAAAATATGAACTGAAGGTTTCGGAAATTACGGTTTATGGTACTTCTGATCCAGAAACGTACCCCATTCAGCCAAAAAAACACTCGCTTGAATTCCTGAGAGAGAAAGCACATCTGAGGGTGCGCACCAATACCTTTAGCGCCGTAATGCGATTGCGATCTAGGCTGGCCTATGCCGTTCACCATTATTTTACTACCCAATCGTTTTATTACGTCCACACCCCTATCATTACCGGGTCGGATGCAGAAGGTGCGGGTGAAATGTTTCGGGTAACTACGCTAGCTCCTCAAAACCCACCACTTAACGAGGAGGGCAAAGTAAATTACAAAGAGGATTTTTTTGGCAAGGAAACCAACCTCACCGTATCTGGCCAATTAGAGGCCGAAACCTACGCCATGGCACTAGGCAAAGTATACACCTTTGGCCCGACCTTTCGAGCCGAGAACTCCAATACATCGAGACACTTGGCTGAGTTTTGGATGATTGAGCCAGAAGTTGCTTTTAACGACTTATGGGACAACATGGATCTGGCCGAGGACTTCATCAAGTACGTGATTAACGACGCACTGACGCACTGCAAAGAAGATTTAATTTTCTTGGAAGCTCGCTTGCTAGAGGAAGAAAAAACAAAGCCTCAGGCTGATCGAAGCGAGTTGTCACTCATAGAGAAACTAAAATTTGTCACCGACAATAAGTTCATCCGCCTCTCTTACACCGAAGCAGTTGAGATATTGATGCAGAGCACCCCGAACAAAAAGAAAAAGTTTCAATACCCCATTGAAGGTTGGGGTGTAGATCTACAAAGCGAGCACGAACGTTACTTGGTAGAAAAACACTTTAAGTGCCCCGTAGTTCTCTACGATTACCCCGCTGAGATCAAAGCGTTTTATATGAGGCTCAACGAAGATCAGAAAACAGTTCGGGCCATGGATATTTTATTTCCAGGTATTGGAGAGATCGTTGGCGGGTCACAGAGGGAAGAACGTTTAGATGTGCTAGAGCAGCGCATGGAAGCCCTCGGAATTGATCCCAAGGAATTATGGTGGTATCTCGATCTAAGAAAATTCGGCACAGCCCCACATGCTGGATTTGGCCTAGGGTTTGAACGATTGGTTCTGTTTGTGACAGGTATGACCAACATCCGCGATGTCATTCCATTCCCAAGAACACCGCAAAATGCAGAATTTTAACTTGGACTTTACCGCTGCTTAGTGTAGCTTCAAGACATGTTAAAACAACACCTACAACTTAAACTTTCTCAGAAATTATCCCCCCAGCAGATTCAACTCATGAAGTTGATTCAGCTGCCTACGCAGGCATTCGAGCAAAGAATCCGGCAAGAACTCGAGGAAAATCCTGCCCTGGAAAAAGGAAAAGAGGAGTTGGATCATGAGGTGTCCGACGTCTATGAGGATGATTTATACGAGAATGATCATCAAGAGATCGATGCTCAGGACGTCAATATCGATGATTATTTGAGTGATGACGAATTTCCCGACTACAAAACACAAAGCAACAATTACGCGGAACAAGAGGAACGAGAAATACCCTATGCCGCTGGTCAAAGTTTTTATCAATCCCTGATCGACCAACTTAACCAACAGATGACCACCGAACGTGAATGGTTGATCGCTGCCTTTTTAATCGGGAGCATCGATGAAAGTGGTTACCTGAGAAGACCTATGCTGGATTTACTCGATGACCTCGCATTCAATGAAAATCTGATTGCTAGCGAACAAGAAGTGGAGCAAGTGATTGAGCAATTCTTGCACAAACTGGATCCAGCTGGCGTAGGCGCACGAACTTTAGAAGAATGTCTTCTGGTTCAACTATCCAGAAAAACGAGTACAGAAGCAATAAAAAATGCAAAATTACTCATAGAAGTAGCCTTTGACGCATTTAGCAAAAAGCACTATGATAAAATGATGCAGCGTCTAAAGTGGGAAGAGCAAACGCTTAGAGAAGCATTGCATGAGATAGAAAAATTAAATCCCAAGCCAGGCAGTGCCTTCACTGAGCAAGGCAAAATCACGGAACACATTATCCCTGACTTCACACTCGTAGTCCAAGACGGATCTATAGATGTCCAACTCAACGGCAGGAACGCACCCGAGTTACACGTATCACAAGCGTACCAAACGCTCATGCATACCTATAAAGACGGAGCAGACAAGACACCAAGCCTGAAGGAGGCAGTCACCTTTATCAAGCATAAACTCGATGCCGCTCAATGGTTTATCGACGCCATCAGACAGAGACAAGACACCTTGCTCAGAACGATGAATGCCATAGTTGCCCATCAAAAAGAGTATTTTCTCACCGGAGATGAAACAAAAATAAAGCCGTTGATTTTAAAGGATATCGCTCATGAAATTCAAATGGATATATCGACGGTATCCAGGGTAGTCAACAGCAAATATGTCGATACTCCATACGGAACCCACTTAGTCAAATACTACTTTTCCGAGGGCATGAAAAATGATCAAGGGGACGATATATCCACCAAAGAAATTAAAACAATCTTGGGTCAAATCATCGAAGCGGAGGACAAGTCGAAACCATTAAACGACGATGATCTCACCAAAATACTCAAAGAAAAAGGGTACCCGATCGCGAGAAGAACAGTGGCCAAATATCGAGAGCAGCTTGGTCTTCCCGTAGCGAGACTCAGAAAATCACTATAAAATAAAAAACCCCAGTACTTGTGTACTGGGGTTTTTTCGTAGATCACAACAAAAACTACTCTAAGTTTCTAAATGCATCACCGTTGTAGGTGGTGTAATTAATCTTTAGAGAGTTTACTTTTCTCAACTCCATTTTAATATCTTGGATAATACCCATATTGGCATTTTTATCCACCTTAAGAGAGGTGGTCAAAACATTTTGAAGTTCTTGTGCTTTTTTGGCGCGTTCTGCCAAAATATAAGCCCCTACTTCTTTAGCATCAGCAAACTTATCGTTTAACTGTACTTTGGTTTCGGTACCAAACGCTTTTTGATACTCGCGAGTGGGTTTACCGGCATACACATAGATCACACGATCCTTTTTATCCAACTTTTTAATTTCGTTGGCATTAGGTAACGTGTTTTCAATTTTCAAAGAACTGTCCTTCATCACCGTTACGGTCATAAAGAAGAACAACAGCATGAAAACGATATCCGGCAAAGAAGCTGTAGAAACTGGTGGCAAATCGCCGCTTTTCTTCTTGTTAAACTTTGACATAATTTATCGTTTAAAATTATTTAATAGCTGTTTCAGCCTCAGAGAACTTCTGTGGATACAAATCTTGAATACGCTTCACTTTCTCTTTTAACTCCTCACGAATTTCGCTAGGTGTTTCTGGATTGTTGTACAAGTCTTCCATCTCGGTGAAATTTCTACGGTACAAACGCTGCGCTTCACGATTCCTTAGGTCGTTATAGGCTCCTACAATCTCGTTTTGAACGGCAATGTATACACCATACTTGGTTTCACGATCACTTTTCAAAGAGACAATTGCTTTTTCAGGATTATCTGAAGAACTCGCATCCCTTAATCCCTGACAATAATCACAGAACGGGTTATCTTGAGTAGCTTCAGACTTGGATAAACCTCCATTATCCAAAAAGGCAATTACCGATGTGCGCAAATCAGCCAATTCAACGGGTTGTTCATCTGCAAGTATTTGTCCATACTTGTTAACGTTCACCAAGAAAATGTTCTTTTGTTTAATAACAACGTCTGTATCAGGCGGTTCAATCGGAGGCAGCATACGGTCTAAGCCTGCATCAGTTTCAATAGTCGTGGTGACCAAGAAAAAGATGAGCAGCAAGAACGCAATGTCCGCCATTGAGCCAGCATTTACTTCTGGTGGTGCTCCTCTTCTAGCCATAATATTACTTTTTAAATACGCGTTTAAGACCTGGTCCTACCATGAGAACCACAGCGATCAGCATGAGGATGAAAAATACATTCAAGCCCATTCCAATATTTCTGATGGTTGATTCAGTAGTTTCAATCCCAAGATTGGCCATTTCTTCAACGCTAACATCAGAACCGCTGGAAAGGATGTAGGAGAGCAAAACAACTACCAACAATCCACCCAAAGACTTCAAGGTACTGACTAATATAGCTTTAGATGAAAGAATTCTCTTGATGGCAAAATATAATGTAGAAAATATAGCAATCGCCAACAACAAGTACGTGATCATGAACATTAAGCTCATAGAAGTACTTTCAACTGCCTCACTGGCAGGCATCTCCGCATCCGGAAGTTGAAACCACAGAATGGTTCCAATCAAGCCCAATGCGATTAATGCAATTTTTAAAAACTTATGCATGATTATATAACTTTAAATTGGGGCTTGATTATTTTTTGGTGTTCGCAGCCAACATATCGATCAAAGCGATAGAAGAATCTTCCATATCATTGATGATGCTGTCGATCTTTGCTACGATGTAGTTGTAGAAAATCTGCAAAATGATCGCAGTAATCAAACCAAATACGGTAGTCAAAAGGGCTACTTGGATATCACCAGCGATCAAAGACGCGCTCAAGTTACCTACAGCAGCAATTTTTTGGAACGCCTGAATCATCCCGATTACAGTACCCATGAACCCAAGCATCGGAGCTACTGCAATAAATAAAGATAACCAAGAAACGTTTTTCTCTAATTGACCCATTTGCACACCTCCGTAGGCAACTACTGCTTTTTCAGCAGATTCAATACCTTCTTTAGCGCGATCTAACCCTTGGTAGTAAATAGAAGCAACAGGACCTTTGGTATTTCTGCACAATTCTTTAGCAGCTTCAATCCCGCCAGAAGCTAATGCAGCCTCTACGTCTTCTCTAAGTTTAGCGGTGTTGGTTGTAGACAAGTTCAAGAAAATGATACGCTCGATGGCTACAGCCAAACCGAGGATCAAAGAAAGCAATACAATTCCCATGAAGGATGCACCTCCCTGGATGAATTGCTCTTTTAACACTTGTGTAAATCCTTTGGCTGCGGGAGCCTCTTCTTGCAAAACAACGGCAGCTGTAGTCAATGCAGCAGACATTTGACCAGCGATTGCTTTTGCGCTTACGATACTTGTACTTGTAACAAATAACCCAGCTACTGCTAGGATTGAAAATGGTTTTTTCATTGTGATCAACTTAAATTTTAGTTAGTTAATGGTGTTAAAGATAAAAAAATTAGTCAATAAAAAATTAAAACTTACTCAGCAGAGAGGAAGGGATTCGAACCCTCGATACACTTTTGGTGTATACACACTTTCCAGGCGTGCGCCTTCGACCACTCGGCCACCTCTCTAGTTTAAAAAACGGTCCAAATAACAAAAAAAAAGCTAGTAAATCAAACGATTGCGGTTAATTATTTTGCTCGCCACACAAAGAAGTTGACCACAGCGACCTAAGTTCTTGAGGGTCAATTTCAGAGCCCAACAAAACCATCAATTTGGCCAGGGCGGCCTCCGTAGTTAAATCTCTTCCACTGAGAATTTCCGGATGATTAAAACGGATACTTGTTTGGTAGTGATCATCCAACACCCCCCCACCAGCACACTGTGTTACGTGGCATAAAAGCACGTTTTGAGCTAGCGCCTCATGGATGATTTCGTGCAGCCAAGGTGCGTCTGGAGCATTCCCGGCACCAAAAGATTCGATTAACACGGCCGAGAGACCTGCCTCGAGCAGCACAGAGCGAACCAGTGACTGAGGCATACCAGGATATAGCTTCAGAAGCCCTACCTTATTGTTCAAGCGTTTATGAAAAACGGGGGAAGCAAGCATACTGCGCCACAAATATCCGTGGTTAACCTCTAATTGAACCCCGGATTCCACCAGCGCAGGATAGTTAAACGAGGCAAAAGCATTGAAATGAGAGGCGCTTACCTTAGTAGTCCTGTTGGCTCTATATAATTTGTATTCAAAATACAGACCTACTTCTTGAATCACGGGAATGCCCTCCTGGTGTAGTGCCGCAATTTGTATAGCCGTGATCAAATTCTCTTTAGCGTCGGTCCTTAAATCACCGATGGGCAACTGTGAACCCGTGAAGATGATCGGCTTGGGTAAGCCGCGCACCATAAACGACAAAGCAGAAGCGGTATAACTCATGGTGTCGCTGCCGTGTAACACTACGAATCCGTCGTAGTTCTGGTGGTTAACCTCCAATAATTCCACTAATTCAATCCAGTGACTGGGTTGCATGTTACTGGAATCCATGGGTTGAGCAAAAGAAATAGAAGAGATGATACAATCCAGCCATTTCAATTCGGGAATCTGGGCTACCAAATGATCAAAGTCAAATGGTTTCAATGCACCATCCTCCGGATCTTTCACCATACCGATGGTCCCACCGGTGTAAATCACCAAAATTTTGGCTTTATAAGGTTTCATCAGACCAGTTAAATAGGGTTTTGGCGTTAGCTGAAGTGACTTGACCTATTTCTTGTTCACTCACACCGTACAGTGCCGCTAATTTGGCCACCACTAAGGTAAGGAATTCAGGTTCATTTCGTTTCCCTCTATGAGGTACCGGAGCTAAATACGGGGCATCTGTCTCCAAGAGCACATGTTCCAGTGGAATTTGATTGATCCACTGATCGATTTGCCCATTTTTAAAGGTCACTACGCCACCAATTCCTAAGTAAAGCCCTAAGGAAATAGCTCTTTGTGCTTGAGAAAAATCACCTGTAAAACAGTGAAACACCCCTCGATGAAGCCCATCAAAAGAAGTCAACACGTCGAAAACCTCATCAAAAGCTTGTCGGCAATGGATCGCAAAAGGGAGATTAAAGTCCCGAGCCCACTGGATTTGCCGGGCAAATGCCTCTTGTTGTTCCTTCAAATAGGTTTTGTCCCAATAGAGATCGATACCTATTTCTCCTACAGCAATACATTTTTCTGTAGACAATTGATGGTGTACATGAGTTAACTCCTGCTCAAATCCCGGACCCACGTGCGTGGGATGAAGTCCCGCCATCACAGAAACACAAAACGGATACGCCTTTTCTAGTTGGCGCATCCGTTGTGTATACGTTGAATCGATGGCTGGAAGTATAAACCGTTGAACACCGGCGGCCAACCCCCTTTCGATGACTTGTGCTACATCAGCATCGAATTCTGGCACATATAAATGAGTATGGGTGTCTACAAACACAGAAACTATAGTTCGAGCGCTTGCTTAACCTGATTGTTCATCAGCACTTCAATTGGATTCTCCAAAGCCTCTTTAACAGCCACTAAGAAACCAACTGACTCACGACCATCGATAATTCTGTGGTCATAAGAAAGGGCTACGTACATCACAGGTGCCGCCACGATCGCTCCATCTTTAACGACTGGGCGCTCCACAATGTTATGCATCCCTAAAATGGCGCTTTGAGGAGGATTGATGATCGGTGTAGACAACATAGATCCAAAAACACCGCCGTTGGTGATCGTAAACGTACCTCCCGTCATCTCATCTACGGTAATAGCCCCTTCACGAGCGCGCACGGCCAACCTTTTCACCTCAGCTTCTACCCCTCTAAAACTCAACAATTCAGCATTTCGAATCACGGGTACCATCAAACCTTTAGGACCTGAAACCGCTATACTGATGTCGCAAAAATCATAGGTAATCATGTCCTTGTCATCGATCATCGAATTGACCGCTGGGAACATTTTAAGGGCGCGAATGACCGCTAGCGTAAAGAAGGACATGAATCCTAAACCAACACCGTGTTTTGCAGCAAATGCATCTTTATACTCTTTGCGCAAGGCAAATATCGCGCTCATATCCACCTCGTTAAAGGTGGTGAGCATCGCAGTTTCATTTTTAGCAGCCACCAAACGCTCGGCTACTTTTCTGCGCAACATCGACAACTTAGTTCTCGACTCCCCTCTACTTCCATGTGTGGGCGCAGATCCCATAGAAGGTACCGCTTGTTGCGCATCCTCCTTGGTGATTCGACCTTCCCGACCTGTTCCAGCTACTTGAGCGGGATCAATTCCTTTTTCCGCCAAAATCTTTTGAGCAGCCGGCGAGGCAATTCCAGCACCTTTTTGAGGTGTTGTCACTGCAGGAGCTGAGGCAGCTACCGGAGCTGGTGTAGCGACAGGATCCGTTTCTTTTTTGGCCTCGACCGAAGGAGCTGATTTGGATGCACCAGATGGTTTAGCGGCAGCTGTGTCGATCAAACAAACCACTTGCCCAACGGCAACTGCATCTCCCTCTTCAGCCTTAAGCGTGATGATACCACTTGCCTCAGCAGGCAATTCCAAAGTGGCTTTATCTGAGTCCACCTCAGCGATGGCTTGGTCTTTTTCAACATAATCCCCATCGGCCACCAACCAAGAGGCAATTTCAACCTCGGTGATGGATTCTCCTGGAGAAGGAACTTTCATTTCTAGTATCATGGCGATAAAATTAGTTCAATTAGAGAGAAAACACTTGATCAATTACATCCTGATGGCGCTTTTTAGCGCGTACAGGGCTACCTGCTGCCGGCGAAGCATACATATCTTGTGCCGCC
>Ga0208172_1000542_pt1 | contig 11868 bp, 10 predicted proteins | sample Colrivmet1552A02_FD_187657 | JGI IMG/M metagenome (GOLD analysis project Ga0208172, IMG submission 187657) | Estuarine microbial communities from the Columbia River estuary - metaG 1552A-02 (SPAdes) (version 2) | ecosystem: Environmental > Aquatic > Marine > Intertidal zone > Estuary | place... | reverse complement strand
AACTATTTTATAAAATTGTTTTCCTTTCAATTGGAAATGCTAGATTGTATATAATCGTTAATATAAGCACATATGGATAGGAATGACTTCATGATTTTCAAATGGGGAAAAATATTATGGCCGTTAGCTGCTTTTTCAATTTTTTTGTCTGGATGCAATGATTTAACTGAGAAAAAAACTGAAAGGGAACCTACTGCGGAAGAAATGTACCTTTCAGCTGATGCAAAGTTGAAAGATAATTTGAATGCAGAAGCAGCTAGTTTGTTCGCTGCAGTAGAACGCCAATATCCTTATTCTGAATGGGCTAAAAAATCACTTCTGATGTCTGCAATCGCAAATCACAATGGTGCCTTCTATGAAGAAAGTAGGGCTGATGCTGAGCGGTATTTGGATTTTTACCCGGCAGATGTTGATGCAGCACATGCCCAATATTTGATAGCATTAAGTTACTATGATCAAATTGATAATGTTAGTAGAGATCAATCAGTAACATTTAGCGCATTGCAAGCATTTAGAACTGTCATCGAACGATATCCAAATAGTGAATATACTTCTCCATCACTTCTAAAATTTGATTTATCACTAGACCATTTAGCAGGTGCTGAAATGGAAGTTGGGCGCTATTATTTAAAGCGTGGCCATTTTGGAGCTGCTATCTCTAGATTTAGAGTAGTTGTTGAAGAATTCGAAACAACAAGCCATACTCCTGAAGCTTTGCACAGATTAGTAGAGTCTTATTTGTCATTAGGATTAATAGCTAACGCGCAAACAACTGGTGCAATATTAGGCCATAACTTTCAAGCATCGGATTGGTATAAAGATACATATGTTTTGTTAACAGGTCGTGGAATATCAACTGAAGCTGTTAATGAAAATTCATCTAATTGGCTCACCAAAATATGGCGCAATGTTACACCAAAAAAACGGCTATGACATAAATGTTACGTGGTCTATATATCACAGACTTGCTTCTAATTGATAAATTAGAGCTGAATTTTCAGCCAGGATTGAATGTATTAACCGGCGAAACTGGCGCTGGTAAATCTATATTGCTTGATTCTTTAGGTTTTGTACTTGGCTGGCGGGGTCGCTCTAGTTTAGTTCGTGAAGGTGCCAATAATGGTGAAGTTATTGCATATTTTGATATTAAAAATTCTGTATCTGTTAAAGAAATATTAAAATCATCTGGTATACCTGCAACGGATGAGCTGATATTGCGGCGTACTGTTAACCTAGAAGGTAGAAAAACATCTTATGTAAATGATAAAAGATGCTCTGGTGAAATATTAAGAAAACTTTCAGATGTTCTGGTCGAAATACATGGCCAATTTGATGATCGTGGACTTCTAAACCCGAAAAGTCACATAGATTTATTAGATAATTTTGGAAATATTAATTCATTTAAACTCCGTCTGTTATGGAAAGAGTATCGAAAGACAGAAACTGAGCTAAATGATGCAAAATTATCTTATTTTGATGCAATAAAAGATAATGATTATATTAAGCATTCAATTGATGAATTGCAAAAGTTATCACCAGAAGATGGTGAAGATGAGCTTTTGGATATTAGAAGAAGATCAATGCAATCATCTCAAAAAATTCGTGGAGATATTGAAAAAGCATCAGAATTAATCAATGAAAGTGGAGCTGAGGGCTTATTGACTGATGCTATTCGATGGATAGAAGGAGTCTCAAATGATGCAGAGGATTCATTGGAAAATGTTATATCTAATTTATCTTCTTCACTTTCAAATTTATCGAATGCTCAACAATATATAGATAAATATTTATCCTTAACAGATTTTAATCCGCTAGAATTAGAGAAAGTTGAGGAAAGGTTGTTTGCAATACGAGCTTTGGCGAGAAAGCATGATATCTTACCCGATAATTTAAATACATTTTCTTTGGAATTAATTCAAAAACTTGAGAACTCGAAATTGAGTGCTCAAGAAATAATAAATCTAGAAGAAAAGTTATCAGAATCTAAAGCTAATTATGATAAATATGCTTCAGATTTATCAAAATTGAGGAAAAAAACTGCAAAAGAATTAGAACGTGCAATGGTAAATGAATTGGGGCCACTAAAGTTAGAAAATTCACGCTTTATTGTTAATATTGATACAAAAAAATCTAGTGAAGATGGCTTTGACGAAGTTACATTTATTGTTTCAACAAATCCAGGAGCACCAGCTGGACCTATAAACAAGATCGCATCTGGTGGAGAGTTATCGCGTTTTTTACTTGCCTTAAAAGTATGCTTAACAAAAACAAATCAAAATTTAACAATGATCTTTGATGAAATAGACCGAGGTGTTGGAGGTGCTACAGCTGATGCAGTTGGTCAAAGATTGGCAGATATAGCAATATCTAGCCAAGTATTAGTTGTAACTCATAGTCCTCAAGTGGCTGCAAAAGGTGCTCATCACTGGCAAGTTAATAAAAGTACTATGAATAGGGTAACTACGAGTACAGTCATCCAATTAGACGAAAATGCACGAATAAATGAAATTGCGCGTATGCTTTCTGGGGATAAAATTACACCAGAAGCTCGTGCAGCAGCCCAAGCTTTGTTATAATTATTTATATACTATTTAATTAATCATCGATCTGTTTGGAACTTAGATTTATCATTTTTCCTGGATTCATTATGTTTTTAGGATCAAAAAGTTTTTTCAAGTCAGTCATTATTGATAATGAAGAACCATGTTCTTGTTCCATGAGATTTAATTTTCCTATACCAATTCCATGTTCTCCAGTTACAGTTCCACCTACAGCTAAGGCTCTTTTGGCCATTCTATTTGCAAGTAGTTTATTTAGTTTTAAATCGTCAGGGTCTGTTGGGTCGCAAAATAATAAAGTATGGTAATTCCCATCTCCAACATGACCAATAATGGAGCCTGTTACATTGTATTTTTTTAGATCACTTTGAGTATCTTTAATAGCTTTAGCAAGTTTAGAGATTGGTACACAGATATCAGTAGACATCCCGATTTGGTTTGGAAATAATGCCTTGGTTGCATAGTATGCTTGATGGCGGGCTGCCCATAGTTTGTTTAGTTCTTCGGATTTTGTAGACCATTTAAAGCCGCCTACTTGAAAATCTTTTGCAATACTTAAGATTGTTTCTGCTTGGCCTGAGACGCTTGTTATTGAGCCATGAAACTCCATAAACAAATGAGGTTTCTCAGGGTAATCTAGTTTTGAGTATTGGTTAATAGCACGAATTGATATCTCATCAATCAATTCAATTCTTGCCATGGGTATTCCCAGTTGTATCGCCATTATAACAACATTTACAGCGTCATCGATACTCTCAAAATCACAAACTGCAGCTGAAATTGCTTCTGGTTGCCCCTTTAACGCCACTGTGAGCTCAGTGATTATACCTAGTGTTCCCTCACTGCCAACAAATAATTTGTTGAGGTCGTATCCAGCTGATGATTTTTTAGCTCTCGTACCAGTCCTTATAATTTTACCGTCGGCTAAAACAATTTCCATAGCTAGGACATTTTCTCGCATTGTTCCATAAAGAACAGAGGTTGTCCCTGATGCTCTCGTTGCAGCCATGCCACCTAGAGTTGCATTTGCGCCTGGATCAACTGAGAAAAACAACCCTGTTGATCGTAGCTCTTTATTTAGAATTTCTCTAGTAATACCAGGCTGTACTACTGCGAGCATATCTTGAGTGTTTACTTCAAGAGTATTATTCATTTCTGACATATTTAATGTAATTCCACCATGTAATGCTAATGCATGACCTTCTAAAGAGGTTCCAACGCCCCAAGGAATTATAGGGCAGTAATATTTTTCACATATTTTAACAACTTTTGAGACTTCTAATGTATTATGTGGAAATGCTACTGCATTTGGTAACATTTTAGGAAAATAGGTTTCATTTTGGCCATGTAATTCACACACAGATTTAGATGTATTTAACCTTTGCCCAAGAAGTGCTTTAACTTCTGTTATGGCTGCTGCAATATTGGTCATAGAAATCTCCAAACTTTCTTAATGTTAACTTAGAGATTTGAATTATAAAAGGTCCAGTTTGTTGAGTTTAATAAATAAAAAATTTAATGAGTTCATGCTAGATATATCTAGATACTTAAGCATAATTCGTGAATATGGCTTAAGTCAGATGCAATTTTGGATCATTGCTTTACTAATAGGAATAGCATCTGGACTGGCTACACTTGGATTTCGGCTGGCCATAACATATCTGCAATTTTTTTCTTATGGAGAAAGTGGGATATCGCTAACAGATGCTGTATCTCAATTGCCATGGTTCACTGTTATGATTATTCCAATTACTGGTGGATTAATTGTTGGTATAATTCTAAATATTTTTACAAAAGATGGTCGGGCAAGGTCTGTGGGCCATGTCATCGAAGGTGCTGCATTATATGAAGGTAGGGTAGAGGGAAAAGCAGGGTTAGCTTCAAGTTTTGCCTCAGTGATTACTCTTTCAACGGGTGGGTCTACAGGTCGTGAAGGTCCAGTTGTTTTGTTAGGGTCTTTGATATCTTCAAAAGTTTCTCGATGGATAAATGCTGATGGTATTACTGGTCGTAACTTGATGGGTTGTGCTGTTGCCGCAGCTGTTTCTGCGTCATTCAATGCACCTTTAGCGGGTGCTTTATTCGCACTTGAAGTTGTATTGCGGCACTATGCAATTCAAGCATTGGCTCCAATACTAATTGCATCGGTTGCAGGCACTGTAATTAGTCGATTATATTTTGGTAATGTGACAGAGTTTACATTACCTGTTCATACCCAAGATTTTTATATTGAATTGCCTGCACATTTACTTCTAGGAATTGTGTGTGCGTTTGTGGCAGTAAGCTTTATAAAATCTGTATTTTGGGCAGAAACTTTAGGTGATAAATTTCAGAAAATACTACGCATTCCTAATTGGTCTAGGCCTGCTTTCGCGGGTGCTTTTCTAGGACTTATAGCTATAAAATTTCCACATATTATTGGTGTTGGATATGAAACAATGTCTCTTGCATTGAATGGAAATTTATTATTCTGGACTGCTATATCTTTTGCATTTGCCAAAGGTTTGGCAGTAGTCATTACATTAGCTGGCCGAATGGGTGGAGGAATATTTTCTCCTTCACTAATGTTGGGTGCGCTTACTGGACTTGCATTTGGATGGATTGCTGTTTCAATTTTTCCATCAGTAGATGGTGATGAAACGCTTTATGCCATTTCAGGTATGGGCGCTGTCGCTGCTGCTATATTGGGGGCTCCAATTTCAACTATCTTGATTGTGATAGAACTTACGGGTGATTGGCAAGCAGGTCTTGCTGTTATGGTAGCTGTGTCAATAGCCACTGCCTTTACGAGTAAAATGATTCATCGATCATTTTTCTTAACACAATTGGAACGTAGAGGTGTGAACCTTTCTGAGGGCCCACATAGTTATTTACTCGCAAAATACAAAGTCGTGAGTATCATGAATTCTTATGAAAAAACAAATCTTGATGAAAAATATTTATGGCAAATGATTGAACAAGGTCAGTATTTAGATATTGGTGCAAATTTAGAGGCAGCTATGCCTATGTTTCAAAATGGAGAATGTGAATATTTACCAGTTTTGAGTATAGGACCTGAAAAGAATTCCACTAAATTAGTTGGCGTCTTATATTATATAGATGCGCTTAAAACATTCAATCAGGCCTTATTTGATACTTCTAAAGAAGAGCACTCATAAAGTTAAATCGGGATACACGCAGCTTTCAACCATTTTTTTGCAGACTTAGTTAAAATAGAATTTAGTTTTTTATAAACATTTGAATGGTAGTTATTAAGCCATTTTATTTCTTGTTCATTTAATGAACTAACTTTTATCATATTTAAATCAAACGGAGCCAACGTTAGCGTTTCAAATTCCAACATACATCGATCATCATGATTTTTGTCTCTTAAACATTCTTTTACATATATTAAATTCTCTATTCGTATACCAAATGAATTCTTTTTATAGTATCCAGGCTCATTTGATATGATCATACCAGGTTCTAATGGCACATTGTTATGTCTTGATATTGCTTGTGGGCCTTCATGAACAGATAGAAATGATCCAACACCATGGCCAGTTCCATGATCAAAATCCAAGCCTTTTGACCACAAAGCTTGCCGTGCAATTGAATCTATATCACGACCAGACAAACCCTTGGGAAATCTCAAAGCTGAAATTGCTATCATACCTTTTAGTACAAGAGTATTTGCATCGATCACTTCTTCTGCTACCGACCCAATTGCAATAGTTCGAGTAATATCTGTTGTCCCATCTAGATATTGTCCACCACTATCGATTAGCACTACATCTCCAAGAGAGATTGTTCGATTTGTTTTAGTGTTTACTCGATAATGAATTATGGCGGCATTTGGGCCTGAACCACATATCGTATCAAATGAAATATTTTTTAATTTCCCAGTTGCATATCGCTTTGACTCTAAGAGCTTAACTAACTCTATTTCATTTTTCAAAAAGCCTGGTTGTGCATATTGAATTTCAGATAAGAATTCTACAACTGCTGCACCATCGCGAATATGAGCCTGAACACTACCTTCTAATTCAGTTTTATTTTTACAAGCTCTTAGTTTCAATATTGGATCACTATCATATGTAAAAGAAACTTTTGCGATTTCTAAGATATGCTTTATAGCTATTGGGGCTCTATTTGAATCTATGCGCACTAAACCAGATAATGTTTTTAAAAATAAACTAAAAGATTTTATATCATGCAATACTACATTCGGGCCTAAGTGCTTGTGTAATTCATCATCAACTTTTTTTGGGTCAATAAAAAGATTAGCACTCCCCGATGCATTAATAGTTGCAAAGCATAGAGCAACAGGCGTTTGAATAAGATCTGTACCACGTGTATTTAACGCCCATGCTATAGTATCAGGTTGAGTAAGTATCACATTAGACTGGCCAACATTAGATAATATATTGCCAATAATCTCAAGTTTTTCAGTATGCACTTGCCCAGAATATTTTAATAAATGTGGAACCATCAGCTCAACAGAAGCAATAGGCTGATCAATCCAAATTGTATCAATGAAGTTATCTACTTCAATAAGTTCAATATTTTTTTTCTTATTTGAATGAATTTCTAATATTTGTTCGATAGTATGGAGCCAAGGATCGTAGGCTATCAGCGCTTTCTCTTCAAAGCTTTCGTTTATACAATCGATTAATGAGTTTTTTGGAATATTACGAATTTCAAAAATATTTTCATCACATTGATTTTCCGCTTGAATTGTATAGCGGCCGTCTACGAATAAAAATGCTTTGTCTTTAAATACGATACAATATCCTGCACTCCCACTAAAGCTTGTTAGCCATTCCAAACGTTTGTCTCTATCAGAAACATATTCTCCCATATGAGCATCATTACGTGGGATTAAAAATGCATCGATATTTTTCTTACGCATTTCTTCTCGAAGTAAGTATATGCGATTTTTTGATGTCTCTGATACTGTTTTTTCATCAAATGTTTGGAACATTATCTTCCTTGCCGTTTAATCAAACGAGGGTCGTTATCAAACAAGCCTGCTAATTGTTCAGTTATAGCCCCAGCTAATTGTTCAGCATCTGTAATAGTAACAGCTCGTTCATAATATCTTGTTACGTCATGACCAATGCCAATTGCTGTAAGCTCAACGGCACGTCTTTTTTCAATCATTGCAATTACATCCCTTAAATGTTTTTCCAGATATGCAGCTGAATTTACAGATAATGTGCTGTCATCCACTGGAGCTCCATCAGATATTACCATTAATATTCTTCTTGCTTCTGGACGTGCAATCATCCTTTTGTGCGCCCATTCTAGAGCTTCGCCATCAATATTTTCTTTTAGTAAACCTTCTTTCATCATTAAGCCAAGATTAGGCCTTGATCTTCGCCAAGGAGCATCTGCATCTTTATATATGATATGCCTAAGATCGTTCAATCGACCAGGGCCTTCAGGGCGCCCATTTTGCAACCATTCTTCGCGGCTTTGGCCACCTTTCCATGTTCGTGTGGTGAAGCCTAGAATCTCACATTTTACCTGGCAGCGTTCTAGAGTTCTTGCTAGTACATCTGCACAAATTGCAGCAATAGATATTGGCCTACCCCTCATAGAGCCAGAATTATCTAATAATATTGTGACTACAGTATCTCTAAAATCAGTATCTTTTTCTACTTTAAACGATAATGGAGTTGTAGGATTTGATATAATACGAGCTAATCGACCTGCATCCAATAACCCTTCTTCCATATCAAAAGACCAAGACCTATTTTGTTGAGCTTGTAATCTCCTTTGAAGTTTGTTTGCTAAACGTGAAACTGCACCTTTTAATGGTTCGAGTTGTTGATCCAGATAAGCTCGTAAACGTTCTAATTCATTTGATGACGCTAAATCTTCAGCCATAACTTCTTCATCAAATTTATTTACAAAAACTTTATAATTTGGATCAGCCGCGGATACGGGTGGTGTATGAGGTTGGAGTGGGGGTTCATTCTCTGGGGACTCAGCCTCTTGAGATTCGGAATTTTCTTCGTTCTCATCCATTGATAATTCTGATTGTTGTTTATCAGTGGATTGTTGTGTGTCGTCATTATCTTCTTGAGTATCTTCTGGCTCTTCCGATGTATCTCCAGTATCATCATCAGGTTCGGATGTATCTTCAGCGTCATTTTCGGCATCGTTTTGGTCATCTTCAGGGTCTGGTTGATCCGGGTCATCCCCAAGTTGATCTCCATATCCCAGATCATCAATAAGCTGACGGGCAAAACGAGAAAATTCGATCTGGTCTACAATTTTGTCACCGATGTTTTCAAATGTTGCTCCAGAGCGTTCTTCAATCGTAGTTTCCCATTGATCCAATGCGTTTTTAACACTTTTGGGCATTTCTCTGCCAGTCGCTATTTGGCGTAGGTAATATGATAGTGCAGTTGGCATGGGTACATCTTTGAATGATGACGCTTTATCGTACCCAAGTGCTAGAGCTTCTGCTTCTAATTTAGCTTCGATGTTACCTGCAGTTCCCGGCATTGCTCGAGCACCTACAGCTTCACATCTAGCTGTTGCCATCACTTCATATATTTCCTTTGCTTCATTGCCTGTTGGCATATAGCGATTATGGATTTTTTCATCATGAAAACGAGTACGTAATGCATATGCATCTGCAGTACCACGAGCAAGTAATACTTCTTGCCGTGTCATTCTACGACTTATTTGAGGTAAACGTGCTGTATCGTTAGATAAACCTGGTGGATCTATGGAGTAAGAAACTGAAAGTTCACTATCTGCAGCCATTGCTCTGGTAGCTTCAGCAAGAGCTTTCTTAAATGGATCTGCAGGGTTATTATTCGAATTACTCATTAACCTAAGCTAACAGATGCAGCGCTTTCAGGTAACTCTTCATCAAATAAACGTTGATAAAATTCCGCTACTGTTTCTCTTTCTAATTCATCACATTTGTTCAGGAAGGTGAGCCTAAATGCAAAGCCTACATCTTTGAATATATTTGTGTTTTGGGCCCATGCAATTACAGTCCGTGGTGACATTACAGTGGAGATATCACCATTCATAAATGCATTTCGAGTTAATTCCGCAACTGTAACCATTTTACTTATAACGTCTGGGTCAGTTCCAGGGTTTTTAGCCGTTACAATTGCTGTTTCATCTTCATGTGGTAAATAATTTAATGTACTTACAATTGACCAACGATCCATCTGGCCTTGGTTTATTTGTTGTGTTCCGTGATATAGTCCAGTTGTATCTCCCAATCCTACTGTATTGGCAGTTGCAAATAAGCGAAAAGATGGATGAGGTGAAATGACCTTATTCTGGTCTAACAAGGTAAGCTTTCCATCGACTTCAAGTACTCTTTGTATAACAAACATGACATCTGCTCTACCTGCATCATATTCGTCAAAAACAATAGCAACAGGATTTCGTAAAGCCCAAGGTAATATACCTTCTTGGAATTCGGTTACTTGTTTTCCATCTACTAATTTGATTGCGTCCTTACCAATCAGATCTATTCTTGAAATGTGGCTATCTAGGTTTACTCGCACTGTGGGCCAATTTAATTTGGCGCCAACTTGTTCTATATGGGTTGATTTACCTGTACCATGATAGCCTTGTATCATTACTCTTCTGTTGTAAGTATATCCAGCTAAAATTGCTAATGTAGTATCGTGATCAAATTTGTATGTACTATCAATTTCTGGAACTCTATCTGATTTATCTGGAAATCCATATCGCTTTCGATCCCAAAAAGATCTCTTACTTTGTATTTAACTGTAGGCTGCCCAATGTCTAAATTGCCATCTGCCATGTTAATAATCCTTTAATACTGTCTGAAATTAATCCAGTTTTTTTATATAATTAGAACGAAATATGCTATTGGAAAGTATTTAACCGACATATTTGTCGCGTATGTACTTAGTCTTTAAAATTTGAGCTATTTTTCACTTGATCCCAGGCCCATACAACTTTTTGAAGGAACTCTTCTTGTGATCTATCACCACCATTTAAGTCCGGATGAAGCTCTTTAATTAACGATTTGTATTTTTTACGTAATTCAGTTTTTGTCCAGTTATCTTTTGCTTCTAATGTGTCGATTGCTTTTCGCTCATCTGAGGGAAGGCGCTTTGATCCACCTAAAGCATCACCTTTACCTGGGTTTTTTGTTGCATTTTCACCCAGTACTTGATGTGGATCTTCAATTCCTAATCTAGCCCATGCTCTCTGTTCTGCGGTTTGCTTTCCTAGAGGTTCAGTTTTTCGTTCCCAAACGCGATCAGCAGCAAATTGTTCTTGCAGCTCTTCTTCTGAATGGGTTTCAAAAAAATTCCATTTTTGGTTAAATTGTCGGATGTGTGCTAAGCAAAACCATCTAAACTCATCAAGATTATCTGGGTTTAGAGGCGCACGATATTTACCAGGTTCTTGGCATTCATGATGTTGGCAGGTCATTTTGGAAGTTTCTGAAGCACCAGACATTCCACGTCTGGTTCGCGCACGCTTCTTTTTATCCGCAGATACAGAAATATCAAAATCAAAATTCATAGGAGGCCGTTCTGCCATTTTAAATCCTTTATTCACTTGCCCGAGTCAGGAAAGAAATATTACTATATTCTTGGCTGATGCCAAGGGCTAATTAAAAGGAAGTGACATGGAATCAAGAATAATTGCAGCATTAACACTTGCATTTGCTCCAAGTGAGTTAATTGTTGAAGACGATAGCGAGTCTCATAGAGGGCATGGTGGTTATAAAGAAGGTGGTGAAACTCACTTTAATGTAAAGATACGTTCAAAGGCTTTCTCGGGGATGTCACAAATTTCTGCTCACAGAGCTGTTATGTCAAAATTGAAATCAGAATTTAATGATGGCTTACACGCACTTTCGTTAGATATTGGTGAATGCTAAAATTTATCTATAGGTGGCGTTTCATATTCATCTTCCAAAGGTTGATCAATAATTTTTGAATCTTCAATTGACGAAAGTGTTGGTTCTTTTTTATTTGAAAAGCTTTTAAAAGGATTAAAACCTTGAGGTTTTTCAATACTTTCGGTGTTTATTTCAGTAGATGTTTCGCGTTTAAAAATTAATACATTTTGGTTCATTTCGCGGCGTTTTCTTGTTAAGCCTTGCCTCTCAATGGAAGGAAGGCTCTCAGCTTGCATATATTCCCATCCTTCATCTGCCATTAGATTTATTGCTTCAGTTAACGCATTTGCAAAACGCCCATCTGCTCCTTTTACTCCTTTTGCTTTTTTCCCAAAAGTAGGAGCTGGTATAACCTTGTACTCAAAAAACGGCATATTCATGTTCCAAACATTTTTTTTTACATGTGCT
>Ga0208172_1000528_pt1 | contig 12081 bp, 5 predicted proteins | sample Colrivmet1552A02_FD_187657 | JGI IMG/M metagenome (GOLD analysis project Ga0208172, IMG submission 187657) | Estuarine microbial communities from the Columbia River estuary - metaG 1552A-02 (SPAdes) (version 2) | ecosystem: Environmental > Aquatic > Marine > Intertidal zone > Estuary | place... | reverse complement strand
GGATTATTGATGATTTAGCTGAGTTCATTTGATAAGTAACATAGAATAATCTAAGCTAACAAATTTAAGTAACATTACCTAAATGACTTAAATTTCAGGTGTTTGCCCTGCTCGCTACATTATTTTAGTTGTATAGATAAAATAGCCCTGTCAGATGGAACTATTTAAACAAATTTTTAAAAAAGACCGAAGTAAAGTCAAATTAACGGCTTCAGACGGTTTGGTTTTTTGGGGCGATACCCAACTCCAATTAACGGATCAAGAACATAGTTTCTTGATAAAACTCATGTATGAAAAGATATGTTCAGCTAAGGAATTTGGCCCCAGTTTGGGTACATCCGGTTCTTGGAAAAATCAGTTGCGCATGCTGAACTACAATTTATTCTACCAAACTAATGGTCAATGTCAGGTGTTGATCAGACCAAATCCAAAGGATAAACGAGGTATCTGTTTTGAATTGGAAATAGCATCGGAGAAGGAACTGACTTTCCTTTCCAGCATATTTTCTTTTTAACACAAAAAGTAGTTAATTAGGGGAAAATTATATTCCATGAGACATTTATTGTTGTGGACTGCCCTGGGTGCAGTTCTATTTACTGCCCAAGCCCAGGAAAAAGGCGGTAAAGATGCTGCAGCATCAAAAGAAAAAAAATACGAAGACATCGTAAACAACAAAGCCAAGACGGATCAAGGTTTGTTCTCTGTACATCAAGTGGCCGAGAAATATTACTACGAGATTCCTGATTCCTTGATGGGACGTGAGATGTTGATGGTGACCCGTATTGCCAAAACGGCCAACGGTTTAGGCTTTGGGGGCGGAAAGCAAAACACCCAAGTGCTTCGTTGGGAAAAAAAGAACAAGCAAGTGCTATTGCGCTTGGTATCCTATGACAACGTTGCCGCGGATAGCTTACCGGTCAATGAAGCCGTAGGTAATTCAAACTTCGAACCAATCGTTGCTTCTTTTGGCATATTGGCCTCAGGACCAGATGCCGAACATCCTTCCACCTTGATCGAGGTGACAGAATTGTTTCAAGATGACGTAAAAACTTTAGGTATCAGCAACGGTTATAAAGAGACCTACAAGATTTCAGGAATAGATGCCAAACGGTCCTATATTGAGTCAGTTAAATCGTATCCGCTTAATATTGAGGCGAGACACGTGAAAACCTACAAGTCTACCAAGCCACCTTCCAATGGTTCATTGGAGGCTTTTTCTGTAGAGATTAATAACTCCATGATTTTGTTGCCTAAAGAACCCATGCGACGCAGATATTTCGATGAGCGCGTAGGATGGTTTGCCCGTAGTCAGGTCGATTATGGTTTAGCAGATCACAAGTCCAAAACCGTCACCTACCTAGATCGTTGGCGTTTAGAGGTTAAAGATGAGGATGTTGAAAAATTCAACAGGGGAGAATTGGTAGAGCCCAAAAAACAGATCGTTTATTATGTAGATCGCGCAACACCAAAACAATGGGTGCCCTATATCAAACAAGGGATTGAGGACTGGCAAGTTGCCTTTGAAGCGGCTGGTTTTAAAAACGCCATTATAGCAGCTGATCCACCATCTGTAGAGGAGGATCCAGAATGGTCCCCTGAGGACGTGCGTTATTCAGTAGTTCGCTACCTAGCATCGCCAATTCCCAATGCTAATGGTCCTCACGTGAGCGATCCGCGCAGTGGTGAAATTTTGGAATCAGACATTAACTGGTACCACAATGTAATGACTCTGTTGCGCAACTGGTTCTTTGTACAAACGGCTGCGATCAATCCAGAAGCTCAGACTCCTGAATTTAAAGACGCCGTCATGGGTCGTTTGATTCGCTTTGTGTCTTCGCATGAGGTAGGTCATACCTTGGGCTTGCCGCACAATATGGGCAGTAGCGTCGCTTACCCAGTGGACTCTTTGCGTTCTGCATCATTTACGGCTGAGTTCGGAACAGCTCCCTCAATCATGGATTACGCTCGTTTTAATTACATCGCACAACCCGGTGATGATGGAGTGGCTTTGATGCCTAACATCGGGCCCTATGATAAATATTCCATCGCCTGGGGTTATCGACCTATTCTGGGCAAATCCCCTGAGGAAGAAAAACCAATACTAAATCAATGGATTTTGGATAAGAAAGGCGATCCGCTTTATCGTTTCGGCGCCCAACAGTTCCAAGTGATCGATCCTTCATCACAGACAGAAGATCTGGGAGATAACGCGATGAAAGCGAGTACCTATGGAATCGCCAACCTAAAGCGCATTGTCCCCAACCTGATTAAATGGACCAGTGAAGAAGGTAAAGACTACGAGGACTTAAGCGACTTGTACAATGAGGTACTCGGACAGTACAATCGCTATATGGGACATGTAACTGCCAACTTAGGAGGTGTGTATAAATACACCAAGACCTATGAGCAACAAGGAGCTGTTTATACCCATGTGCCCAAGAATTTACAGCAAGACGCGATGCGCTTTTTGCAAGCTGAATTATTTGCCACTCCATACTGGATGCTGGACCAAAACATCCTCAACAAAATTGATTTCACTCCAGCGGTGGAAAAGGTACGCGGCCTTCAAGTGCGCACCTTGAATCAGTTGATGTCTTTTGAGCGTTTGGCCAGGGTGATGGAAAACGAAGCAGTTAATGCGGGGGCTGCCTACAACATCAAGCAAATGATGGATGATTTAACCCAAGGAATTTGGTCAGACGCACGCGGCGGAAAAGCGGTAGATACCTACCGAAGAAATGTACAGCGCGCCCATGTGGATCGACTCATTTTCTTATTGCAAGATAAACCGGCCGCTCCATCAGGTAGAGGTGCTGGAAATGCTGTTGACCCCGATGTCACAGATATTCGTGCGGCTGCTTTAGACCAGTTGACCAAACTGGCCAAAACAACCAAGTCGGGTTCTTCGGATGCACTCACCAAAATACATTTAGCTGAGTTAAACGCCAGAATTAAAAAGGCGATTCAGTAGATGTCTGAAAAAAAAGCACCTAAAGCAGTCCTGATTTTTATATTAGGGCTGCTTTCTTCTATTGGGCCTATTTCCATTGACCTTTATCTGCCTGCTTTCTCTGCGATTGCCTCGGATTTGAAGACCGATGTATCTTCAGTAATGCTTTCCCTTTCTGCTTTTTTTGTGGGCATTTCTCTAGGGCAATTGGTCTATGGACCGCTGCTAGAGCGTTTTGGTCGAAAGAAACCGCTGTATGGAGGTTTAGCTCTATACGCATTGGCCTCAGTGGGCTGTGCCTTATCAGAAAGTGTTGAAGCGCTTATTTTCTTTCGTGGGCTTCAGGCTTTAGGTGGATGTGTCGGCATGGTCGCTTCGCGGACGCTGGTTCGGGATTTATTTCCTGTGCACCAGATCGCTAAAGTTTTTTCTTCATTGATGTTGGTCATTGCAGTATCTCCACTGATTGCCCCAACTTTAGGTAGCTTGATCACCATCCATCTGGGTTGGCGTGCTTTGTTTGGGGTCTTGGTCGCAGTGATTGCCGCCATAGTGCTGGGTATCTATTTTTTATTGCCTGAAGGGGCCGCACCCAATCCAAGCTATTCGCTTAAACCCAAATCGATACTCAAGAGTTTTAAAAGTGTCCTTGCAGAGCCCCAGTTTGCCTTGTATACGGCAACCAGTTCAATCGCTTACTCAGGATTATACGCGTACATCAGTGGTTCTCCATTTGTGTTTATGGACTATTTCATGACTGATGAAACAACTTATGGGCTCATCTTTGCGTTGATTGCGGCCGGATTAATCGGAACGGCACAAATCAATGGTTTTTTGCTCACCAAGTGGGGGTCTGATCAGATTATCCGTATCGCCTTAAGCATTCAAAGCCTTGTTGGACTTACTTTGGTATTGCTTACGGCTACAGGTTTGATTCAGCTGTGGAGTATGGTTGGACTGCTTTTTCTTTTCTTGAGTTGTCAAGGACTCATATTTCCCAATGCATCAGCACTATCCATGGCTCCCTTCTCTAAGAATGCCGGAAATGCGTCTGCATTGATGGGCTTTTTTCAAATGAGTGTAGGCGCCCTGCTATCAGCTTTGGTCTCGTTATTTCACGATGGCACAGCTCTTCCGATGACTGGGGTGATGGCATTTTGCACACTTGGGGCCTCAACGGTGTTGGCTTTTGGCAGATTGCGTTTGGTGCGTCGCGCATCCAAAGCGCTTTTGGCTGAGGAAGAAGCGGAAATGTTGAACACCCTATAATTGATTTTATCTATCGATTGATAAGAACTATAGATAAAAATAATTGATAAGGAATACGTAACTTCGTACTCTTCAAAAACCTATGTATTATGGACAATCACGCACACGGATCTACCCACGGAAGTGGTGCAGGTAAATGCCCTTTTAGCGGCGCAACCACCAAACAAGTTGCCGGTGGCGGAACGAGCAACAGAGACTGGTGGCCCAATCAATTAAAATTAAATATACTTAGACAACATTCTTCCCTATCCAATCCTATGGATGCCGGGTTTAATTATGCTGAGGCGTTTAAAAAACTTGATTTGGGAGCTGTAAAACAGGATATTATGGATCTGATGGTCAACTCACAGGATTGGTGGCCAGCAGATTATGGACATTATGGACCATTTTTTATCCGTATGGCCTGGCACAGTGCCGGTACATACAGGACTGGAGACGGTCGCGGAGGTGCAGGAACTGGAACCCAGAGATTTGCCCCTTTGAATAGCTGGCCAGATAACGGAAATTTGGACAAGGCCAGATTGTTGTTGTGGCCGATTAAACAAAAATACGGTAAGTCCCTTTCTTGGGCGGACTTGATGATTTTGGCAGGTAACTGTGCTTTGGAATCTATGGGATTCACAACTTTTGGTTTTGGCGGAGGTAGAGCCGATGTATGGGAGCCAGAAGAAGATATATACTGGGGCGCAGAAACCGAGTGGCTTGGAGATAAGCGTTACCAAGGAGATCGCGAGTTAGAGAATCCTTTAGCGGCGGTTCAGATGGGATTGATCTACGTCAATCCAGAGGGTCCAAACGGAAACCCTGATCCTTTAGCGGCCGCTAAGGATATTCGTGAGACATTTGCCCGCATGGCGATGAATGACGAAGAGACTGTTGCCTTGATCGCTGGTGGCCACACTTTTGGTAAAACCCACGGCGCTGCTGATCCTAGCAAGTATGTAGGTAGAGAGCCTGCTGGTGCACCCATCGATGAGCAAGGTTTGGGCTGGAAAAACAGCTTCGGCAAAGGACACTCTGAACACACCATCACCAGTGGTTTAGAAGGTGCCTGGACAACGACGCCTACACAGTGGAGCAATAACTATTTTGAAAACTTGTTTGGTTACGAGTGGGAATTGACCAAAAGCCCTGCAGGCGCACATCAGTGGAAGCCTAAAAACAACGGCGGTGCAGGATTGGTTCCTGATGCACACGATCCCAATGTCACCCACCAACCGTTTATGTTGACTACGGATATCGCTTTGCGCGAAGACCCAGCCTATGAAAAAGTTTCTCGTCATTTTTACGAAAACCCAGATGCGTTTGCGGATGTATTTGCCCGCGCTTGGTTTAAATTGACGCACAGAGATATGGGGCCTAAGTCCCGTTACCTAGGACCTGAGGTACCCTCTGAAGATTTGATTTGGCAAGATCCATTGCCAGCCGTCACTCATCCTTTGGTAAATGCAGCGCAAATAGAGTCGTTAAAAGCGGATATTTTAGTTAAAGGCTTGCCTGTTTCTGCTTTGGTGGCTACAGCATGGGCTTCTGCATCAACCTTCAGAGGTTCTGATATGCGCGGTGGGGCCAATGGTGCACGCGTTCGCTTAGCCCCTCAAAAAGACTGGGCGGTGAATAATCCTGCTCAGCTGGCACAAGTAATTTCCGCACTGGAAGGTGTCCAACAATCATTTAATCAAGTGAATGCTGGAGGCGCCCAAGTATCCCTGGCAGATTTAATTGTACTAGGCGGTGCAGCAGCCATAGAAAAGGCCGCAAAAGAGGCTGGATTTAAGGTGACCGTACCTTTTACCCCTGGGCGCACTGATGCTTCTCAAAAGCAAACTGATGTGGCCTCTTTTGAAGTTTTGGAACCCATCGCCGATGGATTTAGAAACTACCAAAAAGCCTTGTTCTCTGTCTCTGCAGAGGAGCTATTGGTAGACAAAGCCCAACTGTTAACGCTAACCGCTCCTGAAATGACCGTATTGATTGCCGGTATGCGTGTATTAAACACCAACTACGATCAAAGCCAGCACGGTGTTTTCACGAAGAAACCCGGGTTATTAACCAATGATTTCTTTGTAAATCTGCTAGATATCAACACTACATGGAAGTCGATCTCTTCGGATGATCAACTTTTTGAAGGACGTGACCGAAAAACAGGAATGGTTAAATGGACGGGTACTCGTGTAGACCTAATCATTGGATCCAACTCTGAGTTGCGCGCTGTAGCTGAAGTATATGCTTCTGCAGATGGTCAAGAAGCTTTTATTCACAAGTTTATCGCTACTTGGAATAAGGTAATGAACCTTGATCGGTTTGATCTAGCGTAATCATTTCGCTTATTTTCTTGGTTAGGGCCGGTGCTGTGCACCGGCCCTAACTGTTTTTGGGCGCAACTATGAGTGAGTAAGCAAGAGTTTCTACCTCTACATAACCCCTACACAATGATTTTTTTGATGTGTTTTCTTTTTGGATTTGCGTGTAGTATCTACGTAATTCAATGGTTTACAAGGGCTAAGTGATAGTTGTAGTGTTTTTGTAGTGTTTTCAGGTGTTTAGTATACCACTACAAGTTAATAACTTAGAAAAATCAACGAAAACGTTTGAAATCAACTAAACCAAAATTAACCTTATGAAAAGAATGCTTTTATTTTTGACTTTGGCGGCCACCATGATGGCGTGCACCAAAGACGATGATCAGGACGCAGAAATTGCCTCCTTAACCGAACAGCTCAACCAATTAAAGACAGATTTAGCAGGATTAACCGCACAGTTGTCTACGTTAAATTCGTCCAACAGCGCTTTGGAAGCTGAGGTAGACGCTTTAACAGCCACGGTTACTGCACTTCAGGCCTCAAATGCCACATTGACTACGGATACGACCACTATGGGTGCGACTATTGCTGCACTATCTGATCAAATCACAGCATTGGCCATTGAGATTGCCGCTTTAAAAGGTGTTCCCTATGCGGCACCGACAGCACCAAGTGCTGCTGCAGATATGGTGATGTCCATTTTTAGCGATAGTTATACCAATGTAGCCGGTACTGAATTCAATCCTAATTGGGGTCAATCTACTGTGGTCACCACAGAAGATTATGACGGAAATGATGTGCTGAAGTATGCTACTTTGAACTATCAAGGCACTCAGTTTGCTGCTGCCTTGGACGTTTCAACATATTCAGTGCTTCACGTTGATTATTTCACTTCAGATGCTACAGCCCTTGACTTTTTCTTGATCAGCAGTGGTCCAGTAGAGGTGGCTAAAGCACTTCCAGTAACCAGCAAAGGTCAGTGGAACAGTATTGATATACCATTGAGCAGTTTTTCCCCAGTCGTGTTGTCTGATTTGATTCAGTTTAAAGTGGTTGGAAACGGTACTGTGTATTTTGATAATATTTACTTCAAAAAAGCAGCCGTAGCGACCAACCCATTGGCCGGTACTTGGAAGATTACTCCTGAAGCTGGATCTCTAGCTGTAGGACCATCTAAAGGTTCAGGCGAATGGTGGTCAATTGACGCAGCAGGTGTGACCACTAGAGCTTGCTACTACGATGATCAGTATGTTTTTGGTACTGATGGAAGTTTTAGCAACGTAATGGGTACCCAAACCTGGGTTGAAGGTTGGCAAGGTGGTGCAGATGCTTGTGGCACTCCAGTAGCCCCACACAACGGAGCAACGGCTACCTATGTATATGATGCCGCTGCTGGTACAGTGACAATTACAGGAGCAGGAGCCTACATCGGTTTAGCAAAAGCCTATAACGGAGGTGAATTGGCAGCAGGAACTGCCGTTCCTTCCTCTATCACCTATGAAGTCACTGTAGTTGACGCTAGTAACCTAACCGTACACGTAGGTATCGGTGGTGGTGCCTATTGGAACTATAAGTTGACCAAAGAGTAGTTTTTTAGTTTTAAGTTTGCAATTAAGTTGAGATTACCCGGAACCGGGCTTTTGCCTGGTGCCGGGTTTTCTATGTAATAAGGTCTAGTTTTTGGTTTGTATGCAGCGTATTTTTCATTCAATCACTATTTTATTTGTTGGGATTATTATTAATTGGGCCTCTGATGTTTCAGCTCAGGTATCCGTGGATGGGGGGAGCTATGCTGCCGCTTATCCAGGGGCTGATGCTGCTGGACGGAACGGGTTTTTACCCGGAGCACCTCAATTAAGCGGGGCGGCCGCAGGCCGCCCCGCACCCACCAACGATTGGTGGTCTAAACTGCTGCTCGAAAACCATGCGGATAATTTGTTTAACTATCCGATGACCTTTAAAACAGTCAATACTGGCCTGGTGGTCACTTTTATTCCCTGGGGGGTCATTGGCGATTCTGCACCGATTGAATTGGGCCTTGAGGGATTAACCACCACCAAAACCACCATTTCCGATTACTCGGACTGGACTGTGGACATGCACTGGCAAGATGCCGACCAATCCCTGAGGGTGCGGGCCGGGGTGGGTATGCCGTTTATCTACTTGAAAAAGACCGGCCCCGGCCCGCTCCAAGTCAAGGTGAGACAAGGGTCTGCTGTAGTCACGGGTAATCAACTACTGGTCAAGGACGCCAGTTATGGGGCCGATTTTGTGGTGTATGCACCCACGGGAAGCAGCTGGAGCCAAAGTGGAACTACCTTTAGCTCAACCCTGGATGGTAAAGACTACGCCTCTTTGGCGATGTTGCCCCAACAAGATGCACAGGGACAACCCACGACACAAACTCCTGAACAGTGGGCTGAACTTTGGAAGAAGTATGCCTTTGTAGTCCCCACAAAAACGCAAGTGGCTTGGGCTTACGATCAATCAAGCGCTACCCTGCGTTCAGATTTTACTGTAGACGTGGAGGTGTTGGAGGGAACGAATGATCAACTATTGATGGGTTTATTGCCCCACCAATGGTCTAGGCTAGCCGAGGATACACCAATCACTGTCTTGGGCCAATACACCACGCCCAGAGGAGCGCTCAAACTCCGCGAGGGAAATACCTTTTCTACGGTCAATCTCTTCAGGGGGATACTTCCTGATTTGCCACATATGGCGCCCTACAGTGCCGGGTATAGTCCTGGGGCTATGGACCAAAAGATCAACCAGATTCAATACGAGGGATTGGCCACGTGGACTGATTCATACAACGAAGGCCAAGTGCTTAACCGCATGATTCAAACCGCGCGTATCGCCCATAAAACGGGAAATACAGCAGCGCGGGATCGCATGATTCAAACCGTAAAAACGCGTTTGGAAAATTGGTTGACCTACACCCCCTCTGAAGTAGCCTTCTTGTTTTACTACCACGCACCTTGGACAGCCATGTTGGGTTATCCAGCGGGACATGGACAGGACACCAACCTCAACGATCACCATTTTCACTGGGGGTATTTTATTCATGCGGCCGCTTTTATGGAACAATTTGAACCTGGTTGGGCAGAAAAGTGGGGTGGCATGATCAATCTGCTGGTTCGGGACGCCGCTTCTCCGGACCGAGCGGACCCTAAGTTCCCCTTTTTGCGCAACTTCAGCCCGTACGCCGGACATGCTTGGGCCAACGGAACTGCAAGTTTTCCTCAGGGAAATGATCAAGAATCCACCTCTGAGAGTATGCAGTTCAACGCCTCCCTAATCCATTGGGGGAGTGTTACTGGGGATACGGCCATCAGGGATTTGGGGATTTATCTGTACACCACGGAGCAAACTGCCATTGAAGAGTATTGGCTGGATATGTATGAACGCAATTTTAGGGACAACCAGAATTACAGTTTGGTGTCTCGGGTGTGGGGCAATTCTTATGACAACGGCACCTTTTGGACTTCGGACATCACCGCCTCCTACGGCATTGAGTTATACCCCATGCACGCTGGTTCATTTTACTTGGGGCACAATAAAGCGTACGCAGAAAAATTGTGGCTAGAGATAGAGGCCAATACGGAGATCTTGAGCACCTCCAGCACCAACCCCAACCTGTGGCACGATACTTTCTGGAAATTTTTATCCTTAACAGATCCGGATAAGGCCATTCAGCTGTACAACAGTTATCCGAACCGCATCCTAAAATTTGGGGTGTCTGATGCCCATACCTACCACTGGTTGCATTCGGTGCGCGCGATGGGTATATTGGATGAGCAGACTACCGCCGATTACCCACTAGCGGTTGTTTTTGATCAAGCGGGAGCCAGGACTTATGTCGCACATAACTACACTCAGGACCCCATAGTGGTCACTTTTTCCGATGGGTACCAACTGACTGCCCAGCCTCGCACAACGACGACCAATCGCGATGCTTCGGTGAGCGGTGTGTTGCGCACCGATTTCAGTCAAGCCTACCCAGGAGGGAGTGTACAGCTCACGTTGGTGCCTGAAGGCACTGGTTTAAATGAAGTGGTTTGGTATGACCGTGGTGTTGCTTTGGGCTCAACTACTGAGGCCCCTTGGGCATGGACCGCTTCTGAACTCGATTTGGGTATACACAGTTTTTACGCAGTGCTTAAAGAATCCGATCGAATGGCTACTTCTAACTCTGTGGAAGTACAGGTGGGGGCGCAATTGCCTTATGGCGCAGCACCACACACCATTCCTGGGACCATCCCCTCAGGCCAATACGATCGTTTTGAAGCGGGTTCAGGACAAAACATCAGCTACTTTGATCTATCCGCAGATCAACAAGGTGATTGGCGCCCCCAAGAGGCCATGGACGGCTTCGTCGATCCCCAACAAGGCCCATCCTTGGGCTGGTTGGCCGCTGGTGAATGGATTGAGTACACGGTTGATGTGCCCGAAGCCGGTATTTATGCCTTAGCACTATCCTATGCCAGTGGCAACGCTGCTGGGGGAGGACCCATCAGGTTGGAGCAGGCAGGTAGGATATTGGCCAGCAACATTACCTTTGGATCCACCAGTACCAGCAATTGGAGTACCTGGGCCACCAAAAACATCCCCAACATTTCATTGGGCGCCGGAAGGCAAATCATCCGTATTCACATAGAACAAGGGGAGGTTAACCTAGGACGCATGGTGTGGACCAAAACGGCTGATCTTACTCCTAAGCCAGTAGTAGCCCACGCTGGGGCCAATCAATCTATTCTATTGCCCCAATCAACCGCTCAGCTTGATGGCACTCAATCCAGTAACCCGGATGCCGCACAAGTCACTTATGCCTGGCGTCAAGACTATGGGCCTTCCGTCCTTTCTTGGTCATCCCAAGAAGTTTTAAACCCGACAGTAAATGGTCTTGAGGGGGGCGTATATCAGCTCACCTTAACGGCATCCACCGGGGCATTTACTTCAAGTGATCAAGTGCTTTTGATGGTTTCTGAAACCGGCATGTGGACACCAGTTGTTCAGTTGACTGCTCCCATGGATCAAAGCGCTTATCGACAAGGGGAGCCCATTACTTTAGAGGCGTCCGCCCAAGACCTGGATGGATCGATCAATCGAGTTTCTTTTTTTGCCGGAGAACAGTTGCTGGGCACCGATACCCAAGCGCCATACACCTATACTTGGAGCAATGCACCGGCAGGGAATCACGTGTTAACCGCTCAAGCCCTGGACGACGATGGCTTGGAAAAAACATCCAGGCCGGTATCGGTCGAAGTTGCTCCCATTCAGTCGTGTACGACCACCGCTCAAACTGCCCAACAAGGATCTTTTTCTCAAGGATATCGAGTTAAATTTGAAACAGTAGGTACCCAGGTAGTGGTCACTTTCACCCTATTGGACACCAACAAATCTGGACCTGTCGCTTATTTGTGGCAGGCACAACCCTTTTCGGAAGCCCAGATGGATCAAGTTGGGGATCGAGTATTCACCCGCGTGCTCTCTAGCCAAACACCAGGTTCGACGATTCGCTATGCAGTAAAAGTTGCTTTTGCTGGAGGATTGGCC
>Ga0208172_1000504_pt1 | contig 12460 bp, 8 predicted proteins | sample Colrivmet1552A02_FD_187657 | JGI IMG/M metagenome (GOLD analysis project Ga0208172, IMG submission 187657) | Estuarine microbial communities from the Columbia River estuary - metaG 1552A-02 (SPAdes) (version 2) | ecosystem: Environmental > Aquatic > Marine > Intertidal zone > Estuary | place... | reverse complement strand
ATAACCTTGACGCACTTGATTTAGAATTTGCGCTTCATTAAAACCTAGAATATAAGCTTCATCTGTGAGTTTAATATTGATTTCACGGTTTCCCTCTTGTACACTTTCCACCACATCCTTAAGTTGTGGTAATTCTTTCATAGCGGCTTTTAACTCATCTTTAGCAGCATCTAATTCTTTTTGGTTTTCACCTAAGAACGTAACCGATACGGGCTTACCAAAAGCACTTGCGTTACCGTAAGTTAGCTTATCAGCATCATCCATAGCACCTACTTCTTCTCTGAAACGATCGGCTAATTCCATGCTACTGGTAGTTCGTTGTTCGCTACCTACTAAAATAGCGCTTATACTGCCTTCATGTGATCCAGGGCCCACCTTACGTTCAATATTAGCTACTATGCTTAGGTCGTTACCGGTCTCTTTTTTAATGGCATCATTCACTCTCCAAATTGCAGCTTCAATTTTTTCAAGTCGCTCATTGGTAATTGCCTCCCGCGTACCAGCTGGCATGCTTAAGTTAATGGGTACGTCATTGCGTTCTATTATAGGGAAAAATGTGAATTTAATAAGGCCACCTTTAATACCACCTATAGTAATAATGGCTAAAGACACAGCAATAAGAAACGTGAATATTTTATGATTCAGCGCAAAACGAAATACGGGTGCATAGAGCTTGTCTCGCAACACATACATCATTTTGTCTGTGAGTAATTCCATTTTATTCTTTTGTTGACCTTTCTTTAGTGCCTTACTATGCGCTAAGTGAGAAGGCAGTATTATAAGGGCTTCTATCAATGAAATAAACAGAGTAGCTATAACGACAAATGCCAGCTCGCTAAAGAAATCACCAGCTCGTCCATCTACCATGAAGAAGAAGCTAAATGCTACCATAGTAGTAAGGACCGCACTAATTACAGATGGGAGTACCTCCATAGTGCCATCTACAGCTGCTTGAATGGGATTTTTACCGCGTTCAAAATGACTATATACGTTTTCACTTATAACAATGCCATCGTCCACTAAGATGCCTATGACCACTATCATCCCAAAAAGAGAAATGACATTTATAGTAACCCCAGCATAAAGAGCAATAATGAACATACCCAGAAATGAAATGGGTAAGCCAACAGCAACCCAAAATGCAATTCTGATATTTAGAAATAGGGAGAGTAGCAGCAGTACTAATAGCATACCCAACACCCCGTTCTCTATTAATAATTCTTTCCGTTCTTGTAAGGTTTCTGATTGGTCCTTAATAAGTGTGGCCGAAAGTTTAGGATTGAGTTCTGCAAATTTCTTGAAGTAGTTTCTTACATATTCGGCATTTTTGAGTAAGTCTTCTTCATCTGTACTGCTTACCAGCACTTCTATACCTGGGTTCCCATTGATATAGATTCTATTGGGGTCGTCGGCCCATTTATCAGCAACTTTAGCTACATCTTTTAGCCGTACAATAGCGCCATCAGAAGTTGTTTTTATGACCGAATTTTCAAGCTGAGCAGCATAATACTCCTTATTTCTGCTTCTTATCAGGAGTTCTTCATTCTTGGTTTTAATGGAGCCTCCTGTTATGTCAAGATTTGCTCCTCGGATAAGAGATCCAGCTTGCTCTATACTTATTCCGTATTTACGGAGGGCATCGTCATCTAAAGCAACTTCTATTTCTTCGTTAGGGAAACCCGCCAATTCTACTTTTGAAATCCCGTCAAAAGCAAGTAGGTCTTTTTCTATACGTTGCCCATATTGTTTGAGTGATTTAAGTGAAATATTTTCACCAGTAACAGCATAATTTATGGTAAAGTTTATGTTTTCTCGGAGTGCTACTATGGGTTTTTCTAGCCCGCCAGGAAAACTATTAATAGCATTTACGGCATTTTTTACATCTTCAAGAGCTACCTTGGTGTCGTAGCCTTTTTCTACCTCAATGATTACAGCTGCTGCATTTTCATTGCTGGTTGAGGTGATGCGCTCTATACCTGTAACGCCTTCTAGTTTCTCCTCTATTCGGGCTACTACGCCTTGTTCTATCTCATTGGGCGCCGCTCCGGGATAAATCAATTGTATATTGATTATTCTATTTTCAACAAGCGGGAAAAAACTCGCCGTCATGTTGGAATATGCCAAATACCCAAATATAACCACTACGGCCATTAAGGTATTAGTTGAAATAGGATACTTTATGAAATAAGCTATGATTTTTTTCATTCCTATTGAACAGATGGTTCTACTTTCAAGCCTTCAAAAGCGCCACTAATTGCTTTATTTGGAATTAACATCCCATTTGTAATTCCTTTTATAATAGCCTTTTCGTCTGAAAAGCTAATTACTTCAATGGGGGTGAGCACCAAGGTAGAATCTGCATTGATAGTATAAATCGCTTTCCCATCTTCTATCATATTCCTGTCAACGATGAGTGCGTTTTGCTCTACGCCTCCATTTATTACGGCTTTTAAGTAAAGTCCTTCGCGGAGTTCTGCGCCACTTACTTTTAAGAAAATACTCACCATTTGGGTAGTTGGATTTATAATACTGTTGATACGACTAACAGTTCCATAAAATTCTTTATCTAAATCAGTAGAATTAAGCTTTACAGTACTTCCCACTTTGAGGTGTTTTAAATCGTTGCGCGAGACAGGAGCTTCCAATTCATAGGTTCCTAATTGTACAAAAGTGCCTATTTTTTGACCAGTTCTCACAAGTGTTCCAGGATCTATAGTTGCTTCGCTCAGCACTCCGCCGTAGGGAGCTGCTATTTTATGTTTATTGAGTCTAACTTCTTGACTTTGAATATTGTAATACGTGGTAAGTATATTTCTGCCACTTATAAATTGTTTTAACTGTGTATTGTCTAACTTGGGTAAAACAGGAAGAGGTTGGCTTGGTTTAATGCTTTGCACAAAACTTTTCCAAGCAGATGCCTCAGCAGGATAGTCAAGTGATATATCTGCTAATGCTTGATTTACGATAGTCATAAAACTACTTCGTTGAGCCGTGAGTGCCGAACGAATTTCAGCGTCGTCTATGGATGCAATAATTTGTCCTGATGTAAATTGTTGCCCTTCTCTAAAGTTAGTGGTGAGTAAAACTCCTGTCACCTCTGAGTATAGTTCTAGTCTATTGGTGGCTTGCAATCTACCACTAACAGTTATGTTAAGTGGAATAGAAGTAAGCTCTGCCGGAGATGCGGCCACTACTTTTGATCGAAATGAAATCTTAGGCTCGTTGGCTTCCTCAGATTTGCCAAGTTGCTTAGAAATGAAAACGCCAACTAAGACAGCGGCAATACCTAAGATTATAGATCTGCCTAGATTTTTATTAAATATGGGTTCACTCATTAGTGTGTTGTTTTTTCGATGCGAATTTAGTTTTTATGATGTGTTGAATTAAAAGTATTCACTGTTTTTTAGATGATATGTTTTAGTCTCCTTGAACCAGTTAAATGTGAGTAGTTCAGGTACATTAAAAATCAAACCAACTTCTGCGTCTGTTTAGTTTCAGGTCTTTCAAAGTACTTGATTTTACGCTGATGCCAAAGTCAAACATCTGACGCTGAATAGGGTACCATTTAAAGGTCATTTGCCAACAATGTAAGTCCCTGAAAAAATCAAGAGAAGTAAAGGATATGTCTTTTTTAGTAATGTCATACCCACTGCTTACTCCAATTTTCCAATTTTCTGTGAGTTTAATATCTCCTTGGAAAGTTATGCTTTGACTTACCGTTTTTTCTCTTAATACTGGAGTACGGGAATTTAGATTGTAATTTAAATTAAGGCTCCAAGGGAGGTTGAAGTCTACATAGTTTTGTAAGTTATTGTTGATGTACTCTAGTTCATCCTCATTCACCTTGTCGGTCTCTTTCTTTTTAAACGCTTGCGGATTAAGGTTAGTGGAAATGGATACAGCACTTTGGACGAAATGCCCTAGCTTTTTCATTTCATTGATGGCGAATTGATTGTAGCGGGTAGCAACCTCATTAGGGCCTACTAATGTGTAGCTGTAAGGGTCGAACGAAGTGCTAAAATTCATCCTAATCTTATTCAAGATAGTTGTATTCCCAGAGATATTTAACGTTGCTAGATTAAATGAATCCGCCAAGAAGTTATAGCCACTTCTAATGTTCAAACTTTCAATTATTTTTACCTTTTTGATACCTCCATTGGCTGTATCTTTACTTGAGCGAACTTTAATCTCCAGGTTGTTACCAAATCCAAAATTTAAGGATGCTTGTGGCCCAGCAGTAGGTCGTCCTATTATCCCATTTTCGTATACAGAATAAGATTTTACCATCATTTGAGAATCAATGTACGATTTGTAGCCATTTTGAGCGCCACTTTGAAAATCAGGATTCCAAACAGCTTCTAGGTTGGGTCGCACAACGTGTCGTATTGCCACTATTTTTTTATCTGTAAAAGCTTTCGTTCCATATAAAATAGTGCTAAATCCTATGGAAGTATTATACGACATAGCTCTTGAAAAGCCCGCGATATCGTTATTGACAATAACGGAATCTCCCACAGCATCCCAAGTTTTTTCGGTTGTTTTAAAATACCAGTATTCACTAAAACTAAAACTCGGAGAAACGGTCACCCATTTTAATGCTTTAAAAGATGTATTGATGGGTACAACATGACTTGCACCGTTTCTAAAGTCATCTCTAAGTCGAGGAGTATTAAGGCTAGCTTTCACACCAAAAGTCTCACTCACTGCGGCTACTAAAATGGTATCTGCCGTTATAAGTTCATTTTTAAATGTACCTTGGTACGAAATACCGAGATTTCGCATAAAACTTTTTGCCGTTTCGTTCTTGGAATAGAAGTTTTTAAAAGGCATTTGCCTACTTAAATTAGCGGTAAACTGAGGCAAAGTCATATTCAACTCACCGGTTGAAAGATTTTGTATCATATTTGAGTTTATGCTCACATTTACCTTTTTATCCAATATTGCTCTAGAGTATGAAACACTTGAGTTTGAGTTGGTACTAATAATATCTTGATAATTGGTTGTGTTGTTTTTAGAGAAATTTCGGGTTAAGAAATTTACGCTTGCGCCGAAACGAGATCCAGGTTTAGCTTTAGCATCTCGGTTATAGGTCCATCCAATTTTGTAATCTTTCCGAACGGAGTAGGTTGGCGACTCGGGTTCCCCAATTTTGAAACTTGATGTTTCAAAATTTAAATTACCCTGGTACTTATAACGTTTATTATACCTGGAGCTTACCGATGCTCTCCAACTACCTCTGAAATAAATATCCCCCATGACTTGAACATCCAGAAAGTCATTTACAGGCACGTAGTAACCTAGATTTCGTATATTAAAACCGTAGGCCTGAGACTCACCAAAGGTGGGGAATAAGATGCCTTGTTTTCGTTTGTCAGGAACAGGAAAAAAACCAAACGGAACAAAAAGAGGTGTATTAATATCTGCAATTACAAGATTAGCAGGACCCGTAATAATCTGTTTTTTAGGAATTACTTTAATCTTGTCGGCTTTAATGTAAAAATGAGGTTCGGGTAAATCGCACGTAGTAAACTTGGCATTTTTTACATAAATATTTTCTTGGCTATCCCTTAGCACGCGCTCGCCATGTATAAGTCCATCGCTTTCAGTTGTTAGTACGCCAAAGGAAATGCCTTTTTTAGACTGGAAGTTGTAGCGCATGGTATCTGCTTCATACTTTTTCCCATTGTCTTCTAAGCTCGGTCTACCTAGATAATCTCCGGTGCTATCATTTACAATTCCACGAGCCATAACATCCTTAGAATCCAGGTCGATTTCGATATAATTTGCTACGATAATGATTTCTTGGTAGCTTATTTTGGCGTTGCCATATAAATAGGCCTTTCTAGACGGCATGTCTAGTATTATTGAGTCATCTGCTTCATAATCTAATGAAGCATCTAGGTCAGACACGTGTTGATCTATTGAGAATTCTAAACTGTCGTGACCGATACTGTCGAGTTGGTATATAGAATCAACAAATTTGCCTGTGGAATCAGGTTGCTGAGCTTGACAAAAAAAAGGTGTATAAAATAGAAAACACAACAAGGCTATACGTTGATACAAAAGCGCCTGATTTTTAAGGTGTTGGCGATATGTTTTCTTAAAATTGTACAAAAGAAATAATCAGCTTGTTAAAGTAGGTTTAAATACGCGTGCAAATGAACAACTTATATGCCACAAAGAAAGTCTTCCATTCAAGAATATCATTATTTCTAATGTCGCTTTCGATGGTAATAAGTTCTTATGCTTTGAACAGTATAAAATTATCGATAAAGTTAAGTGCTAAGATGTAAATGTATAGACAGAAAAAAATCATTAACATCGTCTGGAGAGATAAGTATGTGATTGGCGATTGCTTTGGTGTTATTCATAGCGCATTAAAAAAAAGAGATGACTCTGGTCAATGAAAAGATTTAGTAATGAATTGCTTCTGATATATTTGAAGCCTTATTCAATTGTAAGAAAAAAAACATAGTCCTAAAATCAATAGTATAAAATAGAAATGAAGATAACAAAGGAAACAAAAGTGGGAATTCTAACGGCAACAGCAATTGCCATATTAGCTTTTGGATACAATTTCATGAAGGGGCAGGACATGTTCACGACTTCAAATGAGTACTTTGGAAAGTATGATAGAATAGAAGGATTATTTAAAAGTAACCCTGTGCTGATAAACGGTTACAAAGTAGGGAGTGTTACTTCTATCACCATGGATAGAAATGATAGTTTTAGGTTAACCGTTGGAATTACGCTGCCAGATGACATTAAAATGCCTAAGAATTCTATCATGAAAATCGTAAATAACGATATGATAGGAAGTAAAGCCATTGAAATTATTTTTGGAAACAGCACTGAATTTGCGAGTACAGGCGATTTTTTGTTGGCAGAACAAGATCAAGGTATTGCACAAGCGGTGAGTGGCGTTCTTGAACCGCTTACCAAAAGTGTAAATTCTGTTTTGGGGAATATTGATACGGCAATCTCGGGTGCAGACTTAGAGGGTACTTTAAAAGACGCATCATTAGCCTTGAAGTCGTTTAAAGAAACTGCCGATAAGTTGAATAAGCTATTAGATGGTAAAGACAGAGATATAACCGCCATATTGAGTAATGTACAAGCAACAACTGCAGGATTAAAGGGATTAACTCCAAAGATTGATGGAATATTGACCGAAATAGACGCTACTACGAAAGAAATCAGTGCCATTGAGTTTAATGCTTTGGCTACCCAAGTTAAAAGTTTAAGTGAGGAATTGGAGAAAACTACTAAGGCGATAAATGGCAAGGACGGAACGCTGGGTATGTTGGTTAATGACAAGGAAATTTACCTTAAACTTGATTCCACCGTCGGCAAGTTAAAGTCACTACTTGACGATATAGAGAAATATCCGCGCAGGTACACTGGTGTAACCGAACGTCAGCGTAAGAAGGGCGATAAAGAGAAAGAAGGAGAAAAATAAGCGAAGACTTTTTGATTCTCTGTAAAAGGCAGCTATAGGTTTCCTAACTCTTTTACCAAACCTGGCCCTGTATATATAAATCCAGTATAAATTTCAATAAGATCAGCGCCAGCATCTAGTTTGGATTGTCCGCTGGCAGCATCTTCAATACCTCCTACACCTATAATGGTCATGTCTGATTTAGAACGTATATGCTTTACAAATGAGTTTGAAACGGCTAAAACTGGCGCGCCACTTATACCTCCATCGCCTATTTCTAGGACAAGTTTTTTGCTAGATTTAGTAAGTAGTGTGCGATCGATACTGGTATTGGTAGCCACTATTCCTTCAAAAGCAATTTCTTGTTGTAGTTCCACTATCTCGTCTAGCATACCAAAGGTCAAGTCTGGCGCTATTTTCAGGTACATTGGTTTCCAGTTATCTTTTGTTTTTCGAATGTCAAGTAATGCTGATATTATTTTCTTTAGTTCTTCTTTGTTTTGAAGTTCTCTTAGATTAGGAGTGTTTGGAGAGCTTACATTAACAATAAAAAAATCGGCGAGGTGATAGAGCTCGTCATAGCATTTAACATAGTCATTTACGGCATTTTCATTGGGTGTTGTTTTATTCTTGCCAATGTTTATACCAATTTGCATATCACAATTTGGATGAGTTTTTCGGAATGTCTCTAAGCGTTTTCTTAGTGCTTTTAGCCCCTCGTTATTAAATCCCATTCGATTGATTATCGCTCTGTCTTTTTTTAGCCTAAACAAACGCGGTTTCGGATTGCCGCTTTGGGGCTTTGGGGTTACTGTTCCTACTTCTATAAAACCAAAGTTAAGTGTATATAATTCGTTTAGAAATTTACCATCTTTATCAAATCCAGCTGCAAGACCTACTTTGTTTTTATAATTAAGTCCGTCTACAGAAACAGGGTTGTCCGCAAACTGAAAGGTGTTTCTAACGAAAGAAAACTTGCTTACTACCTTAAATAATCTCATTGTGGTATAATGTGCTTTTTCCGGGGATAGCAGAAAAAACAGACTTCGAAGTACAGAATACATGAGTGCAAATGTGGGAGCTTTTTGGGCTAAAAAAAAGATAACTTTATTCTTAGGAGTAAATGTGAATTAATATTTAAAAATGCCAGTCTAACAATTAGTTTTAAGAAGGAAACTATCTTGGACAATTTCCAACTGCTGGATGATGTATGAGTTTTTTGCTCGTATTTACAAGACGGTAAATGGACTACTCGCCATAAAATAAGGGTGTAAGGTATTTAGATATATTCCATACGACGATAAAGTGCTGTTTTCTTCATTTTTTTTTTAGCCTCGTCTGAACACAATGTTAAATTTGCTGTTATATAAAGCAATATATGTCTAGCAAAAAACAAGGTTTGTCGAGTATTGGAAAAAAGGTGATTATGGCACTCACCGGATTCTTCCTAATGTTTTTTTTACTGCAGCATTTAAGTATTAATTTACTTTCTGTGTTTAGCGCAGATTCTTTCAATGACGTTTCTCATTTTATGGGGAATAACCCACTAGTTCAATGGGTGCTTCAGCCAGTGCTTATCTTCTCAGTTATTTTCCATTTTGTATGGGGAATGAAATTGGAATATGAAAATAGCCAAGCGCGAAACGTTAAGTATGCCAAATATAACGGAGGTGCTAATGCGTCATGGATGAGTCGAAATATGATTATTTCTGGTCTAGCTGTTTTGGCATTTTTAGCGCTACATTTTTATGATTTTTGGGTACCTGAGATTACTACAAAATACATCGTTGGAGATACCAGTGGTTTAATAGAAGGAACCGAAAATTTTAGATATCATGAGGAGTTAGTACACAAATTTGCGCATCAACCATGGAGAGTATTCTTGTATGTTCTTTCTTTCGTAATGTTATCACTTCACCTTTTACATGGTTTCCAATCCTCTTTTCAATCGGTTGGCTTTAATCACACGAAGTACACTCCGGTAATCAAAATGCTAGGAAATATTTTTGCGATTGCGATTCCTTTGGGATTCATCTTCATAGCAATTTATCATTACAACGTTCATCCACATTAATTCATAAGTAGATATTTAGTCAAATGGCATTAAACGGAAAAATACCAGCAGGTCCAATAAAAGATAAGTGGACATCCTACAAGGATCACCTTAATCTTGTAAACCCTGCCAATAAAAGAAATATTGACATTATTATAGTAGGCACAGGTCTGGCCGGTGGCAGTGCCGCTGCGACTCTTGCTGAACAAGGATATAATGTAAAAGCATTTTGCTACCAAGATTCACCTAGACGAGCGCATTCTATTGCAGCGCAAGGTGGAATAAATGCAGCCAAAAATTACCAAGGTGACGGCGATTCTACCTACCGCCTTTTTTACGATACTGTAAAAGGAGGAGATTATAGAAGTAGAGAAGCCAATGTGCACAGACTTGCAGAGGTAAGTGCAAATATTATTGATCAATGTGTGGCTCAAGGGGTACCTTTTGCTCGAGATTATGGAGGGTTATTGGATAATCGTTCATTTGGTGGAGTGCTCGTTTCTAGGACTTTTTATGCGAAAGGACAAACGGGTCAACAATTATTATTAGGTGCCTATTCTGCTATGAACCGTCAAATCGCTCGTGGTAAAATAACAATGTATAACCGCCATGAAATGCTAGATGTGGTAGTAGTAGACGGTAAAGCACGAGGGATTATCGCCCGTAATCTAGTCACAGGTGAAATCGAAAGACATTCGGCACACGCCGTTGTGTTGGGTACAGGCGGTTACGGAAACGTATTCTTCTTAAGTACCAATGCAATGGGAAGTAACGTAAGTGCGGGTTGGAAAGCACACAAAAGAGGTGCCTATTTTGCCAATCCTTGTTACACCCAAATTCACCCTACGTGTATTCCTCGAAGTGGTGATTACCAGAGTAAACTAACCCTTATGTCTGAGTCGCTAAGAAACGACGGTCGTATTTGGGTTCCAGCTAAATTAGAAGACGTTGCTGCCATCAAAGCAGGAAAGCTTAAAGCTACTCAGATTGCCGAAGAAGATAGAGATTACTACTTGGAGCGAAGATACCCTGCATTTGGGAACTTGGTGCCTCGTGATGTAGCAAGTAGAGCAGCCAAAGAACGTTGTGATGCAGGTTATGGTGTGAATGCAACAGGCGAGGCCGTTTACTTAGATTTTGCATCTGCGATTCTAAGATATGGTAGAGAGCAGGCTTTACTTAAAGGCGAGTCTAGTGCTACCGATGCTCGCTTAAAAGAACTAGGTAAAGAAATCGTTAAAGCAAAATACGGTAACCTATTTGACATGTATAAACAAATAGCAGCTGAAAATCCTTAACGAACTCCGATGATGATATATCCAGCAGTTCATTATACAATGGGTGGTGTTTGGGTAGATTATAATCTTATGACTACCATACCGGGTTGTTATGCAATAGGCGAGGCTAATTTCTCTGAACATGGAGCAAATAGATTAGGAGCTTCAGCTTTAATGCAAGGTTTAGCGGATGGCTATTTTGTATTACCATACACCATTGCAGACTATTTATCTCACGATATCCGTACTGGGGCAATACCAACTACGTTGCCAGAGTTTGATGCTGCCGAAAAAGAAGTAAAAGAAAGGCTTGAAGGTCTGGTTAATAATAAAGGAATTCATTCAGTAGACTATTACCACAAGCAGTTGGGTAATATTATGTGGAATAAATGCGGAATGAGCAGAAATGAAAAAGGGCTAAAAGAAGCCATTGAAGAGATTGCCGCACTAAGAGAGGATTTCTGGAAAAATGTAAGTGTTCCAGGCGGGGCATATGAATTAAATCCGGAATTAGAAAAAGCAGGAAGAGTTGCTGATTTCTTAGAATTAGGAGAACTTTTTGCGAAAGACGCCTTAGATAGAAATGAGAGCTGCGGAGGTCATTTTAGAGAAGAATCTGTAGAAGTTGGAGGACCTCAAGATGGTGAAGCCCTTCGTGATGATGAAAACTATGCTTATGTTGCAGCATGGGAGTATAAAGGTAAACCAAGTGAGGCTGTATTGCACAAAGAGCAATTGGAGTTTAACGATATTAAATTGACACAAAGAAGTTATAAGTAAGATGAGCGAAATGAACTTAACACTCAAAATCTGGCGACAAAAAAATGCCGCAGATAAAGGTAAAATGGTAGACTATAAAGTAAATAGTATATCAGAGCATATGTCTTTCTTAGAAATGATGGATGTACTCAATGAGCAGTTAATCAATAGTGGTGATGATCCTGTTGCTTTCGACCACGATTGTAGAGAAGGAATATGCGGTAGTTGCTCTATGTTTATCAACGGAGAAGCACACGGTCCTGTAAAAGGAACTACTACATGCCAATTGCACATGCGTAGCTTCAAGGATGGTGACACTATTTATATTGAGCCGTTTAGAGCAAACGCTTTTCCCGTTATAAAAGACTTGGTTGTAAATAGAAGTTCGTTTGATAGAATTCAGCAGTCAGGAGGATTTATTTCGGTAAATACAAGCGGGAATACTCAAGATGCTAATGCGACTGCAATCCCAAAACACGATGCAGATCTTGCTATGGATGCGGCGGCTTGTATCGGCTGTGGTGCATGCGTTGCAACCTGTAAAAACAGTAGTGCGATGCTTTTTGTTGGCGCTAAAATTTCGCAATATGCATTGTTACCACAAGGACAAGTGGAAGCTAAAGATAGAGCTCAAAATATGGTGGCTCAGATGGATGCAGAAGGTTTTGGTAATTGTACGAATACTGGAGCTTGCGAGGTGGAATGTCCCAAAGGAATTTCAATTAGCAATATTGCTAGAATGAATCGTGAGTATTTGAGTGGTTCTTTGAAGTAAAAGAAACACAAACTCAAGTGTCAAACTCAAATTCAAATTCAAAGGCTTTTGATCTGGAGGACAGGTTAGTTGCTTTTGCTGGAGAGATTGCATAGTTTGTAGAGAAGTAAAAGAAGTACAAGCTCAAGTGTCAAACTCAAATTCAAAGGCTTTTGATC
>Ga0208172_1000430_pt1 | contig 13657 bp, 7 predicted proteins | sample Colrivmet1552A02_FD_187657 | JGI IMG/M metagenome (GOLD analysis project Ga0208172, IMG submission 187657) | Estuarine microbial communities from the Columbia River estuary - metaG 1552A-02 (SPAdes) (version 2) | ecosystem: Environmental > Aquatic > Marine > Intertidal zone > Estuary | place... | reverse complement strand
AACATATCAGTGCAATCTTCGCGCTGTCACTGTCCTTAACACTTGCTGCCTGTGGCGGCGGTAATAATAGCGTTACTGATAATGTTAGTGCCGAGCCAGGCCCTGACGGTGTTGCGCCGACTTTGACCAGCGTGACGATTTATAACTCTAAAAATCTCGGCCCCGAAGTCAAATTAGGCCAGACAGTTGCGGTTGAATTTGTTGCCGATGAAGCGTTGATGACTCCTGTTGTTACGATTGCGGGTCAGGCGGCTTCTGTGTCTGGCAGTGTGCGATCTTGGAAAGCTACTCGCGTCATGAACGAAACGGATGTTGACGGCGACGTGCCGTTTGTAATTTCGTTCTCAGACCCAAGCGGCGAAGTTGGTACCGACGTAACAGCAACGACTGACGGCAGCGTCATGGAATACTGTGCGGCTGGTTGTGTCAAAGACACTGGCGATTCTCCCATAGTTGGTACGTGGAAGTTGGCGCCTACCGCTGGGGCCATCGGTGTTGGTCCTTCTGCAGGAAGCATCGAGTGGTGGTCAAACTCGCAAGCAGAAGCAGACAGTGTGCGTGCATGTTTGTTCGACGATACCTACACGTTTACCGCTGACGGTTCTTTCTCTCAGGATATGGGTACTGAAACGTGGATTGAAACGTGGCAAGGTGCTGCTGCAGAGGGATGTGGTACTCCTGTCGCTCCGCATGACGGCTCTGCTACTGGTTCAACATACACTTACAGCGAAGACTCGCTTACTATCGTCGGTTACGGTGCTCACGTAGGTTTGGCGAAGGCTGTCAATGCTGGAGAACTTTCTTCAGGTACCGTTGTAGTTCCTAATGATGTGACCTATTCCGTTACCATGATGGCAGCTGATGGTCAGAGCATGACTCTGAGCATTGAGACTGGCACAGGCGTCTATTGGCAGTTTAAATTCGTCAAGATGCAGCAGTCTCCTGTTGTAGGTACTTGGAAATTGGCTCCTGTTGCCGCTGCAGTAGCGGTGGGTCCTTTTGCAGGCAGTGCTGACTGGTGGTCTAACTCTCAAGCAGAGGCCGACAGTGTGCGTGCCTGTCTGTTTGACGATACCTACACCTTTGGCGCTGATGGTTCATTCTCTCAGGACATGGGCGCTGAAACTTGGTTAGAAACGTGGCAAGGTGCTGCGGCAGAAGGCTGCGGTACGCCAGTTGCGCCTCATGATGGATCTGCTGTTGGTTCAACCTATACCTATGACGACGATAGCCTCACGATCACTGGTCTAGGCGCTCACGTAGGCTTAGCCAAAGCGGTTAATGCCGGTGAGCTATCTGCTGGAAACATTGCAGTTCCAGCTGCGATAACCTACTCAGTTGATTTGATGGCAGCTGACGGTTTGAGCATGACGCTAAGCATTGAAACGGGTTCAGGCGTGTTTTGGACCTTTAAGTTTGTTAAGCAGGTTGAGGTTGTTTCTCAGATCGTTGGTACTTGGAAGCTCGCGCCAGTAGCTGGTGCTTTGGGTGTTGGTCCAGCCGCTGGAAGCACTGAGTGGTGGTCTAACTCACAAGCTGAGGCCGACTCTGTCCGCGCTTGCCTGTTTGACGATACCTATACCTTTGCCGCTGATGGTTCATTCTCTCAGGACATGGGCACTGAAACGTGGATTGAAACGTGGCAGGGTGCAGCTGCAGAAGGATGTGGTGCGCCAGTAGCACCGCACGATGGTTCTGCAACCGGTGCGACATACGCCTATGACGAAGATTCGTTGACCATTAACGGTCTCGGCGCACACGTTGGTCTGGCTAAGGCTGTCAACGCAGGTGAGCTATCTGCCGGTACAGTGGCAGTTCCAAACTCAATAACGTATTCGGTCAGCTTGATGTCTGTTGATGGCTTGTCAATGACGTTGAGCATCGAGACTGGCACGGGCGTGTTCTGGCAGTTCAAGTTTGTTAAAGTTGTTGAGGGCGAAGTTGCACCGATCGTCGGAACCTGGAAGCTTGCTCCTGTTGCCGCTGCCTTGGGTGTTGGTCCAGCCGCTGGAAGCGTTGATTGGTGGTCTAACTCACAAGCTGACGCCGACTCTGTCCGCGCTTGCCTGTTTGACGATACCTACACCTTTGCTGCCGATGGTTCGTTCTCTCAGGACATGGGCACTGAAACGTGGATTGAAACGTGGCAAGGTGCGACGGCAGAATCATGTGGTGCGCCAGTAGCGCCGCATGATGGCTCTGCGACCGATGCGACATATACCTATGACGAAGATACGCTGACCATTAACGGTCTCGGTGCACACGTTGGTTTGGCCAAGGCCGTGAACGCGGGTGAATTGTCTTCTGGGTCAATAGCAGTTCCGGATTCTGTGTCTTATTCGGTCACTATGATGTCTGTTGATGGCCAGAGCATGACGCTGAGTATTGAGACAGGTTCTGCTGTCTTCTGGCAGTTCAAGTTTGTGAAAGTAAACTAAGACGTCCCAAATAAAAAAACCGCGCCGATGGCGCGGTTTTTTTGCCTGCAATAATCGCGATCATTGCCTTACATAGGTTGAGCGGCACAATACTGGTTAATAAATTGCTGATGACTCGGCAGCTGATTGACCGCATGATCAACACGCGCCCGCAAAGTTTTGAGGAAATTGTCGAGCTCGGTGTCGCTCATCATATCGACGATTGGGTGGTACTGATCGGGTATTAACCCTTGGCCAATCATAACTTGCGTCCAGTTATTCTCGGCGAAAACGTCACCCGCCTGCTGAAATACGCGGCCGGTTTGCTTAAAGAGATCTAGTCGATGCTGCAGTGATGCTGGGATCGCCATGCTCTTACACTCGCGCCAAAAGGGCGTGTCGTCCCGTTCGGTGACGTGATAATGCATGATGACAAAGTCGCGAATAAACAGATATTCGTCGGTCATTTGTCGGTTGAATTCGACGATATCGGGCGCGCTGATACCGTCCAGTGGAAACATCTGTAGCAGCCGAATAATACCGCGCTGGACCATGTGAATACTGGTCGATTCGAGTGGTTCGACAAACCCTGCTGCGAGCCCAAGAGCCACACAATTTTTTCGCCAATGCTCGACGCGCTGACCTGTACGAAACTTGATTACCCTTGGCTGGGTGAGCGTCTCGCCTTCGACATTGGCGAGTAATGCTGCCTTAGCGTCGTCGTCGGAAAGATGGCGGCTGCAAAAGACGAGGCCATTGCCGACCCGTGACTGCAGCGGGATTCGCCACTGCCAGCCCGACTCGCGGGCAATCGCTCGCGTGTAGGGCACAGGCTCGCTCACGGAGGCGGTCTGCACGGCGACTGCGCTATCGCAGGGCAGCCACTGAGACCAATCGTCATACTCAGTTTTTAATGTTTCGCTGATTAGCAGGCCGCGAAAGCCGCTGCAATCGACAAACAGATCGCCCTCAAGTGTGCGGCCAGATGCCAAGGTAACACTGTCTATAAAGCCTGAATTGCTGTTGAGATTGACCTGAACAATTTTTCCTTCGACTCGTTGACCGCCATGTTGTTCTGCAATTTTGCGCAGGTATTTGGCGTAGAGGCTGGCATCCATGTGGAAGGCGTAGCTCAAACCATTGTTGGGTAGCACTGCAAACTTTCCAGCCTTAGCAGCCATTAATTCAGTGCTGTAGTGGCCAAAGTCTTCGCTAATACCTCGCTGCCTGCCTTTCAGCCAAAAATGCTGAAAGCCGCCAGCCCAGCAGTCTTGTCCGGTTAAGCCGAAGGAGTGAATATAATTTTCCCCGCGCTGTTTCCAGTTCTCAAAGCTGATACCAAGTTTAAAGGTACCTTGAACGGCGGCGATAAACTCGGCTTCGTTAATTTTCAGTAATTGATGCAATGTCATCATGGTTGGAATCGTGGCTTCGCCGACCCCAACTGTGCCGATTTCGTCAGATTCAATCACGGTGATATTGAGGTTTTTCCCGAGCAGTTTTGTCAGTGACGCCGCGGCCATCCAACCTGCAGTTCCACCGCCAACAATCACAACATTTTTTACGGGTTTTTTAGCCGCCATGGGTACTCCGCTGGAATTAAGCTATTTTATTTTACTGGCGAGGAGGGCGCGCAATTGCTGTGCCATCTCTTCGTTTATCGGGTTTAACACACCGCGAGCCTGCTCGGGTATGTGCTGCAAGTGCTCGTCTGACGTGGTGAAAACATAGTAGTCAAACAGTGCCTTCCAAATATCGCGCTGGCCCTCAGGCAGATCGCGCAGTGCCAAAATCGCATGTTGCAGAGCATTCAACGGCGCGCCTAGGTACGCCGGCGAGTCGCGCCACCAGTAATTGACGAGGACATTGAGGTCGTCGAGCGCTTCAATGTGGTGCCACCACATGCTTGGGATAAGCAGCCCATCACCTGGTGCGAGCTCGACAACCTGCGCAGATGCTAGCGCATCTCGAAATTTTGGATACTTGTCGTAGTCAGGATTGGCAAAATCAACCAAGCTGACAGGCTGCCCGGCCGGGGTGAAATCAATCGGTCCGACATAGAGATTGCCGAGCTGTTCGGGCGGAAAAAGAGTCACCCGTCGACGGCCAGCAACGCAGCAGGCAATATTGGCGGGAAAATCGTAGTGGGCAGCGATGCGCGTTTGATTGCCGATCCAGATGCTGGCGAGGGGTTGGTATGCTGCTAGGCCAAGGTCGTTGTGGTGCCGAAACCCGGGCAGCCAATTGTCGATATTGGTTGAGCCCAAGTAGATGGTGCCGGCAGCTCCTTCTGTCCGCGCTGCAGCCAGTTGTTCGAAAACCTCGGCGAGTGTGCAGCGACGGTGCTGGAAGTTAAAACCGCTGAGGTCGCTATTGTAGAAAATGCGCCCCTGAGCGTCCGCGTCGGCGACCAGAGCTGTAAGTGGTTTGCCGCTATCGAAGGTTTGAATATAGGCGGCTACGGCGTCGGCTGACCGCGTGGCCGCCTCGACCGCAGGCCACGAGGCGATTAACCCGCGCAGCACCAGCGGCTGTGTCGATTGCAGTAGAGCCGCAGGCAGATCGTGCGCCTGCGCACCAACATACTCTGTGACAGTTTGGCTGATCTCAAGCAACGTCGTAAATCTCTCGTGCTCTGTGCCGCTTATGCCGGCAGCGCATTGCGTTTATCAACTAAGGATCGCACCCGCGAGTGCGAGGCCACAGCCATGTAAATAGCCTGCAAATAACCTTGGCTGTTGAACTTAGCCAAGGTGTCACCGTCAAGCTTGTAGAGCTTCTCTTCGGAGATTGTGTAAAACCCTTGTAACTGATGTTTGGCGTCGTCTTTTAGTGAGATTTCTAGGGTGAACGACTCCAGTAACTCGTGCTCCAGCAATGCTGCAATAAAGCCTTTGTCGTGTTCAAACCCGCGATGAATATATTCGAGGCTGCCCATCATGTGCTTTAAATAGTCTGTGGGTTCGCCATCGCTGAAGACCGCTTGGCCTTCGGTTTGGCTCACTCGCGGGTTGTCCATATCAATCGATACCACCGGCTTAGTTTTGCCTTCACCGAGCTCTGGGGCCGGCTGAAAGCCAATTAGAAACGGCTGGCGGCGCACGAGCAGGGGCAGGTATGTGGCATCCCAACCGCTGTCGCTGAGAAATAGATTTTGTCCATGGTCAAAGCCGAACAGCGCGGCAGAGTGGAACTCGCCTGTCTCTGAATCTTTGTAGAAGAAAATCGGATAGCAGGATTGAATATCGCGAAACTCAAGCGCGAACGTCATCGCATACATAATATCGTCACCGTACTGGGCAGCGCGCTGGGTGATCACTTTTAGATTGCTATGAGAGTCTTTATTAAGCGATGCAAATGTTGTCATGACTGCTCCAATGGGTGTGGGTGAGCCGTGGACGGCTTCATTTAGGTTATATTTTTTGTAGGCCGTAGCGATAAATTTTATTGATCAGATCTCTGTTACTCGGCATTGATGTGCACAATTGCTGCGTGCGCATGGCGTTTTCTTGGAAAAGTGTTCCCGCTACTTTTTGCGCTTCCATCTCTGATCGGCGCTGTGTTTGGTTTGGCTGTGTTTCAAAGTCCATGCCGTAGAGTATGTATTGGAAACTGGCCGAGGGAAACATTTCGTCAACGTGGCGTGTGTCGCGATGCCACGGACTTTGGTGTCGCCAGAGCGCGAGGGATTCTTGAAGGCTGTCGGGGATACTCTCGGCCCGGCAGTTGTCGCGCCAGTACTCGGTATCTGTGCGTTGGGTCAGAATGTAGTGCAGCTTGAGGAAGTCGATAATACGCTCCCAACGATAGAGAAATTTCTGATTAAAGCGCTTGGCAACAAGATCCATTACCTCTCTGTTAGCGGGCAGCTGCTCGGCTATCATCGCTGCCGAGAGTTCCACCAAGACCAGCGCCGATGCTTCGAGGGGCTCGATAAAGCCCGCAGACATGCCGACAGCAACACAGTTTTTATGCCAAAACTCGTCGCGGTAGCCGGGGGAGAACTGCACTTTTCGCATAGTGGTGTTTGCCGCAGCTTTTTCGCCGACGGTTTTGCCGATGTAATTCAGTAGTTCTTGGCCAGCTTGCTCTTCGCTGTTGTGTGCGCTGGAGTATACGTGCCCAATACCGCGCCGTGTTGGCAGGCCGATGTCCCAAACCCAGCCAGCAGTTTGTGCGGTGGAAAGAGTGCACGACTCGATAGGATCTTGTTCGTCGTTGTAGGGCACTTGCGCAGCGAGGGCGGTGTTGTTGAATAGCACACTGTTTTTATTGCAGCTGCCCACACCGAAGTGCTCGCCAAGCAGTATGGCGCGCGATCCGCTGCAATCGATAAACAGATCGCCATCGATGGTGCCGTGGCTGTCGGTGTTGATTGAAGCAATATCGCCGTTTGCCGCAGAATTAATGCCAATCACATTGGCTTTGATATGTTTGACGCCCAATTTTTCGACGCAGTGTTTGCGCAAAAATTCTGCAAATTTACCGGCGTCGAGATGGTAGCCGTAGTTAACGTTGAAGGCGTATTCCGGCGTGGTTATTTGCTTAGGCGCTAACTTGGCAGGGAATAGGGCGCTCTGCGGTGACACTGCGTCGGCAAATTTAACTTGATTGCGCAGTGGCTGCCAGTGGGGCGCAAGATTGGTTTCGGCGTACCCATGGGGTGTAGTAAAGGGATGTGTGTAGGTGTCATTTGACCCTTTAGTCCAGCCGGTAAAAAGTGTGCCTTGCTTAAAGCTTGCGCTGCATTCGCGGAAAAAGTCTGTTTCCGAAACACCCATTTTTTGCAGCGTCGAGCGCATTGAGGGCCAGGTTCCCTCGCCGACGCCAATGGTGCTGATGTCGGGAGACTCGATAAGTGTCAGCTGAAAGCCGTCAGAAGAGGTGTTATCAGTAGCCGTCGCAGAGTGCTCTGCGGCAATGATGCCCGCGCTCAACCATCCGGCGGTTCCACCACCAACAATTACTAATTTTTGAATTTTAGTTGTCATTATTTTTGATCAAGCTCATTAGGTTAAAACAGGGTTGTTGTATCGCCTGTCTGCCCTTTTTAAACATTATTAGGTACAGAATAGCCTGTTAGTCGCAGCAATAACAGCCGCTTCATAGCACCATTCAGCGTCTCTGGTTATACGGCTGAAATAAAGAAGCCGCTTAAAAAATTAAGCGGCTTCTGTTTTTTTATCGCACGAATATTTTGTGCAATCAGTTGACCGAGGTGGTTATACCTTAGAAGGTATAACGCACGCCCAGATCATAGCGAGCGCCGGTTTGACCCGCTTGCAGCACTTGCAACTCGTCGCGACCGTAGACATTGAATGTTTCTTCGAGGACGTTAAGGCCGGCGAAGAAAATAGTCAGATTGTCGCTGTAGTCGTAGCTCGCGCTGATATCCAACTGTCCGTATGCTTCTACGTTGGTTGGGTTGCTGTACGTGCCCTGGCCTTGGCCAATGCCTGCAAGATACGCATCGCGCCAGTTGTAGGCGAGACGTGCTTGGAAGCCATCTTTGTCATAAAACGCAACAAGGTTAGCTGAGTCACTCAAGCCGTTCAGTACAAACTGCGAGTTTATTTTCATATTGTCGTAGGCCACATCTGCATTAACAAATGTTGCGTTAGCGATCATGCCGAAACCAGACTCACCGAAGTTGTGCTGCAGGTTAACTTCGATACCATCAACTTTTGCATTCTCTTGGTTGGCAGGGCTATCGATCTCAAATGGCACTAACGGATCGCCAGCAACACCGTAGATTTTGCCGTCAATTACTGCTGGGTTGTCAGCGTAATTGGCCAAAATGTAGGCGCCCACATCAGAGTACTTTAATGGGTCAATGCCGCTCGCTGTAACAGCTTCGTTAAACAGCGTGCCGCCTAATGGCCAAGGCAAGTTGAACAGTGTTTCACCGGTGCGCGTTGAAGAACCGATAAAGTTGCTAACGTCTTTTTCAAAGTAACCAATCGACAAGTAGCTGCCTTCGTCGTAGTAAAACTCGATAGATAAATCGAAGTTCTCAGACTCAATGGGCACTAGGCCTGGGTTACCGCCGCCAGCAAAGCCGCCGCTGTTCTTGAACGAAATTCCGTCAACGGTGATGCCGCCTTGGATATCGGTGTAGCTTGGGCGAGTGACTGTGGTGCTGTATGACGCACGCACGATAACATCTTCAATGACTTCGAGATCAACGTCGATGCTCGGCAAGAAAAGATCATACTTGCCGGTGTAGTCTTCAAATGCTTGAATCGAGTTACCGTCAGCATCTTTCGCTTCGATCATGGTGAACTCGTTTCCGCCTACCCAGTAAACGCCACTGTATGTCGGTGCCAGTGCCGCTGAGGTTACATCGGTTTCTTCATAGCGCATACCGGCTTTCAGGTTTGCGCGCATGCCACTTATTTCTGTGCTGTGATTTAACTGAATGTAGGCAGCACTTGTCTCTTCAGTCGTGCGCTTGTCTACGTTCCAGTCGGTTGATGCACAGTAGCCAGTGCCACAGTCGCCAACCTGAGCGTAGTCTGCGCCGCGTGCTGCGTAGTTCGCTTCGGCAACAGCAATAATGGCTTCGAGATCAGTGGTGAAATAGTCAGTGTACTGGCGTGGATCATTGCTGCCGTCAAGTTGATCGAACTGACCTTTGATAGATGAGCGGCGAATAATGTCGGTCAACTCGCCGGGAGAGGTGAAGCCGCCCCAGTTGTCGAGCTGAACAGTCTTGCTCACGTGACGATTGCTCACTTCTGACAGTTGAATACCAAAATCGATGCTGGAATCTTCTGCAAATTCCCAAGTACCGCTGATCTTGGCTTGTTCAATGTCCATCTGGGAGGCAGAGTTACCAAACGCACTACCAGTGATAATCATATCGTTGGCATACAATGGGCGATCACTGCCGTCGGCGCCTGAGTTCAGATTGAGCGAGAGAACAGGCATTTCTTTACCGTAATAAACGGTTGAGCCCACTTTGTTGAAGCTTGCCATGGTTACCAGTGAGCTTGTGCCGTAGGGGCTGTCAGCACCGGTCTCTGCGGTAGAGTCATGGTAGTCAAATGCAAATGACAGGTTATCAGTGGCTTGCCATTCTAGATTCAAACCAACAGACGTATTCTTATTTTTAGAACCGTCATGACCAACGCCCATCGCGAAGTCGGCATTGTTGTGTGTCTCAGAGTAAACCAGCGGTGATGCCTGTGGACCATCGGTCCAAACACTTGTTTGGCTCTTGGCGTTAGAGTTGCTGAACCATGCAGACATGTCGCTGTATGTGCGCTCTAGCGTGAATTCAGACTGCGTGTAGTCTACTGTTGCTGTCACACGATCGCTGGGTGCCCACTGCAGAATCAACTGGCCGTTGGTGCGCTCAGTTTCATATTCAGAGATGTTGTAAGCAATGGCTTGAGGAATAGAGTAGAACTCATCAGCACCTGTTGGACGGTTAACTTGGCTGTCGTTTGACGGAATACCATTGGCGCCTGAGTAGTCGCCCTGTTGTGTAAACCAACCACCTGACGACACTGTGTGCACGCCATTGTTGCGAACTTGTGAGCTACCGGTGATTGCGATACCGAAGGTGTCATCAGCAAATGTGTTGGTGTAGATACCTGAGAACTCAGGCGTGATTTCTTTGCCATCACTCGTGGATGTGTCGGCAACCATTTTTGCAGAAACACTGACTTTTTCACCCGGTGCATCCAGTGGACGCGTGGTTGAAATATTGATCGATGAACCAACGCCACCTGTAGGAACATCGGCGCGGCCAGTCTTGTATACCTGCACGCCTGCGATACCTTCAGAAGCCAGATCACCGAAGTCAAACGAGCGGCTGCCTTGATCGTTGTGCGTTGGCATTTGGCGACCATTAAGGGTTACCAGGTTGTACTCTGGGCCGAAACCGCGAACGGTTACCGAGCTGCCTTCACCGCGTGTACGGCTGATTGACACGCCGGTAATACGCTGCAGAGATTCTGCAAGGTTGGCGTCTGGGAATTTACCCATGTCTTCGGCAGAAATAGCATCGACAACACCCGCTGAGTCGCGCTTGATGTCCATCGAGCGCATCAGACTGCCGCGAATACCACCTTCAACAATAACTTCTTCAATAACGGCTGCATCTTGTGCAAAAGTAGGTACAGCTACACCGACCAATGCCAGCGCTACGCTGCTAGAAAGAATCTTCTTTTTAAATAACATACGGTTTATCCCCCTGGTGAACAATAAAATCTATGAACATAGTGTTTCTAAGGCTTTCTTGTATTTACTAAGTCCCCAGTCCTACTCTACCTTTTCACTCAAGGCAAAGAACGCCTTATGCGATAAAAGGTGATTATTTTGGGTTTAAGGAGGAGGGCTAGTGTCTTACAGAGCAGTCTTGCTGCCGATGGGGTCATTATGGCATTCAAAAAAGGTGGATTGCTAGGGCTCGCATGCCTGCTTTAGCGACTGTTCGGTGCTGCCCTGAGAGGCTAATCTAATTAGCTGACACCTTTAAAATATACTTTTGGCTTTTCCAAGGCTTATCAATAGTGCGGCTGATGACATCTGCCCCGAGTTTTTCAACGCAGAGGTCAGCGAGATCCCAAAATGGTTGCCTGCCCGGATCGGCTATCAATATTTGTTGTGTGCCTGCGGATTGAGCGCGCTTTATCAAGTTGAATAAAGGCGCAGTCATTTCGTCCCAAAAGCAGATGTCGGTACCCATGAGCGTGTGATACTGCGCGAGTTCCTTGCGTTTTAATGACTCAAACTCGCGAGCCTGAAAGGCGATATCGCAGTTATTAAGCTCGGCCTGCAAACGCAGAAACGGCTCGACGCTGGCATCGATGTCTAAGCCAGTGACAATTGCGCCATGACATTTGGCAAGATAGATTCCAGTGAGTCCCCAGCCACAGCCGATATCAAGCACTTGCGCGCCAGCAGGAACGCCCCAGGTGCTGAGATAATCCATTAAGACAAAACTCGAGCGCCACACTTTATTGCCATGGGCGGCATGACCCTGTTGTTGCCGCTTTAACTGGCGCACTCGGGGATGTGAGGCGCGCAGTGCGCTCACGCCCTTATAGGTGAGTAGATGAGGGCTCGGTAAGGGTTTAGTTGGCATAAAATGCGTACTTTTCAGTCGGGAAATCGATTCTAGCAAAGACCAGTGAAGATCGGGCGCGGATTTTTAGTATTTCTCTTTGTCGCCTGACGCTCTATTATGGTGCTTCTATCTCATGTGACATAAAAATTATAACTGTGATTATGGCATCAGCAACTGTCTACCCGCTCTTCGGCAAATTATATCGCGATACAGATGCGCAGTTTTTACTGTTGCAGATTATCGGGTGGTTTAGTCTTTCTTTAATTAGCTTTTTCAGTCTAACCCTCTGGTATAACCAGCAGAGCGCCAACTACATCGGTCACACATTACTGCAGTCCGCGATGGGTATTATTGTCTCGTGGCCACTGCGCTCGGTCTTTCATCATCTTTGGAATAAGACCTTAATGTGGCGGCTGGCTTTAACACTGTTGGCCGTGTTGGCCTGTTCAGTGATTTGGTCCGTTTTGCGCATAGGCACGTTTATGTGGATGACCGACGAGACGGATGTCTGGTCCGACTTTGGTGGTTGGTTGTTTGGATCAATCATGATTTTTCTGTGTTGGGCAGCTTTTTATCACGGTATTAAGTATTACCAGCTGTTGCAGGCTGAGCATGAAGATCTGCTGAAAATAGCGGCTGAAAATCAGCAAGAGCAGTTAAAGCGCATGCAGGCTGAAGCTTTCGCCAAAGAGGCGCAGTTAAAAATGTTGCGTTATCAACTCAACCCTCATTTTCTGTTCAATACACTCAATGCAATATCGTCGCTCGTCGAGGGCAAGTCGTCAAAAATGGCGAACACTATGATTGTTCAGTTGAGTAGTTTTCTGCGTTACTCCCTAGAAAGTGACCCTGTGCAAAGTGTTACCTTAAAAGAGGAGATTGAGGCGCTAAGGCTTTATCTGAGCATAGAGCAGACACGTTTTGGTGATCGTTTGGCGCTTGAGTTCAATATCGATAGTGAAACACAGGCCGCGAGAATTCCAAGTTTGCTGCTTCAGCCTTTGGTTGAAAATGCCATTAAATACGCCGTGGCTCCGAAGGAGAGTGGCGGGACTATATCGGTGACAGCATCGCTCGAGAATGATGAGGTCGTGTTAGTGGTGTCTGATAATGGCCCTGGCATCCGTTTGGATCGCGGCGATACTTTGCCGGGCGCGGGAATAGGCCTGAAAAATATTACGGATCGCTTGAGGGCGTTTTATGGCGATGCTTATACCTTTGATTTGTTGAATGGTGAAACGGGTGGGTTGGCCGTTTCGATACGCTTGCCTGTGGCGGTTTGTTTCGCTCAGGATGTAAACATGGCGCCTCGGCAGGTGCCACATCGCTTGGCTACTGTGGATTAATATGTCGACACTGAAAACGATACTCGTAGACGACGAGCCTCTTGCCCTCGATTTCTTGCGATCTATTCTCTCAAAAATAGAGGGCATCGAGATTGTTGGGCAATGTAAGAACGGGCGTGAAGCGATCAAACTCGTTGCAGAGCTTGATCCCGACTTGCTCTTTCTGGATATTCAAATGCCCGGCATTAATGGCTTTGAAGTGGTTAAAGCCCTGCAGTCAGATACCATGCCGATGGTCGTGTTTGCGACGGCATTTAATCAATATGCAATCGATGCATTTGATCTGCACGCCGTTGATTATATTTTGAAGCCGCTTGATCCGGAGCGGGTGAAAAGAGCTGTTATGCGTGCTGTTGAGCGCTTGCAGGTGCAAGATATTGAGGGTCGCAAATCACCTCTCATTGGGGCAATTGATGATATCGCCAGTCGTCTCGCCGTTGATTCGCAGGCCGCGGACAGCGATGGGCGTGAGGTGAGGGAATTGCCCGAGGGTTTGAAGCGAAAGTTATTGATTCGCGATTCTGGTGTGATCAAAGTTATTCCGTTTGATGATATTGATTGGGTTGATGCTGCGGGTGATTACATGTGTGTTCATGCGCTGGGTGAAACACACATTGTGCGCAGTACCCTAAGAGAATTGATGGGCCGGTTGGACGATAAAAGTTTTGCCCGCATTCACCGCTCAACCATTGTCAATATTGAGCGCGTGGTGACTATTACGCCGCTGCAAAAGGGTGGCAGTTTGCTGCATTTGGCCGAGGGCCAGACCTTGAAGGTCAGTCGTAATTATCGTGAATCTATTAGGCAATTGTTTAAAT
>Ga0208172_1000403_pt1 | contig 14383 bp, 9 predicted proteins | sample Colrivmet1552A02_FD_187657 | JGI IMG/M metagenome (GOLD analysis project Ga0208172, IMG submission 187657) | Estuarine microbial communities from the Columbia River estuary - metaG 1552A-02 (SPAdes) (version 2) | ecosystem: Environmental > Aquatic > Marine > Intertidal zone > Estuary | place... | reverse complement strand
CGGTAGCTTTAGGTGCTGCTACCTTAATTACTTCTTGCTTTGGTGCTGCTTTAGGGGCTGCTTCTTTAGGAGCAGCAACTGCTTCTTTTACTGCTTCTGGTGCAGGCACATCTTTTTTAGTTGGAGTATCCAGGTCAATCTTACCCACGGTCGTTGTTCCGGAAAGTATTCCTTTTGCTTTAACCACCTCATTGGCTCTAGCCTCTCTGGCCAAACGCTTGTCTTCTTGCTCTTTTTCAAGCTCTACCCTAATAGCTTCCTTTTCTTTTCTCTTTTCTTCACCCACTTCCTTAGAAGCAACTTTCTTGCTCTTATCCGTTTGGAACTGATCTAAAAGAACCTGATGCACTTCTTCTGATATTTTAGTGGTAGGCCTTGCCTCAATAGCATGCCCATTAGCCGCTAGGTAGTCTACCGCTCTATCCAGTGAAATGTTTAATTCTCTTAGGACTTTATTAAGCCTAATGGTTGCATTCTCTGCCATAAAAAAAATTTGTGCTTACTAGTATTTTTCTGCTAATATAAATAATGAAATAGGTTCAAGGATGAAATCCTTTAATTATTTGTGTATTATCTTACTGCTTAACCTTCTAATTCTTCTTTAAGAATTCTAACAACATCTAAAATTGTTTCCTCTTCTAGATCTGTTCTCTTTGCCAGATCTTCTACATCTTGCTCTAATACCGCTCTCGCTGTATCCAAACCGATCTTAGACAATTCAGCAATAATCCATGCCTCTATTTCATCTGAGAATTCTGTCAATTCAACATCTTCCTCTACCCCTTCTCTAAATACGTCTATTTCATAACCAGTCAATTGACCCGCCAATCTAATGTTGTGTCCCCCACGACCAATAGCCTTAGAAACTTCTTCTGGCTTAAGGTACACTTGGGCAGTCATTTTTTCGTCGTCTAATTTTACAGAAGAGACCCTGGCTGGACTCAAAGCCCTTGTCACTAATAAGGTAGGGTTATTTGTCCAGTTAATCACGTCTATGTTCTCGTTGCCCAATTCTTTGACTATTCCGTGAATTCTAGATCCTTTCATACCCACACAGGCACCTACTGGATCTATACGATCGTCGTAAGAATCTACGGCTACTTTGGCCTTTTCTCCAGGGATACGAACCGCCTTTTTAATGGTGATTAAACCATCAAAAACTTCTGGAATTTCTTGAAAGAACAATTGCTCTAAAAACAGCGGAGAAGTCCTACTCATAATAATGGAAGGCTTGTTTCCTTTTAATTCTACACTTTCAATAATACCCCTAACATTGTCTCCTTTTCTAAAGAAATCTGCTGGAATTTGCTTGTCTTTCGGAAGGATAATTTCGTTTCCTTCGTCATCTAAAAGAATAATAGCCTGGTGTCTAATATGGTGCACCTCAGCAGCAGTGTATATCTCTCCCTCTAAATCCTTAAATTGCTTGTAGATCGTGGTATTGTCATGCTCATGGATTTTGGCTATTAAATTTTGACGCAATGCCAAAATAGCCCTTCTACCCAAGTCAATTAACTTTACCTCTTCAGAAACATCTTCCCCTACTTCAAAATCCGGCTCAATCTTTCTAGCTTCAGTGATAGATATCTCCTCATTAGGGTCCATCACATCTATATCTTCTACTACTACTCTGTTTCTCCAAATCTCTAAATCCCCTTTGTCCGGGTTAATGATAATATCAAAATTATCATCTGATCCAAATTTCTTTTTTAAGGCACTCCTAAAAACCTCTTCTAAAATGGCCATTAGGGTTACTCTGTCAATAAACTTGTCATCTTTAAATTCTGAGAAAGATTCAATAAGTGCAATATTTTCCATCTTGCTATCTATTAAAATTTAAGGTTCACTTTTGCTTCTTTAATATCTGTAAAAGCAATTTCTTGTTCTTTAGTCACGGTTACTTTTCCTTTGCCTATTGGCTTGGGTTCTCTAGCTTTCCACTGCAATACTATGCCGTGGTCTAGAATTTGGATTAAATTCCCTTCTACCACTTCATTTTCGGTACGAACTGTTAAAGATCGCTGAAGGTTTTTTTTGTACTGTCTGGGCATTACCAAAGGAGTTGTAGCTCCTGCAGAGGCCACATCCAATCCAAAATCAATGGTCTCTTTATCTAAATTATGTTCAATAGCCCTACTCACATTCATGCAATCTTGAAGTGTCACACCAGTATCTCCATCTAAAACCACGGAGATTTTCTTGTCTGTTGTAACTTTAAAATCTATTAAAAATAGTGATGGATTTTCTTCCAACGCTGCATCTAATAAGGTCCTTACTTCTTTTTCGAACATAGATTTATGGGTAATAAAAGAGGGGACTTTTGGTCCCCTCTTATTCCTTTATCATTTAATCGCCACAAATATACAATATTTTAGGCATAATACAATAAAAAACCCAAAGCGAAAACTTTGGGTTTTTTTGTTGGTCTACAAGGACTCGAACCTTGAACGACTGTACCAAAAACAGTTGAGTAAAGTTTGTATTATCAAAACAAAACTTTTCTTTTTTTTCAAAAGACATTCGTCAGATGGCAATTTTCCGTTGCACACAGGCTTAAAAAGTGATTTTTTAGGGACCTAAAAGCTGTTAAAGCTTTCAAAATTTAAAGCCCGCATAAACATATTAATTAGTAATTTCGCTCTGTTACAAAAAACAAACACATGTTTTCAAAAGATTTTGACCTTTGGGACCGCCGTTTAGGATGGGTGGTTTTCTTTATAGCTTTGATCACTTATGCCCTCACTGTTGAACCTACGGGTAGCTTCTGGGATGCAGGGGAATACATAGCGACTTCAGCCAAACTTCAAATTGGGCATCCGCCAGGGGCGCCATTGCTTCAGATGATTGGGGCATTCTTTGCCATGTTTGCTTTGGAGCCTACAGAAATTGCCAGAATGGTCAATTATGTATCTGGTGTCTCTTCTGCATTCACCATTTTATTCATGTTTTGGACCACTACCAATTTACTTAGAAAATTGGTTGGAAAAACAACTGAATTGTCCAATTCACAAGCCATAGCTATTTTAGGAAGTGGGCTTGTTGGATCATTGGCATTTGCCTATTCTGACAGTTTTTGGTTTAATGCCGTTGAGACGGAAGTTTACGCCATGGCCAGTTTAATCATGGCATTATTGCTTTGGATGGGTTTAAAATGGACCGACAACTTGGATACAGACAGGGGAGATAAATGGCTTGTACTGATCTCTTTTATAGTGGGACTTACTTTTGGGATTCAATTCATGGGCTTTCTAGCCATTCCTTCCATAGGTTTACTTTATTACTTTAAAAAATACAAAACCACCACCGTAAAAAACTTTCTATTGGCCAATATCGCTGTAGTTGGCTTGTTAATGCTGGTCTATAAATTCTCTCTAACCTATGTACTAAAAGCGTTTGGTTGGTCTGAAGTGTTTTTTGTAAACAATTTTGGATTGCCTTTTAATTCTGGCTCCATCATAATGGCTGGAGTATTTGTGGGTGCTTTTTATTACGCTTTAAAGTTTACAAGATCAAAGCAAATGGTCGCTGCCAATACCATAGTGCTTTCTTTAATGTTTCTGATTTTAGGCTTTTCTTCTTGGCTTATGCTACCCATTAGGGCAAACGCTGGGGTGGTCATTAATGAGAATGATCCTTCAGACGCTCGTTCCCTATTGGCTTATTACAACAGAGAACAATACCCGGGTGTAGACAGTCCAGTCTATGGCGCTTACTACTCCAACGCATTTAGTACTGCAAGTATTGAAAAAGACGACAAACCTAAATATGAAAAAGATTACGCCAGAGGGAAATATGTGATAGTGAATAATTTTCAAGGAGCGCTACAAGGATCAGACCCTGCACATGAGGGCTTATTACCCAGGATGTGGAGCGAACAAAACGCTGAAAATTATATGCGCTATTTTGGACCGCTGAAATTTAGTATTAAAAGAGATTATTTAGGCAATAAAGAATTGACCTCTACCGTGGGGCAATTTAAAAATGGCTTAGAAAAAGGAGAGATTGATGTAGAACAATACATTTCTTTTTTAAGAGAATTTAGAGACTATATAGACGTTATTCCACCGACCCTAATGGATAATATTAATTATATGTTTTCTTTCCAATTCAATTATATGTATTGGCGTTATTTTATGTGGAATTTCACAGGAAAACAAGACGACATACAGGGACGTTATGACAATCACGGGAACTGGCTTAGTGGCATTTCTTTTATAGACAGTCCTAGATTGGGAAGCCAAGAGAATTTACCTGCTGATCTTTTAAACAATAAGGGAAGAAATACCTATTTTTTCCTGCCTTTACTGCTGGGCATTATTGGCATACTGTTCCAGCTTAAAAAAGACAAAAAACAATTTTGGACCTTGTTTGTGTTCTTTATGTTTACAGGTCTGGCCATACAATTTTACACCAACCCTTCTATTTTTCAACCCAGAGAGCGCGACTACTCGCTGGTAGGCTCATTTTATATTTTTGCCCTTTGGATTGGTTTAGGGGTGTACGGGCTGTTTAACGAATTATCTTCGTTCACTAAAAAGGCCTGGCTTTCCCCAGCCGTGGTTGGATTGTGTTTTTTAGCGGTACCTGCGCTTATGGGATTCCAAAACTGGGACGACCACGATAGGTCTAACAGAAAAACGGCACAGAGTTCGGCCAAAGCTTATCTGAACTCTACCCAAAAAGATAGTGGTGCCATATTATTTACCATTGGAGACAACGACACTTTTCCACTCTGGTACGCCCAAGAAATTGAGGGATACAGAACAGATGTTAGGGTCATTAACACCAGCCTTTTTGCAACAGATTGGTATATAGATCAAATGAAGAGAAAGGCATATGAAAGTGATCCCATACCTTCTCAACTCACCCACGATCTGTACCACTATGGCAATAGAGATGCCATTTATTTCCAAGAAGTAACAGACAAACGATGGGACATTAAGGACTTTTTAAATTGGGTGGGCAGCGACAAGCCCCAAACAAAATTTAAATACCTCTTAGGAGCACAAGGTGCAGACTTGAGTCAGTACTCTGAAAGCAACCTAGATATTGTGTACTACCCAACAAATAAAATCAGGGTTCCTGTAAACAAAGAAAATGTATTGGCCAGTGGCCTGGTGAAAGCCAAAGACAGCGCCTTAATTGTAGATTATATAGACATTGACCTGCCTAAATCTGCCCTACCAAAAAACAGGTTACTCATGCTGGATCTTTTGGCCAATAATGATTGGAAAAGGCCCCTCTACTTTTCAGGAGGAAGTTTTGAAGCTGGAGAGTATTTGTGGATGAAAGACTACCTCCAATTAGATGGTTTGGCCTATAAATTGGTCCCTATTAAAACCAAATACGAAAGTGTTTTTGAAATGGGTAGAATAGACACTGAGACCATGACAGACATAGTGAAAAGTTGGGAATGGGGAAATTCAGGTGATCCAGAAGTTTATATTGACACCCAAACAAGGGTGCAAGGATTGTCTTTTAGAAGCAACCTTGCCAGACTAACAGAAACCCTGATTGGAGAAAATAAATTGAGTGAGGCTAAAGAGATTTTAGATATTGGCATGAAAAACATGCCTCTAAAAGGTTTTGATTACTACAACTTTGTGGTCCCATTTATTGAGGGTTATTACGCTGTAGGAGCCCCCGAAGAAGCGAGGGGTATTTTTCAAGAGCTCAAAAATATTTACCAAGACCACTTGAATTATTATGCGGCAATGGATATTACTGATCAGTATAACAGCATTCAAAATATTATTGAAAACTTGGAGGGTTACCGAAGGATCTTAGACGTGTTGTCCATAGGAGACAGTCCTGAAATTACCCAAGAAGAAAGGCTTGAATTTGAGGTATTTATGGACAAGTTCTCTCATTTCTACGAGGGAGCTGAAGAAAAAAATAACCGCTTTGAAGCAGCGCATTCCAACGAAACCATTCTATTAGATAGTTTGCTAGAATAGCACCGTATTAGTCCACTAAAATTGTGAGGGATTTAGGCGTATTCTTCTATAATACCCATAAGGGTTACAGCATCTTGTTCTCCGCTTTGGCGCCAAACCATCTCACCACCTTTGTACACCATTAGTGTAGGCAATGTAGTGACCCTTAAAGCGGCTGCTAAATCTTTGTTTTTGTCTGCATCTATTTTAATGACCTTTCCTTTGTCTCCAATAGCAGCAGCAACACTTCTAAGCACGTCGTGCATAGACTGTGAAGACGCATCCCAATCTGCATAAAAATCTATAAGGACTGGAACATTTAAGTCTATTAATTCGCCAAATTTTGACATAGCATTTATTTATAATACAATCAAATGTAATAAAAAAACCTAAAACACCACTTAAACCGACTTTTTTAGGGTAATCACCGTGATTTCTGGCCATATACCTACCCTTCCAGGGTAGCCCAAGAACCCAAAGCCCCTATTGACATTAATGTATTGGCCCAGCTCTTTGTATATTCCTGCCCATTGCTTGTACCGCCATTTTACAGGACTCCATTTAATCCATCCTGGAATTTCAATCCCAAATTGCATTCCATGGGTATGACCGCTCAAGGTTAAATGAAAATGCTGTGTATGAGGAATGACCTCTGCCTCCCAATGGGAAGGGTCGTGTGACAACAATATCTTAAAATCGTTTTCTTTAATCTCAGCAATAGCCTTATTGAGGTCTCCCGCTTTCTTAAAGCCTCCTTTTCCCCAATTCTCCACCCCTACAATGGCTATTTTCTCTCCATTTCTCTCAATGTATTTGTGCTCATTCAAAAGGAGCTTAAAGCCCATTTCTTGCTGAATTTCTTTGAGCCTATTTAGATTGGCCTCCTTAGCTTCTGGAGAAGTCCAGGAAACATAGTCTCCATAATCATGATTCCCCAATACAGAAAATACCCCGTCTTTGGCTTTCAACTTTGAAAAAGCAGACATCCATGGTTCCATCTCACTGGCCGTATTATTGACAAGATCTCCTGTAAAAAAAAGAACGTCTGATTGCTGTTGGTTAATCAGATCAATTCCGTAAGCTATTTTTTCTGCATTGTCAAAACTACCCGAGTGAATATCTGAAATTTGGCTGATCTTGTAGCCGTCAAAAGCCTCAGGTAAATCTTCAAAAGTAAGGACGTATTCCAGTACCTTGTAACGGTATTTTCCTCGGAACATTCCATAAAGTAAGGCCCCAAAAGGTAGGGCGGCAATACCCAAGGCTAAGGCACTAATAAAACGTCTTCTCGAAGGAATAACCACAGCTCGCTCCCAATGAAATAACTTCACTATCCCAGCCCACATAAATCTAAAAATATCTTCAAATAGTAAAAAAATAACTACTGCGATACTAAATAAAAACCAACTACCCACTAATCCCATTGCATAGGACTTATAAGGATTCGACACCCTAAATTCCACGGGGGAAAAAGCAAAATGGAAGAGAAAAAATGCGAGTACTAAAAGGGCAGAAATAACATAGAAACCTGAGAACAAAGGGCTTTTAAAGACGGTTTTAAAGGCATAATAGCAGTACCAGGCAAAACCCACATAAAAAAGCACAAAAAACAACCAACGCATATTTTTTTTTAAACAAAGATAAGACTTTAGTAAGGACTATTGATTAGGGACAATACGTCTTTAACCCGATTTTCTTGGGTGGTAAATCTATGGGTGTCTGACAGTAGCGAAGCACTATACATAGACACTTTGGGCGAATGATCCAACACTTTTTCTGTAGCCACACCAGACATATGAATGGCTTTAAAGCCCGCTTTCTTAAAAATAAGGGCATTTTGAGCAGTCACACCACTTCCGGGCATAATTTCTACCCCAGTATTCATTGCTTTTAAATCTTTTAATTGATCCAAACCGTCTAAGGCTTTTGAAGCAGCTCCGGAAGTTAGTACTGTATGAACTCCTATTTCAGATAATTTCAAGAGCGTTTCTTTTGGGTCTAACACCCAGTCAAAAGCCCTGTGAAAAGTAAATTTCATTCCAGAGGCTGCTGCAACCAAAGCAGCGGTCCTGGCCACATCTAAACTACCCTCTGCTGCTAAAATTCCTGAAACAACACCTTCAAAACCCAGTTCCTTGCATTTCGCTATGTCTTCCAGCATACTATTAAACTCTCCCGATGTGTAAGAAAAATCGCCTCCCCTTGGACGAATCAAAACCCTAGTGGGCAGTGAAATAATTTTAGTATACTCTTTTAGGAGGCCTATGGAAGGTGTAAGCCCACCAAGCGCCAAGCCAGTACAAAACTCAATTCTGTGAGCACCTGCACTTTGGGCAGCTAAAGCTGAGTCTAACGAGTTACAACAAACTTCTAAAATCATAATTGATACAAATATAAGCGAAACGTTTCCATTAAAATCTGTATTTTTAAATCCACAAATAAAACGAAATGAGATACCTATATATTGTATTGGGATGTGCCGCATTTATTGGCCTAATAAAATATTGGATTCCTATGGTAGACCGCATTATTCTATGGATAGAGCGTTTGTGGTCCAAATTGTTTCGTTCCTAAACCAACCGACCAAATGCAAAGAAGAAAATTCCTCCAAGCTGCAGGACTGAGTGCAACAGCACTAGTCGCCCAGCAGCTACTAGCCAAAGAAAGCAAGAAAAGCACCAAACGCAGTGATGCAATAAAACCGCTGACCATCTGTACTTGGAACTTTCACCGCGCAACTGCTAAGTCATGGGAAGTAATCTCTAATGGGGGTACTGCTTTAGATGCAGTAGAACAAGGGGTCATGGTAGAAGAGTCCGATTTATCTAATCAGACCGTTGGAAAAGGCGGAGACCGTTGGAAAAGGCGGAAGACCAGACAGGGATGGAGAAGTAACTCTAGACGCTTGTATTATGGATGCCGAGGGAAACTGCGGATCAGTGGTCTATTTACAAAATATTGCCCACCCTATCAATGTAGCTAGAAAGGTAATGGAAGAAACGCCCCACGTGATGTTAGCTGGGAAGGGAGCCGAACAGTTCGCCTATGAAATGGGTTTTAAAAAAGACAATTTACTCACGCCCCAATCAAAAGCTGAATGGGAAACTTGGAAAATAACCTCCCAATACAAACCCATTATAAATATTGAAAATCACGACACTATAGGCATGCTGGCCATAGACAAAAACGGAGACCTCTCTGGCGCTTGTACTACATCCGGTATGGCTTACAAAATGGCTGGTCGTGTTGGTGATTCCCCCATTATTGGCGCCGGACTATTTGTAGACAATGAAATAGGTGCTGCAACTGCTACTGGGGTGGGAGAAGAAGTGGTAAAATCAGTGGGTAGTTTTTTAATCGTAGAACTCATGAGACAAGGGTTTAGCCCTCAAAAAGCCTGTGAAGAAGCGGTGGGCCGCATTGTGAAAAAAAATCCTGAATACGCCAACTTTCAAGTGGGCTTTATCGCTTTAAACAAAGCGGGAGAAACGGGCGCATTCTGTATTCAACCAGGATTCTCTTATAGTTATTACGACCATTTTGGCCAAGAAAACAGACCGGCTACTTCTTATATTTAATGTATCATTGTGTGCGTAAAAACGCACCCTAAAATGGACTTTAACATAGAGTCCTCAATAATTTTTTTAGAATGTCCAAAAAAAGACTTTTCCTCTTAGACGCCTATGCTTTAATATTTAGAGGCTATTACGCACTGATTAAAAATCCAAGAATTAACTCTAAAGGGGAAGACACCTCTGCCATCATGGGGTTCATGAATTCTTTATTCGATGTAATTAAAAGAGAGCAACCAGACCATTTAGCGGTATGCTTTGACAAAGGCGGCAGTAGTGAACGCACCGAGTTATTTCCAGCATACAAAGCCAATAGATTAGAGACGCCAGATGCTATTAGACTCGCAGTGCCTTATATTCAAGAAATTCTAAGGGCCATGCACATCCCAGTTGTCGTTTTAGAAGGCTTAGAAGCAGACGACATTATTGGTACGCTAGCCAAACAGGCAGAAAAAGAAGACTACCAGGTCTTTATGGTCACCCCGGACAAAGACTTTGGTCAATTGGTGTCTGAAAATATTTTCATGTATCGTCCCGCAAGGATGGGGAATGGAATTGAAATTTGGGGGATTCCTGAGATTCAAAAAAGATTTGGTGTAGAAAGGCCTGAACAAGTCATAGACTATTTAGGCATGATGGGAGACGCCAGTGACAATATACCAGGACTTCCAGGCGTAGGAGAAAAAACAGCCAAAAAGTTTTTGGCAGATTTTGGAAGCATGGAAAACCTTTTGGCCAACACAGATCAGCTCAAAGGGAAAATGAAAGAAAAAGTTTCTGAAAACGCTGCACTCGGTTTACTGTCAAAAAAATTAGCCACCATTAATATTCATTGTGACGTTACTTTTAATGCAGCCGCTTATGAGCTCTCCACACCAGATAGCGAAAAGGTTCAGGCCATTTTTGAGAAACTGGAATTTAGAAGGCTTACGGAGCAATTTCTTAGGTTGTTTTTCGCACCCAAAGAAACCCCAAACAATCCAGAGGCCAACAGTCAGAAAAAGGCAGAAGCTACTAGCGCTCTACTAGCGCTGGAAGTGGGCAATTTGGGCTTTTTGACACCGCTGAGAACAGCACAGATGGCGTACAAATATTCAGCTCAAGAAAAACCATAAATGAAGTTTCCCACCACTATCAATTGGTAAGCCCAGGACTGGGCATGAAACTATTTACCCAAAAACTATTGCAACAACCTCAGGTGTGTTTTGACACAGAAACAACCAGCCTAGATCCTTTAGAAGCGAACCTTGTTGGTCTGGCATTTAGCTGGGAGGCCCATAAAGGATTCTACATATCCCTTCCTGAAGACCAGGAGGAAACAAGTGAAATCTTATCTGAACTCAAAGCATTTTTCCAGCACGAAGGCATTGAAAAGGTAGGGCAAAATCTAAAATATGACCTTAAGGTACTCCACCGTTATGGCATTGAAGTAAAAGGCCCTTGTTTTGACACTATGTTGGCCCATTACCTCATCAATCCAGACATGAGACACAACCTAAGCGTTCTGAGCGAAACTTACTTAAACTACACGCCCATAGCTATTGAGACGTTAATAGGAAAAGGAAAACAAAAAATAAGTATGAGAGAAGTGGCGCTTGATCAGCAAGTAGCCTATGCGGTAGAAGACGCAGACCTTTGCTTTCAGTTGGCACAACAATTCAAAACAGAATTGGCGGCTGCAGGAAATGAGTCTCTTTTCGTAGACATGGAGGCACCCTTGTTAAGGGTATTGGCGGGTATGGAATTAGAAGGCATTAACCTAGATGTGGCCTTTCTAAACGAACTATCTGTAACCTTAGACAAGGATATTCTCCAATTAGAAAAAGACATTTATGAGGCCGCAGGAGAAACCTTTAATATTGCTTCTCCAAAACAATTGGGCGACATTCTTTTTGGAAAAATGCAGTTGGTAGAAAAACCAAAAAAAACCAAGACAGGGCAATACTCTACCGCAGAAGATGTACTGTCTTATTTGGCCAAAGAACACAAAATAATTGCCGATGTTTTAGCATACAGAGGGCTTGCTAAGCTGAAAAGCACCTATGTAGACGCACTACCGCTCCAAGTGTCTGCTCAAACAGGAAGGGTACACACAGACTATATGCAAACGGTAGCCGCAACGGGAAGATTGAGCAGCAACAATCCAAATTTACAGAACATTCCTATCAGAACAGAAAGGGGAAAACAGATCAGAAAAGCCTTTATTCCAAGAGATCAAGAGCACCTATTATTGGCAGCAGATTACTCTCAAATAGAATTAAGGATCATAGCGGCACTCAGTGAAGAAGACAATATGATCGCTGCCTTTAAAGAAGGCGCAGACATACATGCTGCCACTGCAGCAAAAGTATTTAATGTGCCTCTAGAATCCGTAAGTAGGGAGCAGCGAAGCCATGCCAAAACCGTTAATTTTGGTATTATCTATGGTGTATCTGCCTTTGGACTCAGCAACCAAACAGATTTGAGCAGGGCAGAATCAAAAGCACTCATAGACACCTATTACGAAAGTTATCCAAAGCTCAAGGCCTATATGAATAGTCAAGTAAATTTTGCCAGAGAAAATGGTTATGTGGAAACAGTATTAGGACGTAGAAGGTATTTAAAAGACATTAACGCCAACAATGCCATAGTAAGAGGTGCAGCAGAGCGAAATGCAGTGAATGCGCCTATTCAGGGAAGTGCCGCAGATATTATAAAGTTGGCTATGATTGCAGTTCAAAAGGCACTAGACGACCAAAAGTTACGAACAAAAATGCTTCTACAAGTACATGATGAATTGGTCTTTGATGTGTACAAACCAGAGCTAGAACAAGTCAAAGCACTTGTTAAATCTGCCATGGAAAACGCGTTTACGCTCACCGTCCCTTTAGACGTAGAATTAGGGGTAGGTGAAAACTGGCTAGAAGCCCACTAAAAAAGTGACCAAACACCGGCTAACTAAGTCGCCGTTTATGGTGAATAATTTATCTGGCAAACCTGTAAGTAGCTTTAATTAAAAAAGTGTTTTCTAATTTTTGATTTAGGATCTGATCCCTAAGACTGAAACCCAATCCATCCATTGGATTGGCAAAACCTGTAGCCCCCTGTGACCAAACCAAAAACAGTTCAGATCCAGGAATATACTCCCAACGCATCACGAGATTAGACCTAAATTGAACAAAAGAAAAGTCAGGATCTGAAAACGAAAAATCGCTAGAACCGTCTCTATCCTGATCTACAAAGTAACTGCCATTTTCTTTTTTCAATTGCTGTGCGTCATAAAAAGCCACTCGGTCATCTAAGCGTTTGGCTGCAGCATTAGTCACATAATTAAAATCTGAATAGACGCCATTGGCAATAAAAGGCTGTCCGTAATACTGAATGGTTAAGTTTGGATTAATCGTATAATTCAAACGCATAGAAGTCACAAAAGACGTCTGGTCAATAGCCGCTGTAATATAATAAGGAAGGCCATTGGCCAGACCTTGAGTGACATACTGCGTTCTGGATGGGTTTACCTCATACTCCAGCTCCAAAGACATACTCAAGGCATCTAAAGGTTGGTAGGTGAGGTCTACCCCATATCGATCCAAAGAAAAATTATTGTCCTGCGCCTGGCTCTTCACAAAACCAGCTCCAACAGCCAGTTTTTTACGATCGTCCGAACCCACAGAGAAAAACATAAAATTTTCCTCAGAAAAACGCCACCTGGGCCCTCCCCTTAAAAATGCATTGATATTAATTAGGGGCTTGTGGGTAAGGCCCATCTCAAAATTCCAGTTATTAATAGTATTAACTTCCCCCCTAAAATCATACTGAAGACGGTTGTTATTTCCTTGAAAATCATAAGTACTGCTCTGAGAAAAACGAAGGGAGGCACTCCTGTACCATGAGGTAGGATTTAAAAATTGGGCCCTTAAATTCGCAAACTGCCTAATGAGGTCTGTTTCCCTTAAAAATCCCACATCGTTGAGTTCTAATTCAGGAGAACGCCAATTCCCCCCCATACTGTATTGCCAAAGACCCGCTCCTTTTCCAAAAACTAACTTACCCCCTGTCCCTGTCATACTGGTTTTAGTAGGATCTAAGCTAACATGCTTAGCGTCTGAACGCTGGAACATATGCACAATACTTTCCTGGGTTTCTTTAATGGCTTCTGGAGTGCCTTGCACCCTAGAACCAATCACATTCCCTTCTATGTAATAAGTACGGTCTTTCCATTGGTGCAAAAAATCAATTCCACCTGTATAGGCTGCTTTGTGTAAAGAAACTGCCAATGGATCTGATTGCCTGTTGGTGGCCGTAAAAATAGCCCCCAAGAAAGACATGCGGTTGTTAAAATCTTTCTGTGCACGCCCCACCAAATAATTGGTCATGGGCTCCACCAAAGTCTCTGTTCTTTGTCCATTGAGGTCGGATTGCGCATACATCCCACTAGTCACACTCTCTAAAAGACCCAAAGACCAACCGTTTTTAGTCTTACCAGAAAACTTAGCGGCCCCCAAAATAGTAGTATTGTTTGGCCTTTTAGTATGGGTTTGGCCTTTTAATATGGCCCCCTTCGGGCGCCGATGCCCCCAACTGTGGACTTCTGCCAATCCTTCTAGAATAGAACAAATTGTCGTTTCCGTTGGCAAACCTAAAATCAAAAATATTTTTATTCTCTACAAAAAATGGCCGCTGTTCTCTAAAAAAGATTTGAAAACCATCTAAGGCTATGGCCCCAGGATCTGCCTCCACCTGACCAAAATCTGGATTCACCGTAAGGTTTAAAGTCAGGTCATTGGTAATACCAATTTTGGCATCTAAACCTACATTGAGCTTAGGATCCTTACCATCTCTGAAAGGATTGCCGCTTTGGGCCTGATAAGTGTCGTATTGGCCCACAGTAAAAGG
>Ga0208172_1000392_pt1 | contig 14584 bp, 5 predicted proteins | sample Colrivmet1552A02_FD_187657 | JGI IMG/M metagenome (GOLD analysis project Ga0208172, IMG submission 187657) | Estuarine microbial communities from the Columbia River estuary - metaG 1552A-02 (SPAdes) (version 2) | ecosystem: Environmental > Aquatic > Marine > Intertidal zone > Estuary | place... | reverse complement strand
GGCAAATCCCTGGAAGAACTTCAGGATGATCTCCAAAAATGATCCAGTTTCTGTGTTTTGGGGAGGTTTTTTTTGATGGCCTCCTAACGGGCCCCGAGCCAGGAGGCGTTCCCTTGAACGTCGTGTTGCCAGGGATGTGGGTGAGCGCATACCGAAGATCCGATCTCTAGGCCAACTTATTCTTCGATTTGGGCGTCTTCAATGACTTCGGCTTCCCCGAGGTCTTCGTCTTGCGCCCCGTGCATGCCTTGCATCTGATGGGCCATATGCCCAAGCTTTTTCTGCATAAAGCGCCCAAAGAGGTAGAAGCCCAAAATGACCAGGACATTGAATCCGGCATACACGTAGAATAGGGTCATGACCCAAGGAGACTGAGGGCTGAGAAAGAGTGCCACGGCCCCAGCCAATGCGATGCGGGCCGCCGTGGTAAGTAAACGGCGTGGGGTGATCAGCTTAATCTGACCTTGGAGTTTTTGAAATTCGGGTCCCATGGGGTGAAGGTACGGAGCCTACGTGCCATCGACCTAACCGGGATAATTCTGGTTTTTATTCCAAATGAGACCGTAAATAGGTCACGGGCACAACATGTACCCGGTTTGTACCCAATCGAAAATGGGGCGCAGGTACTTTACACTACCCAAAATCCCTTCAACATGAAACGCGTACTTTTTTCCGCAATCCTGACCTGTGTATCATTCTTGACTTTCGCTCAGTCCACACCCTATCCAACCCAGTTGGATTTGGAACATGCCACCTGGGTGGATGGTGATGTGTTGGTCCGATTCTCGGACGATGTCGAGGTGAAGTTCACCCCGGATCATCTATCTCATATCCCAAGCATCGATGCAGTTTTGGCGGATTACGTCATTACCGAAGTGGAACAACTTTTTTGGTTTCAGAAAGAGCTGCCGACTAAGGAAACGGGCTTCATGACCATTGGCGGTCAGTGGGTAGAGTATCCCAATCTGAAAAACATCTACCGTATCCACATTGAAGACAGTACGGGTGGTGGCGTTTTCACACTGATTTCTGCGCTGGAAAACCTCGGGGATGATTTTGTCAAATATGCCGAGCCTAATTACTACTCAGGGATTTTAGGAAATTACACCCCCAACGACACCCTGTATCCAAACCAGTGGAATGTAGCGGCTATTCAGGCAGATACGGTTCAAGCCCGAATGGCAGCCGATTCTACCGTGTCGGATACAAATATGGTGATTGCCATCATCGACACGGGCGTGGACAAGGACCACAGGGATCTTAAGAACAAGATGTGGGTCAATTTGGCAGAGATAAATGGCCTTCCCAACGTGGATGATGACGGCAATGGTTTTAAAGATGACAAGTACGGGTGGGACTTCATCAACAATAATGGGAATCCCATGGACGACAACATGCACGGTACGCACTGTGCAGGAATTGCTGCGGCCGAAACTAATAATAACACAGGTATAGCGGGAATAAGTCCAGGTGCTAAAATTATGGCTGTCAAAGTGATGCAATCCGGTGGTTATGGTGCTGCCGCAGATATTGCCCAAGGAATTTTGTATTCCGCTAATAATGGTGCCGATGTCATCTCCATGTCCATCGGTGGCACTGGAGTCTCTCAGGTAACCTATGATGCCTGTGCGGTGGCCTATGCTTATAGTTTCTTGGTTGCAGCAGCCGGTAATAATGGTAAATGTATTGGCCGTCCGAGCCCTCCGGACTATAAATGCCCAGATGGCAAAACCCCTCAACAGTTCTATCCAGCATCTTGGAGTTTTGTTTTGGGAGTAGAATCAAGTGCTCCATCTGGCGGAAAATCAGGTTTCTCAAACTATGACGAGGACGGCCCTATTCAGTCGGAATGGCCAAATTTGTTGAATTATGAGGTGCGTGCGCCAGGTTCTCAGATTTTAAGTACCATCCCCGCAGGAACTACAGGTGATGACAATCGCTATAAGGTGACACAAGGAACCTCTATGGCTTGCCCTGCAGTAGCGGGCGGCGTTTCTCTTTTGAAGTCGTTTAAGCCCACTTTCACGCATGAGAAAGTTTTCCTGTATCTGATCAAGACGCAGACTAACAATATTCAGCTTAACGATGCCATTGACTTCATACTACCTCCTGAACTTACATATGTCACGAATGAAGTAGTGGATACGTTAGGAGGGGATGAAGATGGCCGACCCGACGCGGGAGAAATAGTGGAGTTAGTGTTGTCTATTAAGAACACTGGAGGATACAACAGCTCTATCTGGGCCAAAATAGAATTGGACCCCTTAGAGAATCCAAACTTGGTCAATTTCATTAACCCCGTCAGACATTTTGGTTCTGCTTCTGAATATGCAGTGATTCAAAACAACTTACCAGACTCAAATCTGCTACCTTTTAAGTTCCAATTGGATTCCAATATTGCTAATGCTAGGGGAATAAAATTCAATATCACCATGTGGACGGCGGATTCCACGTTCATTGGATCCAAAGGATTTGAATTGACAGTGCAGAATGGTATTGAGTTTGGTGCATCCTACTATGCGGGAACCACAGTATTAACTCCCAATAAGTATTATCTGATAACTGGGAATACCCTTTTTGATACTTTAATCATTAAACCAGGGACTACTATTTATTGTGAATCAAGCGGGAGTATTGGAGCACATGTTATCACAGCTATTGGTAAGCCTGATTCATTAATAAGCATTTCAGGTGTACGTGGAGGATATTGGCTTGGTGTCATTGCATTGAGCAATTGGGTTTATAATTATGGTTATAATGCAAAACGCGATTCAAAGTCAATAATTCAATATGCTGTGATTTCTGATTATGCGTGGCAATATCCAGCTCCTCACATTTTCAGCAAGTTTTTCGAGGTGTCAAATGTCATAATTAAAAACTCAATTTTAGGGGAACATCTTCATGCAGATGATGATACGCCGATTGTGAGTGATTCAGTATATTTTACTGGTAATTGGATGTTAAATAATTCTGGTGTTTATTCAAGGGCTTCGAATTCAATTTATAAAGGCACAATTTCAGATGGATCTAAATGGCGAGCTTTCAACAATGTTGTACTAAACTGTCGATTAGTTGGAGGTAACAATTATGAATATAATGATGATTATTTAGTTGAAGGACATTTTAAAATAGATAATAATATATCCTCAGTAATTGATACTTCATCTGGAACAGATTTTATTACATATAAAACAATAAATTATATCGGAGGTCCGTATATAATGGAACGTAAATACGGGAATAATATCTACTCAAATTTTATGAGAAAATATACGGGCCTTAATGCGATTTTAAATAATACCACTTATTATTTACCTACTGCTTCACAACTCCTCAGTGGGGATGGTCGGAATGATGTCTACTTAAATTATACTCTAGCATCTGATGTTGTAGATTTTCGTCAGGGACCAGTGCCCCAATTTAAAGCACCTGGGGGATCAGTTACTCCAGTTTTCGAGGTGAAAAATTATTATTTAGGTGGGCAAAGCGAGTCTTATTTGAAGGATAACATAGTTGATTACTTTGACGTCTCTTCCTTGAGAGTTGTCGGTCTAACGAATTTAATGTCTTATCAAGCTTCCTCTGAACCACATGGTTACGTTCGAGACATCTTGGTAGACTCAAAATCCATTCATTATGCGGATAATCCTTATAATAACCTAGGAGGTGTAGGAATCATTGGAAACTCCACCCACAAATTCGAAGTAGTCTTTAATCGGCCTATGAATGTTAACAAGGCGCCCTTGTTGACGTTTGGTATCCGTGAGCCTTGGACTCAAAACATAGTAGCGGATTCTAGTTCTTGGAGTGCGGATAGTACCGTTTTTACGGCCTATACCACGATTACCCCGTTGACGCAGTCTGATGGCATCAATCGTGTATCTGTGCGCTTGGCAGAAGACAATGAGCATTTCCCATGTCCTACGGAAAATGTACGTTTTGAGATGCGTATTGCTTCCACGGGAAGTTTAAGTGCGGATTTTGAAGCTGTTGGTGATACTGGTGCGATTAACCTTACTTGGGGCATCCCTGAAGATGCAGTGGCAGACTTCCTTGGGACGAACATGTACCGGATTGATTCAGCCCATCTGAGCAATCCAAGCTTTGTTTACAATAAGATGAGTATTGACTCGGCTTTAGTGGATAGTACAGTATTGGCTGGAACTTGGTACGGGTATTACTTCAAGATTGTCCGCACCAACTTGACGGAAATGAATAGCTCGGATACGGTTTGGGCGCGTCCATGGCAGGGTAAGCCTGCAGTTACCACGTTGAGTCCGTCCAATGTGACGCATAATTCTGTCACGTTGCGAGGCAGGGGTAATCCTAACTACTTGGCTACACAAGTTCGCTTTAATTACGGATTGACGAGTAATTACACCACGAATACGACATTCCAGAACATCGGAAATGGGTCTTCGGGAGTGGTCAAGACGGTGAACCTTTCAGGCTTGACGCCGGGGACGACCTACCACTACCGGATAGAAGGCACCAATGCGGAGGGCACGAGTTATGGTCATGACTCAACCTTCACGACTAAGGCCTTCCCGACTCTGAATTTCCGCTACGATTCCACGCTGTGTTTGATGGATACCTTGAAGATTACCAACAACACGACCATTAGCACGGGATCCATGAACTATGCATGGGAGGTCCGCAGAAATGGCAGTTTGGTATACACTTCTGCTTTGGAGGAGCCGGCCTTCTATATGAACCAGGCGGGTTCATACACGGTGAAGTTGACTGTAAGTAGTGACCAAGCGGTAACTACGAGTAAAACGGGTATTCTGACGGTAGATCCCATTCCCACTCCTACGGTCACGGCTTCGGGAAGTGTAACACTCTGCCAGGGTGGTACGGTGACGCTCAGTGCACCTTCGGGGTACACGTATCTGTGGAGCAATGGTGCAACCACTCAGACAATCGTGGTGAGTGCGTCGGGCTCATATAGTGTTGAGGTTACCAATGCCAATGGTTGTTCGGGCACAAGCCCTGCGCAAAACGTGGTGGTTAATGCCCTCCCAACGGCTGCCATTACTTCGGCAAATTCGGCAACGAGTTTCTGTACCGGCAGCAGCTTGACCTTGAGCGCTCCAGCGGGTATGACCGGCTATCAATGGAAGCTCGATGGAACCACTATCAGTGGTGCAACGAGCGCTAGCTACTCTGCCGCTGCAGCAGGTTCGTATACGGTACTTATTACCAATGCGAGCGGTTGTACGTCTCTGAGTGCTGGTTTCACGGTAACGGAGAACGCCTTACCCACAGCAGCAGTGAGTGCCTTGTCTTCAACCACCTTCTGTCAAGGAGATAGCGTTGTGCTTAGCGCCCCTGCGGGATACACCTACCTGTGGAGCAATGGCGCTACGACGCAAAGCATTACGGCTTCCACGGCAGGTACATACAGTGTAGCGGTTACCAATGCCAGTGGATGCAGTGTAACAAGTTCACCTGTTACGGTAACGGTGAACTACATCCCCACGATGTCAGTCACCAATACGGGTGCTTTGAGCTTCTGTACCGGTGGGTCTACTACCTTGACTGCAGCAGGCGGTTTTGCCTCCTACCTGTGGAGTAATGGCGCCACGACGCAAAGCATCATTGTCAATGCGGCAGGAACGTATTCAGTTACTGGATATACCGCTGCGGGCTGTACGTCTCAGAGCAGTGCGACGTCGGTGGTGGCGAATGCCTTGCCGGTGGCCACTGTAAGTGCGAGTGGTACTACGACGTTCTGCTTGGGCGACAGTGTGGTGTTGAGTGCGCCTGCGGGCTACACGTACCTGTGGAGCACGGGCGCTACGACGCAGAGTATCTCTGCGAAGGATGCGGGAGTTTATAGTGTTACGGTCACGGACGGCAGTGGATGTAGTGCCACGAGTGCGTCAACGACGGTCAGTGTAAATGTTCCCACGCGTCCTGGGTTAACGGCGGGCAGTGCTACGACGTTCTGTCAAGGGGCGAGTGTGGTGTTGAGTATGCCTAGTGGGTATAGCAACCGCATGTGGAATACGGGAGCTACGAGCCAGAGCATTGTTGCGACGACCTCTGGCGACTACTATGTGATGGCACAGACCTCCAATGGATGTCAGGTGGTATCGGATACGATTACGGTAATGGTGAACGCCTTGCCTGTGGCTACGGCGACTACGAGTGATCCCACGACGTTCTGTGTGGGAGGCGCTGCGACGCTGCATGCCCCTGCGGGTATGACGACCTATCAGTGGTACAAGGACGGCATTGCGGTGGTAGGCGCTACGGACTCTACGTATGCGGCATCTGTGAGTGGATCGTATCGTGTACAGGTGACCAATGCCAGTGGCTGTGGACAGTTGTCTGCGGCACAGGTGATCACGGTGAATGCCTTGCCGGTGGCTAGTGTAAGTGCCAGTGGTACTACGACGTTCTGCCAGGGCGACAGCGTGGTGTTGAGTGCCCCTGCGGGTTACACGTACCTATGGAGCAATGGAGCTACGACGCAGAGCATCTCTGCCAAGACGAGTGGCGCCTACAGTGTGACGGTGACCAACGCCAATGGATGTAGTGCATCGAGTGCTGCCACCACGGTGAGCGTCAATAGCATTGTTACGCCTAGCATTACGGCCAACGGAGCGACGAGCTTCTGTCAGGGCGGCAGTGTGGTGTTGAGTGCTCCTAGCGGATACTCTAGTTACTTGTGGAGCACGGGTCAATCCAGCCAGAGCATTACGGTGAGCAGTGCGGGCAGTTACAGTGTAACGGTGACCAACGCTGCGGGCTGTACGTCACAGAGCAGTGCGACGTCGGTGGTGGTGAATGCCTTGCCGGTGGCGAGTGTAAGTGCGAGTGGTTCTACGACGTTCTGCTTGGGCGACAGTGTGGTGTTGAGTGCCCCTGCGGGCTACACGTACTTATGGAGCACGGGCGCTACGACGCAGAGTATAACCGTTACTTCTTCCGGTTCCTACCAGGTAACGGTGACAAACACCAATGGTTGTTCAACGACAAGCGCATCTACCTCCGTACAAGTCGCAACTATTAGCACACCAAGTATCACGGCCAATGGAGCGACGAGCTTCTGTCAGGGTGAAAGTGTGGTATTGACTGCGCCTTCCGGCTACAGCTATCTATGGAGCAACGGTTCAACGGGATCGAGTATTACGGTCACTTCGGCAGGTTCTTACACGGTAACGGTCACCAATGCTGCGGGATGTTCCGCTACTTCGGCTTCAGTTGCAGTAACGATTGATCCATTACCAAGTGTTACGGCCACGGCACAAGGTGCTACGACCTTCTGTCCAGGGGACTCCGTGATGCTGATGGCTAATCCGGGCTTGAGTAACTATACCTGGAGCAACGGCCAAACGGGTCCTTCTATTTGGGTATACCAAGCGGGGACCTACACCGTAGAGGCTGAAAATGCCAATGGTTGTGTAGGCCAGAGCAACGCCATTCAGGTAACGGTCAGTCCTGTTCCGGCCACTCCAACGGTGTACTATTCGAACAACGCCAACTTGCTGATTAGCTCGGCTCCAATGGGCAACCAGTGGTACTTGAACGGAGTAGCGATACCTGGTGCGGATTCCACCACGTGGTACCCGACTCAGAATGGCATCTATTCGGTCATTGTGACGAATGCGGCCGGATGTAGCTCAGAATCAGCCCAGTTCAACTATGTCAACATTGGCACGGATGAATGGCTGCGTGCGCAAATCAAGCTGTACCCCAACCCCAACGATGGCAAGTTCCAAATTGCCTACCCTGCGGAGATGGAATTTGAGACGGTGCGCGTCCTGGATGGTGTAGGCCGAATCCTATATGAGGGCAAAGCCGAAACTAACCGCGTTGAACTGGATCTAAGCAAAGAAGCAAGTGGTCTTTACCGAGTTGAATTGATGGGCGCCAAAGGCTTTATCTATCTGCCGGTGACGATTCAGCGATGAAGCAATTCATAGCAGTCCTATTCCTCTTGCCCGCGACGGCCATGGCACAAAGTGTCATGGCCGCATCGGGGCTTTACTTGACGAATTTCCAAGTCAATCTCCAGTACACAGTGGGCGAATTAGCCATTCAGACCTACGAGCAGTCAGGCTATGGAGTATTAACTCAGGGGTTTCATCAACCGGACATCTATGTGTACCCATCCAATGTGGGTATCATGGAAGCGTATCGTTCCATGGTCAAGGTCTATCCCAATCCTACGATTGATAGAATTTATTTGGACCTACCTGCTGAGCTTTCCCAAGGAGGAGGCTTCTTCTTCCTATTCGCTTCAAACGGTGAGTTGGTGTCCTCTGATGAGTTACCCAAGCCTTTGAGTTTAGACCTATCCACCATTGCAGCGGGGCAATATGATTTGGTGCTTCAGTTTGCATTAGGATCATTGAGGTTCCGGGTGTTAAAAGTCAAATAATGAAAAAGCTTCTTCTGCTTGTATTTCTGCTTATTGGGTCCATGTTGTTTGCTCAATCACCCGCAGGCTTTAATTACCAAGTCATTGTGCGAGACGCTAATGGATTGATTATTAGCAATCAATCAATCGGACTGAATATAAAGATTCGGCAAGGGAATTTTTTCGGAACAGTCGTTTTTGACGAAAACTCATCCCACTTCACCAATGATTATGGTTTGATAAATCACGTTATAGGGAGCGGGACTATCATGGCAGGAAATTTGGGAACCATTTCATGGGAAAATGGTCCTTTTTTCATTGAGACGGGCATTGATCTCAACGGCGGAACGAGTTATGTGAGCATGGGGACCACGGAACTTGTTAGCACCCCATTTGCGATGTACGCTTCAAAGGCCGGGAACGTTTTTTCCGGTGATTTTAACGATTTGGTGAACATCCCAAATTGGGACACTTCCAATGTGAATGAAATTCAGCAATTGCAATTGAATGGAGACACACTCAGTTTATCTGGCTCCAATTACATCGTATTTGCTGGATTTACGGGTGACTTTAATAGCCTCATCAATGTCCCACCATTGGATACTAGCGTGACCAATGAGTTGCAGGCCTTGAGCTTGGTGGGCGATACGTTGAAACTCAGCAACGGGGGCTATGTGTTGTTGCCTCAGGGCTTTGATGGCCAGTACAGTTCACTCAGTGGTGTTCCTACGAATGTGAGTACGTTCACCAACGACGCGGGCTACCTGACGACGGAGGTGGATGGCAGCGTGACCAATGAGTTGCAGGCCTTGAGCTTGGTGGGCGATACGTTGAAACTCAGCAACGGGGGCTATGTGTTGTTGCCTCAGGGCTTTGATGGCCAGTACAGTTCACTCAGTGGTGTTCCTACGAATGTGAGTACGTTCACCAACGACGCGGGCTACCTGACGACGGAGGTGGATGGCAGCGTGACCAATGAGTTGCAGGCCTTGAGCTTGGTGGGCGATACGTTGAAACTCAGCAACGGGGGCTATGTGTTGTTGGATGGCCTCGGCGTTAATGGGTTAGATGATTTATCAGATGCTTCCCACAACCAATCATTAAACTCAATCGGCATAGGTCTGAATACCTTAACGAGTCTCACTACGGGGTATAACAACTTTGCCATTGGCACAAATGCCCTTAAAAATGTGACGTCTGGGAGTATTAACACCGCAATTGGTGACGGAGCATTAATGTCCAATACGACGGGCTCCCACAACGTGGCTATCTCGCAGGAGGCGCTCTCTAGTAATACCACAGGCGGAGGCAATGTGGCCATCGGTAGATTTTCTCAAATCATGAATACAACGGGTGGGGACAACACCTCAATTGGTTCCGAGTCAATGAACCAAAACCGAACAGGAAATACCAATGTGGCAGTTGGCCGCTTTGCAATGTGGTGGAATAGGTCAGGTGGTAACAATGTTGCTGTTGGGGCGCACTCCATGATGAATGCAAAATCGGGGAGTGACAATATTGCTATTGGCGCATCCTCCATGGCTGGGAATGGATCTGGGAATAACAATATTGCCATAGGAACCAATGCAAACATGGGCGACAGTGCACTAACCAATGCTATTGCCATTGGCAGCCAAGCTTTAGCTCATGCTTCAAATACCATGGTGCTGGGGAATTCCAACTTGACGGAGGTATATACACACGGGGGTATGCGATCAAAGGCGCTTCGAGTGAACGATTCAAGTGCATCCGATAATGTAATTGTCCAGTTTAATTCAAATACCAGAGGGGTGCTATTGCCTAGGATGACTGCAGCAGAAAAATTGGCCATTGCCACCCCGCCAAATGGATTGATGATTTATCAAATAGATGGTCAAACTGGCTTGTATTATGCGCATAATTCTGCGTGGCAACGAGCGGGAGCAGACACCAATGTGAACGATGAAATACAATTCATGACCTATGCGAATGACACCCTGACATTAAGCAATGGTGGTGGAAAATTATACGTGGACTTACAAGGGGCAAATGACATTAATGGTTTATCAGATGGCTATGCAGATGCAACTAATGTCGTACTCGGAAATGCACTCACCGCCCTCACATCGGGAACAAAGAATACGGTACTAGGGAAAGTGGCTGGGGGCAGTATAACCACGGCGAATGAAAATGTTTTAATTGGTTACGAAGCGGGGACCTCCATAACAGCGAGTCCTCAAAATGTCGCCATTGGGGTGGGCGCCTTAAAAAGTTTAACGGGGAATAGTGGGGGTTTTAATGTGGCCATTGGGTCAAATGCGCTTATGAGCCATCCAAATGGAGGTGAAATTGTTGCCATAGGTGCGGATGCGTTGAAAAATTCAACAACAGGGCAACACAACACCGCTATTGGTTCATACACCCTTGTCAATAATAGCGCTCACAATAATACGGTTGTCGGCTGGACGTCGGGGTGGAGGAATACAACTGGAAGCAGTAACACCTCTATAGGTGCCTATGCGCTCAGAGAGAATTACACAGGTTCCAATAACGTAGCAGTAGGCCAAGGGGCATTGTCGAACAATACAGTTTCTGGAAATACGGCTGTCGGTGCGGGGAGTTTACAGCAAAACACAACGGGTTCTTCCAATACTGCCGTTGGGTATGAAAGTTTGAAGAATAATTCGATAGGTGAGAAAAATACAGGAATTGGCTACAGGGCACTTACGTCAAACACATTTGGCCAGCATAATACAGCACTCGGTAATGGTAGTTTGTCTGCAAATACAACTGGGGTTGGCAATACAGCTTTGGGTGGAGATGCTTTGAGAACGAATTTAACAGGGAACAGAAACATTGCAATTTCAGTAAATGCGTTGATTTTTAACACCATAGGATCTGATAATATTGGAATTGGTAACGAGGCATTAAGAGAAAACACCACGGGCAATGGAAACGTTGCGATAGGAAATCATGCCCTGGGGTCATCAACAACATCAAGCAGTAATACGGCAATTGGCTATGGGGTTATGAGTTCATCAACTACCGCCCATTCAAACGTTGCGGTAGGATATAAGGCTATGGAAAAATTGACAACAGGAATTCATAACCAAGCAATTGGGTGGGGAGCCATGTGGAACGCCACCACGGGTGAAGCCAATACATCTATTGGTGTTCGTTCTATGGAAAACCTGACTTCGGGTAATCACAATATTGCCATCGGTAAGTTTACCATGTTTAAAAATGTCACTGGTTCTGCGAATATCATGATCGGAAATCAGACAGGATATCACACGAAAGGAAGTTCAAATACGGTTGTGGGCCATGATGCCATGGCATTCTTGGGTTCAGGTTCTGGAAACACCTCATTAGGCGCTGGCACCAGCACCCTAGACACCGCCATGTCCAACAGCACAGCCATCGGCTACGGCGCTGTTGTTAGTGGCTCCAATACCATTCAGTTGGGCAATGCCAATGTGAGCAATGTAAATACGGCTGGGATTATCACCGCCAAAGGAGCTGTTGTTACCGACAACACCACCGCAGGAGACTCGTATGCTTTAGGAGCACACTCTACCACAAAGGGCTTTCTGCCCCCGCGAATGACCAAGGCCCAGCGTCAGGCCATTGCTAGCCCAGTTGAAGGCTTGATCGTTTATCAAACCACGGGAGACAAGGGCATATACTACTATGACGGAACCAATTGGTATTGGCTCGGTCAAGGGACCTTGGCGAACTAATCACTCCACCACCACGCGCTGAACGCCTAAGCTTCGGCCAGAACTTCGGTCGTAAAGCTCTAAGAGGTACATGCCTGAAGCCGTGGGCAGGTCGGTGCGCAGGCGAGAGCCCTCCACAGACCATTGGCAAGGGATGTGTTGGCCCAGCAAATTCGTTACACGGAGCATGACGGCTTTGGGCTCCAGGCCTCGGGGTAGCTGCAGGGTGAGTTGGCCGGTCGTTGGATTGGGGTAGAGCGCCCACTGGAGTTCGGCCGACTCGTCGATTCCGATGCCACGGATCGTCACCGTCTTGCATACTGTATCGCTTCCCAAGGTATTGGTGACGGCCAAGCAAACCGTGTAGGTGCCATTTTGGGTGTAGGTATAGCTTGGGTTTTGAAGGACCGAAGTGTCATTGTTGAAGCCAAAGTCCCAATGCCAAGTAGTGGGAGAATTTGTGCTGATATCCGTGAAGGAAATGAGGGGCATTTGGGTCGTGTCAATGGTAAAATTGGCTGCAGGGAAAGGTGCGTTAGAGACCAGTAAACCCATGCAGAAATCCTCCGTGTACATATCTCGGTAATGGGCCCACGTACTGCCCAAAATCTCATAGGATTGCTGTGAGGTAGGGGGAGTTAAATCGCGGCCTATGGTGATGCCGGAACCGCCCATGTACCAGACCAGGTAGTAGCCCCCAGAAGTTTTGTAGAAAGGTGCATTGTTGAACATGACCGTGGTGTAGGACCCCACAAAAATGTTGCTCGGCTGGATGTACATGGAGTCCAAGAGCGTGCCTTGGGTTCCGCCTGGTCCATTGTCGTCGTACAGCATGACCGAACAGCCCACGGGTGTCGCAGGTTGGGCCGTGACGAGGAACTGGCAGCCGTTGATTTGGGCCGGGTAGACCGGTGGCTCAATGTAGACCCCAATGCCGCCGCCACCGCCGTTCCAGCTCAATCCGGTGCCATCCGGAATGCCGTCACTGTAATCCAGGGTGTACTGTGTTTGGTTGGTGCTGACCGCTACAATTTTGGTCGTTTTTCGGTTGTTGGCGGCAACCATATCCCCGCTGATTCCGGATACGCGCGAACTCAACTTGAAAATCGCGGGGAATTGGGCCATAAAAGTGTTGGAGAAGGTCAAGGTCGTGTCTTCTCCAGGTTGAAGTGCAGGAACCGCTACCGATCCGTTTACGATAGGCGTTAGGACGGAATAGATGGTGTCTGTAGCCGTAAATGCAGGAAGGGCCTGGTTGCCAAAGTTTTTAATGTTGGTTTGGAAATTCTGCATGCTATTGACGGGAATGAAATACCCCCCATTCCGGTCATCCTTGTTCCAATTCACGCCCCCGTCGGTGACGGCGTAGGTCACCACTGAGGGGTAGTAATATTTGATGGCAAAACTGTTGCTCGGCACCACGTCGATGTAGTTTTGAAGACCCAGCGCACCGGTTACGTTTTCAATGCCCGTCACGCAGTCTTGCGAGGTCGCCCCTGCGGAGGAGAGGCTTTGGTAGTTGAATTGAATGTGCTTGTCGGCCTTGGTCCAAACGATTTGGAAGGAGTTGCTCCCACTGTAACCGGGAGCTGTCACGCTCCAGTAAGGCACATTGATGAAGCTCACCACCAAGGAGTCTTGGTTGGCGTAGAAATAGCACTGGGCCGGGTTGTTGCTTCCGGAGAAATTCAAGTCGGCCATGTGAGGGGCTAGCCAGTCGTTGCCACCCGCGGGGGAGGGCACGGAGCTGGGAAAAGGAGAGGCCATGTTGACGCCATTAAAGCTGATGTAGCCGTTGCTGCCGATCCAAATTTGGGATACCGGATACCAATAGTACTGAAAACCAGCTGGGATGGGAAAGGGACCCACCACGTTGTCATCGGCCAGTCCTGTCACCTGATCGCCCCGGGTCGTAATGTCTACCCAGTTGTAAGAGGGCGGATTGCTCGTGTGGCTGCTGTTCTTCCAGGTGTACCCATAGGCATCAGGCCCTCCGGAAGTTTGAGCGAAAGAAGACGGGATGAACCACGCAAAAAAGGCCAGAAACAGGAAGAACTTCAAGGATTTCATACGAGAGGTGTTTGGGTTGCTTTGTAGAAAGGTACTCCAAAATTGCACGTTTTGATGCCCTTAAACCGGTATTAAGTCCCTCAGAACGAGCGTAAAAGAAATTCCAGGTGCAGGCCAATATTGTGGTACCTTTGACCATAAGTCTAAGCGCACGAATTGCATGTGCCCTATGGGCTTCAACATGCCATGCGCACACTCACCTTTTCCCTTTTCGTTGTGGCGGCTATGGCGGCACAAGCCCAAAACGCCCCTGTGGATTTTGAACCCAACGGTATTGGTCAATCCTGGAATTGGAAAGTCTTTCAAAATGGCTCAAATCCTCCTGTAGAATTTGTTCCCAATCCCGATCCAGACCCCAATGGCTACAATCCGAGCCCGACGGTAGCCAAGTATAGCGCCCTGTCTCAAGGTGCTCCTTTTGCAGGATGCGAAACCCAGCACGGCA
>Ga0208172_1000376_pt1 | contig 15024 bp, 17 predicted proteins | sample Colrivmet1552A02_FD_187657 | JGI IMG/M metagenome (GOLD analysis project Ga0208172, IMG submission 187657) | Estuarine microbial communities from the Columbia River estuary - metaG 1552A-02 (SPAdes) (version 2) | ecosystem: Environmental > Aquatic > Marine > Intertidal zone > Estuary | place... | reverse complement strand
GTTCCTGGTACTCATATTGTGAGCTATGCCAATGACACAGATACGCTTGAAATTAAACACACCGCTCACAACAGAGCAGGATTTGCACTAGGCGCAGTAGTTGCTGCAGAGTGGATACAAAATAAAAAAGGCATTTTTAATATGTCAGATGTATTGGCCTAGGGGCTTAAAAAAACAAACAAATGAATAGTTCTCAATGGTTATTAGCACTTGGTGTGCTCCAAATAGTACACTTCTTAGGTACTTATAAATTATACAAAGCAGCAGGTAGAAAATCTTGGGAGGCCTTAGTGCCTGTTTATAATGCGGTTGTTTTAATGCGTATTATTCAGCGCCCTACCTGGTGGGTTATTTTGATGTTTGTCCCTGTGATTAACCTTTTAATGGTGCCCGTTATTTGGGTTGAAACCATTAGAACCTTTGGCAAAAGATCTGTATTAGATTCTTGGATCGTCGTATTAAGCCTTGGTTTTTATCTGTTTTACTTAAATTATGCAGAGAAACCAGTGCACAGGAGCGGCAGAGATTTGAATCCTGGAACAGCATTGGGCGAATGGGTGAGTTCTATTGTATTTGCTGTTGTAGCAGCAAGTATGGTGCATGCATATTTTATACAACCCTTTGTAATACCCACAGGATCATTAGAAAAAACACTCTTAATTGGTGATTTTTTATTGGTCAGTAAATTTCATTATGGTGCCCGAACACCAATGACACCACTTCAGGCCCCAATGGTTCACGACACACTTCCAATCCTTGGAACTCCTTCTTATATTAAAAAACCGCAACTCCCCTACTTCAGATTTCCTGGATTTCAAAAGGTAAAACGCAATGATATTGTGGTTTTTAGCTGGCCAACAGATACTGTTCGCTTTTTTAGAGACCCTTCTAATATTAGGGTAGAAAAGCCTATTGACAAAAAATCTAACTATGTTAAGAGGTGTGTAGGGGTTCCTGGAGATCTATTGCGTATTAAAGATGGATATGTCTTTATAAATGAGGTTCAAACACAGCTTCCCTCCAGAGCGAAAACCCAGTATACCCACACCATTTTTGCCAGTAAAGGCGTCTCCTCTAGGTCATTAATAGAAAGTGGTGTTACAGAATTTAGCAGAAAATATACGACTCAAAATCTTACCCAAACCCAAGCAACTGCATTACAACAGGGAGGTGCACAAATCTATAACAACCCTAACGGAGGCTACCTTATCTATACCCAAAGCGGTGGCATAGATCCAGAATTAATTGCTGCTCAAAGACTGGCTCTTTCGGAAATTATAGACCGAGAGAGAATGGCTACTTTTTCAGACGCGGTAGCTGAAAAATTAGCCGCTCAAACGGGTATTGACTCTATTGTAAAACAATTGGCCCTAAAAGGACAATACAACCCTTCCATTTTCCCTCATGAACCTTCCCTCCCATGGAATGAAGATCAATTTGGTCCTTTGTATATTCCAGCAAATGGAGATACAGTAGACTTAAGCCTTCAAAATATTGCTTTTTACAAGGAGATTATCACCAACTATGAAGGCAACAAATTAGATATTAAGGGTAACGAGATTCGTATAAACGGACAAAAAACAAGCCAGTATACTTTTTCCCAAGATTACTATTGGATGATGGGAGACAACAGACATAACTCAGAAGATTCTAGGTACTGGGGTTTTGTGCCTGAAGACCATATTGTTGGAAAACCTATTTTTATATGGATGAGTATAGATGGCATTAATGATGGTATTAAAAATTGGAAAATTAGATGGGATAGGGTATTTACGACGGTAAGTGGAGAGGGAGCGCCTCAGTCTTATTTTAAATGGTTTTTAGCTGCCTTAATAATTTGGTTTGGGATAGATTTCTTTAGAAAGAGAAAAAAAGCATAAAAGAGAAAAAGTCTAAAATATATAACAACCTAAATGACTCTAAAAAAGACTTTATTATTCCCCTCTTACTTACCTTCTATAGCCAGTTTTGCGGCCATGGTCCAACATGAAGTGATTTGGGAAGTTTCGGGCAATTACCAAAAGCAAAGCCTTAGAAACAGGGCGTATATCACTAATGATAGGGGCATACACAGCTTAACCATTCCTGTTCAAGGCAAAGGAGAATTATCGCACAGACGCAGCTACGATCAAATTCCCATTGACAATTCTCAGCCTTGGCAACGCACCCATTGGAGAACCCTTCAAACTGCTTATAGAACCTCTCCTTTTTTTGAGTATTATGAGCAGGATCTTGAACCACTATTTACCCATTCTCACGACTATTTATTAGCCTATAATTTAGAAGTTATAAAAATCATTTGTGGGTGTCTTCAAATTCCATTTTCAGAAAACCACACCACTGTTTTTGAAAAAGAATCACAAAGCACAAATGACCACAGACACCTTATAAGTCCGAAAGCATCTAAAGACTTAAACTTTCCTGAGTACCAGCAAGTTTTTGGAGACAGACACGGTTTTATTCCCAATTTGAGTATTTTAGATTTGCTGTTTAATGAAGGCCCAAATGCGTTGGCTATTCTAAATAACACCCTCGTTTAAGTGCTGTCCTTTTTAATTCATTACGGCACCCATTTTATAGTCCCTATTGGTATTGCGAGATGGGGCTATCCTAGAAAGTTTAAAAAAGTGCTTTACCTCTTTTGGGGGGCTATTTTTATTGATTTAGATCATCTGTTGGCATCGCCTATTTTTGATCCTGACCGCTGTAGTATCTTTTTTCATCCACTACATTCTAGTGTGGCTATTGGTTGCTACTTACTGCTTTGTCTTTTTAAAAAAACTCGTATTATTGGTTTTGCCCTTTGCCTTCACATACTGGCAGACAGTCTAGACTGTTTAATCTAAACGATAAGCCACCAATACTGGAAAATGATCTGATAGACTTAAAGGAAAACTCTTATGGTAGGTAATTTCGAAGCTTGGATCTGACAATAAGAAATCTATTCTCATGGGAAAGTACTTAAAATCAAAGGTTTTTCCATAACCAGAACCGGCAGATGTAAAACTATCAGTAAGGGCTCCTTTGATGGTGTGGTACACGCTAGAAAACTGGTTGGTATTAAAATCTCCAGCAACGATTACTTTGTGGGGACTGTCACTTTTGTGTGTTGCTATAATGTCTGCTTGGGCTTGCTGTTTGGCAAAAGAAACCTTTAGTCTTTTGTACAAACGTTCTCTAGTACCTGCTTCTAAACTAGACGCCTCAGGTTTAACCCTTAGAGATTGCAAATGTATATTGTACAATCTTACCGTATCCCCTTTTATTTTAAGGTCAACGAAAATTGCCGTATTGGTGCTATTTGGAAAAGGAAGCATTCCTTTTGCGGCTATAGGAAATTTTGAAAAAATAGCTTGCACCGCTTGTTTTGAATTATCGCTTGCACTAATATACACATATGGGTAACTCATGAAACGCTTTTTCATGGAAACGTCAAACTCTTGAAAACAAATTACCGATGGATCTGTTTTTTTTATAAATGCGACAATTTGGTTGGCAATAGAGGGATCATCACTCCATTGATACTTATTAAAAAGCCTCGTATTGAAGGACATTATTGAAAAGTCTTGCGATGGAGGCATTGGACGCTCTGCACGAAATTGAAAAAAGGAACCAATAAAAAAGTATGCAATTCCCAAAGAAACAATGGGTAGAAAAACAATCTTTTTGAATTGAATCATCCAATAAATCAAAAACAACAGGTTTCCTAAGACTAAAAAAGGAACAAAAAGACTAAAAATAGACATGGAAGGGACCAGAGCAACAGAGATATAAGGTAAAAGACAGGCCAATAATAGCAGAGCACTCATCCCTATATTGAGTAACAACATAAAACCGTTAAAAACCTTTTTTAACATAAATATTGCCTAAGATTTACCAGAACTAAATAAATAATCTTTTTCTTCTTTGGTCAATGAATCATAACCTGAATGACTGATTTTATCTAAAATAGCATCTGTTTTTTTCTGTTGTTCGCGCTCCTTATAAGCTGTTGTAACACTTTGACTTGGTGTGCTTTTACTCCTTTTATAGGCAGTCTTTAAAGGCGTTTTAGATCGGGTAAACACCTTAAATAATTGCGAAAAAATAGTTTCAAAAGAGCGCCCTATATCTTTTCCCTCTTTCAGTTTATTGGCATATACAAAACCTAAAATACCCCCGCCAATATGAGCCAAATGTCCTCCTGCATTACCATTGGGAATTTGAATCAGGTCCGTTAAAATAAAAAATACCCCAAGCTGCCAAAGCTTTACATTAAAGAAAAACACCCTTACTTCCTGGTAAGGCATATAACTACATATAAATATGAAAACGGCTGTGACTCCTGCAGATGCACCAATTAAACTAGCCCCATTTCCACTAAACACAGGGAAAATGGTGTAACTCAATAAAAAGACCAATCCGCCTGTGATCAAGCCTAGAAAATACACATTTAGAAATCGCTTGGCATTGAAAAGATTTAAAAACAGCTGTCCTCCGAAATACAGCATGACCATATTAAAAAATAAGTGAGAAAAGCTGGCATGAAAAAAAGCATAGGAAACTAAAGTCCATGGTTTTTCTAAAATTCCCAAAAAGCTACTCGGCAATGAGAACCAATACAAAAAACTAGCTGCGGGAAAATTAAATAAAAAAGGGAGGAGTGTTTGGAACAAATAAAAAGCGACGCAAGCCAATGCTAGTTTTTCATGAATGCCTCTTAGCTGCCACCAATAGATAAAATTAGATCCTTTCATATCAATGCCATCTGTGGTTGTTAAATTCATTCTTTTTCCAATACCAGGCCATTATAAAACCAAATATTGCCCCACCAACATGCGCGAAGTGCGCAATACCTGATCCAAAAATACTATAACCAGTTACCCCTGAAAATAAATCCAAGCCAATCAAGACTGGAATAAAATACTTGGCTTTAATAGGTACAGGTACAAACATTAAAAATAGTTCTGAATTAGGATAGGCCATACCAAAAGCGACTAGCACTCCATAAATTGCTCCCGAGGCACCCACTGCTGGAGTAGAGAACGCAGAAAGCATATTATCTATTGTTCCCCTAGATGCAAAGTCATACCAACCTGGGCTGTATTGCCCCTGACGTATAATTTCCATTACAGATTCAGACGCTATTCCATTTGCTGCTAAAGCATCTAATCCTTGATGCAAATACAAATAATTAACCCCAGAATGAATGAGGGTTGCCCCAATACCTGCAGAAATGTAAAAAAATAAAAACTTTTGCTTTCCCCATTTAAACTCTAATGGTGATCCAAAAGCCCAAAGTGCATACATATTAAAAAACAAATGCATAAAACCACCGTGCATAAACATATGTGTGAGTACCTGCCAAAAAGAGAAGTTGTCATTCTCAAAGTACCATAGAGAGAACCATTGGTATAAGACGTCTCCGTACAACTGAGTGGCCACAAAAAAGATCACATTAATTATGATCAAATGCTTCACTGTATCACTAATCCTTCCCATTATAAAAATTTTAAATCTAATTCAGTTTGTTGCAAATTAGTCATTACTGACTTTCCAAAGGGAGAAGTCAAGAACTCTTTACAAGCAAATAGCTCATCTATAAGGTTTAATTGCTCTGCCAATGCTAAGGTGTCACCTGTCTTAATACCCATACTTTTAGCTAAAGCCTTAGCCAATATATCTGTTTGTGAAAAATGGTCCCCGAGATGTCCTGCTTCATAGGTGTTTAAAAAGTCTTGAATGACTCGTGAGAGGTCTTTTTCCTGAAGCACTATGGGTATGCCAATAATAGATAAAGTTTGATTGTCTTTTATTTCCATATTAAAACCCAATGAACACAAAGGCGCCATTAATTCCTCTAAGCGCATAATTTCAGGAATCGTAAAAGTAAGCTCTTTGGGGAATAACAGTTGTTGACTGGCTGCTTCTTGGTGGGTGAAATTGGTTAAAAAACGTTCATATAAAACCCTTTGGTGTGCCCTAGACTGGTGAATCACTAATAGTCCAGATTTAGTAGAACTTACTAGATACTTTCTCCCTAACTGAAAACAATTATGAGCAGATTTTGAAGGTGCTTGGGCGTCAAAAAATCCAGCTTGCATATGGGATTCTTCCACATATAAATTGTTTGGGACTTTTGACAATGAAGTAAAAGGGTCTGCGGGATCTGAACTATTTATCCCATTACTGTCATTGTGAATATTTGAATAAAGCGATTCCCATGAAGCGGGGTTTTTATTAAAAGAACTGTCTTTTGAGTACGTACCATGAAATTGCTTGCTGCTTTGTTTAGAGGCAGGTAGTTTGTCTTGAATCTCAAAAGGATTAAAAGAAGCGTCTACCGAAATATGTGGAATTGGTGCAGGGGTTTTTAGTGTTTCGTATGGGTTGTCTAGGTTGGGATCTCTTTCGAAATCTAACACAGGAGCTACATTAAATTGACCCAATGAATGCTTTATAGCAGATCTTAAAATAGCGAACAAAGTATGTTCGTCTTCAAATTTTATTTCTGTTTTAGTGGGATGTATATTAATGTCAATGGTCTGAGGAGCCACGTCTATTTGAAGAAAATATCCCGGATGTACGCCATTAGAAATAAGGCCTTCAAAGGCATTTACTACTGCAAAATGCAATGAACTAATCTTTACGAACCGTTGGTTGACAAAGAAAAACTGCGTACCCTTACTCTTTTTTGCAGACTCGGGTTTAAGCACAAAACCACTTATTTTTAGTTGGGGGGTCTCTTCTTGAACTGGGACCAATTTATCTTGAATCTTCTTTCCGAAAATTTGAACAATTCTTTGACTAAAACTGGTGCTGGGCAATACAAAAAGTGGGGCGCCGTCTGCGAAATAGGTGAATTTTATTCCAGGATGGACTAAAGCCAATCTATGAAACTCATCGGTAATATGACGCTGCTCTACTTGTTTTGATTTTAAAAAATTACGCCTGGCTGGAATGTTGTAAAATAAGTTGTTCACAGCAAAACTAGTTCCTTTAGGAGTCACCACTTCTGTATGTTCCTCCAGTTTACCTGCAGCTATGTGAATTTCTCGACCCAATTCCATATCCTGGGTCTTGGTTTTCATAACTACCTGAGCAATAGCAGCAATAGAAGCCAAAGCTTCCCCTCTAAATCCTTTTGTTTGAATCTTAAATAAGTCTTCTGCTGTTTGTAATTTAGATGTGGCATGGCGTTCAAAACACATTACAGCATCTTGTGCAGACATACCCACACCATTGTCAATGACTTGAACCAATAGCTTGCCTCCTTCTTTAATGTGTAGGGCAATTTCAGTTGCTCCAGCGTCTACGGCATTTTCAAGCAATTCTTTAACCAATGAGGCAGGTCTCTGAACTACTTCACCAGCCGCAATTTGATTGGCTACATGAGCCTCTAAACGCTTAATAATTTGGGTCATTACAATAAAATATCTAATCCGCCCATTTGAACGGCAGTATAAAAGGCCAATAACAAAAAGACAAAAATAACCGCCAAACGGATCCTTCTATTTTTTTCCATCGCCTGACTTTTTTGCCTACGCCAGTCTTCTCTAAAAGATTTTGGTCCAGAAGTTCTAAAGAGACTTTGGTCTGCTGTGGACGCTTCCTTTTCTCTTTTTAGCCTTTCAATACGCTCTTTCCGCTCGCTGTAATAACGTGGGGAATAACCGTAAGATTTATTGCTATTTTGTTTAAATAAAGTAGGTAGTCTCATAATGGCAAGCTTCTTTCAAAAATAGGAAAAAATAGCCCCTAGAATAAGCAAAAAGACGCAAAATTGTTAACAATGCCCGAATGCTTAAACTATATTTAAAACCCTAACTTGATTGATGAATCTGAAGTCAAATCAATTGAATTCATAGAATGGCCTTATAGAAAACCCAGCAAAAGCTAATAAATGATGAAAAAGTTGATTGGCAGATCCAATAGTAATTACAAGCCTTAAGACAAATTAGCCATTTGAATGGCGGCTACAGCTGCCTCTACCCCTTTATTTCCGTGCTTCCCTCCAGACCTGTCTTGTGCCTGCTGTAAAGTATTGTCTGTTAAAACACAGAAAATAACCGGCACCTGGGTTTGAATATTTAAATCCATTACCCCTTGCGCAGTGGCCTGGCAAACAAAATCAAAGTGCTTTGTTTCACCTTGAATGACACTCCCAATGACAATTACTGCGTCTGGGGCATATTTATCGATCATTTTAGAAGCGCCAAAAGGCAATTCAAAACTCCCAGGTACATTGAATGTAATCATGTCTTGGTCTTGAACACCATGGGAAGATAGGGTCTCTACAGCACCTTTGTATAGGGCATGGGTAATTTCCTTATTCCATTGTGACACCACCAAGCCAACTCTAAGTCCATTGGCGTTGGGAACGTCTTCTGCGTTATAATCGGATAAATTACTAAGAGCGGTGGCCATTATTTATCTCCGTTCATTAGTCCTAACAAGGCGTCTGCACCTGCTGCTTCTAATGCATTTGGAAAATCTGTTTTAATTTGAGCGATATAAGAGGCTGCCTTTTCTTTTTGACCTAATGCCACTGCAGCTACTGCAGCTTTGTGTAAAAATTTAGGTGTTGTGAACTCATTGTTACTGTGTCCTAAAGCACTTTGGTAGTAAGAAAGTGCCTCTGAAGTTTGCTCCAACTGCATGAATGCATCTCCAATAGCACCTTGTGCCAATGCACCAAGTACTGCGTCATCTGATGAGAATTGTTCTAATTCCGCAATAGCTTCTGGATATTTCTGCAGGTTTAATAAAGAAATTCCTGCAGCGTAGTGGGCTAAATTAGCCGCTTTAGTTCCAGCGTATTCTTTTGTTATATCTAAAAGACCGTATTTACCTTCAGCACCATCTAAGGCCAATTGAAAAAGAGAATCTTTGGCTTGTGTGGCGTTTATAGCCTGATCAAAGTATTGTTGTGGGTAAAATAATTCATTGGCTGCAGTAGCTTCTTGAGGCTTTTGTACAAATTGCACATACCCTAAATAACCTAAAACAGCCAATGCTACAGCACCAATCACTCCCAATATATAGGTCTGATTCGCTGCTACCCAGGCTTCTGTTTTAGACGCACCTTCATCTAAGCTAGAAAAAACTTCTGCTGTTGTACTGTTTTCATTTTGTAACTGTTGTGATTCTTCAACATTCTTACCTTTATATCCGCGCTTGTTATAAGTAGCCATAATCTATATTTAGTGGGGCAAAAATAAAGTTTTTATCTAAATTGAAAAGCCTATTTATTCGTTATTTTTGAATAATTTGCACTTAATTACCTAAAGCCCCCATTCAGCTAAGCATTTTCAATGGTTTTAAAACAACTCTCCTTACTCAATTACAAGAATTTCAACCAACGTGATTTCACCTTTAACCCAAAAATGAATTGCATTGTTGGGGCCAATGGCATTGGAAAAACGAATGTTTTAGACGCTATTTACCACCTGTCATTTGGTAAAAGTTATTTTAATCCCATCAGTTCTCAAAACATCAGACACGGAGAAGACTTTTTTGTCATAGACGCCATTTTAGAGAAAGAAGAAAAATCTGAAAAACTCATTTGCAGCATGAAAAAAGGGGCTAAAAAGGTCGTTAAGAGAAATGGAAAAGTCTATGAAAAATTAGCAGACCACATAGGATTTATGCCTCTAGTCATGATATCTCCAGCAGATAGGGACCTCATTACAGAAGGCAGTGAAACCAGAAGAAAATTCATTGACGGGGTTATTTCTCAATCAGACAAAAATTATTTAAATACCCTTTTAAATTATCAAAAGGTGCTTTCTCAAAGAAATGCACTACTCAAATACTTTGCCGCTAATCAAACTTTTGACTCAGAAACACTGAGTGTTTACAACAGCCAATTGTCCCAATTGGCCCAACCAATTTATGAAAAAAGAAAAGCGTTTTTAACACAGTTTATACCGATTTTTCAATCCCAACATCAAGCTATTTCTGGGGGAAATGAATCGGTAACTATCGATTATTCAAGCGGTATGGATCATGCCCCTTTAGAAGACTTATTGGTGCAAAACCTATCCAAAGACAGGGCATTACAATATACCTCAGTAGGTATTCACAAAGACGACCTACAATTTGAATTAGAAGGACACCCCATAAAAAAATTCGGAAGTCAGGGACAACAGAAATCCTTTTTAATCGCTTTAAAGCTCGCTCAATTTCATTTCATTAAAGAAAAGTCTAATACCACCCCAATTTTACTTTTAGACGACATTTTTGATAAGTTAGACGCACAAAGGGTGGCACAATTACTGGGCCTAGTAAATGACCATGCCTATGGTCAAATATTTATTAGTGACACTCATGCAGACAGGACCGAAGCCGTTTTAAAAACAACTGAACACCCTTACGCCCTCATTTCTCTAGCATAAATTACTACCTTTAAGCCATGCAAAAACACCTGTATCTATTATTGCTTTTAACGGTCATTACTGCCTGTAAATCCTCCATTCAAGAAGGTGAAATAAGCCGTTTAGAAGGTTATTGGGAAATTACAAAAGTTGTTTTCCAAGACGGAACAACCAAGCCATATACTGTCAATACAACGGTAGATTATATAGGCATTGATGGGTTTAACGGATATATAAAGAAAATGAAACCTGGCCTTAACGGCCGATACCAAACTTCTAACAAAGCAGCCCAATTCAAACTCATCCAAAAAGATGGGTTGTGGGAAATGCATTTTGAAGGAGACCAAAAAAGCACCCTTAGCCTATTGGAATTAGATAGCCTTGAATATGCCGTTAAGGACCAAGGGCAAGTAAGCTACTACTACAAACGCTATGAACCAATCAATATAAACGATGAGTAGAAAAGACAGCCCACAACTTTTAAAAGAGGCCTTAGCAGGTTTTATCACAGAAAATAAACTTGAAAAGGGTTTGGACAAAGTGAATGCCAAAGATGCCTGGGCACAATCTATGGGAAGTGGCGTGAATGCCTACACGAATGAAGTGCGTTTAGAAGGCACTACCTTATATGTCTTTTTAAGTTCTGCCGTATTAAGGGAAGAACTCAGTCATGGTAAATCTAAAATTATTGACATGCTCAACGCTCTTTTAGGTAAAGACATGATTCAAAAAATTGTCCTTAGATAATATAAAAATACGCGCATCAAAAAAGGCGGCCCATTGGGCCGCCTTTTTTTAGTAATAAGCTTTTTTAGTAATAAGCTATGGTATTAATATAATGCTTAGAAAATCTCTCTTCCAGCAAAGTGAAAAGCACCTTCAATGGCTGCGTTCTCATCACTATCAGATCCGTGAACAGCATTTTCTCCAATAGAGGTTGCATATATTTTTCTAATCGTACCTTCTGCTGCTTCTTCAGGATTTGTAGCGCCAATAAGTGCTCTAAAATCTTCTACAGCATTGTCTTTTTCTAAAATAGCTGCAACAATAGGACCAGAAGACATGAATTCAACCAATTCACCAAAAAATGGTCTTTCTGAATGTACTGCGTAAAAAGCTTTTGCATCACGAAGGCTTAACTGTGTGTACTTCATGGCTACAATTTTAAAACCTGCTGCCGTAACTTTTTCTAAAATACCACCAATATGTCCATTAGCTACTGCATCTGGCTTAATCATGGTAAAGGTTCTGTTTTGAATCATCTTAAAATTTTTTTGCAAAAGTACTGCTTTTTTTATGATAACAACAACAAAACCAATGAGATGTTTTTAAAAATGCATTTCAAAGGTGTCGGCCTTAAGGCCCCGATCTGTGACCATTTCCAAGACTAATTTTCTTTCTTTGGCATAAAATTGCAATAATCCAAAACTTTCTTTGGCCACCACTTTTGAGGCCCTATAAGGATTGGGTTCTCCTTTAAATTTCGTGTAAGCGTGGGTAAGACCACTTGAGGTAAAATCTATTAATGGATAGGACAATCCTGGAATTTCCTTCTTAGAAATTTCAGATATGTGACGGTCTCCAGAGAGTATAATCACATTTTGAGAGACCGAACTCACCAGCATTTGTTCTAATTTATCTACTTCATGAGGGAAATTTCCCCAGCATTCAAAACCGTGTTCATTGGAGAGAAATTGCACGCTGCTCACCAGTAAAGTAACATCTGGCTCCCCATCTTGAAGCTCATTTTCCAACCATTCCCACTGAGCGTTTCCAAGCACAGTGCCTTGTCCGTAGGGATTTGGTTTATTTCGTTTAGAAGTTTCGTGATCTGGGGTAAGATCTGATCTGAAGTAGCGGGTGTCTAACACCAACACCTTTACATATAAGTCTGCTGTTTTGTAATGGTGGGCCCAATAAATTCCTGCTTGTTTTCTTCTAGGACTGTCTTTAGCCACCCCCATAAAATCTAGAAAGACCTCTTGGCTGGCCGCCTTGGCTTTAAAGTAAACACCTCCGTCGTTCATACCGTAATCATGGTCGTCCCAAGTACCAATGACCGGAATCTCTGATGCTATTTTTGCATAGCCCGGTTGTTCCGTTAATGTCTTGTAGAAAGCAGCTAATTTCTCCATATTATCAGTGTCTGCATACACATTGTCTCCTCCCCAAATAAAGAGGTTGGGTTGGGCCTTATAAATGTCATCCCAAAGGTTATTTGTCAGGTCTGTCCTGTTACAAGAACCAAATGCTACAGTAAAGCTAGGGGTGTCTTGGGCCTGAATTGTTGCGGCAAAGATTAGGCAAATTAAGCCCAAAAAACAGTGTTTTAAAAGGATGGTTTTTGGCGTCATTGTTTGTTTATTTGAGGGTAAATTTAAGTAAATCAAATATAAGTCTCCCGGATAAAATTGTATATTTACCCCAATGATTGCAATAGATTATAAGGCCTTAAAAAGTGCATTGGCCACACCCTGTAAGATAGCTATAATACCTCATAGAAATCCAGATGGAGACGCTATAGGGTCTACCTTGGCACTATGCCATTACTTAAAAAAATTAGGACATGAAGCGGTGGTAGTCTCTCCCAATGAGGCGCCCTCTTTTTTGCATTGGATGCCTGGTTTTGAAACCATTCTAAATTTTGAGAACCACAGAGACTTAGCCCTAAAAACGCTGGAACAAGCTTCTTTTGTTTTTACTTTAGACTTTAATCACTTATCGAGAGTGGGCCATGACATGCAGCCGAACTTGGAGCGTTTGAAGACTACTTTTGTCATGATAGACCACCACCAACAGCCAGACACTTACGCAAAATACACTTACTCAGATACTGAAATTTGTGCAACCTGCCAGATGGTGTATCATTTTATAGAAGCTATGGGAGACCTCCATCTTATAGACAAGGACATAGCAAACTGTTTGTATACTGGAATACTAACAGACACGGGATCTTTTAAATTTGCTTCTACCACAGCAACTACACACAAAGTAGCTGCAGCATTCACCGCGCTATATATGACACCAATAGCCCCAGTAGGCTCCATCTATTGGGCTGTGCGCTCAAAAACATGGAAATACTTCCAGAGTTTCATACCGCTATCATTCATTTGAGTCAGGCAGAATTAGACCAATTCGATTATAAAAAAGGAGATACAGAAGGGCTTGTAAATTACGGTCTCAGCATAGAAGGAATTGTTTTTGCCGTAATTTTCATAGAAAATGCTGCAGAGAAAATTGTTAAAATATCTTTTAGATCCCAAGGAAGTTTCTCTGTAAATGAATTTGCTAGGGCCCATTTTAACGGTGGAGGTCACGACAACGCCGCTGGAGGAAGGGGCGAGGACAGCCTTGAAAACACCATCACTTATTTTAAATCAATACTACCCAAATACAAAAATCAATTAGACAAATAAATCAGACAACAATGAAAAAAATTACATCCATATTCATTCTTTTTGCCTTGCTCTTAGCAAGCTGTAAAACCAGCCAAAGACCTGATCTAGCAGACGGTTTGTACGCTAATATTAAAACAGCTCAAGGAGATATTGTTCTTAAACTTGAGGCAGAAAAAACACCTGTTACTGTGGCAAACTTTGTGTCGCTCGCAGAAGGAACTAGTCCATTTGTAGAAGACCAATTTAAAGGAAAGAAATTTTACGACGGTTTAACTTTTCATAGGGTTATGAAAGATTTCATGATTCAAGGTGGGGACTATTTAGGCAACGGTACTGGAAATCCTGGCTATAAATTCAAAGATGAATTTGATGAGACGCTCTCGCATTCTAAAATGGGTATTCTCTCTATGGCTAATGGCGGTCCTGGCACAAATGGAAGCCAATTTTTTATTACCCATAAAGACACACCTTGGTTAGACGGTGTTCATACTGTTTTTGGAGAAGTTATTGAAGGATTGGAAGTGGTGGACTCAATTGCCAATGTGGCTGTGATGAATACCAAACCAAATACACCTGTTGTAATGGAGGCTGTGACTATTATCAGGAATGGTTCAGAGGCGAGAAAATTCAATGCCAATAAGGTAATGGAAGCTTACTTTGACGAAATAGCCAATGCAGAAAAAGAAAACCTTAAAAAGAGAGCGGCTTTTTTAGAAAAAATAGCAGAACAAAAATCTAAGGCTACTATCACTGCATCTGGTTTAGGAATTTATAAAATAAAAGAAGGAAATGGCATTAAGCCAAATATGGGAGAGAAAGTAAATGTATATTACGCTGGGTTTTTAGAAAATGGCGCTATAGTAGACACCAATATTGAATCTATTGCCAAAGAAACCAATAGTTATGATCCAAATAGAAAGGCAGCAGGCATGTATGGGCCATTCCCAATGGATTTCAAGGAAGACGCTCAACTGATCCCTGGGTTTAGAGAAGGTTTATTAAGTATGAATTTTGGTGACAAAATCATGGTATTTATACCCTCACACCTTGGCTACGGAAGTGCAGGAAGAGGGAGCGTTGTTCCGCCAAATTCTAACCTGTTCTTTGAGCTTGAAATTGTAGAGTAATTCACCTAAACAATAATAAAAAAAGGGGGCTAAAGCCCCCTTTTTTATGCGGTATATTTCCTTTATGATACAGACTTAAGCAACTGTAACAAGTACTTCCAAAATTTCTGTACAGAGACTACAGAGACCTTTTCATCAGGAGAA
>Ga0208172_1000366_pt1 | contig 15375 bp, 10 predicted proteins | sample Colrivmet1552A02_FD_187657 | JGI IMG/M metagenome (GOLD analysis project Ga0208172, IMG submission 187657) | Estuarine microbial communities from the Columbia River estuary - metaG 1552A-02 (SPAdes) (version 2) | ecosystem: Environmental > Aquatic > Marine > Intertidal zone > Estuary | place... | reverse complement strand
TTGCCTTTTTTTGAATCCCGAATACAGCAATGTGTTCGGGATTTTTTTTGCCCTATTCCCAAGGGAATATCAAGTATAGTCACATTTGCAATCACAAAAAAAGGGAACCCAACGGGTTCCCTTTAAAAAGCAATTACTGATGGTCCAGTTAGATTCTCGGTAAATCGCCTTCTCCTTTTAATGGTAAGTTAGAGCTCCCCATGAGATAGCTATCTATATGGTGTGCAGCCTGTCTTCCTTCTGCAATGGCCCAAACAATGAGTGATTGTCCCCTTCTTTGATCGCCAGCAGTAAAAACACCCGCTATATTGGTTTTATAGTTGTCCTCAGTTGCAGCAATATTTGTTCTTTGATCCATTGCTACCCCCAACTGTTCTGCTACTGTATTCTCAGAGCCTGTAAAGCCCATGGCTAATAAAACCATTTCTGCCTTCCATATTTTCTCTGTTCCAGCTACTTCTACCAATTTTGAACGCTGTCCTGGGCTGTGCTCCCAATGTACCTCAATGGTTTTTAAACCTGTGAGGTTTCCATTCGCGTCTCCAACAAATTCTTTGGTATTAATGCTAAAGAAACGCGAGGCACCTTCTTGGTGAGAGCTAGTTGTCTTGAGTCGCATTGGAAAAAATGGCCAAGGCTGGTTTTCTGGTCGTTCGCTAGTGCCTTTAGGCATAATTTCAAAGTTAGACACGGTATTAGCCCCTTGTCTAATAGAGGTTCCAATACAATCAGATCCTGTATCTCCTCCGCCAATTACAATGACATCTTTCCCTGTAGCTAAAATGTCTTCATTGGTGTAGGTCTCTTTTCCTACGCGTTTATTGCTTTGTTTTAAAAAGTCCATGGCCTGAACCACCCCTTTTAGGTCTGCTCCAGGAATATCTAATGTCCTTCTTATAGTTGCACCACCGCTTAGTAATACAACATCGTAGTCTTTTTTAAGATCAGCTGCGTTTAGGTCTTTTCCTATTTCAATTCCTGTTTTAAAAACAATGCCCTCTTCTTCTAATATAGCCAAACGTCTGTCTATGACATTTTTCTCCATCTTAAAATCTGGTATACCAAACCTTAATAATCCGCCTGCTTTAGAGTCTCTTTCGTAAACGGTCACTAAATGCCCCGCCCTGTTTAATTGTTGTGCAGCAGCTAGTCCGGCAGGACCAGATCCAACAACAGCCACTTTTTTTCCAGTTCTTATGGCTGGTTTATGAGGCACAACCCAGCCTTTTGCAAAGGCTGTTTCTGCTACGCTTTTTTCAATATTTTCTATAGTTACTGGATCTTCATTAATACCCAATACACAGGCTTCTTCACAAGGTGCGGGACACAGCCTTCCTGTAAATTCAGGAAAATTGTTGGTGGCGTGTAATATCTTAGCTGCCTTTTCCCATTTTCCTTTGTAAACGGCGTCATTGAAATCTGGAATCAAGTTTCCTAATGGACACCCACTGTGACAAAATGGTATACCGCAGTTCATGCATCTTGCACCCTGATCTTTGAGGTCTTTCTCTTCTAAAGGAACCGTAAATTCTTTATAATTCTTTACGCGCTCTTCTGGCTTTTCGTAAGATTCTACTTTTCTGTCGAATTCTAAAAATCCTGTTATCTTTCCCATTTTCCTATAAAGTTTGAGCGGTTTCTGCTGCTATTCTAACTAGTGCGAGTCGGTATTCTTCTGGGAATACTTTAATGAAATGCCCCAGCTGAGACTCCCATTGTTCTAATATTTCTTGAGCCCTAGGACTTTGTGTGGCGTGATAGTGATTTTCTATCAGTGTCTTTAATTGGTCTATGTCTGTCTGATCTTCTACAGCCAGTAGATTTAATCCTTCTTCTTTACAAATAGACTTAAAGGTCTTATTAGGGTCATAGACATAGGCAATTCCACCACTCATACCTGCGCCAAAATTTCTTCCTACTGCCCCGAGTATTACCGCTGTTCCTCCGGTCATATACTCACAACCATGGTCTCCAATACCCTCTACTACAGCTATAGCTCCTGAGTTTCTCACACAAAAACGTTCCCCTGCTTTACCGTTAATATAGGCTTCTCCTGCCGTAGCACCGTATAAGGTCACATTTCCTGTAATGACATTGTCGTGCGGAACAATAGTAGCTTCTACAGGTACTTTCACGACTAATTTTGCCCCAGAAAGTCCTTTTCCAAGGTAATCGTTTGTGTTTCCATACACCGTCATGGTTAAACCTTTGGTGGCAAATGCACCAAAACTTTGTCCTGCTGCTCCTGTAAAATTAAGTTTCAAGGTGTTGTCTGGCATTCCTGCTGCGCCATATTTTTTAGATATCTCATTTGAGATAATAGCTCCAACGGCACGGTCCGTATTTTTAATAGGAAAATCTAAACTCATTTTCTCTTTTCTATAGAGTGCAGGGTGGGCTTTTTCTATAATGTCAAACTCTATGGAGTCTTCAATATGGTGTTCTTGCTTAGTGGTATTGTACAGTTTTGTTCCAGGAATAACGTCTACCTGATGTAAAATTGGACTTAGGTCAATACCTGCGGACTTATAATGGTTTAATACTTTCTTTCTGTCTAGTTTTTGCACCTGGCCTACCATTTCGTCAATGGTTTTGAATCCAAGTTCTGCCATGATTTCTCTGAGCTCTTGTGCTATGAAGTACATGAAGTTAACCACGTGTTCTGGTTGTCCTTTGAATTTTTTTCTCAATTCTGGATTTTGTGTGGCAATACCTACTGGGCAGGTGTTTAGGTGACAGGCACGCATCATTATGCATCCTGAAGCAACTAATGGAGCTGTTGCAAAACCAAATTCTTCTGCGCCTAATAGACAAGCAATAGCTACATCTCTACCTGTTTTTAACTGTCCGTCACACTCCAACCTAACCCTATTTCTAAGGTCATTCATTACAAGGGTTTGTTGTGCTTCTGCAATCCCTAATTCCCATGGAAGTCCGGTATGCTTTAAAGATGTTAAAGGAGAAGCTCCCGTACCACCGTCAAAACCTGAAATCAGTATAACGTCGGCCTTGGCCTTAGAAACCCCAGCAGCGACTGTTCCAACCCCCACTTCTGAGACTAGTTTTACGTTAATTCGAGCTTCTCTGTTGGCAGATTTTAAATCAAATATAAGTTGAGATAAATCTTCAATAGAGTAAATGTCATGGTGTGGTGGTGGGGAGATTAAGCCCACATATGGGGTTGAGTTTCTTGTCTTGGCTATATCTGGATTGACTTTTGGACCAGGCAATTGCCCCCCTTCTCCAGGTTTGGCTCCCTGGGCCATTTTTATTTGAATTTCAGAAGCGTTGGTCAGGTAATTTGAGCTCACGCCAAAACGTCCCGAAGCTACTTGCTTAATAGCAGAGTTCTTCCAATCTCCAGTTTGATTTTTATAAAATCTTTCTGCGTCTTCTCCCCCTTCTCCGGAATTGCTTTTTCCGCCAATCCTATTCATGGCAATGGCTAAGTTCTCATGAGCCTCTTTGCTAATGGATCCGTAAGACATAGCACCTGTCTTGAATCTTTTCACGATGTCTGTCCACGGCTCTACTTCTTCTAGAGGAATTGGGTCGTAATTAGAAAATTCTAATAAACCTCTAATGGTCATGAGGTCTCTGGCTTGATCATTGACCAATTGGGCGTATTCTTTGTAAGTGCTCGTTTCGTTGTTTCTTACTGCTTTTTGTAATTTAGCAATAGAAAGTGGGTTGAATAAGTGCTTTTCGCCCTCTCTTCTCCACCTGTAATCTCCGCCTATTTCTAAGTCTAAAGAAGCCTCTGGTTGGTTTTCTGAAAATGCCCTAGCATGTCTTTTGCTGAGTTCTTTCTCAATTTCATGGAGGTCAATTCCCTGAATTCTAGAGGTGGTTCTCGGGAAGTATTTATCTATTACTTTGGTGTTAATCCCAATACACTCAAAAAGTTGAGACCCTCTGTAGGAGTTTAAGGTAGACACCCCCATTTTGTTCATTACCTTTAAAATGCCTTTTCCTACAGCTTTGTTGTAGTTCTGTATGGCAGTTTCAAAAGTATATGCTGTAATATCGTTTTCTTTGAGTTGTTCTGCAATAATTTCATTAACCAAATAAGGGTTTATGGCACTGGCGCCATACCCAAAAAGCAAACAGAAATGGTGTACCTCTCTAGGCTCTGCAGATTCAATGATTATACTCGCTTTAGATCTTTTTCCCAAACGCTGTAAGCCATTATTTACATAAGAACAAGCGAGTAGGGCAGGGATGGCTGCTTTGTCTTTTGAGATATACCTGTCAGAAAGGATGATGATATTACTGCCTTCTTCAATGGCTTTGCTGGCTTCTGCTAACAAAGATTCAAGTCCCTCCTCTAATCCGTTATGCCCTCTTTCTAGGGTGTATAACATTTGTAGGGACGTAACCTTGTAGTGTGGGTTTATATCGTAATTCTTAATCTTGTCTAAATCTTCTTTAGAAATTACAGGATTCTGAATTTTTAATTTTCTACAGTGTTCTTGGGTCTCCTCAAATATATTGTGGTCGCTACCAAGGGTAAGGCTAATGTCCGTAATCATCTCCTCTCTAATGCCGTCTAACGGAGGGTTGGTCACTTGGGCAAAGAGCTGTTGGAAGTAGTTGTACAACAATTGTGGTCTTTGCGATAATACAGCTATGGGTGTATCTGTTCCCATTGAACCAATAGGCTCTTTGGCTGTTTCTGCCATAGGCATTACTATGGTGTCTATGTCTTCTAAGGTGTACCCATAGGCTGCTTTTCTTTGGGCAAGTGGGGCTTCTCCAATAAATAAGGGGCAGTCGTTATATGGAATGTCTTTTAAATGTACGAGGTTGTCTTTGACCCATTTTTCGTAAGGATGCTTTTTGGCAATTTGTTCTTTAACTTCTTCATCATTGATGATTCTCCCTGCAGACATGTCTACTAAGAACATTTTACCAGGTTCTAAACGTCCATGATGCGCTAAATTTTTAGGATCAATGTCTACTACGCCAGTTTCTGAAGACATAATTACATAACCGTCTTTTGTCACAGAATATCTAGAGGGTCTAAGACCGTTTCTGTCTAAAACTGCACCAATATAATTTCCATCCGTAAAAGGAATTGAGGCAGGTCCGTCCCAAGGCTCCATCATACAGGAATAATATTCATAAAAAGCTTTTTTAGCCGCAGACATATTGTCGTTTTTTTCCCAAGCCTCAGGCACTAAAATCATCATGACTTCTGGAAGAGATCTTCCTGTCATAAGCAGTAATTCTACGACCATATCTAGCGTGGCTGAATCTGATTTGTTGGGTAATATAATGGGAAGGATCGCTTTTATGTCTTCGCCAAAAAGGTCGCTCTCTAAAAGTTCTTCTCTGGAACGCATTCTAGCGACATTCCCCCTTAAAGTGTTTATTTCCCCATTGTGACACATATACCTGAAAGGCTGTGCCAAATCCCATGTAGGGAAGGTGTTGGTGGAAAATCGCTGATGCACCAAGGCCAACCTAGTCACAACCCTAGTATCCTGTAGGTCTCTAAAGTAAAGACTAATGTCTTCTGGCATGAGCAAGCCTTTGAAAATAATGATTGTGGTGGAAAGGCTAGGCAGATAAAAGAACCCTTGCTCAGATAGTTTTGAGTTGTATATGGTGTGTTCTGCTTTTTTTCTAGCTATAAATAATTTTCTGTTAAAAGTAGCTGTGTCCTGCTCAGACTGCTCTTTTCCAATAAAGATTTGGGCTATAAAAGGCATGGTTTCCATGGCAATTCTTCCTGGCACGGATTTATTGACAGGGACTTCTCTCCATCCTAAAAGGACCAACCCTTGAGATTTTATTTCTTTCTCAAATTCTTTTGTACAGAAATTTCTTTGGTTGTCTTTTTGAGGCAAAAATACATTAGCTACCGCATAATTTCCTGGCTCTGGTAATTTAAACGAGCACTCACTTACAAAAAAATCATGGGGAATGTCAATGAGTATTCCCGCACCATCTCCAGTTTTACCATCTGAACTCACTGCGCCTCTATGTTCTAGTTTTTCTAGAATCTCGAGTGCTTTGTGGATAATATCATTGGATTTTTTTCCTTCTAGACTACAAATAAATCCTGCGCCACAATTGTCATGTTCAAATTCTGGGGAATACAGCCCCTGTTTTTTTAGCCTCATAAGTATTGGATGTTTACACAAAAATATCCAATATGTTGAATTTACGGCAATGATGTAGTCATTTATAACAAAAAAGTTCAGTGTTTTTAAAAAAACGTTGAAATAAATGTAATGTGATAATTTTGGCCACTTTTAAATGAGATTTCAATAATGGCCTTTGTTTAGTCTTTTAAAATAGCCCTAGATATTACCATTTGTTGGATTTCAGAAGTGCCTTCGTAAATCTGAGTGATTTTAGCGTCCCGCATGAGTCGCTCTACATGATATTCTTTTACAAAACCATTTCCACCAAAGACCTGAACGGCTTCTACGCTAACTTCCATAGCTACTTCTGAGGCATATAGTTTGGCCATTGCTCCTGATAAATCGTAATTGAGTCCCTGGTCTTTTTCCCAAGCTGCTTTGTAGACCAAATGCCTAGCAGCCTCAATTTTAGTATGCATTTGAGCCAATTTAAAGGCAATGGCCTGATGCTGACTAATGGGTTTCCCAAAAGTTTCCCTTTGTTTGGCGTAATTTAAGGCCAATTCATAAGCGCCAGCAGCTATACCGAGTGCCTGTGCAGCAATACCAATTCTTCCTCCTGAGAGTGTTTTCATGGCTAAGGTGAAACCAAATCCTTCTTCTCCGATCCTATTTTCTTCATGCACTTTAACCTGATTGAATTGAAGGGAGTGGGTGTCACTACTGCGAATACCTAATTTATTTTCTTTTGGCCCTATCACAAAACCTGGACTTTCCTTCTCCACAATAAAAGCACTAATACCTTTGGAGCCTTTTTTAGGGTCTGTTTGTGCTATGACCAAATAAATACTCGCACTACTTCCGTTGGTGATCCAATTTTTAGTCCCTGTAATTTCGTAGTAATCACCCTTTTTCACAGCCCTAGTTTTTTGAGAGGTGGCATCTGATCCAGCCTCAGGCTCAGAAAGACAAAAAGCCCCTATTTTTTTTCCATTACATAGATCGGGTAGGTATTTTTCTTTTTGCTGGGTGTTTCCATATTTTTCTAATCCCCAACAGACCAGTGAATTGTTTACAGACATGATTACAGAGGCAGAAGCATCTATTTTTGAGAGTTCTTCCATGGCCAATACATAAGACATAGTATCTAATCCGCTTCCTCCATAGCTAGGGTCTACCATCATTCCCATAAACCCCAATTCTGCCAGTTGTTTAATTTCTTGGATAGGAAAAGTTTGGGTTTCGTCCCTTTCTAGAATTGTAGGAAGGAGTACCTGTTGCGCAAAGTTTGAAGCAGCTTCTTTGATGAGTTTTTGCTCTTCATTCAATTTAAAATCCATAGAAAACTATTTTTAATCTATTCAAATATAATCATATTTACTATGCATGCATAGTAAATATGAAAACAATGATTTTTGAAATCAATTGGTTTTTAGACCTTCAAGTATAAGCGCAATAATTATTTTTAAAGCAATCTGATAATTAATGATTTTTACTTGCTCATTTTTTTATATTTGTTAGCGTAGATGTTGGGATTCCTTTTGAGTCTCAGTTAAGTTGAAAAATTCAAAAACACCGTATATTTTATGGAAACTATTATCCTGATTGTATTTATTGTAGGTTACTTGGCCATTACCTTAGAGCACAACCTTAAAATTGACAAACTAATTCCTGCCTTGGCCATGATGGCTATTTTATGGGCGATTATAGCTTTAACTCATATGGATGTTTTTGAGGTAGACACGGCACTCCGCCAATTGGTTCCTACCCATATAGAGGAGATTTTATTGCACCATCTTGGTAAAACTGCAGAGATTTTAGTATTCCTTTTAGGGGCAATGACTATTGTGGAAATTATAGATTATTTTGATGGTTTTGCTACCATTAAAGGTTTTATAAAATATAAGAAAAAATCTAAATTGCTTTGGTTGTTTTCCATTTTGGCATTTATTTTATCTGCGATTATTGACAACTTAACGGCTACAATAGTACTGATCACGATCCTTCAAAAAGTAATTAAGGAAAAGGAAACGCGTATGTGGTTTGCTGGTATGGTGATTGTTGCTGCAAATGCTGGAGGGGCTTGGTCTCCTATTGGAGATGTTACTACAACTATGTTGTGGATTGCCAACAAGGTGTCTGCCCTACAATTGGTGGAACATGTATTATTACCTTCAATTGTTTGTATGGTAATCCCTACTTTAATCGCTACCCGCTTTAAAGCTTTTCAAGGAAACCTAGATATAGATCCCACAGAAGAAGATGGCCCTAAATCAAGACATGGTGCTACCATGCTTTACTTGGGTTTAACAGCAATTGTTTTCGTACCTTTCTTTAAGACCATTACACACTTGCCACCTTATGTGGGTATGATGCTATCTTTGGCTGTAGTAGCCACTTTTGCTGAGATATATTCTAGCTCAAAATTCTCTTTATCTGACGTAGATGGTAAGAGTGAGGCGGCTGGTCACCACAGTCCAGTGCACCACTCATTGTCTAAAATTGAGTTGCCAAGTATTTTATTCTTTTTAGGGATATTGTTGGCTGTTGCAGCTTTAGAATCTCTTGGAATGTTATTTCATTTCGCAGAGGGTTTAAACGCAGCCATTCCCAATTCAGATGTTGTGGTGCTGTTATTAGGTGCAGGCTCTGCAGTGATTGACAATGTGCCTCTAGTTGCCGCTAGTATTGGTATGTTCTCTGAAGGATTAGACAATCCTTTGTGGCACTTTATTGCTTATTCTGCAGGAACAGGGGGCAGTATGCTTATTATTGGTTCCGCTGCTGGTGTTGTAGCTATGGGGATGGAGAAAATAGATTTCTTCTGGTACTTTAAAAATATTGCTTGGTTGGCATTAATTGGCTTCTTAAGTGGTGGTTTAACATTCATTTTATTGCGTGATTTTGTGTTGAACGCATAATTTTTTGCATTTTCTTACGTTAGCTTATAAATTAATTTGATTCTATTTTATGCAAGATAACTTGGCTGAAAATACCCTAGAGCTTGCGGCTTCTAGTGAGAAAACCCTATCCATTATAGACCTTATTTTTAATGGAGGTGCAGGGAGTGTATTTATTATGGGCTTACTTTTTGTCCTCTTGGCGGTAGCACTTTACATCTATTTTGAACGACTTTTTGCTATAAAAGCAGCAGCTAAAATAGACGCGAACTTCATGAACCAGATAAAAGACTATATCAGTAATGGTAAAATAGATGCCGCAAAATCACTTTGTGCTCAAACAGACTCACCTGTTGCTCGACTTACTTTAAAAGGGGTGTCTAGAATAGGAAAGCCTTTGGACGACATTAATACAGCCATTGAGAATGCAGGTACTTTAGAGGTGTATAAATTAGAAAAGAATGTTAGCGTGCTTGCTACAGTAGCAGGTGCCGCTCCAATGATTGGATTTTTAGGCACGGTGATTGGAATGATATTGGCCTTTCATGAAATGGCTACCTCTGGTGGTCAGGCAGAAATGGGGGCGTTGGCTTCAGGTATATATACCGCAATGACTACTACGGTAGGTGGTTTAGTCGTGGGTATTATAGCCTATATTGGCTACAACCATTTGGTTAATATGACCAATAAAGTGGTGCATAGTATGGAAGCTAACGCAGTAGACTTCTTAGACTTATTGAACGAACCTGTCTAGTTTTTATGAAATTAAAAGGTAGAAATAAGATCAGTCCAGAATTTAGTATGTCTTCTATGACGGACATTGTGTTTCTGTTGCTTATATTTTTTTTACTTACCTCCAACAGTCCTAATGCGTTAGACTTAATACTGCCAAAAGCCAAAGGTAAGACCACTAATACCCAACAGGTTTCAGTGAGTATAGACGCAGATTTAAGGTATTTTTTAAATGAAAAGTTAGTGGAAAAGAGCCAGTTAGAGGCTGTTTTAATTCAAGAACTGTCTGCACAAGATGCCCCTACAATTATACTTAGGGCGGCAGAATCCATTGCGATAAAAGAGGCTGTATTTGGCATGGATGTAGCCAACAGAAACCAATTCAAGGTAATCCTTGCAGTAAGGCCAAATTAATGGCATTTTTACAAACCACATACGAGAAAAAATCTTTTTGGACCACTGCTTTTATTCTATTAGCGGTGCTGTTACTCCTTTTTTTTGCAGGTCTTAGGTACCTAGATCCGCCGCCAGAAAATGGCATACTCATTGCTTTTGGAAATACAGATCCCGGTAATAGTTTAACGCTAGCACCCTCAATACAAGCCACTACAGAAGAAACAATTGTACCTGAGATGAATGCAGCTCCAGAAGTAAAAGAAGTAATGGTAGAGGAAGTGGTTTCAGAAGCGCTTGAAGAAGTTTTAACTACAGCAGATTCCGAGCTAGTTCTTCCCAAAGAGCTCGCTGAAAAAGCGGCCGAATCAGTGCCAGAAAAAGTGCCCGAAACAGTCCCAGAAAAAACACCTGAGAAAGTAATCCAACAGGCATCGGCCGCTACAAAAGCGGCCCTGGCAAATATTTTAGGCGCTAAAGAAGCCCAAGGGTCAGGTGTAGGAAATGGTGAAAAATCTGCCAATCAAGGACTTTCTGATGGATCTAAGTATGCGAATTCATTTTATGGCAGTACTACAGGAGAAGTTCAAGGCTTTGGCTTTGGATTGGCAGGTAGAAGTTTGGCTTCTAAAGGATCTGTAACACCTGATTGCAACGAAGAGGGCAGGGTGGTTGTGGCTATTACGGTGGACAGGTCAGGAAAAGTAATTGCTGCAGATCCGGGAGTGAAAGGCTCTACCAACAACGCCCCCTGCCTTTTAGCCCCTGCCAAAGCGACTGCATTTATGTATCAGTGGGCCCCAGATGCTGAGGCGCCTGAAAAGCAAATTGGTTTTGTAGTCATTAATTTTAAGCTGGGAGGGCAACAGTAATGAATTACACAGAAGCCACTCAATGGTTGTTTGATCAATTACCTATGTACCAGCAAAGAGGGGCTGTGGCCCTTAATGCTAAATTAGACGGGATTACACATTTTTGTGCCTATTTGGGAGAGCCACACCAAAAATTTAAAAGCATTCATGTGGCTGGTACTAATGGAAAAGGATCTTCTTCTCATATGTTGGCCGCTATTTTACAAGAAGCAGGCTATAAAGTAGGGCTATATACCTCACCACATTTAAAAGACTTTAGAGAGCGTATTAAAATAAATGGTCTTGAAATTTCTGAGGATGAAGTGGTTTCTTTTGTGTTGAACCACAAAGATTATATGAGCCAAAATGCCCTGTCTTTTTTTGAAATGACTGTGGCTATGGCATTTGATTATTTTGCATCAGCTAGGGTAGACATTGCCATTATAGAAGTAGGCCTTGGAGGGCGTTTAGACGCCACCAACATTATTAAACCTGAAGTCTCGTTAATTACCAATATTGGTTTTGATCATATGGACTTGTTGGGCAATACGCTCGCTCAAATTGCCATTGAAAAAGCTGGAATTATAAAGCCTAGCGTTCCTGTGGTCATTAGTGAGTGGCATAGAGAGACAGAAGCTGCTTTTAAGGCAAAATCTGCTGCTGTAGGTGCGCCCATTTATTTTGCTAGTGATCTTATTGAAAAGCAGTATGCAACGGATTTAAAAGGCGTTTATCAAGAAAAAAATACAAAAGGTGTTGTTGCTGCCTTAAGGCACTTGTCAGGATTTAATGTTACCTCTAATCATATTAAGATGGGTTTGTCTAATGTGGTTGGTCTGACGGGATTATTAGGTAGGTGGCAGGTGTTGCAACACAAACCACTTGTCATTGCAGATACGGCGCATAATGAAGCGGGTATTTCAATAGTGGTAAAGCAACTTTTAAAGACCCCCCATAAACGCCTTCATATGGTGTTGGGTTTTGTGAAAGACAAGGATTTAAATACTATTTTACCTTTGCTGCCTGTAGATGCCTTGTATTATATTGCTGCGCCAGCCATTCAAAGGGGCTTAGATCCTTTGGTTTTTATTGAACAAGCAAAACGGTACAATCTTTTTTGCAACCACTATGAATCTGTAAATGAAGCCTTTAAAGCGGCAAAAAAGCAAGCTAAAAAAGAAGACTTGGTTTTTATTGGAGGAAGTAATTTTGTAGTGGCTGAGGTGGTTTAAAAAAATGCATCTTTTTTTATTTTTTTCTTTTGGGAACTAAAAAACAATCCTATATTTGCACTCGCTTCTGCAAAGGAGTAAAGTAAGGGCCCTTAGCTCAGCTGGTTCAGAGCACCTGCCTTACAAGCAGGGGGTCACTGGTTCGAACCCAGTAGGGCCCACAAAAAGCCCCTCATTTATGAGGGGCTTTTTTTATACCCAAAAGTCACTTAATCCACTGTTGCAAGCAGTTGGTCTGAATTTTTGGCCTTGGAGGGGATTGGCATGAATATTGTTTTATATTTGAAAAAGCACTAAAAAATCTAAACGATGAGATATTTATTGACTGTATTAATTTGTTTGAGCGTTATAACTACTTCAGTAGCTCAAGGCAATAATGAGAATAGTAAAGAGCCTAGTAAGAAGGAGTTTAAAAAGTTAGCAAAACAAAGGGCTAAGCGAATAAAAGCAGAAGCTGAAGCCAAAAAATTTAATGAATTCAGGATAGATATAAATGCACCAACAGTGGCTCAGGCTATAAGGCAGTATTTGGGCGCAGCTAGGGTTCAAGGTAATAATGTGATCCTTAGAGACAGGAGTTCTATGAACACTGGGTCTCCTTATGCAGTTTGGGATGTAGATGGTGCTGTTCGTGATACACCACCCGCTGGATTAGACCTCACTACAATAAGATATGTAAAAGTATTGCGGTCTCTATCTGAAACAAATAAATACGGATTTATTGGTGGCGCAGGAGTTATTGTTATAAAAACAGCACTTACCTATAAAGAGTAACTCATTGCACACTAAGTGATTAAATACAACTTATCCATATATAATAGTTCTATTTTTAAACTATTATTAATTTTATAAGACAATTTTATTATACTTGCAGTATGATAAGATTGTTTTTTTTATTATTTGTTTCCGCGGCTTTTTCTCAGCAAATTTCTCGCTTTGACAAAGCTTTAATTTGGAAAGATAGCTTGTTGTTGTTTTCTAGTGATTCTATTTATTCAGCTCCAATTTCACCATCTAGAAGTTTCTCTTTCTCTTCTCTGCCTCTAAAACCCAACAATGATTTACCAGTACTAAAATCAATTATTGCTCCTGTAAATAGTCAAATATATTTTTTGGACCCAATGGGGGGGTGGGGTGTTTGAGTTTCAGAAGGATTCTTTAACAAGAATTGACAAGTCTTACAAACACCGAATGCAAATAGATGCTACCGTGTTTGTAAAAAACGATACCGTTTTTAAATATGGAGGATATGGATTTTGGTCTGTAAGAAACTTTATTACCTTCTTTGATCCTAAGTCTAAAGAGTGGGAAATATTACCTGCTCAGAATTCAGATATAGTTCCAGATGGAACAATAACATCCAAGTATGCTATTTCATCTGAGGAAATTATATTTTTTGGTGGCGAAAAATTAAACGTTTTTGATCAAGTAGATTTTTCTCCAGCCAATGAAATTTGGAAATTTAATTTTAAAGATAAACTTTGGACTTTTTTGGGAAATTCTGCCTTAAATTTTTCAGATTTTAAAGCTTATGTCCAAATGGGTGAAGAAATTTTGTTTTTAGATGATACTGATTTAACACTGATCAATCCATTCACAAATAAGGTTACTAAATTTAATAACACAACTTTGCATAAAAAAATCATTGTCACAAAAAATTTAATGCCACTATACAACAACAATCAGTTTGTTAGTTTTGTGAACTCAAGTATTACAGGCGCTATAGGTATTGAAGTAAGGGGAAGAGATGAATTCTTTGGCCCGTTAGTGGAAACTTCTAAGCTTTACAATGATTTTAATTATTTTTGGTTGCTTCTGGTTTTACCTTTTGGTTTTGCTATTGCAGTGGGGTTAAAAAAATATAGACACTACCGATCAAGGGCCAATGCAATTACCCTTGAAAAAGGAGGATTAATTTATAAGAGAATTTATTATAGTTTGAGCGTAGAAGAAAATGGAATCTTACTTTGTTTGCTTGGTTCAGATGGCGTGGAGACTTCTAGTATTATGGAAATTATTGAAAATCCGAACCACAATTATTCTCATAATATGAGAACTAAAAATAAAATCATAGGAGAATTGAATTATAAGATGAAGACCATTCTTAAAATGGATCGTGATCTTATTGAGGCAAAAAAGTCAGATAAAGACAAGCGCATTATTATCTATACCATAGACAAGGCTTTCTTTAGTAATTAGTTTATATGGTTATGAAAAATCTACAGTAGCTAGATCCTTAAAAACTACAACGGGGAACTGTCTTAGATTTCCAGACCTGCTATTAGAGCTGCAATATGAAGTGAAACCCTCTGAGGTTCCAAATGTATTTCCGTGATTATTACACCTGAATTTATTATTGGAGAAAGTCCACTGATTTATGCCTTTAGAACTGGTGCTTAATAGGCCTTTATTATTCTAGTAACGGAAGCACTCTTTCCAAAGCCATCCCTCGAGATCCTTTAATTAGGATAAGTGAAGGGTCGGATTTGAAGGGGCTGTTCTTTTGTTTGAAAGCATCAAAGTTAGGATAACTTTCAAAAGAATGTTGGGTGTTGTAAAACAAAGCCCCTATTAAAATAATCCTATTTATTTTAGAAAGTTTTAATTGAGCTACAATAGCCTGGTGTTCTTTAGCTGCTGTTTCTCCTAATTCGAACATATCCCCTAAGACCACTATTTTGTTTTTAAGCGAAGAATGAGACAGCTCTGAGAAGTGTTTAATAGCTACTTCCATACTGCTAGGATTGGCGTTATAAGCATCTAACACGAGCATATGTGGTCCAATTTGTCTTAATTCAGACCTGTTGTTGTTTGGTTTGTAGCTTTCAATAGCATTTTTAATGTCCTGAATTGGAACATCAAAATGTCTTCCTATACTGGCAGCGATCATACAATTTGTTGCATTATACGCTCCGTATAAGGAAGTATTTATTGTAGTGTCTTGAAATTGAATTTTTACAGACGTATTGCTTTTAAGAATACTGGTTGTATAAGTGCTCTCTTGGTCTTTTCCAAATGAAATGCTATGATCGTATTGCCTTAATGCCCCGGCTTGTATGGGGTCTTCGTTGTTGTAAAGAATGGTTTTATTGTTCGCAATGAGGTATTGGTATAATTCACTTTTCCCCTTTATAACTCCTTGAACTCCTCCAAAACCCTCTAAATGTGCTTTGCC
>Ga0208172_1000317_pt1 | contig 16619 bp, 19 predicted proteins | sample Colrivmet1552A02_FD_187657 | JGI IMG/M metagenome (GOLD analysis project Ga0208172, IMG submission 187657) | Estuarine microbial communities from the Columbia River estuary - metaG 1552A-02 (SPAdes) (version 2) | ecosystem: Environmental > Aquatic > Marine > Intertidal zone > Estuary | place... | reverse complement strand
GATTTTCGCAAAGAGCGCAGGTCTACGCCGTTACTTCCTGAGTGGCAGCAGCAGAGTGTTGCTGTTCGGTGATTTTCTCGTTCTTCACCAAGGCGAGTGCTGCAGCGGCCCATGTCCAAGATTGGAGCCACAATAGACCTCCGCTCACGGCTAGTCCTTGCAAAATGCGTATATGGTCAAGGTCAGGCAAAGATTGTGTAATCAACATCGACAGGAGTGCCAAAGCGATCGGAAGAGACACCATCAATACGCTGAGTAGTCCGAAGAAGAACTGAAAAAATATTGACACAGAGAAAATACAAAATAGGGGGATGAAGCTGCGCCCCGCCCCATCGAAAAAGCCCGCGCTCTTAGCGCCGCGCCCCGCAGAGCGCGCAACACTGGCAAGTGGAACTACCATGATCACGCAAATTGCCACGTAAATCGCAAAAGAAACAACGGCTTGTAACGTCAATTCCTGATACCCTATGGCGGACATGAGCAACTTATCGGTATTCACGAAACTCGTTAGTGATATGGCCTCGCCGTATTTCCAGTGCGTGTAGATCGCAGTGACGAAATCGGGAATGACAATCGCCACGTTCTTTGCGATGATGAAAAATATCCCAAAGAGAATAGAATACAAAGTCAGGATTTGATATTCTGGCCTGCGGTGATCGCCCATGAGAGATAGGGCCGCGCGAATGCCAAAAAGACTGGTGAAGGCCGCAGTGATGGGGCCGCTAAGTATACTCGCATATCCGCCAGTGACAGCGCTCAGCATGCCCCAGACGATGCCCGAAACGGCCGAGATTGCAATCATAGGAAGGATCATGCGCCCAAACACGCCAAACGACAAAAAGAATGATTTGACAAGAAGTTCCATAATAGGCGGTCAAAAGCCGCACGAGTCCCTTTGTGATAATTATTTTAGCTCAACTCAAAGATGCAAAATAACTTTGTCGATATTGTGTCGTTTTATCACGGCGGCTCTTATTTTCTGATGTAGACATTGCTCCTGCAATCAGCATTTACTACGTCGCAATGCCTTTCGTCCATCGGAGGCGAAAGCACCTTGTTTTGCGCTTCCAAGACCTTTGATCTGAGCCCTAGTAGTTGCTGAAAATCATTCCCTTCCCAGCGACAGCCGCCATTCGCCGTATCGCAGAATACGGTAATATGGGCTCGAAGCGGACCTTGACCCCATCTCAAAATTTACGTGGGTTTCAACGATCTGAACATCGCACCGATCTGACGCCAGTTATCGGCCATGCTGCCATTGATGCCCTTTGCCGCCCACGTTATGTCTGCGCCAAAGGAGTCGCCGATGCCACAGTTTCTATCCACCACCGACGCTGATTTTGAGGCCCGCTTTCTGGCCCTTTTGGGGGCAAAGCGCGAGGATAGCCCCGATGTGGATGCTATTGTGGCGGGCATTATTGCGGATGTGCGCGCCCGTGGCGATGCGGCGGTGCTGGAGCTGACGGCGAAGTTTGACCGGTTGCAGTTGACGCCCGAGACCATGCGGTTTTCAGCCGCAGAGATCGAGGCGGAATGTGCGCTGGTCTCTGACGAGGATCGCGCCGCGTTGGAAATGGCTGCAGAGCGTATCCGTGCATATCATTCCCGCCAGATGCCCGAGGATCAGTCGTGGACCGACGAGGTTGGTGCGACCCTTGGTTGGCGCTGGACGCCCGTTTCTGCCGCTGGCCTTTATGTGCCGGGTGGTTTGGCGTCTTATCCGTCGTCGGTCTTGATGAACGCGATCCCTGCAAAGGTGGCGGGGGTAGGGCGCTTGGCGATTGTTGTGCCGACACCTGACGGGGTGACGAACCCGCTAGTGGTCATGGCTGCCCGCATCGCTGGCGTTGATGAGATTTACCGTATTGGCGGCGCGCAGGCGATTGCGGCCTTGGCATATGGGACCGAGACAATCCCGCCCGTGGACAAGATCACAGGGCCAGGGAATGCCTTTGTAGCGGCCGCAAAGCGGCGCGTATTTGGCAAGGTTGGGATCGACATGATCGCAGGACCATCCGAGATTTTGGTGATTGCGGACCGCGACAACGACCCCGACTGGATCGCGCTTGATCTGTTGTCTCAGGCCGAGCACGACGAAAGTGCGCAATCGTTGCTCATTACCGATGATGCTGATTTTGGCCGCGCTGTTGCGGCTGCTGTCGATAAGCGCCTAGAAACGCTAGAGCGCCGTGCGATTGCGGGCAAAAGCTGGGCCGACTTTGGCGCCGTGATCACCGTGCGCACGATGGACGAGGCCGTTGCGCTGTCTGACCGTATCGCACCAGAACACCTAGAGCTTTGCACCGCTGACGCCGACGCCTTGGCCGAGCGCGTCACCCACGCGGGCGCAATCTTTATTGGCGGCTGGACCCCCGAGGCCATTGGTGATTACATCGGTGGACCTAATCATGTGCTGCCCACTGCGCGGTCGGCACGTTTCTCTAGCGGATTGTCAGTGATGGACTTTATCAAACGCACAACTTTGTCCAAGATGACACCACAAGCCTTGGCCGCCATTGGCCCGTCAGCCGAACGGCTGGCCATTTCAGAAAGCCTAGAGGCACACGGTCTGTCCGTTCGCGCCCGTTTGGATCGGATAAACCAAAAATGAGCCGCATTAGCCATATCGACCTTGATGACAGCGGCTTGCCTGTCCCCACTGCGGAAATCGAACAAGAACGCAAAGTTGCGATGTTCGATCTGCTGGAGAACAACAGCTTTGCCCTGCCAAAACGCGAGGACCGTGAGGTGCCACAGGGGCCGTTTCGCCTCGGCCTTTCGATCAAAGAACGTCGCTTGGTGTTTGATCTTAAGCTTGAAGACGAAACGCCAGCAGGTGAATTCCACCTCTCGCTTGGGCCATTCCGTCAGGTCGTAAAAGACTATTTCCAGATTTGTGAAAGCTACTTTGACGCTGTGAAGAACATGCCGCCCAGCCAGATCGAGACGATTGATATGGCCCGTCGCGGTATCCACAACGAGGGTGCACGGGTTCTGCAAGAGCGGCTAGAGGGCAAAGCCGACGTCGACACCGACACGGCACGCCGCCTGTTTACTTTGATTTGCGTTTTGCATTTCGGAGGGTAAGAGATGGTCGCTGATCAGACTTTTCCACCTCTGCCGCAATCGGTTCTCTTTTGCTGCGACCATAATGCGGTGCGCTCGCCTATGGCCGAGGGAATCATGAAAAAGCTATACGGAACAGAGTGTTACATTCAGTCCGTGGGCGTAAAGAATGACCTTGAAATCGACGGTTTTGCGGTCACTGTCTGCGCAGAGATGGATGTGGAACTCTCGCGCCATCGATCGCGTAGTTTTGACGAGATGGAGCAATGGGGCGATGATCTGTCGTCATTCGATCTGGTCCTCGCACTTTCCCCCGCAAGCCAACGCCGCGCGCTTGACCTCACACGGTTTTATCACCTTGAGGTCGAATACTGGCCGATAATGGACCCAACGGGGCTTGGCGAAGGGCGCGACACACGTCTGGTCAGTTACCGCCAAACCCGCGATCAGATCATGGAGCGTCTGATCGAGCGATTTGGCCCCGCGCGGGTTGAAAACGACTGATTGAACGCGGTGGAGGAGTATTGCAGCCAATGGAGTTGTTTTCATTTCCTAAACCATCCGCGAGCACCGAGATGAAGAATCTGGGTTTCATTGATGGCACTGGTGAGATCGTGATCGATCAAACAATTTACTGCCGGCATTTTGATGAGTTTAACGCCAATGGTTATTGTCGCATCAAGATGTCTGACCTCGTCACGAACATCATTGTTGATCATGACGGCCAAATATTCGACCTACCTGAAAATTTTAGCTGTAACTAGGCGCCTGACAGCTTCGGGTTATTTTCTGCAATTCATCGCCCCGACAGAAAACTTAATTCTGCATGGGTTGCCGATCCAAACGAGCAATTCGGGCAAGGTTTGAGATATATTGGGCGGACAAATCACTATGTGATGCGCTTGGATCATACCGTTGCATTTGAGCGGAATGCGTCAGCGTTGGGGAATGGCTTTTACAAATGGGACGTATTTGACCCTGACACAAAACGCCACCGATACGGCATAATTGACCATACGGGGCAGATAACCGCAGCGCCCAAATATGAGAGTATTGAACGCTCCGATACCGGCCAGGCATTTAGCGTCGTCAAGGGCCGCAAGTTCGGGGTGATTGATGCTTTTGGGAGCGAAATTGTAGAAATCCGGCACCCAGTTACGTGGCCGTGGGACTATTCAAGTACATACGACGGGGTGGCAGTAGTACTGAATTCTTCGACCGCAAGGTGTCAGGTTTTTGATCTAAAAGGCGTTGTTGAACGTGTGAATGGGAAAAGGGGACGCACCTATTTTTTAAAGTCAGATGGCTCTCCTGCAATGCGGTCTGGTTGGGGGCGCCAAAAGTACCTTCCTGCTGATATTGAAATTTCCGGTGCGGCGGACGGAATGATTGCATTCAAGAAAGGCGGCTTATGGGGATATTTCGACACTGCGGGTGCACTTGTCATTCCGCCTAAATATCATTCAGTTAGCGGTTTTAGATCAGGACTATCTCGGGTCTTTGACAGCAGCGAAGACGAGGAGGCTGGTCAGTTCAGGTACATAGACCGAAAGGGGGATACAATTGCTCAGAATTATTAGTGTGGCAACTTTGGAGGAAGAACCCTCAGCCTACCGATTAACCCTTGAAAAACCCGTAGCAAACGCGCATTTACGCGTTGATCACTGCGAAATGCAGTAAAACAACTACAGGAGATCACATGGCCAAGGAAGAACTACTCGAATTCCCAGGTGTCGTGAAAGAACTTCTGCCCAATGCGACGTTTCTGGTTGAGCTTGAGAATGGCCATACGATCATCGCACATACGGCAGGCAAGATGCGCAAAAACCGCATCCGCGTTCTGGCAGGCGACAAGGTGCAAGTCGAAATGACACCTTACGATTTGACCAAAGGTCGGATCAACTATCGTTTTAAATGACAAGTCTCCCGTTTGACGGGGGCCTTAAGCTCATCCTCGGCTCTGGCTCGCCTCGGCGGTTGGAGCTTTTGGCGCAGATGGGGGTAACCCCACACGCCGTCCGCCCCCCTGACATTGATGAAGATCCCCGCAAGGCCGAATTGCCCCGCGATTACGTCAAGCGGATCGCGTCGGAAAAGGCAGCTGCGGTGCATTGCGCCGACGATGAGGTCGTGCTCTGCGCTGATACCACCGTGGCGCTTGGGCGGCGGATCATGGGCAAGCCTGCAAATGCGGGTGAGGCTGCGGAATTTTTGCACGCGCTTTCGGGTCGCAGGCACAAGGTGATTACGGCTGTTGCGGTGAAACGCGGCGCCAAAATCTGGCTGCGCGATGTGCAAACAACCGTTTCTTTTAAACGTCTTAGCGATGTCGAAGTGAACTGGTATCTCGCGACAGATGATTGGAAGGGCAAGGCGGGCGGCTACGGCATACAAGGCCCCGCCAGCGTTTTCTGCCCTTGGATCAATGGATCATTCCATGCGGTGATGGGTCTGCCATTGCCAGAAACAGCAGCGCTGCTCACAGCCGCTGGTTACCCCCTATTCGGAGAGACACCATGAAGGGTCGCACGATTGTTCTGGACCATGTGAACGGGCTGGAGGCCGCGGCCTATCTGGTGGATGGCAAGCTTGACGATCTGTTGATCGACGACAGCGACGCCCCACGCCCCGGTGCGATTTTCCGCGCGATTTGCGACCGTCCGATTAAAGGGCAGGGCGGCATGATGCTGCGCCTTCCCGATGGTGAGACCGCGTTCCTGCGCCAAGGCAAGGGCCTCAGCCCCGGTCAAGCGATGCTCGTGCAGGTCACGGGTTATTCCGAGGATGGCAAAGCTGTGCCCGTCACTGACCGCGTTCTGTTCAAAAGCCGCTTTGCGATTGTGACCCCCGGCAAGCCCGGACTGAACATTTCCCGCCAGATCGAGGACGAGGACACACGTGACGAATTACTCGCTGTGGCCACCGAAGTCCACGACGATACATTCGGACTGATTCTCCGTTCGTCTTGCGAGGGCGCCGATCCGGAAGAGATCATGGATGATATCACGGCCATGCAAGACCTTGCACACGCCGTTCTGGCAGACGCAGAAGGCAAAGATCCCGAAGCTCTGACCGAAGGCGACGGCCCGCATGGCATCGCGTGGCGTGAGTGGACGGGGGCGTCTGATGTCGTTACCGAAGACGGCGCTTTTGAGAATCTCGGCGTGCTCGATCAGATCGACGCGCTTGGCGGTGCTTTGGTCGAAATGGGCGAGGGGACGATGTATGTCGAACCGACCCGTGCCATGGTCGCCGTTGACGTCAACACAGGCGGTGACACGTCCCCTGGGGCGGCGCTCAAGGCCAACCTTGCGGCTTGCCGCGCTTTGCCCCGTGCATTGCGCCTGCGTGGCCTTGGCGGGCAGATTTCAGTTGATTTCGTGTCAATGTCCAAGGCGCACCGCAAGCAGGTTGAACAATCCCTGCGCGCCTCGTTCCGTAATGATCCGATTGAAACCTCACTTGTGGGCTGGACCCCGATGGGTCTGTTCGAGCTGCAACGCAAACGCGAACGTCTGCCATTGGCGCGGACCTTGCGAGGGCTGTAAAATGGCGTGCCCGATTTGTGACCGCAAGACCGACCCTGAGTTTCGCCCGTTTTGTTCAAAACGCTGCGCAGATATCGATTTAAGTAAATGGTTATCAGGCTCTTACGCGATTCCGAGCTATGATCCTGAGGACGCAGAAGAGCTTGAGAACGAATTGCGCGACGCCGAAGACAAGCAACACTGAAATTAGAACAAAATGCCTCTGGACACCCAAGCACCAGTCGCCTAAAAGCCCGATACCCGATGACGTTGTCATCCCGGTGCCCGGGTAGCTCAGGGGTAGAGCAGTGGATTGAAAATCCTCGTGTCGGTGGTTCGATTCCGCCCCTGGGCACCATCTTTAACAACAAAAACAATGGCTTAGCATTTCGAAATACGCGCTTAAGTTGTGTAAATCAAAAACACACCTTAAACACACCTTTTGCCGTGTTGCTGACTATTTTTAGGGCGGAATCGCTGTGTTGGACACAGCGTTTGGGGTTTGTGTGTTGAGACACGGTGTTGGCTGCTGTGTTGCAGGCAAGTTCTACAACACAGTCTTCCAACACAGTGTTTGAGGTTGTTGCCAAGAACACTGTTTACGGTCAGTGGCGTTGCGCACGTAAACCCAGCTTTGGAACTGGCTGTATTTGTTGCTTGCTGCCTACTTTTGGTTGGCGCTTAGCATGCGGGCAGTGCTTGCTGCTATCGGCCCATTGCGGACTTTGACCTTCCGATCGCCATGCTGCGGTGCGGCCCGTCAGACCGGCCATTCGCTGCAACTGCAAAATCTGCGACGGCCGGATTCACACAGAGCGGACAAAGCATGCATAATTGAGCTGCCCTCTGTTCTGAGGTAGAGCTCCCGATAAGATCACAGAGTTATTTCTGCTCAAGTAGTCTTTTGTTAAGTGTTTGTCGCCATGAATTCAATTTGAACGTGCGCGGACGACGCGCTACACACCGCTTCCGAGCGGCGTAGTGGCCTAGGGTTGAAACTTGACGGATTTCTTATCATAGACTTGGAGTGCGATGTTGCGGCGGTTTCGCCCACTGGATTTCAATAAAATATATTTAATATCAATGTTTTACGTCTCATTTTCGGGCGGGTCTTTTGCGTTTGGAAGCAAGTGGCTATACTACGACTATCAAAGCGGCAGTGAGAATGACGCTTTGATACGGTCCATCACAACGGTCGTTTTGAAGCCTTTGATGTCCGCATTGTTGTAAAAGAAATCGCGCGTGAAGGACTCATAATCGGACATATCCTTTGCGCTGACAATCAAGACGAAATCAGTCTCGCCAGTCACATAGTAGGCACTCATGACCTCAGCGCGCTCCCGCACAGCCCGTTTAAACCTGTCGATAATATCGGACCGTTCGCGGGCAAGCTCCACGGCGACCAGCATGGTCAAAGACCTATCTGCTGCCTTGGGTGAAACAACTGCGATATCTGCCTCGATCACCTTCGTTGAGCGCATTTTGTTGAGACGTCGCTGAATAGACGTTGGAGACAATCCCACACGTTCGGAAAGCTGAGTGCTAGTCAGTTGATTGTTGCGCTGTACCAGTTGCAGGATTTTCCTATCAAAGTCATCAAGCATGCAGAAATTCCTCAATTATTGGTAGATTAACGCATAATTTAGTCTCACAGGGACAACATTTGCATAAAATCACCAATCATTAAAGCTAAGATCGTAAGACATCTTTTCAGGATTTCATGCCATGTTAGACCTTCCTTTCTCCTCAGACGAATATGCTCAACGCCTTGCCAAGACGCGTGCGGAAATGGCTACCCTAGGACTGGACGCGCTTTTTGTGACAGACCCCTCGAATATGGCATGGCTCACGGGGTATGATGGTTGGTCGTTTTATGTACATCAGGGTGTTTTGCTGACCCTAGAGGGTGATCCCATTTGGTGGGGCCGTGCGATGGACGCGGTGGGTGCGCAGCGCACCACGTTTTTGAACAATGATAACATTGTCGGATACGACGATACTTACGTCCAAAACCCGTCCAAACACCCGATGGAGACCCTGTCACGATTGTTAGCGTCCCGTGGCCTAGAGGGTGCACGTGTCGGGCTTGAGATGGACAATTACTATTTCACGGCATCCGCATTTTTAACTTTGCGGAAGACATCACCGCAGGTGACGTGGAGCGACGCAACGGGTCTCGTGAACTGGCAACGTGCGGTGAAATCAGAGACAGAAATCACCTACATGCGCCGCGCTGCCCTCATAGTAGAGCGCATGCATAGTGTTATTCGAGAAAAGGCCGAGATCGGGATGCGCAAGAACGAACTGATTGCAGATATTTACCACGCTTCCGTTCTGGGCGCGGATGGTCACTGGGGCGACTACCCCGCGATTGTCCCAATGGCACCCTCTGGGATCGACGCAACAGCTCCGCATTTAACGTGGGACGATACGCCGATGCAGGCGGGTGAGAGCACGTTTTTTGAGATTGCAGGTGCTTACCGCAGATATCAATGCCCGCAGTCGCGCACATTGTTTTTGGGCAAGCCGCCGCAGAAGTATCTGGATGCGGAAAAAGCCGTCCTTGAGGCCGTCGACGCGGGACTTGCTCAAGCTAAGCCCGGCAATTTTTGCGAAGACATCGCAATTGCGTTTAACAGCACGCTCAACAAGCTTGGTTTTCAAAAAGACAGCCGCTGTGGATATGCCATTGGCCTGTCCTATCCGCCAGATTGGGGAGAACGCACAATGTCATTCAGGGAAGGCGACAAGACGGTTTTGGAAACTGGCATGACGTTTCATTTTATGCCCGCACTTTGGTTGGACGATGGCGGATTAGAGATTACCGAGCCAATCGTCATTACTGATACGGGGGTCGAATGTCTATGTACGACGCCCCGTGCCCTTGTGATGAAAGACTAAATGATGCGCGACAATCCGATATCAGCAACGATTGATTTTGCTTCAAACGGTGTGCAGCATGGCTATCTCCGCTTGCCCTATAGTCGCAATGATAGCGCTTGGGGATCGATCCAAATCCCGATCACACAGGTGAAAAATGGGGACGGTCCCTGCGCGTTACTGACGGGGGCCAACCACGGCGATGAATATGAGGGGCCGCTTGTTCTTGTAGAACTGGCGGCCGAACTGAAAGCTGAAGACGTGTCGGGCACGGTCATCATCATTCCGTTCATGAACTATCCTGCGTTTATGGCAGGCACTCGCGTTTCGCCGATTGACGACGTGAACATGAATCGCGCCTTTCCTGGACGACCGGATGGGACAACCACGCAAAAGATCGCGGACTACTTTCAACGCAAGCTTTTGCCGATGGCCGATGTCGTACTTGATTTCCACTCGGGCGGACGAACGCTCGACTTCATTCCGTTTGCGGCGTCGCATGCTCTCGATGACAGAGAACAACAGGCCCGCTGCCGCGCCGCCCGCGACGCATTCAACGCACCGTTTAGCATTGAGATGCGCGAGATTGACGCATTGGGAATGTATGACGACGCGGTCGAAAGCCAAGGCAAAACCTTTGTGACGACCGAGCTGGGTGGTGGTGGAACGGCCACGCCTTATACGACAGAGATCGCGCGCAAGGGTGTGCGCAATTTGCTTATTCACTCAGGAATTTTGCAGGGCGACTTGACCGTGGGACCTACGCGAATGCTGTCCCAAGACGATGATACCTGCTTTCACTTCACGCGCCACAACGGACTGGTTGATTTCGCTGTCACCCTCGGACAAACCGTTGCCAAAGGCGAATTAATTGCCCGCATTTGGGACACACAGCACACTGGCGTTCCTCCGCGCAGTTTTTACGCGCTAATGGACGGCATTTTGATCGCACGCCATCACCCCGGACTGGTGCAAACAGGTGATTGTCTCGCCGTCCTTGCCACAGAAATTAAGATCTCATCTCCAAAATAGAAAGTCAGCAACATGCCTCGCAACAATGACCAACTCGCCCAATGGGATCGGGAAAGCTTCTTTCACTCATCCACGCATCTTGCACAGCATGCACGCGGTGACACCCCGACGCGCGTCATTTCCACGGCATCTGGCGTGCATATCGAAGATCGGGAAGGGTCCAAGTTTCTAGACGCATTTGCGGGGCTCTATTGCGTCAATGCGGGGTATGGGCGCACGGAAATTGCGGACGCTATATCCGAGCAAGCGCATATACTGGCCTATTACCACTCTTACGTCGGGCATGGCACAGAGGCCTCAATCACACTCGCTAAAATGATCATGGACCGTGCGCCTGCACATATGTCCAAGGTGTATTTTGGCCTGACGGGATCGGACGCCAATGAGACCAACATCAAATTGATTTGGTATTACAACAATATCCTTGGGCGGCCACAGAAGAAAAAGATCATATCGCGTTGGCGGGGCTACCATGGTTCGGGCCTGATGACAGGCTCGATGACGGGGTTGTCGTTTTTCCACAACAAGTTTGACCTGCCGCTGAACAATGTCCTCCACACCGATGCTCCATATTACTTCCGCCGTGAGGATCGCAACCAAACAGAAGCAGAATTTACCGCGAAATGCGCCGCAAACTTAGAGGCACTAATTACCCAAGAAGGCGCTGATAATATCGCAGCATTTATTGGCGAACCTGTTCTGGGCACGGGCGGTATTGTGCCCCCGCCAGCAGGTTACTGGGCCGCGATCCAAGAGGTTCTGAACCGCCACGATATCTTACTGGTTGCCGATGAGGTTGTCACTGGTTTTGGGCGTCTGGGCTCGATGTTCGGCTCCGATCACTATGGCATGAAACCGGATTTCATCGCGATTGCAAAGGGTCTGACTTCGGCCTATGCGCCGCTTTCTGGTTCGATCATTTCGGATCGCGTTTGGAAGGTTTTAGAGCAAGGCACTAACGAGAACGGTCCAATTGGTCATGGCTGGACATACTCGGCCCATCCGATTTGTGCTGCTGCTGGAGTGGCTAATCTCAAGCTTATCGACGATTTGGACCTAATGGCAAATGCGAGGGACGTTGGCGCATATCTCAACAAATCGATGAAAGAAGCACTCGGTGAACATGCACAGGTTGGTGACGTGCGTGGCGAAGGTTTACTTTGCGCGGTTGAGCTGGTTGAGGACAAGACAAATACCACGTTTTTTGATCCCAATCGCAAAATTGGTCCGTCAATTGTCGCTGCGATGTTCAACAAAGGCGTCATTGCGCGCGCCATGCCACAAGGCGACATTATCGGATTCGCTCCCCCATTTTGCATAACAAGGGAAGAAGTCGACACCGTCGTGAGCGCCACGGTAGATGCAATCAATTCCGTTTTGCCATGATGCGGTTTTAGGCCTAGTTGTCCTCGGATCAAGGAAGGGCACGTTTCGTCCATAAATCATGCAAACTTTGTTCGCATTATGGGAGCCAACCCTCACCTGACTTTGCAGGTGTAGGGTGCCAGATTTTAGGGGCCGCACAACAACACTACAGGGTTATCGATGTCGGTTTTTCAACGTGTGTTATGTCGGATTGACCCGTGCAGCGAACGGCAGCTTCCCGCCCTTGGTGTCTCGCAGAAACCTATCAATAAAAAGTGGCGGCGCGCAATTTGCGCCACAGAAAGTTCACTCTCCAAACACACACTTTGGCAGACTTGTTGGCATGCGCTGCCATAGTGTTGCTGCAAGGAGCAGGACATGCGGCAGCTGCGCGACGACACACATCTGGTACTGGACGGCGAGGTACGTGTGTATCGGCGTGAGCGCAGCAAGCGCTGGCAGGCAGCTTTTGTGATTGATGGGCACACCATCCGCATCAGCACGGGCAAACGTGATTTAAGCGAGGCCAAGGAATACGCCCGCGACTCTTTTTTGGAATACAAGTTCCGTCACAAGAACGACCTGCCTGTTGTTACAAAGAAGTTCTCTGACGTTGCTAGGGTCAGGACCCATTAAATGCCTTGATGCTGGTTTGTCGTCATGATTCACGACCACCAATGATTTGGGGGTACGATGAGCAATCTTTACTGGCTGACAGAAGATCAGATGGTGCGGCTACGGTCGTATTTTCCAAAGAGCCGAGGTAAGCCGCGCGTCGATGACAGGCGTGTTTTGAGCGGCATTATCTTCATCAATCGCAATGGGTTACGCTGGTGTGATGCGCCCTTTGCGTATGGGCCACCCAAGACGCTTTATAATCGCTGGAAACGTTGGAGCGATGCGGGTGTATTCGCTCGGATAATGACAGGGTTGGCAGCGGAGGCACCCGACAATAAGACCATCTCGATCGACGCGACTTACCTCAAAGCACACCGCACGGCCTCAAGCCTGCGGCTTAAAAAGGGGGGCTTGGACGCCTAATCGGTCAGACAAAGGGCGGCATGAACACAAAATTGCATGCTGTCACTGACACCAGCGGTCGCCCAATCCGCTTCTTCCTAACCGCCGGTCAAGTCAGCGATTACACCGGCGCAGCGGCCTTGCTGAGCAGCTTACCCGAGGCTGATTGGTTACTCGCCGACCGGGGTTATGATGCAGATTGGTTCCGAGAAGCCTTGTCAGACAGGGGCACAAGGCCTTGCATCCCAGGTCGCAAGTCACGCAAGAAGCTCGTTAGATACGACAAGCGCCGTTACAAACGCCGCAACCGCATTGAGAGAATGTTTGGCAGGCTCAAAGACTGGCGCCGCGTCGCAACCCGATATGACCGATGCCCCAAGGTATTCCTGTCAGCCATTGCCCTGGCAGCAACAGTCATATTCTGGTTATGAGTCCTGAACCTAGAGAGTGTATGGTTGTTGGGTGGGCATTTGACACTAATTCCTCCAATAAAATAGTGCGGTATACCGTTAGCGGAGACGCGGTGTGGGTTCCCGAGGAATTGGGCGATGAAATTCCTGCCACTCTGACCTGTTTAGTGGAGAATTCAAACTGAGCCCCCAAGGTAAGATCTAAAGAGGTGGTCGCAGATGAGAGCTCTCAGCACGATTGTTGAGCCATCGGCCAGTTTAATGTTTGTCCGCCATGTTTGTCCGCGTTGCCGATGACCTTCATCGCCGCACCGTAGGATCGCAGCTTGACGGCCACTATGTCATATTGACACAGCTGTGCCAATACTTGGTGTTTATTTGGCGGCGGAGATGCTAGCGTGCTTCTCAAGACGATTGCTCAAATGTAATTTTTAACTTTTAGGACTTACACATTATGGTGCATCAGCCCTCTGCAGCCCGTCGTGATGCTGTCTTGCCCTTATATAAGGCCATGATTTCTGTCTTCACATTCGGCGTTTGGTTGCTTGGGTTCGTGGACGTTTTTGGCCAGGGTCTGTTTTCCGCTGAGCTCCATCCCGGCCTTGGGTTTTATCCTGCCTCATTTAATTTGTTTACGCTCGTTGTTGGGCTTGCGGCACTCCGACGTGGTTATGGCCCGACCTGGCTTGAAGGTATTGCTTCTGGGAGGGTCACTCTAGGCGTTACAGTTGTGTTATGGCTGTTAAGCATCCTGCGTACGGCAGAACAGCTTTTTGAGCTTCCGGATTTGGCATTTTTGGATGTTGTGTTTGGCGCGCCGGCAGAGGCCGCGTTTACGTCGTTTTGGCTCATTGCCTTTTTGACGCTGCTTCACAGTGTTGATGCGCATGTCGCTCACCGCCGGTCATCGCGCGCAGCTTGGCTGTCTTATGCCCTCTTGTGCGCCATAGTCCTGCTGGTCCTGCATCAAGCTGGAAACTTAGTTCTGGCCATTGGCCATCATGACCTGGAGGGGCTCTCACTTATAGCCAGCGTCATGATTTGTAGTTTCGCTGGGTTTATTGCCCCTGATGCACCTGCTGTTGGCTTGCTGTACGATGATCGTAAACCCAAAACCAATGCGCTTGGCCTGGTAGCCCTGGTTGTCGTTCTGGTGTGGAGTTTCTCCTTCGATATTATCATTGATAACACTCTGTATATTCTGTCTGCTGGCTTTTTGGTCTTGGCGGGACTTCCGTTCGCGCTTTCCGCTCTTGGGACACGGGAGCTGCAAAAGCGCATTGCGGCGGGCGAGATGACACCTGAGGGGGTACTAACCAAGTTTGTCCCAGAGCGGCGTTATTTTGGGACTGCTTACCGTCCATCAGACATCGTCGGTCGCATGTCAGCCTATGCGGTCTTTGACGCGCCTGAGTGGCAACGCTATGCGTTCCAAGCGGTTGTCACCTTCGCACTTGCCTATGGCGCCATAGCCCTTGGGCGCTTGGCCGACACGCCTATCGCTGCTATTTGGTGGGCCAATGGTTACCTCGCGTACTGCCTTACGCTGCGCCCCAAAATACAGTGGGCAGCGTCAGTTGTGTTATTTTACGCCGTCGTGTTCTTCGTCAATCTTCTGGCGGGGAACCCGTTTGTCGCGTCCACCGTCTTGTCTGGCGTCAATGCTCTTGAGGGCGTTGTTATTGCAACCTTGATTGTCGCAATCTTTGCCTTGCAGGTTCACGGACGACAGCTCTCATCAGCGCGGATATCCGTGCACAGTTACACCGCGGTAATTTGGGCGGTCTTGGTGGTGCAGGCATTTAGCAGCCTTATTGGTGGCGGTCTTGTGACGTTTCTATTTGAGGGAAGCCTTGCGCGGAATATCCTGACTTGGGGCTCTGGGGGATTGATAGGTTCAGGTACCATTTTGATGCTCTGCTCAGGTAAAATATTGGAGCAGCATTTAGGATTTAAGCCGCTCGAGCCAAGGCTCCAGCGCTTTCGCCTCATCGCTTGTCTTTATGTCGGCACTGTCTTTGCGATTTATGCCTTCCTGCCTATAAACGCGCTTTTGGCAGCGCCACATATGCCCTTTGTCGTTCTCTGTCTTCCATTGGTGCTTTTACCCTCCCTCTACCGGGCAGGAAAAGTGTTTGTGTTAACGAGCTCCATTTATGTGTATTTTCTACAGAGCCGTCTGGGCTTTGACGAATGGCCGACCCAGGTCAAGTTCACATTAATCATTACAATTCTGGCAAGTGTGATCACCTTGGTTCTGGTTGCGCGTTATGTTTCTGCCAATGCGCGTGAGGCTGAGAGGCGCGCGCTGGACTTGGCCCCGAATGCGCTGGTCACGCTCGATGCGCAGCGGCGTGTCCTCACGATATCGAAAAACGCAAAAGAGTGGTTTGACGCCTCTGAAGCCAAGCTGGAGGGCAGGCATTTTGACGATTTATTCGAAGATTTTACTCAGCATGCTCAAGCGGTCAAAGACCAGTTCCAAGCAAACCCAACGGCAAGTTATACTGCTCAAGTGACACGGACTTTGGCCTCTGGCGTAACTCTCACCCTCGAGGTCACATTCCAGGGCACTGGCGATGTCTCGCTGCCCTACGCTTATGTTGTGTCAGTTGTGGATGTCACGGAGCTCGAGGCTAGCCTTAGAGCGCTAGAAACGAAGAACATTGAGGCCGAAGGTGCGCGTGCTGAAGCCGAAGCCTGGCTTAATATTCTGGAGAGCAGCCCTTCCGCAACTTTGCTGCGAGACAGTAGCTTTATTATTCGGAACGCATCTCTTGGCTGGACGCGGATGACAGGCTTTAGCCGTGATGAGACGATCGGCAGAGATTTCGTGTCCTTTTTGGTTGAAGAGGAACAAGGCAAGGCCCGGGTGTCCAGGCAGGTAGCACTGAAAGCAATTCAAATAGGAGGCGATGAATCAGCCAATACGTGGACACTACGAACCAACTCCGGCGCCAATTTGCAAGTGACCATTGTGGGCAATGCCGTTGCAGGGCCGACTGCAAAAGAGCCTATGATTGTTTCGTCCGTTACGAATGTCACGGACCTTGCGACGCAGAAGGCCTTGGCCGACACGCTTTTGAACCGCAATGCAGCGATGATCATTTCTCAATCGGACGACTGGAAGATCCAAACGTGCTCGGACGCCTGGACAAACCAATTGGGCTATACCCGTGAGGAAACTGTTGGACATGACCTGACGGAGTTCATGGAGCCGGAAGACGCGGTGATCAGCAAGGAGTTTCGCAAAACCTTAAAGCTACAGAAGGCTTCCAAAGATGCGGTCCGCAATACCTTGCGCTTCAGGACCAAAGCC
>Ga0208172_1000307_pt1 | contig 16917 bp, 15 predicted proteins | sample Colrivmet1552A02_FD_187657 | JGI IMG/M metagenome (GOLD analysis project Ga0208172, IMG submission 187657) | Estuarine microbial communities from the Columbia River estuary - metaG 1552A-02 (SPAdes) (version 2) | ecosystem: Environmental > Aquatic > Marine > Intertidal zone > Estuary | place... | reverse complement strand
AAATCGGGCGAATGGTTCTTTCTTTTTGTCATTTTGGATCATCACTTTCTTCATGCGATCCACCTTAACGACTGGTCCAAATTTCCGCGACCACCTCTGCTGCAAACTGGTCTAAAATCTAGGGCCACCTCTGCTCACTAAGAGTTATCAAAAGTACGGACGCAACAGACGCACAGACGCATTTCTTTGGGGTGGCTTGTTTTGCAAATATTGTCCGGCTGGGAGCTATGGCTTTTGAAGAGGGCAAAGGGAACAGATGGATGACTGGAGATAGCTACGTAGACACCCACGTGAAAGCGTTTGCTGACTATATCCAATGTGATCCTGAGTTAGCCCAAGAGCTGTACTTCAAGCATAAAGTCTCTGAGGCGCTAGATAACGAACAGAAAGCGTCTATAGGTCGGGAATTAAGCACTCTACAGATCGTCAGTAATAACTTGGATAGGGCCGCTAAGGCGTGCAAAGAACTTTCGTTATATGATGATCAGCTTAGAAACGCTCTGAGAATACAGGGCCTGGACCTTCAGCAGCAAATAGATGACCTCAACGGAACTTTGAAAGAAAATATAGACTTCTTCAAAACATCTATTGCAGAGGAGACGAGCGGAACTGGTTCTGACCATAAAGCTAACGCCGTCGCCAAGTTCGTAGCTGCTGTGTTCTTGGAACTCGACCGTCCAGTAAGTTTCGGGACTAAAGCGAACGACTCTGGTGAACCTTCAACCCCGTTTGGTCGAGCCGTTCGAGACGCACTTGTAATGTTTAAAGTATACAGAAAACCAACCACGCCTCATTTCCGTCCAGAAATTGCTCATTGGAAGAGGCCAGCAGAAAGGGCAGCAAAGGGCTGTCAAAAACCCAACTAGCAAAAACTTATCTGAAGGTTGGGATTTATCGAATCATCACAAAAGGGACCACATGTAGCGGCATCTTTAATCATTGAGAGGTGCTCACATGCTCTACGAAACCAAAACCGTTGCTCTTTCCTACGCCCGCAAAGGTTGGAAAGTATTTCCAGTAACTTCAAACCAAAAGAGACCATTAACGGCGTTGGCCCCTCAAGGTCACAAAAACGCCACTTCTGATCCCCTCATTATCGAACAATGGTGGACCGAACACCCCACTGCCAACATTGGCTTGAACTTAGAGGCATCTGGATTGGTTTGTGTGGATGTCGACAGTTACAAAGAAAACTGCGTTTTCGACACCTACATGCAGGCTCGCGAACTACCCGAAACTTTGCAGCAACGCTCGGCGCGTGGAGGTACTCATTACATCTTTAGAAGTCCACCAGACGCTGAATACCCCGGCACCCTAGGGGAAGGCGTAGATATTAAGCACAAAGGCTACATTCTGCTTGAACCATCGACTTTCGAAGCAGTTGCCTATTCATGGATGAATGACATTACGCCAGCCGACGCTCCAGATTGGCTGCTTAGCGTCAAATCAAATTGTCTAAAAGAGAACCAACCTAAAACACCGATTGCATCCCAAGTGTTCGCTCCCAGAACATCATTAGACCCTAGCCATTTGAAGGACGAGGCATCTCAAGGTATCAATTGGCATAGCAACGTACTTCGGTTGGTTGGGCACATGGTTGCTAACGGCGCTACAGACTTCGAGGTCCATGCAACTACGGATGCCCTAACGTTAGACGGGTATACGGTTACTCAAACGCGTAAAGAAGTTCAGGCGATGGCTGACGGTGCACGCGAAAAGGGCTTTGACAGCGCGATCTCTACGGAACGACGGGTATCAGTGAGTTCTCTTGGAGGATTGCAAAAAGACCCTTCAGGCAAAATTATATGTAATCATTCTAATATTGTGGCACTTTTAACTAAACACCCAGACTGGCAAAACGTATTTGTTACAGACGCCTTCGATCATGTTAAGAAAGTGCTCAGATCACTGCCGTATGAAGGACTTTCTAATTTCAACTTTCAGCCACGACGGATAGTTGATGAAGACTATACGCGAGCCTGCATTTGGTTGAATGATTCAGGAATAACATCTGTCCAAAAGTCTATCGTTGTTGATGCTGTCCAATCAGTTTGTACCCAACAAACGTTTAATCCCTTGATCGATTATTTCCAGTACGTGCAAAGACAGTATCCCGCAGACAACAGTTTGTTAGACAGCTGGATGTCTCAATACTTAGGCGTAAAACCACAAAGTCGGGACGACCGTACCTATGTTGCAGCTGTTTCACGATTACTGCTAATCCAAGCGGTTGCCCGAGCAAAAGACCCCGGATGCAAGGCAGACTCAGTTGTTGTTCTGGAAGGCGAGCAAGGCACAGGTAAGTCTACGGCGCTGAGGATATTGTTTTCTGAACAATACTTTGGGGATCAGTTGCCTCATATGACATCTAAAGACGCGTGTAGTTACCTGAAAGGTAAATGGGGCGTCGAACTTGCTGAACTTGAGTTTAAGAAGAAGACAGAAGTTGAAACCATTAAAGCATTTATCTCCCGTCAAAGTGATAACTATAGGCCAGCATACGGGCGCGAAGAGATTGAAGCAGCCCGTACATGTGTATTCATAGGAACAACTAACCGCGACGATTATTTAGTCGATGAAACGGGGAACAGGCGGTTTCTTCCAATCAAAACTGGTGAAATCGACCAAGAGGCTCTGGGCAATCATAGAGACAGACTCTGGGCAGCTGCAGCGCATGCATATGATGCTGGAGAACAATATTGGTTGGGGCCTAAGGCTGCCGAGATAGCACAGGATCAGGCCCAACAGAGATTGGAGCAAGACCCGTGGGTGGAAACAATTGAAGAAAAGCTGAATTCACTAACTGAAGCCTCTATTATGGATGCTATAGAAGCGTGTTTCCCCAATATTGATGTCCAGTGTATTTCCACTTCAATGACCCGTCGCATGGGCAAATGTTTACAGTTGGCTGGGTGGATAAGAGACGGGAAATTCACTTCTGGTCCACGCCGAAATCAAGTGAAATTCACCAACCCTTCACCAAAGGAGGACAGGTCTGAAGCTGACTGCGGTTTTTGATCTTCGTTACCCCCTGCGAAGCTCCCAGATACAAGCTGCAATCAAACCGCAAGTGCCCCCGCGTCTGTCTAGGTTACGGGCTGCGTCCTGAAGGCATGCGTCTGGCATGAGTGGCCTCAGCCTACGGCGAACGCGAAAGCATAAGATAAAGCTTGTTTACTATAGGGTATGTCAGTAAAAATGTTGTGATAACCAGTGTGTATCACCGCGCGGGACAATCGGGACATGCGGCACCATGGTAGCACATCTTAAATCTTTAGAGAGACGATCCTAAATCATCGAGTCAAACTGCATCGGCTTTATGAGCAATATCTGCGCGCACGCAAAGGTGCACCTCGCGCACAGATAGAAGCAGCAATCACCACATATATCGCCCGCTGGACTGGCTGGGTTACTGGAGGACTACATGGGACGTTTCAATTGGATGCTGCGGGTTATTCGCAAGGCTAGTGCTGTTGGGTTGGTCAGTGCGTGCGCCATATTAGGCACCGCCGGAACAACACTCGCCCTCGACGCCAATTCAAACATGTATGTAAACGGTGCCAACTTAGGTACAATCTATTGGTATACAAACTATCTTGGCCCGGACGCAAATTGCACCATCAGAATGAAACATGATCCAAAGGTCGGCACTGCATACGTGTCAATTACGGACAATCCCCCGACCCGAACGCAGAAGGCTGGGTTCACCGTTTTTGACCAATTGCAGGTGACGAGTGGGAATGACCAAGAAATTTCAGAAGACTTCCTAGCGATGTGCCTCGGTGGGACGGTAGTTACAAATTTAGAACAATCCGGCGCTGACTTAGACGTAGTCGTGGCTGATAGTTACGCAAATGACAACGTAATGGGGTTTAAGTTCGTGAGTGAAGGTATAACGTATGAATACAAAATAGGATCGGGAACATTACCCACAACGAACACAGCCCCGACCGCCAATGCTGGACCAGATCAGACATCTGTAGCCTCAGCAGCAACCGTAACCCTTGATGGCACGGGCTCAAGTGACCCTGATACAGACGACACGCTGAGCTATACATGGACACAGACAGATAGCACGGGCTTAACTGTGACACTGTCCAGTGCCTCAGCTGACAAGCCAACATTCACCGCCCCTACGCTAAATATTGGCGATGCGGCAGCTACACTCGTTTTCTCACTGATTGTGAATGATGGCACTGTTGATAGCACTGCGAGCACCGTCTCGATCACAGTTAATCCAGAAACAGCCTCCGCCGCAAACGCCCCAACAGCCTTGGTTGCGACCCCGGGTGACGGCAAAATAACCGTTGCGTTCACTGCGCCGTCGAATGATGGCGGTGCTACGATCACCAACTACGAGTACAGCACGGATGGTGGGACGAGCTACACGGCCTTCAGGCCGACGATGACCAGCAGTCCTGTGGCCATCACTGGCCTGATCAATGGCACCAGCTACAGCATAAAACTGCGTGCGGTAAACTCAGCAGGGAACGGCGCGGAATCGGCGGCAGTGAGTGTGCTACTCGGCTCGCCTGCGTCAGCCTTTGAGGAAGCGGAAGAGGAAATCAAAGCTATCATCACCCAAGATGCTACACGCAGCCTGACCAGCACACTTTCCTCAAACCAACGGATGACCAGAGGTGCACGCTCGCGGTTCATCGAAAGCCGTAACCAAGGCGAAGGTGATGGCGCAGGGTTGGCCACCCGCAACAACGTGCCGTTTGATGTTGATGGAACCTTTGACCTCGATGGCTCAAGGCTAAGCTCCAAGGGTACGTTCTTTGGGCAGACTGGCAACGTGGAAGGCACAGAGCGACGTCTCGTCTTCGGTGAGTTTGATGTGCAACGTGACGGGGACACAGGCTCAACCACGGCCACACTGACGGGTCGGGTCGCTTGGGAACAGATGATCTCAGACGACACGATGCTTGGCTACTTCGTAGGCGGTGAACTGGCTGATAGTAACATTAGCGGTGCCTTTGAAGGAAAGCAGACACGTGTCGCAGCCACTGCCGGTGGCTATGCCGTGCGTGCACTAAGTGAGACGCTGTTTGCCGATGGCTTCATCTCGATTGGAGCGGGTCGTAACAATCTGGAAATGGCTGATGACGTTTTGGCGTTGACCAGTGATTACACCACACGCACAGCAACTGTGGGCGGCGCACTGACAGGTGTCTATGCCTATGAACGCTACGAGCTGCGTCCAGAGATGGCCTTTAGCTACGGCAAGACGTGGATTGGTGATGTTGGCTTTACGGGTGTTGCTTACGGTTTGACCGACAACACACTCAGCGTTGACGCAGGCACTGTATCCACCGCAAGCCTGACGCTGCGTCCCGAGATTGTTTGGGCATTGGACGCAGAGACGGTTGCAGGCAGTAACGCGCAGCTGTCGTTTGCGCCACGCTTCATCTGCGAGCGTACAACCACAGCGACCACAACCCAAAATTGTGGTGCTGGTGCTGAGATCGGGCTGAGCAGCAACTCAGAGGATGGGCTAAGTTCCGCAAACATCCGCTTCGTTATGGACCGCGTGGGCAACAGCAACCGTTCAAACGTGGTGTTCAACGTCGAACAAAGGTTCTGATGACCACTGAAGCAAACAGGGGGGCGGCTTTCGGGTCGCCCTTTTGCATTGAGCAGCAACGACTGAATCACCCCGCACCCAAGATCGACACCAGCGCAACCCCTGAGAGCCACAGAGAGACTCACACAGGGGCATCGTGTGAACTCACTACGCAGTGACTCAAGGTGGCACTAGAGGCCCTCACGGGGCCTCTCAGGCAAGCCCACTAAAGAAGCCCAACAACAACAGCAACAACGTCGACCTTTAGCCCTCTTTTTGAAGTCCAAAGATCACCAAAGGTACTGGGGGTGTCATTTGTCTCCCATGGGACCCTATTCGCCAGAGGCCACCACAGAGGCCACCAGAAGTGCCCTAGACAGACACGAGTGGCTATAGTTAACCTACTGTTATCGTTGATGTCGGTGTGTAGACTGATGCCGTACTAGGGAACCAATGTCCGTGTGGGGGCACCACTTTCCTTAGATAACCGCAGCTAAACACCTGATTTCAAACGATATCCATTGTCGTCTGATGCAGGAGGCCACCATATGGTATCCTTTTGTCGGAAGCAGTCACACTGACTTCAACCAGACGAGCAGCAATCAGCCATCCAACGATGCAACTGCTCCACCTGGTAGCCGCGACCATAGCTCTCCCCGACACCCTTCCTGCTCCATCCACCTATCTGGTCAATGACATCTGCTGGGCACTCCACAGCTCGCAATCGGTCCCTCATAGCGTGTCTGAGTGAATGGACGACGATATCCTTAGAAACATGAACCTTGAGCCACTTGTTCAACGCGGCACTGGCAGAGTTCGCTTTGGTGGTCTGTCCATCGCAGTAACTAGGGAACAGGTGTCTCGTGTCAGATGCAGCAGTCGCTCTCTGGGCTGCCCACAGAGCCTCACCAACCAGTGGAACCACACGCTCACTGTCAGCCGTCTTAAGCCGTCTCCATGGCTTTGGTTCAATGACAACATAAGGATGCAGGGTGTCTAGGCACACGTCTTCACAAGACAGCCCTAGCGCCTCTGATAGCCTCAGTCCTGTGTCACTGATGAGGGCCAGCAACCACCTCAACTCATCATCAGAGGACCGACAGCGGGCCTGCAGTGACCTTAGCTCAGTGGTCGTGGGAACATAGCTATCAGTCTTCTTAGTAGGCTCGCCAAGGTACACGCCACTGAACGCCATAGGGGGCTGCAGGCCTTCCTCTTTGGACACAAAGTTGACGATGGCGCTAATGCTGGTGAGGTTGCGTCCTATGCTTTCTGAGGACAACCCACGACCCCTGAGATACTCCCTGAGGGCATTGGCATCCGCTCTCACGTAGGTATCGATGGGTTTGTCAGTTGAGACCTCCAGCAGATAGCCCACAGCACGTCTTGCACCAGCCTCAAAGGTCTTAGGTCGCCCAGCGCCTTTGAGAGACAGATAGACCTCCAGTGCTGTAGACAGCTGCGGTCCTACCCCTGTCACATCATGGGTCTGCCCTTGATTATAGCTACCGTCGCCGAAGACCCTAGACAGCCTATGCTTAATCTCTCGTCGCCTTAAGATGTACCAGTGATCATCCAGTTCGACAGCCAGCATCTGAGCCTGTTGTACGGCTGAGGACTTCTGAGGAGTATGAAGGCAGACTTCAACACGGTCAGTCTTGAAGTGTTTCTGGAGTGGCTTAGGGACTCGCCGAGAGAAGTAATAGGTGCTTCCCTTGAGCTTGAGATAAGAGCAACTTTGGTGGACCATATGGTGGCCTCCTGCATCAGACGACAATGGATATCGTTTGAAATCAGGTGTTTAGCTGCGGTTATCTCGAACTCCCGACCCACTGATTACAAATCAGTTGCTCTACCAGCTGAGCTATAGGGGCGCCGCGCTTCGTTTACTTGGCGTCGCGCGGCCTTGCAAGACCTAGCGATTGGCCCGCGCGAGAAGAAGAACGGCAATGAGGCCCACCAGCACGATCATCAGCGAGGCGGTCGAGGCCTCGGCGATCTTTTCGAGCGAGGCGCGCTCGTGCACGCGGGTGGCCAGCGTGTCGTAGTTGAAGGGGCGCAGGAGGAGAGTTGCAGGAAGCTCCTTCACCGCGTCGACAAAGACAAGAAGCAGGGTCGAGGCGACCGAGGCACGGATCATCGGTGCATAAACCCGCCGCAAGACGCCCCCTGCGCTTTGCCCAAGCGAGCGGGCGGCCATCGGAAGGCTCGGGGAAACCCGGCCCAGCGCTGCGTCGGCCGCGCCTTGCGAGAGAGCGAAGAAGCGCACGACATAGGCGATCACAAGCGCTGCAGCGCTTCCGGTGAGGACCAGGCCAGGATCATAGCCCGTTGTTTCATAAAGGAAATCCGCCACGCGATTGTCGAAGGCGGCAAGCGGCACGAGGATGCCAAGCCCCAAGACAGCCCCTGGCGCGGCATAGCCGATCGCGGTGACCGGCATCAGGATGCGCGGCAGGGCGCGGCCCGAGAGGCGCACGCCATAGACCATGAAGAGGCCACCGAGCACCGTCAGCACGGCAGCGATGCCGCCCACGGTTACCGTATGGCCAAGCGCGCGCAATAGGCCCTTTGACATCCAATCCGACGGATCGGTCGCGTGGCTCGTCAACACCGCCAGCGGGATCAGGAACCCCGCCGCGAAGGGCAGGAAACAGGCCAGCGTCGCAATCCATCCTGCAAGCCCCGGAAGTGGCGTCGCAGAGACCGGCCTGCGGCCGCGCGCCGAAGCGAAAAAGCGGCTCTTGCGGCGGCTGAATTTTTCAAGCGTCACGAGCAGGATCACGAGGCCCAGAACGCAAGCCGCAATCTGGGCGGCGCCACCAAGGTTGCCACCCTGAAGCCAGACCGAGAAGATGCCGGTCGTCAGGGTCTGCACGGCAAAGAAATCGACGGTGCCGAAATCGTTGACCGTTTCCATCATCACAACCGCCACACCGGCCGCGATGGCGGGCCGCGCCAGCGGCAAGCCGACACGGATAAACCGGCCGATGGGCCCAACGCCAAGGGCCCGCGCCACCTCGTATCCCGCGCCGCTCTGCTCGCGAAAGGCCGCGCGGGCGAGGACATAGACATAGGGATAGAGTGCGGCACTCAGGACGACGATCGCCGCGCTACGGGTGCGGATCGCGGGAAACCAATAGTCCTTGGCGTTTTCCCAACCGAAGATTGAACGCATCAGCGTCTGCACCGGCCCCGCGTATTCCAGAAAATCGACAAGAGCGAAGGCGCCAACATAGGCCGGCACGGCGAGCGGCAGCAGGAGCGCCCATTCAAGCCATTTCCGTCCGGGAAACTGGTACATCACCACAAGCCAAGCTGCGCCTGCGCCCACCATCGCAGTCAGAAGTCCGGTCGCCCCCATGAGCAGGCCGGTGTTGGCCAGATAGCGCGGCAGGGTCGTGGCCCAGAGATGCGGCCAGATGTTGTCAGTCGGCGTCAGGGCAAACCAGATCACCGCAAGGATCGGCAAGACAACGAGCGTCGCGATCAGCATCGCTCCGACAGACCAGAGCGAGGGAACCGACAGGCGGCGGCGGGGCGCGAGGAATATCTGACCAGTTTGCTCGGACATAAGCCTTCGCCTAGCCGAAAGCGGTTTCGCTGTCCAGAAAAGCCACTATAGTGCGCTGAAAAACAAGGGCAGCCCGGGCATCATGCAAATCGTCTATCACATCGGCGCGAATTGCACAGACGACGACCGGCTCTTGAAGTCCCTTTTGAAGAACGTTGATGCTTTCGCTTCCGAAGGAATAAAGGTCCCCGGGCCCGGCAAATACCGGCGGATTATCCGGGAAACCATCCAGAACCTGAACGGCGCACAGCCCTCGCCGGATACGCGCGATATCTTGCTTGATACGATCCTTGATGATGAAGCGGTCAACCGCCTGATCATGTCGCATAGCGCGTTTATCTGCATTCCAAACCACATCTTTGAAGACGGGGTCTTCTATGGGCGGGCTGCCTCCAAGATCGCCGGCTTCGCAAGTCTTTTTCCCGAAGACGATATCGAGATCTTTCTAGGAATCCGAAACCCGGCAACCTTTGTCCCTGCTGTCTACAAAGAAGCGAAATTCACTGATTTCACGGATTATCTGCGTGGAATAACTCTCGACCAAATCCGTTGGTTCGATGTGATTGCGCGCATTCGGTCCGCCGCCCCCAAGGCATCGGTGACGGTCTGGTGCAACGAAGATACGCCGCTTATTTGGGCTCAGCTCATCCGGGAACTCTCCGGCGTCGATCCTCTCACCAAGATCACCGGTGGATTCGACCTTTTGGCCGCGATCATGGCTCCCGAAGGGATGAAGCGTTTTCTGGAATATCTCAAGTCTCATCCACCACAGACCGAAATCCAAAAACGCCGGATCATCGCAGCCTTCCTTGAACGCTACGTCATAGAGGAAGAGGTCGTTGAAGAATTCGATCTTCCGGGGTGGACGACCGAAGTCGTCGATCACCTGACCGAGGCATATGAGGAAGACATCTACCAGATTGCCCGGATGCCGGGCGTGAATTTCATCGCGCCATAACGATCAGCTTCCCAGAAGCTTGAGGCCCACTCCGCCAATGAGGATAAGCCCGATGGCCCCCAAACGAAGGGCGGTGGCAGGCTCGTTGAAAAGGATCATCCCGACAATCACGGTCCCCGCCGTGCCGATCCCGGTCCAGACCGCATAGGCGGTGCCAAGCGGCAGGGTCTTCATCGCGAAACCGAGAAGCACAACGCTCACCACCATGGCGGTGAAGGTGCCGATGGTCGGCCAGAGGCGGGTGAAGCCGTCGGTATATTTCATCCCAACCGCCCAGACGATCTCGAACAGACCGGCAAAGAACAGGGCGGTCCATGCCATGATTACATCCCGAGCGCCGAGCGATAGAGCTCGAGCACCGCTTCTTCCTCGGCCAGATCCTGCGCGTCGCGTTTACGCATGGCGATGACCTTACGCATCACCTTGGTGTCGTAGCCGCGGCCCTTGGCCTCGGCCATCACCTCTTTCTGGCCGTCGGCAATGTCTTTCTTCTCGGCTTCAAGGCGCTCGTAACGCTCGATGAACTGGCGCAGCTCCTGCGCGGCAACGGTGGAAGTGGCGTCGGTCACGGCGTCAGACATGCTTGGCTCCTTAAAAGCAGTTCAGACGTCCTCCCTAGCCGCCCCTCGCCCGCCCTGCAAGGGTTCGGGCTTGCGCGGCGCGCTGGCAGCGATTAGGCGGGGCAAAACGGAGGAAACCATGGACCTTCTTGTCTGGATCGGCGCAGTGATTTCGGCCATTGGCCTTGTCGGCATCATCTATAGTATCGTTGCGGTGGCAAAGGCCCGCAAAGCCGGGCTGGCAGATGAGGAGCTGCGCGCGCGGGTCTCGCGCATCCTGCCGATCAACCTTGGATCGCTCTTTCTCAGTGTTATCGGCCTGATGATGGTCGTCGTCGGGGTTTTGCTCGGCTAGGCTGGAAGGCGATCTAGGGCCGCAAAACCGCCTGCATAACGGATTGCCTGCGCCAAGAGAGGCGGCGGCGCCCAAATCGGGCTTTCGCGCGCCCAGCGCTCCATGTCCTTGCGGATCTGCAAAAGGCCCATCACTCGCGCCGCCAACATAGGGCCACCGCGCCAGCGCGGAAAGCCAAGGCTGTGAACGGCAATCACATCGACATCGCCCGAGCTTTGAATCGCCCCCGACGAGACAAGCCTCGCCCCTTCGGCCAACATGGCCGCAACAATGCGGCGCTGGATCGCCACTGTATCCCTTCCGACGGGACCAGCGGCATCGCCCCCGAAATACCCCTTGGCAAAGCCGAAATCGACCAAAGCAATATCGATCCGCTCTTCGGTCACTCCAAGAGTGAGAAGGTGTTTGGTTGCCTCTTCGAGAGCGCGACCCAGACGCAGCGCGATTCTTCCGGTCGTGTCTGGATCGAGCGCCCGCCGGCCATTCTGCCCTGTCGCAAAAAGGCGCTCGGCGGCCTCGGCCTCGGCCGCGGCGATATGGCAAAGGGCTGCGGACTGTGGATGGGCGGCACAATCACTCAGTGCCTCGGCCTCGAAAGCCAGACCAACCTCGAACGGCAGTGTGATCGCCGCCTCGATGCACTCGACGATCCGCTTTGGGGCGTTGAGCGGAGAGTTCGCGAGCGCAGCACGCCGCGCCTTGATCGCCTCGAAATAGGAGCGTCCGTCGGCAAAGCCGTCGCGTCTCTGAGCCGTCGATACAAGCTGCTCGTCATCTCGGCGCATTTGCAGAATTATTTCCTCCGCCGCCTCTTCGGGGGTTTGATTTGCCAGCGCGTCGATCAAGCCAGATTGGCGTGCGGCAAAGGCGGGCAAGGTGCGCCAATCAAGAAGCATCGAAAGGCTCATCTCGGCACCGACAAGTCGCGGCAGGCGCTGGGTGCCACCGGCACCGGGGACAAGCCCAAGTTTCACCTGTGCCATGCCAAAACGCGCCGTTGGTGTTGCAACCCTGCGATGGCACGCGAGGGCAAGCTCAAACCCCGCGCCAAGCGCCCGCCCCTTGAGGGCAGAAACGACCGGAACGGTTGCCTGCTCGATCCGCGCGGCCACTTCGGACACGGAAGGCGCGCCGCCTTGAATAGCGGCATCGGAAATCGGCAGACCAATGCTAAAGTCCGCCCCCTGCCCTGCAACCACAATGCCCCGGAGAGTTGCATCGGAAAGCAGGCTATCGAGACCCTGCATCAAGGCACGGCGCATATCGTGATCAAGGGCATTGCCGGTGTCGCCAGCCATCACCAGATGGCCGACACCCCTGTGACGCATGATCCTGACCGGACCTCCCATCACCTTGCCCCTCGCCTTGCCACTACCACGCGCCCATTTGGCCGCTGATTGTGCGGCGGGACAAGCCAAAGTTGCGTGTGGACAGGCTCAGACCTTGGCCGGAACCGGGCAGAACACCTCGTAAAGCCGTTCCAGGATCGGCCCGATGCGCTGGTCGGCAAGACGATAGCGGATCGTCCGCCCGTCGCGGTCACACTCGACAAGCCCCTCAGCGCGCATCCGCGCCAGCTGGCCCGATACATAGGACTGGCTGGAGCCAAGCACTTCCTCGAGATCGCTCACACAGAGCTCTCCCGGCAGAAGCGCGCAAAGAATTCTGAGGCGGGCCGGATTGGACAAGACCTTCAAAACCTCTGCGGCTTCGTCAGCAGCTTCATTCATTGCTTTGGCGGCGACTTCAGGATCTTGCATAATGGCTCACTGATCTTGCTTTACACATATTTCATTCTTGCAATGTGTCTTACTGCACTTATAACCTGCCTCAAGAAGATTCGACTTGAGGCACTTTTCTCCCCCTTAGGGCGTGGCTGTCTGCAAACTGTCACGATTTGCCCACAATCCGCAAGCCTGTGCCTGCGGAGAGGGAGAGTTCGCCTCTCAGTCAACGCTTCTTGCGTCGGGAAACCTGCCTCGTCGGACGGTGAGGTTGGGAATTCGGGCGTTCTCGCCAAAGGAAGAATATCGGAAGACAAATGCATCAAGAATGGATCTGGGGGCTCGCCGGCGGCGGCCTCATTGGGATCGCGGGAGCGGTCTATCTACTTATCAACGGGCGCATCATGGGGGCCTCGGGCATCATCGGCAGCGTGGTCGATGGCACCGCAGGCAACCAGACATGGGAGCGGGTCTGGTTTATCGCCGGCTTGTTCCTTCTCCCGACCATCCTCTCTTTCTGGGTCGGTCCGCGCGACAACTTCATCACCGACAACCTCTGGGCCATCGCCGCGGCGGGGATCCTTGTGGGCGTCGGCACGCGGCTGGCCAATGGCTGCACCTCGGGCCACGGCATCTGCGGCATGTCGCGGCTGTCGCTGCGGGGTTTTGTCGCCACCGTTTTCTATATCGGGGCCGGCGGCCTTTCGATCATCCTGTTCAAACATCTTCTGGGGGTTGTCTGATGCGCGGTCTTTTCGCTTTCATCGCCGGAGGCCTCTTCGGCGCCGGTCTACTCGTCTCGGGCATGACAGATAGCCGCAAGGTTCAGGGCTGGCTCGATATTTTCGGCGACTGGGATCCGACCCTCGCCTTCGTCATGGGCGGGGCAATGCTGCCGATGGCGATCGCCTGGCGGATCACCCGCGGCCGCAATCCCGCGCTTGGCGGCCTTTTCCCGCCCAAGCCCGACCAGCGCGTTGGCCGCAACCTCGTCCTCGGTTCGATCCTCTTCGGCGCGGGCTGGGGTCTTGTCGGGCTCTGCCCCGGCCCCTCGGTCGCCTCGCTGTCCTATGGCGGCATTGGCGGGGTCGTGTTCATCCTCTCCATGTTCGGCGGGATGTGGGCCGCGCCCTTGGTGCGATCCAGACTGGACGCGGCTCTGGTCACCGCCTAAAGATCGCGTATGCAGATACGCCCGATCACAGATAAATACGCAGTCTCGCCGCAGATTGATCCCGCCGATGTTCCGGCGATCAAGGCGGCGGGATATACGACCGTCATCTGCAACCGCCCAGATGCGGAAGTTCCGATGGAGCTTCAGTCGGCTGTCATGCGGATTGCGGTGGAGGCTGCGGGGCTGACCTTCGTTGACATCCCCGTAAGCCATCAGTCGCTCAACCTCGGCATGGTCGAGGCGCAATTCGCGGCAATCGACGCTTCGGCAGGACCGGTCCTCGCCTACTGCGCCTCGGGCAACCGCTGTTCGATCGTCTGGAGCCTTGGGCAGGCAGGCAAGATCCCGGTGGACGAGATCATCGCGACCGTGGCGCGGGCCGGATACGATCAGTCGGCCCTTCGGCCACAGCTGGAAGCCCTGTCGCGTCGTTAGTCATCAAGTCCTTGGATCGGCATAGGCTCTTCCAAAGCATCACCAATCGTGTTCTCCGGCAGCCGGATCCGAGGGGCGTTGAAATGCCCCCCTTCTTCCATGGCGATTTCCGGCTTCGGTTCGACCCTGACCGCCCGCATCCCTCCCGATTGCCCAAGCCGGCAATTTGCGATGCAGCTCCCGTCTGATGCTTCAAGGCTGATGGCGCCGATATCCAGCTCCAAAAGCGGCAGCACCTGACCGACCTTCAACGCTTCCGCAATTGCCAGCGGCAATCGCAATCGGCCAAGGATCGCCTCGACCTCGGTCGGCGTCTGCATGACAACGTCGCTCATCTGCGCCGGCCAGTCTGCACGGCCGCGACGCTCGGGAGGGTCTTCGGGCATGGCAATGGCCACCGGTAAAGCAAAGGCGATTTCGCCCTGACGCCCACCGGCGCCAAGATCGAGTGTCATGCGAAAGATCTTGTAGGGGCGCTCGGACAATGCAAGGCGAAGCGCCATCACCCCCGAAAATTTGCGGCCAACGGCGATTGCGGGAAACCAGTCCCCCGGCGAAGAGGTGCCGCAGTCGCGTTGAATTGCGGTCATGAGCCCCGTCAGGAACGGCTCGACCAGGGCGGCGTCAACTTCTGTCGGACTACGGGTTTCGGCGGGGGTCGGTCTGATCCGGCCCGTGGTCATCATCTCCCCGGCAGCCGCCAAGACTTCTGGATCGGCGATGACGAGGCCGACGAGACCTTCGGGCGCGACAAGCCCAATAAGACAATGCCCCTTGCCCAGAGGAGAAACGAGATCGTCCAGCCCGCTTTGCGTGATCTCGACGCCGATAACGTCGATCTCTGCGCCAAAGACTTCACGCGAGGCCCGCGCAACCGCCATCCGCAACGCGCGCATCGGCGTTTGAGATCCGGCACTTTCGGCCTGCACAGGTTTTGCAAGCTTGCGCGCCAGTATTCCTGCACTTTCTGTGGACATCACCCTGCCTTCCGCTGTCGTGCAGAAATTAGGGAGTCGTTGCTAACAAATGATTGCCCGAGGCCCTAGGGAAGGATGACCCGAAACGCCGCGCCGCCTTGACCCGGCAAATAGGAAATCGACCCGCCGAGCCGGATCATGATCTCGCGGCAGATCGCAAGGCCAAGCCCCGCACCGCCGGCTTTGCGGTGATCCGACAGGCGCGAGAACTTCTCAAAAATCATCTCCTGATGTTCTTTGGCAATACCGTCGCCGTTGTCGATGAAATCGACCGCCATCCTGCCGCCCGCCTTGCGCACCACAATCCTCAGCACAGGCTCGGCCGCAGTACAGTATTTCTGGGCATTTGCGATGAGATTGATGAACACCTGCGTCAGGCGGTCCAGATCCGTGTCCAGTGCGATCGCCTCCTCTGCCCGCTTGCGCTGGATCTTGATCGCGCTGTCACCAACGACAGAGGCCGCGATGGCCCGGTCGATCACATCGCGCAGGTGTCCTTCCTGTCGGCTCAGCGTGCCCTGCCCGTTTTCAAGCACATTGAGATCGAGAAGATCGTCCAGAAGCCGTGTGAGCCGCACCGCCTCGTCATGGATAATCCCCGCGTGTCGCGCCTGCATTGCATCTGGCGCCCCTCCTTCGCGCAGAATGTCCGAGAAGGAGCGGATCGAGGTCATTGGCGTTCTCAGCTCATGGCTGATCTGGCCAAGGAAGGCGTCCTTCTGGATCGACAGGGCGGTGAGCTTTTCATTCGCCTCCTGCAGCTGCCGCGCGGTGCGCTCCTGTTCGGCGGACTTGGCTTCAAGACGCGAGGAATACTCCATGATCTGAGCGGTTTCGTCCGCCACGGCGATCAGATCCTCCACCGAAACGCTCGCCCCCTGCACCAGTTGCCCGACCATCGCGTGGGCGGTTGCCGCACCCACGGAGCCGGCAAGCTCGCGCTCGAGATCCTCGACGAACTTGGGCGTCACGTCGGGCAGATAGCCCTCCTTCCCCTGCCCGCGGGCCTCGCGCTGAAAAATATCTTGCGCCTCGGTCGAGCCCAAAATCCTTTGGGCCATCACCAAGAGGTCTTCGGCCTCGGCGCCTCCATGGGTCCACGACCGGGTGCCGGTGGAATGTTCGAAAACGTCGACGAATTGCGCCCCCTGAAGTCGCTCGAGCGGGAGCGGAAAAGTCAGAACCGAGCCGATCACAAACGCGGCCGAATTGAGCAGCATCGACCACAGAACCGCATGAATGACAGGATCGAGCCCGGCAAACCCAAAAAGCGCCTGAGGCCGGAGCCAACCCCAGCCAAACGGCCCCTGATCCAGAACGATCTGGGGGATGACCTCATCGGCCCCGAATGACGGCAAGAACAAGGTCCACGCCCAAATCGCAAATCCCGTGATCAGCCCTGCGGCGGCGCCCCAGCGCGTGGCGCCGCGCCAATAGAGGCCGCCAATCATCGACGGAAGGATCTGCACCACGCCGGTAAAGGAGATCAGGCCAATCGCCGCTAGGGCCTCGCCCCCGCCAGAGAGGCGGTAGTAGATATAGCCGAGCAGCAGCACACCGCCGATAGACAGCCGACGCGCCATGAGCACCGCAT
>Ga0208172_1000267_pt1 | contig 18223 bp, 29 predicted proteins | sample Colrivmet1552A02_FD_187657 | JGI IMG/M metagenome (GOLD analysis project Ga0208172, IMG submission 187657) | Estuarine microbial communities from the Columbia River estuary - metaG 1552A-02 (SPAdes) (version 2) | ecosystem: Environmental > Aquatic > Marine > Intertidal zone > Estuary | place... | reverse complement strand
ACTGGTGCTGCCGAAGTGGTCAAACAAGAATAGTCTCTGTGTTCCTAGAGTCTTACTGAAAGCGTCCCAGCGTTCTTCTTCAGTGCTTTCTGTGGTTGGTATATGTAAAGGTTTATTGGCTGACAGCGACATCAAAGACAATGCTGTCTTTCTGGCGTTCTCCTCAAGGAATAGCAAGCCTATGTTGCTCTCTGACTTCTTCACTATGTGCCAGACAATCTCTCGTACAAACTGAGACTTACCCAGTCCTGAGCCTGCCGTGATAGTCACCAGCTCTGCCTCTCTAATGCCGTAGGTTAGCTTGTTAAGGCTGTCCCACGGGTACATCACAGAAGCTGCCTCTACAGGTCTGTTCACTTCGTCCCAGAGACTAGCACCGTTGATGATGCCGTCAGGCACAAAGCGTTCTGCTGCCCACCAAGCGGCGGTGAAGGCATGTGCGTCATTCTCCTTCAGGTAGTCGCAAGCGTCTTTGTAGTGTGGTGGGTGCTTCATTACCTTAGACTTGCCGCCAAATAGCTCTGCTACCTCTTTAGCTGCCTTGCTGCCTGCCTCGTCACCATCAAAGCAAATAACAATGCTGTCGAAGCTGTCTAAGAACTCATACGATGCCTTACAATCCTTCAGCGCAGACGCTGCACCAGACTTGATTGACACTGTAGGGTACTTGCTGCCTGTCATCTGATAAGCTGCTAGTGCGTCAAACTCGCCTTCGACTATGGTGATAAACTTACCGCCACCGTTGAACAAATGCTGACCGAATAAGCCTACGCTGGCCCAATCACCAATAACAGAGAACTGCTTGTCTATCTGCCGCACCTTCGCAGCAACAGGTAAGTTGCTATCGTCTGGGTTGTGATAACTAAAATAATACTTATCTGGCGTTGCCAGTACACCAAAGAACTTGGCTGTCGCCTGTGTGATACAGCGTTCTGGTATTCCCTTATATGTTGCTGTAGTGAGCAGATTCTCTACTGAGCTGAAGTTCTGCTTAGGCCTTGGTGCAACATCTTCTGTCAGCTCTACCGCTTGCATCTGTCCATCGCCTCTGGTGAAGTGATTACATGAAAAACATATTGTCGAACCATTGTCATTAACTGCCTTAGCGTCTGAGGAGCCGCAGTTCTCGCATGGTAGATGAATGTTTGTAAATGCCATTGTTTAATCCTCTATTGTGTACACATAACCGAAAGTAATAATCATAAACGGTAACAAGATCACTAGCCCGTCAAACGGCATTGCGCTGGTTTCCTCGGTGATGCTGTTATGTACCCATACAGGCTTTGACTCTACCGCTTCAACGTCAAAACCTACGCCCATTCTAAACTCTAACCCTAGCATTCTATCAAAAACATTTATCATCATTTTCTATTCCTCTCGTTATATGCGTCTTGTGCGTCTTGGTGAAGTAACCAAGCTCCGCGTGATAGTACCACTAGTGCTATAAAAAACATAATGTTTAAAATAATTTCTATCATTACTCACCCCATCTGTTTGTTATGTCGATCAAGTGTAGTTTTTTCGTCATAAGTGCTTGATGTGTCGATGTCATAATAAACGTCTCCTGAGCCATTGTTGGCTTTCTTTGTCTGTTTTAGTTTCTAGTCTATCCATTGGCGTGTAATTCACTGGACGCTTGTTTTTAAGCCTACAGCGTCCGTTAACAGGGTACAAATGCTCATCTGTTACTTCTCTGAGATGCCACACTCTGTTTTTCATGGTGTTAACGCCCACCTTCGCCACTGAAGCCAGCTCTTTGTACGTGTAAGCGTTTCCAGAGACTAAAGCAGGGTGTTGCCCTCTAAATAACATAACGCGCTGAGAAGCCATTATCGTGCGCTCCTGCTGTATTCGTCATACTCTTGAGACTCTGTTATAAAGTTTATAATATCCATTATTTCAACATCATAGAAATTAGCGGCCTGCTTAATAGAAAATAAACCTTGTTGAATATCAACCTGCGCCTTCAATAACGCTTGAATCTCTGGCGTTAAACCACCCTGCATATATTCTTTAAACACGTTGTTAACCTCCTGCTCTGGTTTCTTTTTAAAAATAGCATCGAAATTGTCATAAAAACTACTACTGGTGGGCCGTTGGCGACTGCCTTTGCCCCCATGAGTTCTTCCAGTCATAAATCACCCCCATCGTCATTCTTTAACGTCTGCCATGTTACTATGGTGCAAACAATAATAAAACACAATAAAATGTCTAACATAATAAACCTCACTATTCTAAAGCGGTCAAAAATATGCTATAATAGACTCTATAGTTTAAAGCACTCTAAAGAATGTAAATAAATAATATTTAATATTACCCTGTAGAATGCTTTAGTCGCTACAGTCTCTTTAGTCTCTATTACGGGAAACAACATCGTTAAGCATTTCAACTAAATCACCTAGCATCTCAATGTGTTGATCCATGGGTTCCCAAGTCTTACGCGCCTCTAAATACCTGCAATTGACTGCAAAGTCTCTGGCAAGCATGAAAAAGTCCTGTTGCTTAAACAATACCTGTTGCGGTCTGGTTAACCTATTCTCCCAGCTATGCAATTCGTCCAAGTCGTCGCCGTGTTCTCTGTCTATGTTCATTCTGTCACCTCTGTAGCGTTATTTAGATTGGTTATATATGTTAACACTGCCCCTCTAAACCTTGGAGAGCTTTTTAAGCTATGCAGGAAAATATGGTGCAGAGTGCTACCGTTAATTTTTACAGTGTGATCCACACCCTTAAAAGTGAAGCTATCGCCGTATGTTCTTTTCATGGGTATATCGCACCAAAAATCTACAATTTCCTGCTCTCTTATTGTCAGCGTCTCTCTGCCGTTATAACTGTTACTTGATTGTATAATAATCGCCATAATATCACCTCTATCGGTTATCAATGCCCCTAGAACGCTCTGTAATGCGTTCTGAGGCGTTTTAGTATGTCTGACCATGCTAGGGTACTGCTATGCCCCTAAACTAGCTTAGACGTTAATTGCTACCCCATAGCCAACACAAACACCGCAAACGCGTAGAACATGCCAGCACCTACGATTGCACCGCATCCTAGGGCAAACCACCCCACAATTTTAATTGATAGCTCACGCCGTTGCTGTCGCGCTTGTTGGCGGATTAGTGCGCTATTGCCTTTATAGTTATCCATTGTGTTTTTCCTTATATTGACCCTCAGAGAGTGCCTCTTTTATATACTCACTAGAGGCGCAAACACGCGCCCCATTAGACAGCACACAGAGGTCGTATGGCTCTATGTCTATAACTTGTAACCATTCCGACGCATCGCCTAAAAAATTGCTGTGTAGTTGTATATAGTCGCCAACAAATAAAATCAACTTTTGGTTGCTCATTAGTTCACCTCTTGCCAGTCTAATATTATATCAAACGCTTTCGCGTCCAATCGCCGAAGCTCGTTGTCTGTTAAATGGCCGACTTTATGAACGCGCTCGAAGCCTATTAATGCGCGGTCTATGTCGTCCACTGTCTTGCATCTGTTTAGCCTATCTATTGCTGATTTGTAGTTGCTCATTAGTTCACCTCCTGAACTAAACCATCAAGCACACCTTGCGCCACTGTCTCAACGTCGCTAAACACGCCTTGTAGCCAGCTGTTGACGTGCCTTGTTGTTGTTGTGCTGTACTTCGTGCCTGTTTTAATATAGCGACCACTAGGCAGCAGCGCAGCGACTGGGGTTTCGTAGCTAAATAATATTACTAAACCGTTATTAAATAATTCTGTTTGATTACTGCCGATTTTTTTAAGTTTCATTTTTAGTATTCCTCTGGTTCTAGTTCATTTAGTACATCGTAGGCGCATTCTAACGCTTCCTGCTCCGTTTCTATACCGTAGCAAGTAAAGCAGTGATAATCAACCCATTCGCCACCGATAGGCGTTTGCAGGTTAAAAGTCGCTGACTCGTTCCATTCGATGCGGATGTGATTGCCGTTGTGTTCAAGTTCCCAGTGTTTCATGGTGTCATGCCTCTTTATTGTTGTGTTGGTTTAATCGGTGACACTGTAGTCAATGCCACCTGTTAAATCAATCTTCAATATAGAAAATCACTTGGACGCGCGTTCCTTGCATATCAACCCGCAATTCGTCGTAGTCACTTTTCACATGGGTTGGCATAGTCTTCAACCATTCTGCGAATGCGCTGTCTTCGTATAGTGTTTCGTTGGTCATTGTGTCACCCCTGTTTGTTGTATTGGTTAATGCTATTCATCTGATTCAAGCTGTACCAGTTCGGTTCCATTGCGGTGGGCATACTCTGATAATTCAAGCACCGCACTGCGCCAATTCTTAAAGTTGCTCTCGGTGTGACCGTCAAAGCATTCATCATCAAAGCACATGAATAGCGTAGCGTATTCGTTGCAATCGCCGTAGCAGTCTACGCTGTATCCGTATTTAGTTTTTATTGTAGTCATAATATCACCTCTATTTGTTTGTTTGTTTAGTGCGCCTATCTTAGTCTCTACCGATTTACCCAGTCAAATACTATTTAGCTATAATGAAATGCTAAACCATCCATGTAAGTTATATAGCCTCGGTCCGCATAGGGACTGTGGCGTATGAATAAGTCTAGACAGTGGCTGTAGAGTACCACCATAGACACACGCCCCAGACTACACAGCCTGTGGATAACCTGTGGAGAAACTGTGGATAACTCTGCGACCAGGCATGTATAACCTGTGGATAACTCTGCAGGACTCAGCAGGCTGAGGTGGGTGTGCTAGCGGGGACGGGGGAGGGGCTGGAGTCTGTGGAATTGTTACTGTACCCCATCAGATACAAAAAAGAGTCAAAATAGACCTCTGTTAACTAACCAGTCAATACAGCACATAGTCTATATAAGCTATTGAAATCTAAGGAGAAACAAAAGCGACTGCGGAGACTCTGTGACTGCTGAAATCCGCTGGAGAAAGGACAGCTCTCTAACGGGACTAACCAAGGGTTAACCAAGCTTCTAAAGTTATTTAGTTAATAATGAAAATAGTTCTTGACTTTTGACTAAAAATATGCTATAATAGACTATATAGTTAAAAGCACTCTTTAATAGCTCTTTAACTCCCTATAGCACCTCTTAGATATAAATTAAAAACATATAATAAATATCTTTAAATATTACTTCTAATGTCGCTATAGCGAGTTAAGGCGCTCTAAGCACTGTAGCGCTCTAAGCACTAAAGAGCGTTTAAGACTACATAGACTCTATAGAGGCAATCTATGTCTAAAAAGGTAGGAAGACCCAGTAAGGCTTTGGTTAATAATAAAACCAAGGGCAGCAGAGTAGCACGAGGCAGACCTAAAGGGGATGCTGCTGTCATCGAAGACTACAAAGCAAGAATGCTTGCATCGCCAAAGAGTAGGAAGGTGTTAGACAGCATTCTCAATGCAGCGTTAGATGATGACCACAAGAACCAAGCAGCGGCTTGGAAGCTCTGTATGGATAGGTTATTACCTGTTAGTTATTTTGAGAAGGATAAAGCAGGTGGTAGCAGAAGCGCTATAAACATATCAATAACTGGTGTTGGTGGAGAGACTACAATTATCTCTGGCAGCGAAGAAGCAGAAGAGGTTGATTATCAAGATGTCCCATGAATCTAAATACTTCTCAAGAGGCGAGTTTGCTTGTCAGTACACAGGCGAGAATGAGATCAAAGACGAACTCATTAAAAAGCTTGACTTGTTAAGAGCAGCTTGTGGTTTCCCCTTCATCATCACCAGCGGCTATAGAAGCCCAACACACCCCATAGAAGCTAAAAAGGAGAAAGCAGGAACACATGCTCAAGGCATTGCAGCTGACATTAAAGTCAGTGGTGGAAATCAAAGATATACAATTGTTAAACATGCCATCGCGCTTGGTTTTAATGGCATTGGAGTTGCTAGTAATTTCATCCATGTTGACATCCGCGACCTTGACGATAATGAAGCTCCTGTAGTGTGGGTTTACTGATATGGCTAGAATTACTAGTTGACTGAATTAGCGGTAGCTCTACTTCCGTGGCAACAAGAGGTCTTCAACGACCCCACACGGTTTAAAGTAATAGCGGCAGGACGCAGGACAGGGAAGTCTAGGTTAGCTGCTTGGCTACTAATCATCAATGCCTTACAGGTTAAACGCGGCCATGTGTTCTACGTTGCCCCTACACAGGGTCAGGCTAGAGACATTATGTGGCAGACGCTGCTAGAGCTTGGACACCCCGTTATAGCCAGCAGCCACGTCAACAACCTACAGATTAAGCTAGTCAATGGCGCTACCATAGCCCTGAAGGGTGCTGACAGACCAGAGACTATGCGTGGTGTTAGCTTGAAGTTCTTGGTTATGGACGAATACGCTGATATGAAGCCAGAGGTGTGGGAGCAAATCCTTAGACCTGCTCTTGCGGATCAGAAGGGTAATGCACTCTTCATTGGTACGCCAATGGGTCGTAATCACTTCTATGATCTTTATCAATATGCTTGTATAGCAGACGATGAAACATTTAAAGGTTGGCACTTTACAAGCTACGACAACCCACTACTAGACCCTAAAGAGATTGAAGCAGCTAAGAAGTCTATGTCTGCCTTCTCGTTTAGACAAGAGTTTATGGCTTCCTTTGAAGCTGCTGGTGGAGAGTTATTTAAAGAAGAACATATTAAATTCAGCGAAGAAGAACCTGAGAATGGTCAGTTTTATATTGCTGTGGATTTGGCAGGATTTGCAGATGTCCAAAAAACTACTACTAAAACCAAGCGACTTGACCAAACGTCAATTGCGGTGGTTAAGGCAAGCGAAGAGGGCTGGTGGGTTGCTAACATCATTCACGGACGCTGGGGTGTTGAAGAGACAGCACGAAAAATCTTTGAAGCAGTTAGAGACTATCAACCAGTTGCTGTCGGAATCGAAAAGGGAGCCTTGAAGAACGCTGTCTATCCCTACTTAAATGACATAATGAAAAAGAACCAACGCTTCTTCCGCATTGAAGAGTTAACACACGGCAATAAAAGAAAGATAGATAGGATTGTATGGGCGCTGCAAGGGCGCTTTGAACACGGTACAATCACATTAAACACGGGGACATGGAACAGTCAGTTCTTAGACGAGTTGTTTCAGTTCCCAAACGCACTTGTTCACGATGACTTGATAGACTCCTTAGCCTACATAGACCAGTTAGCTAAGGTAGCCTACGCAATTGATTTTGAAGAAGATGAACATGAATATTTAGACTCATACTCAGGATACTAATATGTCTTTTGATAAAGATGATTTTTACATCAGCGAAACACTAGAAGGCTGGGTTGGTGAGAAGTGCCAGTCGTGGCGCGACTACTACGAAGCAAACTATTCACAGCGCTTTGACGAGTATTACCGCCTGTGGCGTGGACAGTGGAGCCACGAAGACAAGACACGAGAGTCTGAGCGTTCCCGCATTGTAAGCCCTGCACTGCAACAGGCTGTTGAGTCGTCTGTAGCAGAGCTGGAAGAAGCTACCTTTGGACGTGGTAAGTGGTTTGATATTAAAGATGATCTGCACGACCAAGACCCACAAGACATTGTTATGCTTCGTCGTCACTTGACAGATGACTTTAAACGAAACAAGGTTAGAAAGAGTGTAGCAGAGTGTTTAATCAACGCTGCTGTGTTCGGTACAGGCATTGCAGAGATTGTACTGGCTGAAGAAAAAGAGATGGCTCCAGCAACACAGCCTATCATGGACGGTCAGCTACAAGCTGTTGGTGTTACTATCAAAGACCGTACAGTGGTTAAGATAGAGCCTGTTATGCCACAGAACTTCTTGATTGATCCAATGGCAACTTCTGTTGAAGACGCTATGGGCTGTGCTGTTGACCGCTTTGTGTCTAAACACATTGTAGAGCAGCTACAGGAACAAGGTGTCTATCGTGATGTAGAGATTGGTGAAGCCTCTTCCGACACCGACATCGAACCAGATCAAGACCTGTCACGCTATGACGAAGACAAGATAAGATTAACCAAATATTATGGATTGGTTCCTCGTCACTTGCTCACAGAAGCTATGACGGACGAAGACGCAGAAGAGGAAGACTTAGAAGTAGATGATGAAGAAGACGACAGCTACTATGTAGAAGCTATTGTTGTCATTGGCAACGACGGTATTCTTCTTAAAGCAGAAAAGAATCCGTACATGATGCAGGATCGTCCAGTCATTGCATTCCCTTGGGATATTGTTCCTAGCCGCTTCTGGGGTCGTGGTGTATGTGAGAAAGGGTATAACTCTCAAAAGGCGTTAGACGCTGAACTACGCGCTCGTATCGACGCTCTAGCACTCACTATCCACCCAATGATTGCTATGGACGCTTCTCGTATGCCTAGAGGCTCCAAACCAGAGATTAGGCCAGGAAAAATTATCTTGACAAATGGTAATCCAGCAGAAGTGTTGCAGCCATTTAACTTTGGTAATGTTAATCAAATTACCTTTGCACAAGCAGATGCTCTACAACGCATGGTACAGACCGCTACAGGCGCTATAGACAGTGCTGGTATCTCAGGGTCTATTAACGGAGAAGCCACGGCAGCGGGCGTTTCTATGAGTTTAGGCGCTATCATCAAGCGTCACAAGCGTACATTGATCAATTTCCAAGAATCTTTCATCATTCCTCTGGTGTCTAAGGCTGCCTATCGTTATATGCAGTTCCAACCTGAGATGTATCCTGTTGCAGACTACAAGTTTGAAGTTAGTAGCTCGCTAGGCATCATTGCTCGTGAATACGAAGTAACTCAGTTGGTGCAGTTGTTGCAAACAATGTCTCCAGACACCCCTATGTACCCACAATTGATTCAATCTATCATTGATAACATGAATCTTTCTAACCGTGAAGAGCTTATTGCGTCTCTGAAGCAGGCTAACGAGCCTAATCCAGAAGCACAGCAGGCACAGCAGGCAGCACAACAGGCTCAGTTGGCCTTCCAAGCGTCACAAACTGCTGCACTTAACGGTCAAGCTACAGAATCTCAAGCTAGAGCGCAGAAGATTACTATGGAAGCTCAAGTAATTCCACAGGAACTAGAGATTCAGCGCATGAAAGCAGTCACTACTAATCTGCAAGCGGGTACACAGGACGACAAAGAGTTCGAACGCCGTCTGAAAGTGTCTGAGCAGCTGCTTAAAGAGCGTGAGATTGCTGTCAAAGAGGGTGCTAAAGCCCCTGCAGCGCCACAACCACAAGGACTAATGCCACAATGATTACACGCAGAGAGTTACAAGACGTTGTAGTGCAGGTTAATGCCAGCTTTGAGGAGGTGTTAAAGCGATTAGCTGCACTGGAGGCCAAGGAAAAACAAGAGGTTGTTGTTAAGAAACCAAAGGCCAAGCAAGACTAGCATAAGATACTGTTTTGGTTACTCTAGGTGGTGTTTTGCCGCTTAGTGTAGCTGTTTAAGCACCTTATAGAGAGATAGATATGCCAACAGACAAGAAAGACCCACGGTTAGCTAGAGCAGGCGTAAGCGGTTATAACAAACCTAAGCGTACACCTAGCCACCCAAAGAAAAGCCACGTTGTTGTAGCCAAGGTAGGCGACCAAGTTAAGACAATCAGGTTTGGTGAGCAAGGCGCTAGTACAGCAGGCAAGCCCAAGGCAGGCGAAAGCGAAGCAATGAAGAAGAAACGCGCTAGTTTCAAAGCTCGTCACGGCTCTAACATTGCTAAAGGCAAGATGTCAGCAGCTTACTGGGCAGATAAGGAGAAGTGGTAAATAATAAAAATATTACTTGACTTTTATAGCATTTTGTGTTATAATAGAGCTGTAGTATATAACAATAACTTATAAAAACTGTCCTAAATGGAGAAACAGTATGATTGATAAAGAACTTGAGCAGTATTACGATAACTACCGCACTATGTTTATGGATGCTGGCTGGAAACAACTACAGCAAGACCTGATGCAGAACGCTACTGTTATCAACTCAGTTGAAGCGTGTAAAGATGGTAATGACCTGTACTTCCGTAAAGGGCAACTGGCAGTCATTGCAAACATCCTCAACTTAGAAGCTCAAATCAAAGCAGCCGAAGAGCAAGCTAACGAGGAACCAGAAGAAGTAGAAGCGTAATGGCTCTGCTTTTTGATTTTAAATGTGAAGATGGACATGTCAATGAAAGACTTGTCAAATCTGGAGTAACACACACACCTTGCTTAGATTGTAACAAGATGGCTGAAAAGATTATATCTCCTGTACGTTCTGCTTTAGACCCCATTAGCGGTGATTTTTTAGGTGCAACCGAGAAGTGGGCGAAGAACCGTCAGCAGAAGATATTACAAGAGAGAAAGGCTAACTCGTAAGAACCCTTTCATAATATAAACCTCCACAATGATTTAGATCACGGAGTTTAATAATGGCAACACTCATAGACGAGCGTCCAGAAGACGAAGACGAAGTAAACACCGCTCAACAGGAGCCTGAATATCAGCAACCTCCTGAAGAAGACATACCAGAGAAGTACAAAGGGAAGAGCACTGCAGAGATTGTACGGATGCACCAAGAAGCTGAGAAGCTCCTAGGGCGGCAGAGTTCCGAGGTAGGTGAGTTACGCGGCGTAGTCGATCAATATATAAAGACACAACTCGACAACCAAAAAGCACCAGAACCTGACGAAGAAATAGACTTCTTCTCAGACCCTGACAAGGCCGTCAGGAGAGCTATTGATAATCACCCTAAGATTAGGGAAGCCGAAGCAGTAACACAGCAATACAAAAAGTCTACAGCACTTTCACAACTACAGCAGCGTCATCCTGACATGCAGAATGTGCTACAAGACCAGAAGTTTGTTGACTGGATTCAAGGTTCTAAGATTAGAAAACAGCTCTTTGCTCAGGCAGACAAGCAGTACGATTATGATGCAGCAGATGAACTCTTCACAACGTGGAAAGAACGTCAACAAGCGGTTAATCAAACTGTAGCGTCTGAAATGGCAGGTCGTAAAGCTGCTATCAAAACTGCATCAACAGGCACAGCTCAAGGCAGTGGAGAGACGCAAGGGAAGAAAGTTTATAGACGCGCCGACATTATTAAACTAATGAGGGACGATCCAGAACGATACTTGGCTTTATCTGATGAAATCATCAAAGCCTATTCAGAAGGGAGAGTCCGACACTAAATCTTTAAGGACTTTATATTATGGCAACTTCAGTATATCCCGCTATGGGCGGTGCAGTAGACAACACTAGCGCAGCAACTTTCATTCCACAAATCTGGAGTGACGAGGTTGTAGCAGCTTATCAGACTAACTTGATTCTTGCGAACCTTGTTAAGAAGATGAGCATGTCAGGCAAGAAAGGCGATACCATTCACGTTCCTAAGCCTGTCCGTGGTACTGCTAACGCTAAACTAGCTAACACCGCTGTTACTATCCAGAACAATGTTGAATCAGAAGTACTGATCAGCATCAACAAGCACTTCGAGTTCTCACGTTTGATCGAAGACATCACCAACGTACAGGCTCTCGCTTCACTGCGTCAGTTCTACACTGGTGACGCTGGCTACGGTTTGGCCAAGCAAGTTGACGATGACCTGTTTGCTCTGGGCAAGTCTCTGGGTAACGGTAACGGTTCTTCTTGGGCACACAGCGCTTCTTTCCAGATTGGTGCTGGTTCAGCTCTGGAAGCATACGACATTGATGGCACTGCTGACGTAGGCGCTTTCACTGACGCTGCTTTCCGTAACCTGATTCAGAAGCTTGATGACGAAGACGTACCAATGGACGGTCGTAGCTATGTTGTTCCACCTGCTCTGCGTAACGCTATCATGGGCATTGACCGCTACATGTCTTCTGACTTCGTAGACGGCAAGGGTGTTAAGAACGGTCAGATTGGTAACCTGTACGGCGTTAACGTATATGTTTCTAGCAACTGCCCAACAACTGAGACAGGCGTTCGTGCTTCTATTCTGTTGCACAAAGACGCTATGGTTCTGGCTGAACAACAAGGTGTTCGTTCACAGACTCAGTACAAGCAAGAGTTCTTAGGCACTCTTTACACTGCTGACACTCTGTACGGTACTCAAGTACTCCGTCCAGAAGCAGGCATCGTACTAGCTGTTCAAGGCTAATACAACTGAACGGGGATTCTTCGGAGTCCCCTTTCTTTATTCTTTTTATTATATTCTTTTGTTTTCCTAGGAGCTACAATGGCTATATTCAGAGGTGAAGGTGGTGCTGGTGATTCTACCAACGACGCTACTCTTAGCCTAGTCACTGCCCAAGCTGTTATAGCTTCTACGAAAGCAAGTGAGTCTGCCGCTAGTGCAGCTACAGCGTCCACACAAGCAACCACAGCAACTACCAAAGCCGCTGAAGCCTCTACTAGTGCAGCAGCCGCAGCAGCTAGTGCGTTAGGTGTAGATGTATTCGCAGATGCAGCAGAGCTGTCAGCAACTAACGCAGCTACTAGCGAAACTAACGCAGCCAATAGCGCTACTTCAGCATCTACTTCAGCTACAAATGCTAGTGCCTCTGAGACAGCCTCAGCAGCCTCTGAGAGCGCTGCAAGCACATACGCTACCACAGCTACCACTAAAGCGTCAGAAGCAGCCACAAGCGCTTCTAGTGCGTCTACGAGCGCTTCTACAGCCACTACCAAGGCTACTGAGGCATCTTCTAGCGCAACCAACGCTGCTGCGTCAGAGAGCAACGCAGCTACATCAGCATCTAATGCTTCCTCTAGCGCCTCTAGCGCAGCTACTAGCGCATCAGCAGCGTCTACCTCTGCCAGCAACGCAGCTACCTCTGCAAGCAATGCAGCTACTTCTGCATCAACAGCGTCTACTAAGGCTGCTGAAGCAGTTGTTAGCGCAGGCAATGCAGCCACTAGCGCGACTAACGCAGCTAACAGCGCTACGTCTGCATCCACAAGCGCAGCTACGGCAACTACACAAGCAACTAACGCAGCTAACAGCGCTTCTACAGCTTCTACAAGCGCGTCTAACGCAGCCACTAGCGCGTCTAACGCAGCCACTAGCGCGTCTAACGCAGCCACTAGCGCCTCAGCAGCTTCTACTAGCGCTACAGCATCAGCTACGTCAGCGTCAGCCTCTGCAGGTAGCGCAACAGCCGCAGCAGCTAGTGCTAGTGCAGCAGCGACAAGTGAAGCCAACACAGCAGCAGCGGTTAGCCTAGCTATTGCTAACTTAGTAGACTCTGCTCCTATAACATTAGATACATTAAATGAACTTGCAGCAGCTTTAGGAGATGATGCTAACTTCTCCACAACAGTGACAAACGCTCTAGCTACTAAACTAACTTCTTCTTCTACTTTAAACGCAGACAACATGACTACTGGTACGCTTGACGGCGGAACTTACTAAAGGTAATTAACTATGGCAACAACTATTGTAACAAAGAATAGCTCTACAGCTTCTGCCGTCCCTACAGCAGCTCAGTTGGTTCAAGGTGAACTGGCGGTCAACGTAGCGGACAAGCGTATCTTTACAGAGAACAACGCAGGTGCTATTGTTGAGCTTGGTACTAATCCCTCAGCAGAGATTGTAGCCAACGGCGGCATAGCTTTACCAGACAACGGTAAGGCTACATTTGGTGCTAGTGATGATCTACAGATTTATCATGATGGTAGTAATAGTTACGTTCAAGATGCAGGAACAGGCGACCTTATTGTTCGTGCAAACAACTTGGCTTTACAAGCAACGAGTGGTGAACAGTACGCGGCTTTTGTAGCAAATGGTTCGGCTAGTTTATTTTATGATAACGCTCAAAAACTAGCCACCACAGCCACAGGCATAGACGTTACTGGCACAGCCACGATGGATGGGCTTGTGTCGTCAGGAAACGCTAAGATAGGTGAAGGTGTTGCAAGTAACAGCGCCAAGCTGATGGTTAATACAGCATCTGGCGCATCTGCGGGTATTCAGCTTTTTCAAGACGGCACTGAAAGTTGGGTCATACAGAACCCTGCCTCGACTACCGCGTTAACCTTCGCCAACAGCAACACAGAACGCCTTAAAATAGCCAACAACGGAGACATCAGCTTCTACGAGGACACAGGCACAACGCCATCCTTTGTATACACAGCGGCAAGTACATCATTAAAACTGACAGGTAGAGAAGTATCTAGGAGTAGTGGTGGATATGCTTTTGAAGTGGACAACGCTACTCAAGGGTCAAATATGTCAACCTCTGGCCCTTTTAATATTAAGGGTTATGCAGGTAATCAGCTTACTGTAAACGGTTTAGGTGATGTAAGTTTCTACGATGACTCAGGCAATGCTAAGTTGTTCTGGGATGCGTCTGCGGAGTCTTTGGGTATTGGGACTAGTTCGCCTCAAGGAGACAGACTCTCTGTAGTAGGAAGTAATTTAGACAATGATGATGACTTAATTACTTTAGGTGGAGCGTATACTTCAAGCACTGAGTTTCTTGCATCAATAGGAACACACCACAGCGATGTCAATAATGGCGGTATTAAGTTTTCTACTAAACAAAATGGAACTGTTGCAGAGCGTCTAAGGATAGACCAAGCAGGCAACACCTTCTTTAAAGGTTCTGCAACATCTAATCAGCTTTTATTAGGTGTTGATAATAGTAATATCTTTTTACGTTCTGTAGGTAGTGCTCCTTTTCTGTTTCAAAATAATGGAGCTGGCACTATTGTTTCAATGTTACAAAACGGCAACGTGGGTATTGGTGAGAGCAACCCATCAACTTGGAAACTCCACGTTAAAACCACGGATTCAAACTCTTTGAGGCTACTTAATTCAACAGGCTCTGGAAATACTATAGACTTTGTAGACCAATCGTGGCAGTCGCAAATACAAGGTAGTGCAGGCTCTCTACTATTTAAAACTGGCGGCACAACAGAACGTATGCGCATAGACTCATCAGGCAACCTGTTGGTGGGTACTACTGATACTGTTCCTGCAAGCTCAGGAAACGTGGCAGGCTCTAGCTTACTTGCCATAGGTAAAGCAGAGCATTCACGGGACGGTGGGGTTGTTCTTACGCTTAATCGCAAAACATCTGACGGCACTATTGCAGAGTTCCGCAAAGACAGCACAACCGTAGGTAGTATTGGTAGTTTCTCAGGAAGTCTTGACGTTGCAGGCTCTACTAGAGGTTTACGCATTACTGATGGCTCTTTTTTCCCTGTAACAAATGCTGGTAGCGTTTCAGATAATTATGTGAATTTGGGTTACTCAGGCGGACGCTTCAAAGACCTCTACCTATCAGGCGGTGTCTACTTAGGCGGTACAGGCGCTGCTAATAAGCTGGAAGATTATGAGGAGGGGACTTGGACTCCATCATTTGGAGGAACAGGAGTAAATCCTTCTGTAAGTTTCTCAACTACTGGCCCTGCTGAATACGTCAAAGTGGGATCAGTAGTAATGGCTTCAATGGCATTTTTTGGCGATATTACAGCGGCAGGGTCGGGAACGGCATCTATACAGGGTCTGCCATTTCAGGCGAAGGGTTCAAGAGGTGTGGCTTCAATTAATTATAACAGTGCAACAGCAAACCCAACTACAGGGGTCTCAGGTTATATAGAAGACAACACAATCATCTGCTACTTGCATCAAGGTGGCTCAACTAATGGTGAATCTTGGGCGGCAGGAACAAGTCAAAGACTATTTTTTAGTATTACATATATCGTAGATTAATAACAACTATACGCCTAGTGGATTCTAGGCACAGACAGGAGCAATACAATGGCTTTAGAAAAAGTAGTAACAGAAGACAAGATTGAAATCGTAGGTGACTACAAAGCAGTACAGATTAGAACCTGCACCAAGATAATGGAGGACGGCGTAGAACTAAGTTCTGGCTATCACAGGCACGTTGTAGTTGCAGGACAGGACTACAGCAACGAATCAGCAGAGGTGCAGGCTATCTGTGCTGCTGTACACACAGACGCAGTAATTGCTGCATACAACGCATCACTGGAGGCTTCAGAATGAACTTTACAATCGCACAACTAGAACGTAACTCAGCAGACAACGGCGTAACTGTAGCCCATTGGCGTTGCAGCAAGACCGTAGGCGACCACACAGCAAGCTCTTATGGCACTTGTGGCTTTACACCTGACGTAGAGAAAGTAGACTTTGTAGCCTTTGACGCTCTCACTGAAGAAGCTGTCATTGGCTGGGTGCAAGAGTCTATGGACGTAGAAGCTCTGGAAGCTGGTCTTGACGCACAGCTTGCTGAGATGGCTGCACCTACTTCAGTAGCTGGTACACCTTGGTAGCATGAAGCTGGTCTTTGCGTTGATAGTCCTGATCGACGGTACTGTTGACGCAGAGGCCACTAGCTACTGGCACGACATAACAAGATGTAGATGGTTCGCTGAAGAGTTAACAATACAGGGAACTATAAGACGCTATCACACACCTGTACACGCTTATTGCAAGCCAGTGTATGTAGACCCAGCAGAGGTAGTTATTTATGATTGATCCTATAACTGCTGTTGCAATGGCTACAAGTGCTTTCAAGACTGTACAGAAAATGGTCTCAATGGGTAGGGAGATTGAAGATACTCTAGGCCAAGTGGGTAAGTGGTATGGCGCTGTTAGCGACTTTAACGAAGCTAAGAGACAAGCAGAGAATCCACCTATCTTTCGCAGGCTGGTAGCGTCTAAGTCAGTCGAGCAAGAAGCGCTAGAGATGTACGCGCACGATAAGCGAATAAAGCAACAAGAGAAAGAGTTACGAGAGCTGCTGATGTACACCTACGGCCCTGACGCTTACAAAGAGTTATTGGGTATGCGTAGGAAGATACGAGAGCAGCGAGAGAAGACTCTGTACGCACAAGCACGTAAGCGTAAAGCATTCATTTGGAACGTAGCAGGCATGGCAGCGGTAGTTATAATGTCAGGTGTGCTGTATCAACTAACAACACTTATTTTAGGGAAGATGTAATATGGCCATAGAATCAGGTAAAGAAGTAGTAGACATTGCAGCAGCGTCTACAGCCGTTATGACCTTAGCTGCTTGGTTACCGCCAATAGCTTCCTTGTTTACTATTGTATGGCTAGGAATAAGGATATATGAATCAGACACCATTCAACAACTTGTACACAAGGGCAAAGAATGAACTTAAAGTTTTATGTTCTTACGTCTGAAAACTTAGAAGCTTTAAAGCGTCACACTTCTTTAGAATATAGCAACATACCTAAAGAACAGGTGGTGGTTGTAATTAATAGTTTAAACCCCATATACGTACAAGAAGCTGTTTCACATTGTAAACATGAAAGAATAGAATATCATATTTCGGAGAGTAATGGAACCCCATCCAAAGGAAAAAACTCAGTATTTGATATATTTTTAAAGTCTGATGTTGAGTATTGTGTTCTAATAGACGGAGATGATTTCTTAACAAAGCATGGTGTGTGGATGTACCAGCACTTAGCAAGCTTAGAAACTCCGCCAGACGCAGTGTGCTTAACGCAACAAGCGTCTTTTAGAAACTTAACAGATGGTGCATTTATTTTAAATCCTTTTACTGTAGACTACGAAGAGTTGTTTAACGTAGATTACTATAAAGTCTTTAGAGAAACTGCAAAGCTTAGCCACGAGAAAGCTACTTACTTTGAAAGCTTGCACACTAAGTATTATAAAGAACAACAGAAATACAGCGAAGGTACTGAGGTACATTGTCGCGTTACTTGGTTTAGTCGCAAAGCAGCTGAGTTTAAATTTGACGAAGAGATTGTAATTGGCGAAGATACTTTGCAGATGTTGCGTTTAAAACACGAAGCTATCGAAGGACGTTTAAACTTTTATTCTACAGACGAAAGACCAGCAACCTACATCTATGATGAACGTACTTATGGGATTGTAATGCGCAAGTCTAAACTAGGTAATGACTTTAACTGGATGGATGATTACTTACAAGCTTTAGAAAAAATGAAAGACTTGGGACAGCTACATGAAAATATGCTTTTGCCTGAGCTAGAAGTGGAGTATCCCCAAGATTATCCATATGATGAAATTTCTTTAGAGACTTCGTATGTGCACACACTTGAAAATGAAGAAGTGTTGTTTCCTAAAAATGCTTCAGCGCAATCTTTAAAAAATGCTTACAAGTTTTTAAAAGACTTGTCAATACAGCAAGCTGCATAAGGTCAGTATAAATGAAAAATAAAAAAGTTAAAGCTAGTGAGGTGTTGAAAAAGCTAAAAACAAAACGCCTTGAGTTTGCTTATGGTGGTTTGTTAGAAGAGATTATTACTGTCGGGTCAAATGCTGGTGGCGGGGGCAGTGTCA
>Ga0208172_1000239_pt1 | contig 19381 bp, 19 predicted proteins | sample Colrivmet1552A02_FD_187657 | JGI IMG/M metagenome (GOLD analysis project Ga0208172, IMG submission 187657) | Estuarine microbial communities from the Columbia River estuary - metaG 1552A-02 (SPAdes) (version 2) | ecosystem: Environmental > Aquatic > Marine > Intertidal zone > Estuary | place... | reverse complement strand
GAATTTACGCCAAATTCAATACTTCTAAAGGCGCTATTACAGTAAAATTAACCCATGACAAAACACCTGGTACTGTAGGTAACTTAGTGGCATTGGCAGAGGGAAGTTTAGAAAATAATGTAAAACCACAAGGAACCCCTTACTACGATGGATTAAAATTCCATAGGGTTATTCCAGATTTCATGATTCAAGGGGGGTGTCCTTTAGGAACAGGAACTGGTGACGGTGGATATAAGTTTGACGACGAATTTCACCCAGATTTAACACATAATGGACCTGGTGTATTGTCAATGGCTAATGCTGGACCAGGGACCAATGGAACGCAGTTTTTTATTACGCATATAGCGACCCCTTGGTTGGATAATAAACACACTGTTTTTGGACATGTGGTAGAAGGACAAGATGTTGTAGACGCTATTGCACAAGGAGACACTTTAGACACTTTAGAGATTGTAAGGGTTGGAGCATCAGCTGAGGCTTGGAATGCGGTAGAAGCTTTCAGAACTTTTGAGGGATCTAGAGAAAAGCGTTTGGCTGAAGCTAAAGCGGCTCAAACAGATGCTTTGGATCAAGTATCTGCTGGTTTTTCTGAGACCGCTTCTGGATTGAGATATCAGATTATTCAAAAAGGTACTGGTGCTAAAGCGGAAAAGGGTCAGCAAGTTTCAGTGCATTATCAAGGTGCACTAATAGATGGAACTGTTTTTGATTCTTCCTATAAAAGAAAAGAGCCTATTGAATTTCAATTGGGTATTGGTCAAGTAATCTCAGGTTGGGATGAAGGCTTACAATTGTTACACGTAGGTGATAAAGCCCGATTTGTAATTCCATCTGATTTGGCATATGGAAGTGCTGGTGCTGGTGGTGTTATTCCTCCAGATGCTATTTTGGTTTTTGATGTAGAGCTCGTAGGGGCTAAGTAATATAAAATTTTTGCTGTCAACACCACAGTATAAATGGTGTTGTCAGTAATAATGCGAATTTTAAAATCCAAGCCTTACGAGGTTTTAAGTATTTTAACTTCATAAAAAAAGCCTGTCCAAATGGACAGGCTTTAGTTTTTTAAAAAGGTTGTATATGATTAGATCACTTTAACGTTTACCGCATTCAATCCTTTTTTTCCTTGCTCAAGTTCGAATTCTACTTCATCCCCTTCACGAATCTCATCGATTAAACCTGAGATGTGTACGAAATGTTCTTTACCTGCTCCTTCTTCACTGATAAAACCGAATCCTTTGGTGTCGTTGAAGAATTTTACTGTTCCTTTGTTCATTACTAAAAATTAAAAAATTATATTAGTTGCAAATGTAAGATATATATTTATAAATCCTTTCAATTAAGTGACTTATATTTTTAATTGCCTAAAATAATACATAATTCTACTAAATGAGTGCCTCAAATTTTGACCCAATAGTATTTCCAATTGGGAAGTATACGCCTGTAGGTCAGTTTAATCGCCTGCAAATAAACGAATGGATAGCGGAAGTGGATCAGTTACCTACTTTACTTGCAAAGCTATCTAGTCAGTTCAAAGAATCATTTTTAGATAGCTCTCTTAGATCTGGCGCATGGACCATAAGACAACTCATTCATCATATTGCGGACAGTCACCATCATGCGTATACCCGGTTTAAATGGACCCTCACTGAAAATGAACCAATGATAAAAGCTTATGATGAAAAAGCTTGGTCTGCGCTTTCAGATGCAACAGCACCCATACAACTCTCTTTAGACCATCTTAGTTCAGTACACAGTTCAGTACACAGTAAGTGGGTTTTTTTATTAGAGAAAATGAATGAGAATGACTTTAGCAAGCGTTTTCAACATCCAGAGACCAAGTCTTTTCATTTTTTGTATGATTATTTAGGGGTTTATGCCTGGCATGGCAACCACCATCTGGCTCAAATAAAGGAGGCTTTTGCAAGATTTAATCATAATTGATATTTTTAAAATAAACCTAAATTTTTAACACAATACCTATGGAGTCCAATCAGATAACTTGGGGAGATTTTGAAAAAGTAGCTATCCGTGTTGGTACAGTTATAGATGCATTAGATTTCCCTGAGGCACACAAACCAGCCTTCAAACTTTTTATTGATTTTGGGGTACCTACGGGTGTACTGAAAACGTCTGCTCAAATCACCAAGCTTTACAGTAAAGAGGAATTGATTGGAAAACAACTCATAGCGGTTGTTAATTTTCCAGAAAAGCAAATTGCCCATTTTAAAAGTCAATGTTTGGTTTTGGGTGCAGTGAATGGAGACGAGGTTACTTTACTACAGCCTATGTCTAAAGTTAAGAACGGATTAAAAATTTCATAATATTGTTGGAACAAGCACAGATTAACTTTAATAATGACAGTATTTGGGTATTAAATATAGCCCTAGCTTTTGTGATGTTTGGAATTGCTTTATCTATTGATTGGCGCGATTTTAAACCAGTTGTTTTAAAGCCAAAGGCACTCATTGTGGGTGTTGCGAGTCAATTTTTAATTTTTCCTATAATCAGTTTTTTACTTGTTCTGTTTTTAAAACCGGCCCCTAGTATTGCTTTAGGAATGATTTTAGTCGCTGCATGTCCTGGAGGAAATATCTCTAATTTTATCACTCATTTTTCAAAAGGGAATGACGCCTTGTCAGTTAGTTTAACGGCCATTGCGACACTTTTAGCCGTAGTAATGACCCCTTTAAATCTTGCTTTTTGGGGTAATTTGTATGAACCCACTTCAGTTATTTTGAAATCTGTGTCGGTGGAGCCCATTGAAATGGTAAAATTAGTGGGTTTGATTTTGGGAGTTCCGTTGGTTTTAGGGATGTTTATTCATGAAAAATTCCCTCTTTTTGCCCAAAGGACGTCTATTGTCATGAAAAAACTTTCCCTGCTTTTTTTAATAGCCCTTATCTTTCTGGCTCTGGGAAAAAACTTGGAGGCTTTTGAGCGCTATGTAATGGAGGTTTTTTGGTTGGTGTTACTTCACAATTTTGTTGCTTTTGCTACAGGTTTTAGCTTGGCTAAATGGTGGGGACTATCTTGGAAAGACACCAAGACAATTACCATTGAAACAGGCATTCAAAATTCAGGACTTGGCCTACTCTTGATATTTACTTTTTTTGATGGTTTAGGGGGCATGGCTATATTAACTGCTTTCTGGGGAATTTGGCATTTGATTTCTGGCTTGTTGTTGGGGACTTTTCTTAGAAATTATCCCACTTTAAATGAGGAAGCTTATGAATAGTGTTCAAAATCAGGTGACCAATTCAGTCAAAGCTTTGGTTCGATTTGCATTATGGTGTTATTTTAAACGCATTACATTGATTGGTTTTTCCAAAGAAAACCATGCCAAGCCTGTGATTTATTTGGGCAACCATCAAAATGCTTTGATAGATGCTTTACTGATCGCTACAACAACAAGGAGGAAGACTACTTTTCTCACAAGATCAGATGTGTTTAAAAATCCTTTGATTGGACGTCTATTAAGGTATATAGGTATGTTACCCATATATAGATTTAGAGATGGTGTAGACACCCTTTCTAAGAATACCCCCATTTTTAATCGTTGTGGGGAAATACTCCATGACCATGAAGCCATATTAATTTTTCCTGAGGGAAATCATGGCTTAAAAAGGAGGGTGAGACCCTTAAAAAAAGGTTTTATTAGCCTTTTAACACACCGCTGGTCTAGGGACAAGCAGCCTGTTTATTTATCTCCTATTGGTGTGAATTATAAAAATGCAGTTCGTTTTCCAGATTGTGCGACGCTCGTTTTTTCCAGATTGTGCGACGCTCGTTTATGGCAAAGCCTTTCAAGTAAATCCCTTTGAACCTACCCCAGATAGCATACAATCCCTTTTGAATCAGCTGCACCAGCAATTGTCCGTTTTGACCACCCACATTCCTGAATCCTTAGAGGTTTATTACGATCAAATTGAAGCTGGTTTAGAGAAAGGCGGCCAATTATTTTTAAATCCTATTAAAGCCAATGATATAATAGCACAATTCGAAAGAGCACTGCATATAGATCCATCTGGAGTTGCTGCCAATGATATATGGCTTAAAGTTAATTCTGAAAAAAGGATTTCTTTTTTTCAGAAAGCCTGTAGCGTAATTTCCAAGTTTCTTTTCGAATGTTTAAATATTGTACCAATTTCTATATGGCGTTTGTTTTTAAAGCCAGGTATAAAGCAGCCTGAATTTGTGAGTACGGCTAGATTTGGCTTTTCGTTATTGTTCTTTCCCGCTTACTTTTTACTACTATTTATTTTGATTGCAGTATTTTCCAAAAATTTAGGGATGGCTTTAGCCATCCCTATGATTCATTTTATACTGAATATTATATTCGTAAAAAAATACGCTAACCCATTACATTAAAGGGCTGAAGAATATTGCATTGGCTAGGAACTTATTTGTCATTGGCTAGGAACTTATTTGTTCCGTACCAAAAGGCTCTAAAATTAGTATTGTCCGTAAATAAGATCACATTTCCTCTACCGAGACCAGATACTTTAAAGGGTACCGTATTAGGAATTAAGGTGGTATTTACTTTAGAGTGGTATCCGCTTAAAAGCGGTGAAGAAGTGTATTGAATAGGGTTGTTGAAACTTTGCTTGTCTGCTTCTATATAAACATTTGTTTTTCTAAACATGGCTACATAAGCATTGTGATACCCGTAGTTGATTGGGTGACTCAGATCTAACTTGGCTTCGAAAATAGCGCCGCCAGTTTCTTGTGCGCCATAGAAATTCTCCCTGTCTTCATAAGATATTCCTTTAGCCTCCAAAGGAGTACTCTTAAATGTTAGGTCCATAAATTCATTTTTAGAGATCCATTTGGCGGAATTTTTGTACGCAATTAGGGTGCCTCCATCTTTAACCCATTCTTTAATTTTATCTGAAGCAGAAGAATTTAATGCACTTCCGTACATGTTTGGAACAATCAGGGTGGTGTATCTAGATAGGTCTACCCTGTTAAAGTATTCAATATCTATTTTGGTGAGTTTCATGTCGTATCTCTGGTCAAATAGGTGCCAGATTTCTCCTGCGTCATAAGAAGCAGTGCCATTACCAACAACAATGGCTACGGAGGCCTTTTGAAGGAGGCCTTTTGAAGCGCCTCAAAATTATTACTTCCCAGATCTATTCCATTGCTTAAACCAGTGCCTACCCCTTTTATTCTAATATGAGCGTCTGCAGCAATTTCTGACAAGAATTTGTGTATTTCATTGGCAGATAAAGATTGATTGGCTACTGGAATCATGATAGTACCGTAATCGTATTTTATGCCCTCTAATTCAAATGCTCTTTTGGCTACTTTGGCCCTAAGTCCTTTGTTTAATATTTTGTTTAAGGCTTTTGGCGTGTAATATTCATGCCATTCGAAGAGGTATGCATACTGAGATGAGTCGCTAATAGTTCCCTCTGAAACCGGAATTTCGTTTACCTCAGACCCTGCTTCATTTAGGTTGTTTGTAGTAGTGTAAGCAACATTGAAAGCGAGTGGAAATGTCCATGCAGAAATATCGTAAAACAAACTGTCTGAAAAAGTAGTTCTTTTTTCAAACATGGCTTGTATTAAAGTGTTGTTCTGTTGGTTTAATGGGACTACATAACCATATCCCTTTTTGAATTTTTTTCCATTGATAACAGCATCTCTTTTGAGCTCATGAAATTTAATTTCTTGCCTGTGAAGAATTTCAGCCAAGTGGTTTGTTTTAGCAGCATCCTTAGTGTCACCAAATACAATGGCTTTTTGCTTTTCTTTAGCAGCCAATGTCCTTGTATTTGAAAAGAAGTCTCTCTGGTAGTTTAATATTTTTTCCCTCATTCCCTGAGCTGCAGCTACAGTAGACAAGGCAGTCGTGAATTGATTTCTAATGGTGAACGGAAAGGTGATTATGCCATTTTCACTTTCTTGTATATGCCCTCTAGAACTACCTTGTTCAAAAAGGATTCCAATACTGCCATTAATATCTGGGAAAGTAGAGCCCTTTCCGTAATAATAGTCGTCGTAGTTTTCTTCAGAATAATACAAAGAACCAATTTTATCTAGTGCTTTGGCGTGGTAAGCGCCTATTTCTGCGGTAAGTTCTTGGTTAATCGCAGGGGTTAATGGGTGTACTCTTGTGGGTTCTCCTGGTTGGAAGAAAAAAGTGGAATTGGTTCCCATCTCGTGGTGATCGGTAAGTATGTTTGGTTTCCATGCGTGAAAACTTTTTATTCTTGCCCTACTTTCTGGTAATTGAACAGGAAGCCAATCTCTATTCATGTCAAACCAATAATGATTGGTCCTTCCTCCTGGCCATACCTCATGATACTCCCTTTCATTTGGATCTGGATTGAGTAAATGACTTCTATTGGTGTTGGCCCAATAGGCAAATCTTTGCAGTCCGTCAGGATTAAATGAAGGGTCCATTAAAATGACCGTGTTGTTTAATATGTCAGGATTAAATGAAGGGTCCATTAAAATGACCGTGTTGTTTAATATAGCGTCTATTTCTGGCCCCTGAGCTGCAGCCAAATAATAGGCGTATGCAAGCCCTGCGTTTGCACCACTGGGTTCATTTCCATGAATTGAAAAGCCCTGATACACTACTATGGGCATATTTTCAGTAGCTAAATTTTGTCCTTCTGAAGTGGTTAAAGCCAAGTGTTGCGCTCTAATTGACTCAATATTAGTATGATTTTTGGGACTGGTTACTGTGAGAAGTAATAATGGCCTACCTTCAAATGTAGTGCCCCTATTCTCCATATTTATTCGATCAGAAGAAGCTGCCAAGGCCGTCATGTACTGCACTAATTTGTCGTGTGTAACATGCCATTCTCCCACTTCATGTCCTATTACCTCTTTTGGTGTGGGTATTTCTGGGTTGTAGGATATGTTGTCTGGAAGGTAATATTACCTCTTTTGGTGTGGGTATTTCTGGGTTGTAGGATATGTTGTTTGGAAGGTAATAACCTAAGTCAACGGCTTGTTGCGCAAAAATGCTAAACGGTAAAAAGAGCATAAAGCCCAATAGAAATTTCTTCATGGAATTGGTTTTGAAGGGTTACTTAAGGTATAAAAATAAGAAAAGGGCCTCTATTGAGGCCCTTTTACATACTTAAATTTTCGTTGAAAATTAAATATCATCAAAATCTACTTCTGTAAAAGAAGAAGTAGGGGTGTAAAGAAGAAGTAGGGGTGTCTTCAATAGACTTTTCTTCTGTATCTTCTGAAGCAATGTCTTCAAATGATTCTTTTTTGAAATCTGATTGGTGTCTTTCAGAGATAACCTCCGAACCTTTGTTGTCTATGATGAAATCCATCATTTCGTCCATGATTTCTTTAAATGCAGTGAAGTCTTCTTTGTACAAATAAATCTTGTGCTTCTTGTAATGGAAAGATCCGTCGTCGTGCGTAAATTTCTTACTCTCTGTAATAGTTAAATAGTAATCTCCGGCTTTAGTGCCTCTTACATCAAAAAAATAAGTTCTCCTTCCAGCTCTTAAAACCTTTGAGTGTATCTCTTCTTGTTCCATGGATTCTTTTGCGTACATCTGTTCTGTTTTTGCAAGTGCATTGTTCCCATCAAAATTGGAAAAAAAATGTTTATGTTACAACATTTTTCGGGTTTTCTTTATGGGTAGATTGTCCTTCGTAAAGTGCTTTATAATAGCCGTTTATGTCAATTAATTCTGAATGCGTACCCTCTTGAATTTTTTTACCATCCTCTAAAACGATTATTTTGTCTGCATTTTTAGCTGCGGAAACCCGGTGACTTACAATGATCGTTGTTTTCATCCTCTAAAACGATTATTTTGTCTGCATTTTTAGCTGCGGAAACCCGGTGACTTACAATGATCGTTGTTTTATGGGTAGACGCTTTTTTAAGCGCATTTAATATGGCTTCCTCAGTTTCTGTATCTACAGCAGAAAGACAGTCGTCAAAAAGATATATTTCTGGGTTTTTTATGAGTGCTCTAGCAATAGAAACCCTTTGCTTCTGACCACCACTTAAGGTAATGCCTCTTTCTCCTAGAATGGTTTCGTAGCCTTTAGAGAATGCTATAATATTGTTGTGTACTACGGCTTGTTTGGCTGCAGTTTCAATATCTGATTGGGAGGCTTGCTCTTTGCCAAAAGCAATATTCTTAGCGATGGTATCTGAAAAAAGAAAAGCGTCTTGAGGGACTGCGCCTATTGCATTTCTGAGTGAAGAAAGGGGGGCTTTTTTAATGGATACACCGTCTATGGTGAGTGTTCCACTATCTATGTCATACATCCTACTGATTAATTCTAGGACAGTAGATTTACCTGAACCAGTTTTTCCTAAGATGGCTAGGGTTTGGCCTTGTTTCACTTCAAAAGACAAATCTTGGATGGCTTTAATCCCAGTGTCTGGATAGGTAAAGCTAACACGATCAAATACTATATTACCCTTTATATCTAGGGGTCCTTCTGACTCATCTACTATGGCTGGTTCAGTTTTTAGAAATTCATTGATTCTAGTCTGTGAGGCCTCTGCTTGTTGTATAATAGAGGTAAGCCAGCCAACAATAGCTACGGGCCAAGTAAGCATATTGACATAGATAATAAATTCAAGGATCAATCCAATAGAGCTTATTTCACCACTGATGTACTGTTTACCACCTATATATATGACAAATAAATTACTCACCCCAATCATTAAGATCATTAGGGGAAAGAACCAAGCATTAACTCTAGCAAGGTCCAAGCTTTTTTGTCTTCCTGTATTGGCTAAAACAACCAATTCATTGTTTGTGCGCTCCTCTAAGCCGTAGGCTTTAATCACCGATATTCCTGAAAAACGTTCTTGAGTAAATGTAGATAAAGAAGAAAGGAAGGTTTGGACCGCCGTACTTTTTTTGTGAATGATTTTACTGATTTTATAAATGAGCACAGATAAAAAGGGCAGTGGAAGTAAGGTGTAAGCGGCTAAAGTAGGTGCTTTAATAAACATAAGTGGAATAACACAGCCAAATAGCGTCAAGGTTTGAATACCATACATAATTGCAGGGCCTGCATACATTCGGACTTGGCCAACATCTTCACTGATTCTATTCATAAGATCTCCAGTACGGTTGTTCTTGTAAAAGGCTAAATGTAATTTTTGATAGTGGTCAAATATTTCATTTTTGAGATCTCGTTCTATATATCTAGAGATGTTTATTATTGTTTGACGCATTAAAAACGTAAAAAAACCTGAGAGTAGTGCGGCACCAATAATGATGAGAATATATTCGAGTAAAATCCCTTTGACTAGACTCACATCTGCATTGGTCTCTGATAGATATTGCTCCACTGCTTGAACAGATTTATTTATGAAAGGAGGCATTACAAGAGAAAAAACCCTTGCTACAATAGTGATTAAAATACCTAAAAGGAGTTTTAATCTATATTTTCTAAAGTATTTATTGAGGTGACGCAGTTCCTTCATGCCTGAGTATTAGGGCTTCAATTTAAGCCAAACAAATATAAGGTTTATGAAATTTATAAAGCAGAGAATTAAGCGAATAATATTATCCAATAAGGGTTTGCTATCTATAAATAAGTAGTATTTTTGCCTCCGAGTTTTATCCATTAAAAAAGTTCTTTATCATGCTCACAAGGAGGCACATTCGAGTAAAAGTAATGCAAGGTTTGTACGCTATGACACAAACCACAGAAGACACCTTAGATAAGGAAAAGAAATTCCTAAGCGCACATTCGAGTAAAAGTAATGCAAGGTTTGTACGCTATGACACAAACCACAGAAGACACCTTAGATAAGGAAAAGAAATTCCTAAGCCTTAGTATGGAAAAGATGGGAAGCCTCTATTTACTTCATTTGAGTCTATTTATTGAGCTTCAAGCTAGGGCTGCAGATCATTTGATTTTATCTTCTAAAAAATACATTTCTTCCTCAGCAGATTTAGACCCTTCTAAAGCAAAGTTCTCAAATAACTTGGTGTTGGCTCAGATCAAAAACAATGAAGCGATCAATAGCGCTATTGCTGCTAGAAAACTCAATACTTGGTATTTACATGAAGAATATGTCAAAATTATCTTCAAGGAAATTGTGGAGAGCGCTGCTTACAGCGAGTACCTAAAAAATTCAGAAAATACTTATGAAGAAGATCTGGCCTTTGTGATTAAGATCTTTAAAGAAATTATAGCGCCCAATGACAAAGTGTATGATTTTTTAGAAGACCATACCATCACTTGGGCAGACGACATGCCCATTGTGAATACTTTTTTGCTAAAGCAGTTAAAAAAATTAACGCCAAAAGTAATTGGATCAGATTTTATTAAGGACCTAGCTATTTTAGAAGACGACGCTGAATTTGCTCAAAATCTATTGGTTAAAACAGCACTTAAAGAAAGTATTTTAGCCAAAGAGACAGCAGACAAAACCCCTAAATGGGATAAGGATAGAATTGCAGACATAGATGGTATTTTATTAAAAATGTCTATTTGCGAATTACTTTTCTTTCCTTCTATTCCAGTAAGGGTTACCATCAATGAGTACCTAGAGATTGCCAAAGAATATTCTACACCCAAGAGTAGTATTTTTATTAATGGAATATTAGATTCCTTATCAAAAGAGTACAAAGACCAAGGAAGGCTTGAGAAAGTTGGACGTGGTTTGTTGTAAATAATTTTTATATTCGTATTTCATAATTTTAAAACATCCAGATCATGAAAAAAATTAGCTTAATCGCACTTGTATCTATTTCACTAATCACTTTCTCATGTAAAGAGAAAGCGACTGAGAAAATTGAAAATGCCAATGTAGAGGCTGCAGCAGTAAGAGACGCTTCTGCCAATAAAATGGCGGTAATGTCTTTTGACAAAACCTTCCATGACTTTGGACAAATCACACAGGGAACCCCCCAACAAACGGTATTTACTTTTACCAATACTGGAGACGCTCCATTAATTATTACAGACGCTACTTCTAGCTGTGGATGTACTATTCCAGATTACCCAAAAAACACCCCAATTGCACCCGGACAGCAAGGGCAAATGGTAGTGAATTTTAATGGTTCAGGACAAAACCAAGTCACTAAAACAATTAATGTACAGGCCAACACAGCCAACGGTAGTGAGTTATTAAAAATTCAAGCCTTTGTTTTAGCGCCAAACGCTGCATCTGTTCCGTCTTATTAATCAATACTAATATTTTTACTATTCTATGGAAGCATTAAATCAATTTTTACCTTTAGCCTTAATTGTCGTAGATTTTTACCTTTAGTCTTAATTGTCGTAGTGGGTTATTTTTTTATGATCCGACCACAAATGAAGCGTCAAAAGGATGAAAAGAAATTTTCAGCTGCTTTAGCTAAAGGAGACAGAGTAATTACCAAAAGCGGTATGCACGGAAAAGTGGTAGAGTTAAATGAAAAAGATGCCAGCTGTGTGATTGAAACTATGGCAGGTAAGATTAAATTTGATCTTTCTGCTATTTCAATGGAGCTCTCAAAAAGACTTCAAGAACCAGCAAAATAAAATATGTACAAGATTTTCATTAGACCGCTTCTGTTTCTTTTCGATCCAGAAGCGGTCCATTATTTTAGTTTCTCTGTAATTAAATACTTATCTAAATTAGGTTTTGGTTCAATCACTAGACGTATATACACGCTAGAAGATCCAGCCCTAGAAAGAGAAGTTTTTGGTTTGAAATTTAAAAATCCCGTGGGTTTAGCAGCTGGTTTTGACAAAAATGCCTTACTCTACAATGAGCTCTCAGACTTTGGGTTTGGGTTTATTGAAATAGGGACACTGACACCAAAGCCACAAGATGGAAATCCTAAAAAAAGACTCTTTAGACTAAAAAAAGACCAGGCCATTATTAATAGAATGGGTTTTAATAACGCTGGTGTAGCCATTGCTGTAAAAGCGCTAAAGAAGCAGCACAAGGTTTTAATAGGGGGTAATATTGGTAAAAATAAAGTCACCCCAAACGATCAAGCCATTGAAGATTACATTATTTGCACACAGGCCCTTTGGCCTCATGTAGATTATTTTGTGGTAAACGTAAGTTCCCCAAACACACCTGGACTTAGAGAATTACAAGAAAAAGAACCTTTAACAGCCCTTTTAAAAGCACTTAAAGTAGAGAACGCACTTCTCGCCAATAAGTACGCTCAAAAACCAAAACCATTTTTGTTAAAGATTGCTCCAGACCTTACAGAGGACCAATTGTTAGATATTATAGCTATCATTCATGAGACTCAAATAGATGGGGTAATAGCCACCAACACCACAATTGGAAGGGAAGGTTTGGTTTCTGAGAAATCACTACTAAAGGAAGCGGGAGGATTAAGCGGTGCTCCTCTTAGAAAGCGCAGTACTGAAGTAATCGCGCAGTACTGAAGTAATCCGTTTCCTTTCTCAAAAGAGTGGCAATGCATTTCCAATTATTGGGGTAGGAGGTATCCATTCTCCAGAAGACGCATTAGAAAAACTAGAAGCAGGCGCAACACTAGTGCAGCTTTGGACTGGTTTTGTGTATGAAGGACCTGCCCTTGTGAAGCAAATAAATAAAGCTATATTAGCCAAGCGCTAAGCATTTATTTTGATCGAATTTCAAGTACTTATTTCTTTTTCAGTTGCGGTATTTTTCTTGGCAATATCACCAGGACCAGATAATATTTTTGTCGCATTTCAGAGCCTAAGATTTGGTTTTAAGAGCGGCTTATTTGTTATTATGGGTCTGATGAGCGGTTGCCTTGTTCACACTATTTTAGGGGCATTTGGTGCTGCTGTTTTTTTAGCCCGTTTTCCTTTCTTGCTCATTGTGATTAAAATATTAGGGGCAGTATATTTACTGTACTTAGCATATAGTCTTTACAAGCAAGGCGCGCCAAAAACACTTTCAGCCATTGAAGTGGTTTATAAAAAATCTACTGATTTATACAAGCAAGGTTTTGTGATGAGTGTATTAAATCCAAAGGTGGGTTTATTTTTCATTGCTTTTTTTCCAGGTTTTCTATTTATACCATCGGCTCCTTTTTGGATTCAATTTTTGGCATTAGGTGGGGTGTTTATAATGATCTCAACTTTTGTGTTTTCATCTATAGCACTGGGTTCATCTATTTTATTAAATACCGCTACTAAATCACAAGCTACTTTTTTTAAAGTGCTTCATTGGTTACAAATAATCTTATTCTTAGGGATCGCAATTTTTCTTTTTCTACCTTAATTTAATTGTAACTTTAGCCTATAAATAGTCGCATGATAAAAGGAGTTAAAATTATTGAATGCCCTAGAGATGCCATGCAAGGGATCAAGACTTTTATTCCGACCAATCAGAAAATTATTTATTTACAGTCTCTATTAAATTGTGGTTTTGACACTCTAGATTTTGGCAGTTTTGTGTCTCCTAAAGCCATTCCTCAAATGTCAGATACTTCCGCAGTTTTATCTGGCTTAGACTTAAACAACACCGCTACTAAGTTACTGTCCATTGTGGCTAATTTACGTGGGGCAGAAGTGGCTTGTTCTCATGATGAAATCTCATATTTGGGTTTTCCATTTTCGATTTCTGAGAATTTTCAAATGAGAAATACACATACAACAATCACCGAGGCTATTACGGTTTTGCAATCTATTTTAGATTTAGCCCGTAAAAAAGACAAAAAAGTCGTGGTCTATCTTTCTATGGGTTTTGGAAATCCCTACGGAGACCCTTGGAGTACAGAAATAGTGGCCAATTGGGTGTCTAAACTTTCGGCTATGGGGGTGGAAATTCTCTCCCTCTCAGATACAGTTGGTAGTGCCCAACCACAAGATATTTCTGCGCTTTACCGTCATTTAATCCCCGCCTATCCATCTATTGAATTTGGGGCTCATTTTCATACCAAAGCTGCGGAATGGTATGAAAAAGTTCATGCAGCCTTTGGGTCGGGTTGTCTTCGTTTTGACGGAGCTATTCAAGGTTTTGGTGGCTGCCCAATGGCAGCCGATGCCTTAACTGGAAACATGCCAACAGAAAAGCTACTTTCTTACTTTACCAGTAAAAAAGTAGCCCATGGTGTAAAATGGATGGCCTTTGAAGCGGCGCACAATAAAGCCACCGCTTTATTCAATGCATACCATTGAATTTAATGCCATCTGCTTGCTTTTAACAAGTTTTGCTCCTGTTATTTTTACAAGCTGTATCTGAATCCTATATTAACTCCGAAAGGGTGGCCAGGTCTTAATCCGTGTGGTAATCTAGAGACCGCATAAGTACTATTTAAGGCATTGACCAAGTTGGTTTGAATCCTCAAACGATGGTTCACTTGAAAATTTACACTAGCATCTAATATTGTATTGGCTTTAACACTATTTAAAGGATCTAAATCACCTTGACCAGCAATGGTTCTTACAGCACCCATATGCCTAAGTTGGGTGTTGAATTGCCATTTTTTTATTTCGTACCCAAGGCTTAAATGCCATTGATTTCTTGCAATGTATGGCATTTCATCTCCAATATTTACGTCACCCCATAAACCACTACTCGCGTCAAAGCTATTTTGAAATTCAGTGTCTGTGAAAGTATATCCAAATGTTAGCGGAAGGCTAGATTGGTTGTTGAAGCGAACTAAATCTAAATTAATAAGAAATTCAATTCCTTGAACCAATACTTCTCCAGCATTAAACAGGTCGAGATTTCCTGTACCTCCACTTGCTGCAAAATCACTCCCTAGTAGGTTGCTGTAATCATTTCTGTATCCTATGAGTTCTGCATTAATACCTGCATAGCTAAATCTAGCCCCCAGTTCCGTATTAATACTTTCTTCTGCTTTCTGACCTTCAATAGATCCAGGAGGGGCAAATCCCTTGTGTACTCCACCAAAAATTGAAACCTGATCTAGTTTGTAGTTAAAACCAACACCGGGAATCCAGACCCCCAAACTATTGGATCTTTCTGAAAGATCTGATCCGTTTCTTTGCGTATCATTTTTTCCATAGTCTGTCCTAGAAAGCGTCATGTTCTCATACCTCACTCCGGGGGTAAGGGTCAGGTTTTTATAGGTGTATTTGTAAAATGCATAGGCAGCAAAAGCATTGGCGTCACTCACTCTATTTGCGTCTGTACCTCGTGTGCCGGTCTTGGCTAAAACCATTGCGCCATTTTCCATACTATAGTCATTGAGCCATTGAAACCTGTCTTCTTGATCTTCATGGAGTCTTACGCCAATTTCGAGATCGTGGTAGGCTTGTTCTCCATCCCAATGAACGTCTAATTTAGTTTGAACACCCCTCGACAAATAGGACCTATTATTTGCTTTTATAAATAAATCAGCTTCTTTAGAGTCTTGAGCGCCAATAATTCGCTCATATGCTTCAGGATATTCAGAAGGATTGGTTAAAATATCCGTAAGGGACATTTTATTATTATCAATCTCAAGGTAGTCTAATTTATACCAGTTTCTGGCAAACTCATTTTGGTATGCAGTGGTAGTCAGCGATAAATAATCAGAAAATTTGAGGGTGTGGGTAAGCATATATTGCCTGTGTAGGGTATTCATTTGGTCTTTTTCAGGTCTTTTTCAGAGGCAGTATAACGCTGAAAAGCGTCTTTTGAAAAATCTTCCTCAGTTAATCCTAAGTAAGTTTCATTGGAAGTTTCATCCGAGTATTGGTATTTGAATTCTAAGGATTGATTTACGTTAAATAAAACGTCACTGTATTTAATTTTACCTACAAAATCTTGTTTGTCAAAACCAGTATTTCCGCCATTAGGCAGTGTTTTAAATCCATCAGAGTCATATCTGGTGTAGTCTGCCAAGTACCCCCATTTTCCTTTAGTGGCGCCATGACTTAAATTAAATAGGGAAGAATTAAAAGCACCGTATTGCGCTAAAAGTTGGGTGCTATTGTCTTGAGGAATGACTTTAGATACTAAGTTTATAGCACCTCCAGTAGTATAAGGACCGTATTGTATTTGGCTGCTGCCTTTGAGAATTTCCACTGCTTGCATTCGGGCAATGGTTGGGAAATAATAGGCTGCAGAAGCACTATAAGGTGCGGGAGCAATTAATACCCCGTCTTCCATTAGCGTAATTTTTGCGGAACGTTCAGGAGAAGTACCCCTCAAACTAATATTAGGTCTTAATCCCATACCATCTTCTTCATAAATAGAAACACCAGGTACAGATCTCAGGGTCCTATTGATGTCTGTTATATTAAATTTTTGCAATTCTTCTTGGTCCATATAATATGCGGCACCAGTTCTATTTTTAGCCCTAAACTTACTGCCAAATAATTGGTGCGCAGACACCACAACTTCTGAGAGTACCTGAGTACTGTCCTTTTTCGCGGTTTCATTTTCCTGTCCTAGAGAGATGTTAGATACTAGTAAAGTGAGTGAAAATGCAAATAACTTATTCATTTGTTCTTATTTAGACTTATTAAAAATAACATTGCAAATATAATACTGAAATTTAAATTCACAAAGCTTATTTAGAATAAATAAAAATAAAATAATGTTAAAACTCTACCGATTCAAGCTATTTATGGCCTCCTTTTTTATAAAGGATTTACGGACAGCTTTTTAAATCCAAACAAAGCATCGTTTTTTCGAATAAATACGGTATATTTGCACGCAATTAAACTTTAATTGCTATGCAAGCACATCTTGACAAAATTGTAGGAGAAGGTCTCACTTATGACGACGTACTCTTAATAGGAGAAGGTCTCACTTATGACGACGTACTCTTAATTCCAGCCTTTTCAGAAGTACTTCCAAGAGAAGTTAATATTCAAGCGAAGTTTACAAGAAACATTACGATCAATGTTCCTATTGTATCTGCTGCTATGGATACTGTAACCGAATCTCGTATGGCTATTGCCATGGCTCGAGAAGGAGGAATAGGGGTGCTGCATAAAAACATGTCTATTGAAGCGCAGGCTTTGAAGGTTAGAAAAGTAAAGCGTGCAGAGAGTGGAATGATTATAGATCCTGTGACTTTACCATTAACCGCTACGGTAAAAGATGCTAAAGACAATATGAGAGAGTTTAGTATTGGAGGGATTCCAATTGTAGACAAGGACCATAAACTTTTAGGCATTGTGACCAATAGAGACTTACGTTTTGAGAAAAATAATGCCAGGCCTATTTCAGAGGTCATGACCTCTGGTGAATTATTGACTGTAGCAGAAGGTACCTCTCTGGCTCAGGCAGAAGATATTTTACAGCAAAATAAAATAGAAAAATTGCCTGTCATTAATAAGGAGAATAAGTTAGTAGGGCTAATCACATTCCGTGATATAACCAAGCTTACTCAAAAACCTATTGCCAATAAGGATTCGTATGGTAGACTCAGGGTTGCAGCGGCACTTGGTGTAACTGCAGACGCGGTAGATCGTGCAGCAGCACTGGTCAAGGCAGGAGTAGACGCAGTTGTTATAGACACAGCTCATGGACACACCCAAGGCGTGGTAAATGTACTTAAGGCGGTAAAAGCCTCATTCCCAAATTTGGAGGTTATTGTAGGTAATATAGCTACTGGAGAAGCGGCTAAATTTTTAGTAGCAGCTGGTGCAGACGCAGTTAAAGTGGGTATAGGACCTGGATCAATATGTACTACAAGGGTAGTGGCAGGGGTTGGTTTTCCGCAATTCTCAGCAGTTTTAGAAGTAGCTGCTGCTATAAAAGGCAGTGGCGTTCCAGTGATAGCAGATGGTGGAATTAGATATACAGGAGACATTCCTAAGGCAATAGCAGCTGGCGCAGATACTGTGATGTTAGGCTCTTTGCTTGCTGGGACTAAGGAATCTCCAGGAGAAACAATCATTTATGAGGGTAGAAAATTCAAGTCTTACCGTGGAATGGGCTCTGTAGAAGCCATGAAACAAGGGAGTAAAGACAGGTATTTTCAAGATGTAGAAGACGACATTAAGAAACTGGTTCCTGAGGGGATTGTAGGAAGAGTACCTTATAAAGGAGAACTTTTTGAGAGCATCCACCAATTTGTTGGTGGGCTTAGAGCAGGAATGGGTTATTGCGGTGCAAAGGATATTGAAAGCCTTAAAGCGCACGCTAAGTTTGTTAAAATTACTGCTAGTGGTATAAATGAAAGCCATCCTCACGATGTGACCATTACTAAAGAATCCCCAAATTACAGCAGGTAGGTTTCAATATATTTAATAAAAAAAGCGCCACTAAGGCGCTTTTTTTTATTTAGAATATTCTTCCCATTTGGTGGTTTTATAAATATCATCACCAAAATAAGTGGCTATTTTTAAGAAGGGCTCAGGGGTGAGATAACCCGGCACGGGACTTAACATATTCATATTTTCATCTAAATACACCACAGTGGGGTAACTCAATTGCCCTTGAAGTAAGTTAGCAGCCAATTCATGGTAGCCATTCCTTCCAGAAGCTACAAAAGAAAAAACCTGGTCTCTAAATGCAATGGGTTCTTTTCCTTCTCCATCTAGTTTCACCATATAAAAGTGTTGTTTCATATAGGCGGCTACTTCTGGATCTTGAAAAGTATTTTCATCCATTTTTTTGCACCACCCACACCAATCGGTATAAACATCTATAAAAATTTTTTTAGAATTGCCTTCTTGCGCTTGAAGCGCAACGGCTTCTTCAAAACCCAACCAATTGATTGGATTGTTTTCTTGTGCAAATACGCTTTGTGCACTTCCTAAAATGATTAGGAGGCCTATTATTTTATTTGAAAATTTAACTAGAAATTTAAACATGAATAAAAGTAGCTAATTTTTCAAATATATTTCACTTAAACCAACCAAAGACTGAAGTGAAACCAATAGGGAGTTTAAAAAAGCGCTATTAATTAGGTTGCAATACCTCATTGACCTTTTGTGAGAATAAGTCTTTTACGTCAATTTGGTTTCGCATAATATCTTCCATGGTTTCTGCTGCTCTAATTAGATGCGCCTCACCCATATACCATAAAACTTCTGCAGGTCTAAATCTAGAGTTGTAGTTGCTCGCCATGGTAAAACAATAGGCCCCTGCGTTTTTGAAGCAAAGGATATCTCCTTCCGTAATTTCAGCAATTTTGCGATTGGTTGCGAAGGTGTCTGTTTCACAGATATAGCCTACCACAGAATAGAAACGCTCTCTGCCGCTTGGATTAGATATATTATTAATGCCATGGGTGGATCCATACAGCATTGGTCTGATTAGGTGGTTAAAACCACTGTCAATACTGGCAAATACGGTAGAGGTAGTTTGCTTTACTACATTCACCTTTGCCAAGAAACTACCTGCTTCACTGACAAGAAATTTGCCTGGTTCAAAAGCCAGGGTGAGTGGCTTACCATATTGCTCACAAAAATCATTGAACCTTTTAGAGAGCTTGTCTCCTAATTCTTCAATATTTGTTTCAATATCACCCTCTTTGTAAGGTACCTTAAAACCGCTACCAAAATCAATAAA
>Ga0208172_1000238_pt1 | contig 19536 bp, 13 predicted proteins | sample Colrivmet1552A02_FD_187657 | JGI IMG/M metagenome (GOLD analysis project Ga0208172, IMG submission 187657) | Estuarine microbial communities from the Columbia River estuary - metaG 1552A-02 (SPAdes) (version 2) | ecosystem: Environmental > Aquatic > Marine > Intertidal zone > Estuary | place... | reverse complement strand
TCGTTTTTAGTAATGAAAGGAATGTATTGAGTCTCTTTTGTTTGTACTTCCTTAAAATACTTTTTAGCATCTACTACTAAACTAGGCTTGGTAAACAAGTCTAATAAAGTCATGGCTGTGGCTTCTGCACCCACTAAAGATCCCTTGTGCGCAATAGGTGTAGCCATTGCAATCGCATCTGCCCAATGGTGTCCTTTTGTACCTGGGATATTCGCTGGAAACCTTAATACAATGGTTGGCAAGTTCCATGAGATGTCTGCAATATCATCTGATCCTCCACCCCAAGAAAATGCAACCGATCCTTTTAAAGTATCAATCGTAGAATTTAAACCATCAATTGGATTGCCCTGTTGGTCTTTCTTTGGCGCTTCTACCAAGGCTTGTACTCCTTTTGCCAATGCAATATCTTTTTCATCCCAAGTAGGCATACCTACTTTTTTAATATTTGCATACATCGCTTCTGCAAGTGGTTTATTAAAATGACCAGGCCATGCAGTACCTAACATTTGATGCGTCATTTTTGTATTCGTCATCATTGCTGCGCCTTCTGCAATTTTGATACCTGATTCATAATTCATTTTAATATCCTCATAGGTACGCTCTCTAAAATAATACCATACACTTGCTTTACTTGGAACTACATTGGGCTGGTCACCTCCATCTACAATCACATAGTGCGATCTATTGGTTGGCTTAAGATGCTCTCTTTTAAAATTCCATCCCACATTCATTAATTCTACTGCGTCCAATGCACTTTTTGCTCTCCATGGTTGACCTGCAGCATGTGCGGCTTCTCCTTCAAAATCAAAACGCACACTCACAAGTCCATTCCCACCATTGTCTCCATAACTAGAATTAAAATCACCACTCACATGCGTAAAAATACATGCGTCCACATCTTTAAAATAACCATCACGCACATACCATGCTTTTGTACCCACTAACTCTTCGGCAATACCAGGCCAAATTAAAATAGTGCCTGGTAATTTTTCACGCTCCATTAATTCTTTCATTGCAATGGCTGCATAAATGATCACAGCTTGTCCAGAATTATGTCCTTCTCCATGACCAGGTGCGCCTTCAACAATCGGTGCTTTGTAAGCTACGCCTGGTTTTTGAGAGGCTTTAGGAATACAATCCACATCACTACCTAATGCAATGACTGGCGAACCAGATCCCCACTTGGCCATCCAAGCAGTAGGTATATTTGCAATGCCGTTTTCTACAGTGAATCCGTTTTTTGTCAAAACCGATGTGATGTATTTAGAAGTTTCAACTTCTTGAAATCCTAATTCGGCAAAACTGAAAATTTGATCCACCATCACTTGTACGTCCTTAGACTTACCAGCAACAGACTGCATAAGGGTTTGCTTTAATGCAGCTAAATCTTTTTCGGTGTATTTTTTCTGTGCCATTGTTTGCATTGAACATAACAATGCAATTGCGAGTACAAAAAATGTTTTAGCTGAAAATAAATACTTATTCATATTAATAATTTGTATTTAAGTTACAAAAAAAGGTGGGTGAAGGGAAAGATTTTTTATGGGCCATGAATACATGCGCAGGTATAAAATCTAAAACATTGATTTACAATATTTTGTCTGCAAATTACCCTTAGATTATTGGATGCTTGAATGACGCTTATTTGCGCTGAAAATTGAGCCTATTTTCAAGTAGCCAAAATAGGATTTTACCTTTTTATTAAAATATTTTTGAAAGCCTTCCAATCAAAGGCTATTAAAAATTGAATGTTAAAAATTAGATGCTAAAAATATATTTTATTTGCTGTCTTTTATCTGTGTCCTTTTTTATGCACGCTCAGGTCTTAGACCCCTCTATTATAAATACTGCAGGAGGAAAAATAGATATAGCTTCTACAACAAATCAAGCAAATAATAATTGGATGTTTGATTGGAGTTTGGGTGAACCCTTTGCTATTCAAAATTGGTGTTCAAAAAATAAAATTGTTTTTTCTATAGGATTTTTACAGCCTAGTTTACTACTTAATCCTGAGCTAATAAGGCCGGGGGCCTTTGATTTTAAATTAAAATGGGGCCCTAACCCTGTATCTAATTATTTACTACTTTCTTGTAAGCAAGCTGGTATTGATATTATACTTATTAATATAGTAGATAGTGATGGAAACAAAATACAAAAAATAGAAGGCCCTTATTCAGGTCTAGACTTTTCAAAACGTATATCATTCGCTTCGGCAAATACGGGTATTTACTTTATAAGCATCCACTATATTGTGGCTAATAAATTTACGCAAGTTAAAATTTTAAAAATTATAAAAGTATAGAATGAAATTGTATCGAATGAAATTATATCGAATTTTAATATTCTTAAATTGCGCTTTGCTAGCTAGTATTACCCATCAAGGTTTCGCTCAAACCAATCAAACCAATAAGGGTATTAACTTTCAAGGCATTGCTAGAGATAATAATGGCTATATACTTGCTAATAAATCTATCAATATTAGAATATCCATTAAAGCCGATACGCTTTCTAGTAAAATTGAATACCAAGAAATTACACCTATTACCACTAAATACCAAGAAATTACACCCATTACCACTAGTGTACTAGGTTTATTTACCATTGTGGTAGGCGCTTATGGAACTAATAAAATTGTAGCAGTGGGACCATTTGAAAATATCAACTGGTCAATAGCAGAAAAATATTTAGAAATAGAAATTGATACAGTGGGCGATTTATCTTTTATTTATATGGGCACGCAAAAAATAAATTATGTGCCCTACTCTTTTTATGCCGATAATGTGGGTGCGCAAAATATCAACGGAATCATTGGTATCTCACAAGGAGGAACGGGGCTCGATAATTTAAAAGATATAAAAATCTTATACAATATTGATAAAATAAATAATACCCCCGATTCTAGTAAATCTATAAGCAACCTAGCCTTAACTGCTATTAATGATAAATTAAAAAAAGCAGATACCCTTTCTTTAAGCAACCGCATCAATTTAAAATTAAGTGGCAAAGACACTATTAGCCTATCTAATAGAATAAATAGTATTGCTTCTTTGTCTGTAGTGTATGATTATGGAAGTTTTTACGACACCGCTAAACAAGGAGCTAGCGCAGTATCCAGCGCTACTGCTATTAAATTTTCCTATAATGGATTATTAAATAATATTTCAGTACAGCCCAATACAAGTGGACAAGCCAGTAAAATTACAGTACTGCATGCAGGCGTATATAGGGTTCAATATTCTATTCAAATGATAAAACCAGATCTAGGGGTAGATGAAGCAAGTGTTTGGATAAGAAGAAATGGATCGGCTTATGTAAATACTAATACCAATTTTAATATTGCTGGAAGTAATATTAAAAATTTACTGACTGGTAATTATTTGGTGGACCTAGGCGACAACGATTATATAGAACTATATTTTAGTGTAAAGAATATAAGTACTGCCGCAACTGGTAACACTGCGCAAGCAAGTCCCTCAAGGCCTGCTACACCAAGTGCTTATATCATTTTACAAAAACTAAACTAATAATTAACCATAAAAATTATCCAAAAGGTTTTTCAATCGAAATACTTTGTTTGGAAAAAAACTTTGGACCCTCTGCTGCGATATAAAGACAGTCTTCTAATCTAATGCCAAATTCTCCTGGAATAGAAATAGTAGGTTCATCACTAAAACACATACCTACTGCCATAGGCGTTTTATTTCCTTTCACAAAATTAGTCCACTCATGTCCCTCTAATCCAATACCATGGCCAGTTCTATGCGGTAGCCCTGGTAATTTATAATTGGTGCTAAAGCCTCCTTTTTCAATCACTGCTCTTGCTGCAGCATCTACTTGTTCACAAGGGGCTCCAATTTTTATAGCAGCAAAAGCGGCGTCCTGTGCTTGCTTTTCTAAATTCCAAACATCTATTTGTCTTTGTGTAGGTTTGCCTGCCACAACGGTTCTCGTAATATCAGAAGCATAGCCTTCACAACTAGTGCCTCCATCTATCATTACCACATCTCCTTCTTTAATAGTTTGAGGAGTTATACTTCCATGAGGTAGGGCCGAATATTTTCCTATTTGTACAGAGGCGCCTCCACTAAATCCTAATTTTCTAAAGGCAGCTGAAATATTATTACTTAATAATGTTTGTGACATGCCTGGAACAATAGTTGCAAAAGCAGCTTTATAGGCTTCAATGGTAATATCACTTGCTTTTTGCATCAGTGCAATTTCTGCAGGTGATTTTATCATTCTACATCCAGCAGTTATAGGCGTTGCATCTACTACTTCAAATCCAGCAGCTTCTTTTTTTACGCCATCGGCAATAAAAAATCTTACCCTTTCTTCCATTCCAATGCTATGATGTTGAACCCCTCTATCTTTTACAATACCTACAATGACCGCATATGGGCTTTCGTGTTCTTCCCAACAACGAACTTCTTCTCCAAAAGCAGGTAGTATTAATTCTCTAGCTCTATCTTCTTCAAATTTTGGGCAAACATAAACCAGTGCTCCCTTTGCAGGAATAACCACTCCGAAGGTTCTTTCGCTGAGGCCCCAACGCATGCCAGTAAAATAAAAACAAGAAGGGGTGCCCTCTAAAAATATAGCATCCATTTTATTTTGGGACATCAATTCCTGTGCTTTTGCAATTCTTGCTTTTCGTTCCGCTACTGAAATAGGCACTATGCCAGCTACTTGAGGACTCTCTTTTTCATCATGCTGTCTTCCAAATATAGAACTGCTCAAACCTAAACCGCCGGCTGTAAGCGCCGATACTGTTAAAAATTTTCTTCTATTGACTGACATAGTATACAATTTAAAATGTTTTACATAAGTGGTATTAAAGATATTACATTTTAATAAATTAAAAACTTTAAATTTAGCAATCCATTATAAGGCCAGACCTTACCCATTCAAACCATAAACTAGCTTACATTGAAACTATTTCGACTTCCCTTTTTATTATTATGCATACTTGGATTTCTAACAACACAGGCACAAAAAAAGAACGCTAACATTAAATATTACATTCACAAAGCAACGGATGCAATAAAGTTAGATGGCCTAATGAATGAGCAGTCCTGGTTAAAGGCGCAGGCTGTAGATAAATTTCCAATGGTGCTTCCTATGGACACTAGTGTTTCTAATGTACCCACCGAAGTAAGAATGACTTACGATGAAAATAATTTATACATTATTGCTATTTGTACCAAGGTGGGTGACGGCGTGGATATGATAGAGTCTTTGAAAAGAGATTGGAACTTTGGCAAAAATGATAATTTCATTATGTTCATGGACACCTATGGTGATTTAACCAATGGTTTTGCATTTGGCGCCAGTGCAGTGGGTGCCCAATGGGATGGTACTATGTTTGATGGAGGTTCTGTAGATTTAAACTGGGATAATAAATGGACCTCTGCTATTTATAATGACAGTTCAAAATATGTTTTGGAAGCAGCCATTCCTTTTAAATCTATTAGGTATAAATCAGGTGTTCAAGAATGGGGAGTAAACTTTAGTAGAAACGATTTAAAAACAACAGAGAAGTCTAGCTGGGCAAAAACAACAGAGAAGTCTAGCTGGGCACCTGTGCCAAGACAATTCCCTACTGCCGCATTAGCTTATACTGGATCGCTGGTTTGGGATGCACCACTTCCAGCACAAAAAAATAATTTTTCGCTCATTCCTTATTTTAGGTCTAGTGTTTCAAAAGAATTTGCGACAAATGATGGTACAAAAATTAACCAGGCTTCTGTGAATAGAAGCGCTTACGGCTTAGATGCAAAAATTAGTTTGTCGTCTTCTTTAAATTTAGACTTAACAGTGAACCCCGACTTCTCTCAAGTAGAAGTAGATAGACAAGTAACCAATCTAAGTCGTTTTGAATTATTCTTCCCAGAGAGAAGACAATTTTTTTTAGAGAACGCAGATTTATTTTCTAATTTAGGTTTTGAAAATGTACGCCCCTTTTTCTCTAGAAGAATTGGCTTGAATACCAATATTGATTTTGGTGCTAGAATGAGTGGTAGAGTGAATAAGAATTGGCGTATAGGTATTATGGATATGAAAACCAGTGCGGATGAGTCTAAAAATTTATTAGCACAAAATTTTGCAGTAGTTGCCTTACAAAGAAAATTATTTAAAAAATCTAATATTGAATTATTTTATATCGACAAGACTGCCTTTAATTATCCAGCACAACAAACTATCACTCCCACTAATACTAACGCTATAGGCAACCCGTATAATAGAAACTTTGGTTTTGAATTTAACCTTGCTCCAAAAAATAATATTTGGTCAGGAAAAACTATTTTAATCAAATCCTTTACACCTAATAAATCAGGAAAAGATTTTTTAAACGCAGGTAATTTACAATATAGTAGTAGAAACTGGATTATTTCTTGGCAGCACGAAGTGGTAGGCAATAATTACAATGCAGAAGTTGGCTATATTCCAAGAAATAATTATATCAAGTTTATGCCAAGTATTACACGCTTGTTTTTTCCTAAAAGCGGTTCTATCTTAAGCCATGGCCCTCAGTTCACTACTACAAATTATTATAATACAAATTTTAATGTAACAGATAACACAAAATCATTTAATTATCTAATTACATTTAGAGACAAGAGCACTATCGCCTCTGTCATTCAAAACGAATATGTAGAATTACTAGCACCCTTTGATCCCACTAGAATTGGAAAGCAAACCTTGGCTGCCAATACCAAACACCAATGGTCATCAGTAGGTTTTAATTGGATTTCTGCACCTCAATATAAATTTACTTATTACCTATCTGCAAAAAAAGGGGGCTACTATGCCGATGGTAAATTATTAAGCATTACGGGTAATATTGGTTATCGTATTCAACCCTATGTCAACTTTGATGTATCCGCTACCTATAATTATATTGAACTACCACAACCATGGGGCAACAATAATTTTTTCTTGATTGGCCCTAAAGTAGATATCACCATGACAGATAAATTATTTTTTACACGGCCTTCTACCAGTACAACGAGCAAACAAAAAATATAAACTTTAATACAAGATTACAATGGCGCTATAAACCCGTCTCTGATTTATTTATAGTGTACACCGATAACTACTATATCGGACCTGTATTTGTTAAAAATAGAGCCGTAGTTTTAAAGTTTACTTATTGGTGGAATAAATAAAATAAAAAACGCTTAGAAAAAAAATACCCTTCTATTTAAGAAGGGTATTTTTTTAGCTTATAATTTAAGATAGGATGCAGCCAGTTTTTCCAATTGTGTGTTTAACTCCTGGTACACTAATTTTTGTTGCGAAGTGGGTGGAAAATCGGCGCCCATGGTTTGACTTTCTTTAGTAATGGCTAATAGTCTTTCAAATATTTTAGCTGGATTTCTAAAAATATCCATCCTCGCTCCTGTCAAGTGAATGTCAAACAATTCTTTTTCAATAGTATAAATTTGTTTTTCGCGCGCAGTAGCTGCTGTTGTATTTTGCTTTAATAAACTAGCTCGCTCTATTTCCATTTTATCAATTAGGCTTAAACATTTCATTCCAAACTCATATTGAGCTTGTATTTCACTCATACTTGAATATGCATTAGGATCCTTCAATACTTGTAGAGGCTGCTTCATTATTTCTTTACCTACTTTTAAAACCACTGTATAATTACCTGGCGGAATTCTAATAGGCTCTAGTCCTGGACCAATATCTAAATCATAAATAACCATGCGTCTATTCCCGAGTGAATCAAATTTTAAATAATTTTTATTATCAGGTATTGTTTTTAAAGGGGGGAGTTCAATATCATTATGTGCAAGATTCCACCAAATTCTATTTACCCCTTTATGATGCGTGCCTTCCATTTTTTGAATGGTGTCTGCTTTACTATTTAAAATATAAATAAAAGCATTGGAAGAAAGACTATCTGCTAAATAATAGTTGATGCTGGCACCATAAGGAGGATTCTTCCCAGTGACCATTGAGGATTCGTTATGAATACCTGTTTTATTATTAAAACGATACGCTTGTCTAGGTGCATACAATTCATTTTTATTTTTTACCATTTGCTTACTCCACTCTCTCAAAGGTGTGATATCATCTAAAATATAAAAACCTCTTCCATAAGTAGCTAAGACTAAATCGCGAAAGTTTTTTTGAATAGCTATATAATAAACTGGAGAGGGGGGTAAATTATTTTTTAAATGTACCCAAGTATTACCATCGTCTGGACTAATATATAAACCATTATCTCAATATAATAAACTGGAGAGGGTGGTAAATTATTTTTTAAATGTACCCAAGTATTACCATCATCTGGACTAATATATAAACCATTATCTGTTCCTGCATAGAGCAAACCTTTTTGAACCGGATCTTCTTTGATGCTATGTACAAACGAACTATTACCAGCGGGGATACCCGTTCCTATTTCTTTCCAGGATTTACCATAATTAGTTGTTTTAAAAATATAGGGTTTAAAATCGCCTAATTGTTGATAGGTAATACTTATATAAGCAGTCCCCGTTTCAAAATTGGAAGCATCAATGCTTCGAATAGTTCCCCATGGTGCTATTCCTTTTATATTCGCAGTTACATTGGTCCATGTTTTTCCATCATTGGTAGTGACTTGTACTTGTCCATCATTACTACCTGTCCATAAAACACCTTTTGTTAAAGGGGATTCTACAATTACATATAATGTAGAGCCATCAAATGTCATAAGGTTGTCGGAATTAATACCACCAGAATTTTGCTGATGGGTTTTATCATTGGTGGTTAAGTCGGGGCTGATAACATTCCAAGACATTCCCTTGTTAGAAGTTTTATGTACATATTGACTTCCAACATACACTACCCCTTTTTGATGTTTAGATAATGCCATCGGAAAATTCCAATGCCAACGATATTTCATATCTGCTGGAGTCCAGCCATAACCTGCTGCTGGCCAAGGGCGCACATCATGTGAATAGCCTGTTCTAACATCGGTAACATCTAATCCTCCATCATAACATCCAGACCAAATAATATTATTATCAAAAGGATCGGGTTGTGCAAATCCACTTTCACAACCGCCTACTCCTTCCCATAAGCCTAAAGGAATGGAACCTTGCATACTAATTGCTGCTGTTCTATAACTATAACCGTCTTGTCTATTTCCCATTACATGATAAGGAACCATATTATCTACTGCTACATGATACATTTGTGCAATAGGTAAATTAATATTGTTCCAGGTTTTACCTCCATTGAAGCTCATATTCAGACAACCATCATGTGCTACCATTATACGTTCTGCGTTGGTAGGATCAAACCAAACATCATGGTTATCGCCTCCTGGTTCATAAGTTCCATTGCCATTGAAACTAATGCCGCCGTCTTTTGACTCCATGATGGTAACACAAATAGTATACAATTTATTTTCATCTTTCGTGGACACACGCACTCTTGTATAGTAAGGGGCACGTTGTGCCATTGAATGATTTTCATACATCAATTTCCAATGTTCTCCTCCATCAATTGATTTATATAAGCCAGGGGACTTATCTTCTACTAATGCATAAATGGTTTTAGGATTACTCTGTGCAATGTCTATAGATGTTTTACCAATAGGATGAGCGCTGCCGCCTGGTAATCCATTATTCATTACTTGCCAAGTTTTTCCTCCATCGATTGTTTTATAAAATCCACTACCTGGGCCGCCGCTATTTAAATTCCAAGTGGTAAGATTTACTTGCCACATAGCAGCCACTAAATTATTAGGATCTTTTTCATTTAAAGATAAATCGCTACAGCCTGTATTCGCATCTACAAATAAAATGCGCTCCCAATGATTTCCACCATCTACTGTTTTATACACACCTCTTTCTGCTTGTGGTCCATGCATATGACCCATGGCCGCTACGTAAATAGTATTTGTATCCGTCGGATCTACGATCACTTTACTAATTAAAACAGTTTCTTTGAGTCCTTTATTTTCCCATGTTTTACCTCCATCACTTGACTTATAAATTCCATTGCCATTGGCATGTGCTGGACGAATCACAAATGTTTCACCTGTACCAGCCCAAACTTGTTGAGGATCTGATTTTGAAATGGCTAATGCACCTATAGAAGAATTATCCATATTATCGAAAATCGGTTTCCAATGCACACCGCCATCGGTGGTTTTCCAAATACCTCCGGAAGCTGCCCCCACATAAGATACCATTGGATTACCTGGCTCACCCACCACCGCAATAGTCCTATTGCCATCAGGGCCAATAAATCGAAAAGGCATAGCTGCAAAAGGTTTAGAACCAGCCGTTTGTGCAAAAACAGCCTTTGCACTAAAAAGACTAAGGAACAAATAAAAAATAAAAATGAATTGCTTTTTCATAAAAAATTGAATAAATATTTTAAAACCAATGATTGAATTTAATGAATATTATGCAAGCACCCAAGCGCAAATAAGGGAAGCTATTATTTAGTATATTTAAGTACCTAAATTAATTATATGATATCCCTTCTAACTACTTTAAAAAATAAGTACCGTTTTGTATTTTCTACTTTTATATTGGGATTATTAGCAAGCGCTAGTTTTGCGCAAGTAAGTACAGAACAATTGGCTGGTTTAAAATATAGAATGATTGGCCCACATAGAGCTGGAAGAACAGTAGGTATTTCTGGTGTAGCGGATCAACCCAATGTATTTTACATTGGTGTGAATAATGGAGGTGTTTGGAAAACCACCGACTATGGTCATACCTGGAAGCCCATCTTTGATGCTGAAAACACAGGATCCGTAGGCGATGTAGCCGTAGCCCCTTCTAATGCAAATGTTATTTATGTAGGAAGTGGTGAAGGTATTCAACGTCCCGATTTATCTATTGGTAATGGTTTATATAAATCAAGCGATGCTGGAAAAACTTGGACCAATATGGGATTGCATGATGCGCAACAAATTGGTGGCATTAGTATTGACCCAAGAAATGAAAATAGAATTTTTGTAGCCGCACTTGGACATCCTTATGGGCCGAATAAAGAACGTGGTGTATATAGAAGTTTGGATGGCGGAAAAACTTTAGAACAAGTATTATATATTGACGAGAACACAGGTGCGGTGCAAGTATTGATTGACCCTAATCATACTAATATTGTATTTGCGACTATTTGGGCTGCAAGACAAGGGCCTTGGGAAAATGGTGCCTGGGATGGTGAAGCAAGTGGTTTATATAAATCAATCGATGGCGGAAATACTTGGAAAAAAATTATTAAAGGCTTTCCAACCACTACCGAAGATGGTTTAGGAAGAATTGGCTTTACCATTGCCCCTAGTAATTCAAATAGAATGTACGCCACTGTTGATGCAGCTAAAAAAGGAGGCATTTATAGAAGTGATGATGCAGGGGAGTCTTGGTATATGTTAACTTCTGATGGAAGATTATGGGGAAGAGGAAGTGACTTTGCAGAAGTAAAGGCCGATCCTAAAAATGAAGACATTGTCTATTCTGCGAATGTAGTAATGTGGAAATCGAAAGATGGCGGAAAAACTTGGGAAGGTATTAAAGGGGCGCCAGGCGGAGATGACTATCACCGTTTTTGGATTAACCCTAATAACCCCAACATTATTGCAATTGGTTTAGACCAAGGTGGGACCATTACAGTGAACGGTGGTGAAACTTATTCAAGTTGGTATAACCAAGCTACTGCTCAGTTTTATCATGTAAGTACCGATAATGCTTTCCCTTATAATGTATATGGAGGTCAACAAGAAAGTGGTTCAGTGGGTATTGCATCACGTTCGAATGATGGTGGAATTACTTTTAGAGAATGGCATCCAGTAGGTGTAGAAGAATATGGATATGTTGCAGCAGACCCCTTAGATCCTAATATTATTTATGGTGGAAAAATTACAAGGTTTGATAAGCGCACTGCGCAAGTTCAAAATATTACACCTACTCCAGTAAGAGATGGTAAGGTTCGTTTTATTAGAACAGCGCCTGTTTTATTTTCACCCGTCGATAACAAAACTTTATTTTTTGCAGGTAATATTATTTTTAAAACTACCAATGGTGGATCAAGTTGGGAAACCATTAGCCCCGATTTAAGCCGTGAAACCTGGGATATCCCTGCTAGTGTGGGTATTTATAATACAGATGAAGTTAAAAAAATGCGTCAACGTGGAGTCGTTTATTCACTCGCCCCTTCTTATCAAGACTTAAATGTTTTATGGGCAGGTACCGATGATGGACTTATTCATATTACTAAAGACGGAGGTAAAAATTGGAAAAATATTACGCCAACATCCATTACCTCTTGGAGTAAAATTTCTATGATTGATGCAAGTAGATTTGATGTAAACACGGCTTATGTAGCGGTGAACAGAATTAGAGTAGATGATATGACACCACATATTTATAAAACAACAGATGGTGGAGTAACATGGAAGAAAATTATTAATGGTTTACCAAATGAACCTATAAACTCTGTAAGAGAAGATGCCGTGCGAAAAGGTTTATTATTTGCAGGATCAGAAAATGCAGTTTACTTTTCTTTAGATGCAGGAGAAAATTGGCAGTCTTTAAGATTAAATATGCCCGCTAGTTCTATTCGTGATTTAGTCATTAAAGACGATGACTTAGTCATTGGAACACATGGTCGTAGTTTTTGGATCTTAGATAATATTACACCACTTCGACAACACAATATAAATAAAGCCAAAGAAACTGTTTTGTTTAAACCACAGAAAGCCATTAGAGTAAGATGGAATATGAATACCGATACGCCGCTTCCTCCTGAAGAACCGGCTGGTGAAAACCCTCCCGATGGTGCCATGATTGATTATTATTTACATAACAATAGTGCTGGTCCAGTGAAATTAGAAATTCTAAATACAAAAGGAGATATCATTAGAACCTTCACTAGCAATGATACTTTATATACCATACCATATACCATACCTGAAGTAAATATTCCTCTGTATTGGATAAGACCTCAACAAATATTAGCAGCCACAAAAGGAGCGCACCGTTTTTTATGGGATATGAAATATGCTCCATTGAATATACCTGCAGCTTATCCTATGACAGCTATTATACATAATACCCCACCCGATGCCACTGCACCTTGGGTGATGCCGGGTAATTATAAAATAAGATTAACCGTAAATGGCCAAACGCAGGAACAGCCTATGACCATTACCATGGACCCAAGAGTTAAAACAAGTACAGCCGAATGGCAACGTCAACACGATTTGTCGATGATTTGTTATGAGGGCCGTAAAAAATCATTGAATAAGTTCCCTGCTATTTATCAAAAGTTTACAGGATTATTTAATATTTTAGAAAGTACAGAAATGGCTCCCACTACTCAAACAGAAAAAGCAGTAAAAGAAACCCAGGCTGAATTAGAAAATTTATTAAAAAAATGAGTTCAAAATTATTTCATAAAATAGCCATTTACTGCTTAGTTCTTTTATCAGTAGGCGCTTGCAAGCCAAGTGCATTATTATTAAAGGAAAGAAAAATAGATGCTATTTTGTCGGAGTATAATTCAGATTCAAAACCTGGAGCCAGTGTACTTGTATACCAAAACGATAAAATTGTTTTCAAAAAAGGCTATGGCGTAAAAGAATTGAGCAGTTTTGAAAAAATTGATCCTTATACCAATTTTAGATTGGCATCAGTTACCAAGCAGTTTACGGCTATGTCTATTTTACTGCTTGCTAAGAACAATAAAATATCTTTAGAAGATCCACTGACTAAATATTTTTCAAGTTTCCCGGCTTATGGTAAAAAAATTAAAATCAAACATTTACTTACCCATAGTTCAGGCTTGATAGACTACGAAGACCTGATGCCGGCTACGCAACAAAAACAATTACATGATACCAATTGTTTGCAGTTAATGTATATAGCCGATTCTCTCTACTTTCCAGCGGGCACTAATTATAAGTATAGCAATACAGGTTATGCTATTTTAGCACTCATTGTAGAAAAAATAAGTGGCCAAGATTTTGCTGTTTTTTTAAAGGAAAATATATTTAAGCCATTGGGTATGAAATCAACGCTTGCCTATGAGCAAGGAAAATCAATAATTTTAAATAGAGCCTATGGAAACTCTTTTGAAAATGGACTATGGACCCAAACCGACCAAAGCCTTACCAGTGCTGTATTAGGAGACGGGGGTATTTATACTAGTACCATGGAGATGACTAAATGGATCAAGGCCTTATGGAGCTATAAATTAATTAGTCCTGAAATGCAAAAAAATGCTTGGAGTAGAAAAAAATTAGACAATGGTAAAATGATTGATTATGGATATGGCTGGCATGTGGAAGATTATAAGAATAGTACGCACCCTTACCATGATGGTAGTTCTATGGGTTTTAGAAATAATATTTTATTGTTTCCAGATAAAAAATTAATGGTTATAGTATTAACCAATAGAAACGAAGGAGATCCTATCATTGAAGCTAAAAAAATTGCCGACTTGTATTTAAACTATGATACAAGTCCGCAATAAATTATTTATGGCTTTGCATTATCAAAGACCAAATTACAAAAAGCTTTGACACCTAAAATAAAACCTGACTCATCTAAATAAAAATCGGGTGTATGGTGTCCACCCACTTCAGTGGGATTTTTTCCTTTTTGCATACCTCCTAAACTAAAAAAGAAAGAAGGCGCTTTATCTCCATAAAAAGAAAAATCTTCAGCAGCGGTTGTCCAACGAGATTCCATCACATTATCAGCCCCAGCTGCTTTATTCAATGCATTATCAGCCCCAGCCGCTTTATTCAATGCACTTAAAGATTTTTTAGCTAATCTAGGATCATTGTAATTGATCATGGTTTGCGTATTAATTTCAATGGTCGCAGTTGCACCTGCACTCTGTGCAATATGTTGCACCACACGACGCATTTTTTCATGCGTTTCTTTTCTCATGGTAGCATCCAAAGAACGAATGGTACCCAACATTTCAGCGGTCTCTGGAATAATATTTGCTCTCACACCACTATGCAATGAGCCTATAGAAATAACCAAGGGTGCCTTAGTTAAATCAGATTCACGACTCACAATATGTTGCAAAGCTTCAATAATTTCAGCAGATATAACAATTGGATCGATACTGCCCCAGGGCATGGCTCCATGACTTCCTTTGCCATTTACTATAATTTTAAATAAATCCGAAGAAGCTTGTGCGGCACCCGATTTATAACTCAAGGTCCCTGCAGGTAATTGTGCCGCCATATGTAAGCCAAAAATGACATCCATTTTAGGGTTGTCCATGACGCCTTCTTTGATCATGAGTGGCGCACCACCTTCTTCACCATTCGGTGATCCTTCTTCAGCAGGTTGAAATAAAAACACCACCGTACCAGGCAATTCTTTTTGCATTTGCTTCAACATTTTTGCAGTCGCCATTAAGATAGCGGTGTGCGCATCATGTCCGCAGGCATGCATTACGCCAACAGATTGACCATTGTACTCCGATTTTACTTTTGATGCAAAAGCAATGGGGGCTCTTTCTACTATGGGTAGCGCATCAATGTCTGCACGCAAACCCACCACAGGACCTTGTTTACCCCCCTTCAAAATAGCTACTACCCCAGTTTTAGCCACTGGATAATTTACTTCCAATCCAATTGATTTTAAATAATCAGCAATATAAGCTCCTGTTTTAAATTCACGGTTAGACAGTTCAGGGAATTCATGAAAATGTTGTCTCCAACTAATTAATTGAGGTTCAACTTCATTCAACAAGGCGGTGAAGTTTTTAGGCAAGTCTTGTGCTATCATTTGAGTTGATAAGAACAAAGCCGTTGCTAGCATTAATTTTCTCATTTTTAATAATTTTTAGGAAATTACAACCATATTCACAAGTATCCCAATAATTTTTTTTAATTTACTGGCATGATTGCATTGACTAAGTCTTTTAAATACTTGACTCCATTTGTATTGTACCTATTGGCCCTAATTGCCTTTAAGGAAACTGGTATCGCTTGTTGGTACACTCTATTGTATACTTTTTTTGTAATTCCATTTTTGGAACTATTTATCAAAGCAGACCCAAAAAATTTAGATGAAGTAGAGGAAGCCTTGGCTAAAAAAAATAGAGGCTATGACTTTGTATTGTACGCAGCAGTTGTATTGCAATATTATTCATTATGGATATTTTTTCATGCAGTTCAAGAAGCAAACATTAGCAATTGGGACTTGGCTGGAAGAATTGTAAGCATGGGATTACTTTGCGGTGCTTTTGGTATTAATGTGGCACATGAGTTAGGGCATCGCGTTAATAAATTTGAACAGTTCTTGGCAAAAATGCTTTTGCTTACAAGTTTATATATGCATTTTTTTATTGAGCATAATAAAGGCCATCACAAACATGTAGCAACGGCTTCAGACCCTAGTACAGCTAAATACAATCAATCTTTATACGCTTTCTGGCCGCAAACATTAATGGGTACTTATTTGAGTGCTTGGAAAATTGCTAATGAAGAGCTTAGCAAAAAAGGACAACCCATATTTTCACTTCGCAATGAAATGCTACTATTTCAAATAATTCAACTACTATTTCTAGTGGGCATTTTTATCTTGTTTGGATGGACTACCACTTTATTATTTATGGTAGCCGCTCTAATGGGTGGTCTATTATTAGAATCAGTTAACTACATCGAACATTATGGACTAACAAGAAATGAAACCGAAAATCATCAATTTGAAAGAGTACAACCCCATCATAGCTGGAATAGCAATCATATTATTGGTCGATTAATGTTATTTGAATTAAGCCGTCATAGCGATCACCATTACTTGGCTTCAAGAAAATATCAAATACTAAGAAGCTTTGACAATGCCCCACAAATGCCTACAGGTTACCCAGGCATGATTTTACTTTCTTTGGTGCCACCCTTATGGTTTAAGGTAATGAACAACCGAATGAAAAAATATAATTTGAAATAATCACTGTTTTAATTTCACAACAAAAATGCCTGAAGAAGAAATACTATTAGGCTTAATAGCTGTTAAATCAATAACCACATCTTTTCCTTTTTGTTTCCAATTCGTTTTTACATCAGCTCCCAAAATACTGGCAGTAGCACTGCTAGGTAATTTTAAATCTCTAATAGTAAGTGTATTACGATAAGAAGGCACAATACAATAAATATCATTTCCTTTTTTGGTGAAGAAGGTTTCTATATAAGCACTATCGCTTTGTGGTACCACTAATTTTGCTACATTATAATTAGCCATAAAACTGGCACCTTTTTTAGGTTGAACATAACCCTTAGTCCATTGTGCTGGTCTCCAAGCTTCTGTTTCATAAATCGCTTCACCATTAATAGCTAACCAATCGCCCATATCGGATAGACGTTGCTGCATGATAACAGGAATAGTACCATCTGCATCAGGTCCAATATCTAATAATAAATTACCTCCTCTTGAAACAATATCGCTTAGCATTAATATTAAATCATGACTAGATTTATAATCTTTTAATTGTTCATTTCTATTGTAGCCATAAGAATGCCCTACCCCTTGACTTTCTTCCCATATAATACTCGCATCCATGCCACTTCCATATTCAGAAGTTGTATACATAGCGCCATGGTTTTTCTCTCTTGTATTATTCCCCCAACGATCATTCACCACGACTTCATTTTTTACAGGCGATTCATTAAATAACCAAGCAAGTAGTGCAGGACTTTGCCAAGCGGTATCAGATATATCCCATTCTCCATCAGAGAAAATAACAGAGGGCTTATACTTAGTGACTAAATCTTTAAACTGTGGTATCATATGTTCTGTAACATATTTTTTTCGGTTATGCAACCATAAGGGATTAAACCATTCGTATAAAGAATAATAATAACCCATTTTAAGTCCGGCGTCTCTTACTGAAGTAGATAAGTCTCCTAATAAATCGCGCTTAGGAGTTCCTGTTACAGCGTTCCAAGGTCTATTCCAATCACGATCAGCTTCAGCACTATTCCATAATGTATACCCATCGTGGTGTTTAGAAGTAAGTACTACATAACGTGCACCCGATTTTTTAAATACATCTGCCCATTGATTAGGATCAAACATTTCTGCTTTAAACATAGGTTCAAATTGTTCATAAGCAAAACTGCTGCCATAATTTTTATTATGAAAGGCCATAAAATCTTTTTGCTTCTCATACAATCTATATCTATACCACTCTGAATAACTATAACCACTATTGGGCATAATGGGCGCATAGGCAGGAACCGAGTACACACCCCAATGAATAAAAATGCCAAACTTATCTTGATGGAACCAAGCAGGAATTTTTCTGGTATTTAAAGATTCCCAATTAGGCTGGTAATTTTGAGCATTAGTAGATTGAGCGAATGCAAAAATTAAAACAAGTAGAAAGTATTTTTTCATAGTAGGATTTAATTTATAATACTTGTGTCAATAACGTATTAATTATGTGGACTAATTATATTGGTTAATTATATTTGGAAATACTTAAAAATTATCTGCTTCTCTATAGGCTTTAACTAAAGCCAATTCTCCTTCCTTGCCGGCACCTACTTTTCCATGTTCCATTCCCAAAATACCTTTGTACCCCTTGCTATTAATATGTTTGAAGATATTTCGGTAGTTCATCTCTCCCGATCCTGGTTCATTGCGGCCTGGGTTATCGCCAATTTGGAAATACGCTATTTCAGACCAGCATCTATTAATATTATTAATGATATTACCCTCATTTTTTTGCAGATGATACATGTCAAATAAAATTTTACAAGCGGGGCTATTGATGGCTTTGCAAATAGCATAGGCTTGATCTGAGTAGCGTAAAAATAAATTGGGCGTATCGCTTAAGGGTTCTAATACAGTAATTAAATTATTTTTTTCTAAAATTTCTACCCCTGCTCTTAATCCTTCAATCACGTTGCCTGTTTGAATATCCATGGGTAAACTTCTATCAAAATTACCAGGTACGGTGGTCATCCATTTTGCATTGGTTCTTTTAGCTACTTCAACGGCTTCTTTACAAGATGCCGTAAACTTATCTTTCCATTCTTTAGAACCAGTGGTTAAATTGGTTTTATCATTATTAGAAAAGTTCACCACAAATACACCCATATGCATTCCAAGTGCAGCTAGCGTATCTCCAATTTTTTGTTGCATTTCAGGGGTTCTACTCATCATTCCATTATCTTCAATAGCAGTAAAACCAATACTATGTGCGTATTTTATTTGATCAATAAAATTAGGTCCGGCAAAATTTTCAAATCAATAAAATTAGGTCCGGCAAAATTTTCAAACATGCCATCGTGAAAAGCATATTTTAATTTGAAGGGGGTAGGCTCTACAGTATTGGATGCAATTGCTTTTGCGTTTGCTGCTAATAAACTACTACCTGCTAAAAGTGAACCGCCCACTAAAACATTTTGTTTTAAAAAATTTCTGCGTTCCATAGTATTGTATTTTTTTATAGCTTAAATTTAAGCATAAGTATTAATAAGAACAAGTTTGAAACCATTCATTTATACAATTGCCCTTCTTGTATTTTCTACATCCTTACTGCAAGCGCAAA
>Ga0208172_1000224_pt1 | contig 20413 bp, 38 predicted proteins | sample Colrivmet1552A02_FD_187657 | JGI IMG/M metagenome (GOLD analysis project Ga0208172, IMG submission 187657) | Estuarine microbial communities from the Columbia River estuary - metaG 1552A-02 (SPAdes) (version 2) | ecosystem: Environmental > Aquatic > Marine > Intertidal zone > Estuary | place... | reverse complement strand
GATAAGTTCGGACAAGCGAAGTCGCAACATTGCAAAGGTGAAGCGATTGACTTTACTGGCAATGGTAAGATTAAAAATTCACTGCTGTTTCAACATATTAAAGCTAATTTAGAGTGGGATCAGCTAATTTGCGAGCACCCGGTAAACGGTGAACCAACTTGGATTCATGTTAGTTATAAAGAGGGCGCGAATAGAATGCAGATATTAACCGTTGACAAAGAAAGTCCGAACGGTAGAGGGTATAAAAAAGGAGACTGCAATGAATAAGGAGGTAGCAATAAGAGATATAACAATTTTGGTTTTAGGCTTTCTAACAATCATGCTACTATTTAAAGGGTGCAACGATAGAAAAAGAAGCACATCGCTTGTTATTGACTTGCAGAATTATAGCGATAAGGTTAAAGAGTATGAAGATGCAAACGGTAATCTAATTGAGTACAATGCTGCAATGCAATTACTTGTTGACCAAAAGAGCGATGAGGTGCTGGCAATGGAAAAAAGATTAAAGTTAAAAGATACGGAGGTGTTGATAAAGTATAAATCAATTTTCAAGCACGACACAATCAATCACGTATTTCGTGAGCAGCTGCCTTGTACTGCCTTCATTGATTCATTTAGTATTGATAGCACTTACTTTAAATTTGATGCTGTTATAACGGAAAAGAATTTTAGCCTATACAATATTCAAGTCCCCAACGAGCAGACGTTCATCATAGCTAAAAAAAAAAGCAACTGGCTTAAAGATGATTCGCTATCTGTAATAGTTGAGAATAGCAATCCCAACATAAAAGGAGAAAGCCTGAGAGCATTCACCTTCAAGCCTTCCCCTAAGTGGTACAATAGTTATAAATTCAAAGGTGCTATCTTTGTAGCTGGTGTTATTGGAGGTTTCTTGCTTGCTAAATAGCGAGGTTGTAACCTATCGCAATCAACACATAAATACCATTTATCAACTGGAATAGGTTTGCCACATCGGGCGCAATAATTGTTAGGCATATTACTTTTTATTTTGAATTAATCCTAAAAGTTCATATACTGCCTTTTCACGTTCTTGTTGAGCGTATTCCTTCATAGCTTTATGAAAGTAAAGAATATACTTGTCGGATACCTTTTCGTTGTGCGTTTCAAAACATTCTTTGAAATGCTTGTTCATTATTTCTTCTGCTGTTTTCATACTATTTTTTTAAAATTTTATCTTTCATTTTGGGGTTGTTTAATTCCTACTTTAAATGTATCTGTTAATCCTGTGTGTTTTGGTGCTGCGTAAACATAAGTATCTAGCCACGTAGTCATAAAGCAGTATTGTAGCCATTGTTTGGTTTTACTTATTCTACCGCCAGCTATTACATTAGCAACTTTTCTTACCGCCTCTTCATCGCTTATTTCATCTGATTCAATGTGAATAATAATCTTTCTCATACTCATCAATTTATACCGACTAGCGGTGGTTAATACTGTTTTAAAAAGCATTGGTGGTAAAACCTCTAAGTGGATTTGCTTATTGTGAACCACCAATGCCGTAAAATAAACGTGGATAGCGTTAATCCGTTTCTTTAATAACTGCACCATGCACTGACTGTACAGTGTTGTGGGGCTTAGTCACGTTTATATCTTAAAGAACGTTTCTTAACTATTTACTGGCTCAATGTTTAATTTCACTTCTATAATTGATATTGCTCTCTTATGATGCTCTCTTGCATCTTCCATAGAATAATACTGCGAAAAGAATCTATAAGGAACATCTGTTTTTTGGCTCAATGTTTCAATCATAAAAGTTTTCCATTCTTTTTGTGGTGTTGCTAAAGATTCGCGATATTCTTTAAGCCTTTCAGTATAATGAATAACATGCCATTTAGAAAGTTCAATGAATTCCTGAGGTGCGTTGTTGCTTTGCAGCCAATCAAGATGCTTCTCCTCATTTCTAATCATTGTTTCGATTTTATTCGCAATTTCTATTTTCATATACAATTAATTGAATGATTTTGAATAAGTGTCTTCACGTTCAACTTTAAAACGCTTGGCTTTTTGAATCGGCTAATAAAAAAGTCCGCCATTCGTTCTGCAGTTCTTAACTGGTCTTTTGTCTTGCAGCTTACAATAGTGTCAATCACCTTTAGGTAAGCGCGTTCTGTTTGGTATGCATTCATTATATTAAAGATTTAATTACGTTTTTAATTGCTTCTATTTCGTTATCGGTACAAGGAATTTCGTCGCCTTCGCTGGTGATATAATAAGCCTCGTTAATCTCGTTCAATTCGCGTTCAAGTAAATAGTCTGCTGGCTCGTCTCGTGTCTCTCTGCTATAAGAAACAAAAGTCTCCATGATAGTCGCGTTAACCACGAGGCTAACATTACCCATATCAATTTCAAATTCAAAGGTATCGGTATCGTAATCGCCCACACCATCAAAGTTAAAATCTAATTTGTCAATCGCGCTAACTATATAGCGTCTGTGTTCTAAGAATTTGTTAATGTCGTACATATTATTTTCCTTTAACAAGTGTATAACTAACTTCACCATTTCGTGTTAATACTTCGACATCCTTAATATATCCTCGCGCTATTTTTACTTTAGAAAACGTAATTTCTTTTACTTCGTTTCCTTCTTTTCTAATTACTGTTGCTTTCATATTATCTGTTTTTGTTTGTTTGATGTGGTAAATGTAGGTAAAGTTTTTTAATTCCAACAAAAATAATAAATAAAGTTTATTAACAATATAGTGTTAATATCTATTTTTATTTATTTTGTTCGTTTGTAAATAAAGTTTACTACATTTGCCTCTATACAATTTAAAACAAACAATATGAAAGTACAAATCGAATCATCATTATCTAATCCATACACTAAAGACTATCAATTTGATTTAGTAACTCTTGACGGTATCATAAGAGCAGCGTTATTAGAGCCAACATTAGAACACCTAAAAGAAGCGCTTAAATTGATGCACACATCAGGATTTAAGTATGGCTTTGGTTCTAATCATTGTTGGGTTAAGCAAAACAAATCAGATAATAGAATACTTTTAATAACAATGTAATTTATAAACTAAAATAAAATGGCAAAAAAAGAACTATTAAAACAAGCGAACTTCGCAAGGCTGGTGAATCAATCACCAGTGCGCATCTATTATTTAATCGAAACGAGGAGGCTTCCCGTTACCACTATTGACGGTGTGAACTTTATAGAAGCAAGCGAGGAGAATATAAACATTGCAAAACGTAAAACAAAGTAATATGCTAAAAAGTAAAATTCAAGAAACGCTTGACACGATAGGTAAAATTGATTTCGACATCAGATGGGTGCAGCAAAAGATTGCTAAACAGAATTACAATAGCTTTAAAAAGTCAATAGAGCATCAAGAGAAAATTCAAATGATGGTACTTGAACGACTTAAAGAGAGATACAATAAGCAAGTCGAGAAGTTAAAAATTTACTAAATCAAACAACATGGAAAACAAACAAACAACAATCACAGATGTCAACATTGAGCCGATCATTGAATTGGTGAATGAAGGCGAGGCGCACCAAGTAGGTGAGCAAACAGAAAGCAATATAACATTGCATCCAGCACCTCAACAAGGCGGTGAACTAAGTACATTCGGTAACAAAGAAGGCTTTGAGCACGCGATGAGAGTAGCAAAGGCTTTAAGTGTTAGCGACTTGGTGCCAGTGCAATATAAGAATAACATTAGCAACTGCCTTATCGCTATCGATGTAGCAAAGAGAATAGGTGCGAGTGAGTTAATGGTTATGCAGAACTTGTACATCGTGCATGGCAAACCTTCGTGGAGTTCTCAATTCTTAATCGCAACTTTAAACGCGAGCCGTAAATTTTCACCGTTAAGATTTGAAGAAGATGAAAACAACGGTGGTAGATGCAGAGGTGTAGCGATTGACTTAGCAACAGGCGACAAAGTAGAAGGTGTTTGGGTAACGATGGAAATGGCACACGCTGAGAAATGGGTTGAAAAGGCTGGTAGCAAATGGAAAACAATGCCACAATTAATGATGCGCTACCGGGCAGCTGCATTCTTCACGCGTCAATTCGCGCCTGAGGTGTCAATGGGTATAATGACTCAAGAGGAAGTATATGATATTACAGCAATTCAATCTAAACCAACAACAAAATGGAACACAGCAGAATAATAGTAGAAGCGGAACAGCGTAGCCCTGAGTGGCACGCTGCCCGTTTGGGTGTTTTCACCTCATCGGAAATTTACAGACTAATGACCAAGCCTAAATTGAAAGGTGAAGTGTTAAGCGACGGCGCTAAGACGTACATAATGGAAAAGGTTGCCGAAAGTTTAACGGGTATTCGTGAAGAGGTGTTTACTACTCAGGCGATGCAATGGGGAATTGATAACGAACCGCTGGCGAAAAAGCACTTAGCGAGATTGAACGGGTGGACTATCGAAGAAACAAGCTTTATCAAAATTGATTCATTGAACTACGGTGGTAGTGGTGATGGGTGGATAAGAGAGTTAAACGGGGCGCTGGAGGTGAAATGTTTAAACACCGTAAACCACCTTAAAGAGATTCGCGATAGTGAAGATTTAAAAGCCAATTCACCAATGCGGTTTTGGCAAGTTCTTTCAGATGCTTATTTGCGTGAGTGCGATGTTGCGGTGTTGGCTTGGTTTGACCCGAGAATACCCAACGACTTCGGATTATTCACCAAGAAGTTTAAAGTTGATCAAGCAGACGTAAACGAGATGCTGGAGAAGATTAGGTTAGCAAATGAATACTTTAAACAACAACTTGAATATTTTACAAAAATTTAAAATCAAACAAACGACGTTCTTTCCCTCTTAGTTTAATTACAGAACATTAGCCGATGAGTAATGGATACAATCGGAGGTTAAAGGTGTGTGCGAGATTCATGCAGAGGCATTTTATAAACAATAAAAAACAAACAAATGGATTATTTAGAATTCTTAGAAAAGAAACAAAAGAAGCACATCGAAAGTGGCTTTGAAGTAGATGACAATGATTTAAACAATCACTTATTCCCGTTTCAAAGATTCATAGTTAAGCGCGCTTTAAAAGCTGGTAAGTATGCTATATTTGCTGATTGTGGTTTGGGTAAAACATTGATGCAATTAACATTTGCAGAGAATGTGGCAAAGCACACTAATAAGCCAGTATTAATACTTGCACCTTTAGCGGTTAAAGGTCAAACACTAAACGAGGCAAAACGATTTGGAATTGATACCACAAACATAGTAATACAAAACTATGAGCAATTAGATAATATTGATTGCTCTATTTTTTCGGGTATTGTTTTAGATGAAAGTTCTATCCTTAAAAACTTTGAAGGTGAAACAAAAAAGAATATTATCGATAAGTTTAAAAACACACCTTACAAATTAGCTTGTACTGCAACACCTTCACCAAATGACCCAATGGAACTTGGAAACCATAGCGAGTTCTTAGATGTTATGGGTAGAAATGAAATGCTTGCAATGTACTTTGTACATGATGGCGGAGAAACTGCAAAATGGAGGCTTAAAGGTCATGCGGTTAAAACATTCTATCAATTCATTGGAACGTGGGCGATAATGTTAAATAAGCCACAGGATATAGGATTTACGATGGAAGGTTATAATTTACCTACTCTTAATATTTTGGAACGTAAAATAGTAACACCTAAACGCGATAACGGTCAGCTATTTAATGATGCTATTATTTCGGCTACTAACTTTAATCAAGAGTTGAGGTTAACTAAGATTGAAAGAATGGAAGATGCTATTTCGTTGGTGAATAATAGCGATGAAAACTTCATCATATGGATTAAGCAAAATGAGGAAGGCGAATACTTAAAGAAACTAATACCTGATGCTGTTGAGGTTAAAGGTTCAGATAGTTCAGATTACAAAGAAAAAATGCTTTTAGGTTTTGCAAATAATGAATTCAGAGTGCTTATAACCAAAACAAAAATAGCGTCATTTGGTATGAACTATCAAAATTGCCGAAATCAAATATTTGCTTCTTTAGATTTTAGCTTTGAGGGATTATACCAAGCAATAAGACGTTCTTATAGGTTCGGGCAAAAGAATGAAGTGAACATTCATTTAATTACTACCGATACGATGGCAAACGTAAAACAATCAATAGATAACAAACAAAAACAATTTGAACTTATGCAAGACGAAATGAGCAAAGCGATTAACGCTAACCTAAACAATGAACTGATGAATGTCGGTAATGTTGACACAACAGAAGAAACAAATGAATTCTATCACATTAAACGCGGTGATTGCATCCAGTTAATTAAAGATGTGCCTACCGAATCGGTAGGGTTAAGTGTATTCTCTCCACCATTCGCTGAACTTTACACCTACTCAAGCCACTTAGAAGATATGGGTAATAGCAAAGATTACAATGAATTTTTGATTCAGTTTGGATTCTTAATAAAGGAACTTTACAGAGTTTTGCAAAGCGGTAGAAATGTAGCTGTTCATTGCATGGACTTACCTATACAAAAAGGAAAGGAAGGATTTATAGGACTTCGCGACTTTAGCGGCTTACTTTTAAAAGCATTTAGTGAAGCTGGATTTATTTATCATTCACGTATAACGATTTGGAAAGACCCTGTTGTTGAAATGCAAAGAACTAAGGCGCTTGGTTTACTTCATAAGCAAGTAAAAAAAGATAGTACTATGAGCCGCGTTGGAATACCTGACTATGTAATGGTATTTAGAAAAGATGGAGAAAGAACCAATCCAGTAACAAACACAAATATACCAGTTGATTTGTGGCAAAAAATAGCTTCTCCAGTTTGGATGGATATTGATTACGGAAATACATTGCAAGGTTATAGAAATGGCAGAGAAGAAAATGACGAAAAGCATATTTGTCCTTTGCAATTAGATACTATTGAAAGATTGATCTTACTATATTCTAATGAAGGTGATACGGTACTTACTCCATTTATGGGTATTGGTTCAGAGGTTTTTCAAGCAGTTAAAATGAATAGAAAAGCTATCGGTTTTGAATTAAAAGAAAGCTACTACAACCAAGCTAAAAAGAATGTGCAGAGTGCTGTATTGGAAAAATCACAATCAACACTATTCTAATATGCAAGAACTAATCAAACGTAACTACGCTTCTATTGTGAAGCGTGGTTACATAACACCTGAAACAACAGACTTACAATTCATTCGTAAAATTGAAGAAGAAGTTGAAGAGGCTATTTATGAATCATTACTTAAACGTAAAGGCAAAGAAAACAATTTAGGCGAAGAATTAGCAGACGTTATTTTGACGTGCTTAAATTATGCGCATCACTTCTCAATCGACATCGAAAAAGAACTACTCAAAAAGATTGATAAAAACGAAACGCGAAAGGATTAATTGTTTATATTTGTGCATCTCTTAGCGGAAAAGACTAAATCAACTAAGATATTTAAAAACAGCTTAATCGGGTTACTTGTTATAGGTATTAGTCTACCTCCGCGCAAGTACCCGAAGCGGCTACTTATTTTTATAGGTTTAGTAAAACCTGTTATTATTATGGTAAAAATATTTTTTTACGGAAAAGGAACTTCGTCTTACAAAGAAGATTCATCATTTATCCAATGTGTTAGAGAATCGGATGATGTCGTTTTATCAATTACAGAAGGAGATAGAAATCTATTTATTTCCTTAGACAAATCAACAGCTATAAGATTAGCTAAGAAATTGAGAACTGAAATAAACAAGATTCAGGAAGGAGGGCAAAATGTCTAATGGAAAAGACCCAGCAGCACTTTTTTATATAGATAAGTGGTTAGTAGCGACAGCAGAAATGGATGCAGACTTAAGAGGCTGGTATCTTAATTTAATACTTCATCAATACGATAAAAAAAGTTTGCCAAACGATGTTGAAGCATTAGCTGTTTTAGCAAATGTTAAGTTTTCTGAATTTGAAAGATTTAAGCAAATGTTTGAGCAAGTGCTTAAGCATAAATTTAAGCAAGATGATGAAGGAAGATTAAAACAGCATTTTGCAGCAGAAGTAATACAAGCAAGAGAAAAGTTCACAGAAAAAAGGGGACTTGCTGGAAAAATAGGATACTTCATAAAGTTTGTAAAGCGCGTTCATGGTGATGATTATAAATTTATAGAGTATTTAAAAAATGAAATTGATTTTGAAAAATTAGATACTAAAAATGAAGATAGTTTAAAGCAAGTGCTTAAGCAAATGCTTAAGCTATATATAAATATAAATAAAGATTTAAATAATAATAGTAATAGTAATGTAGAAGACAAAAGAGAAAAGTCAAAACAACTTTGGAATTATTTATTAAGTTCCAAGCAATGGATTGACCCGTTAATTATGAAGCATCAAACCAATAGGGAATTAATAGCACTTTCATTAAAAGATTTTTTTGCAATACAGAATTTAATCGAAAAACCGAGAGAGGATGCAGAAGAAGTTAAAAAGCATTTTGCTAACTGGCTAAAAACAAACCCACCTAAAAAGGCCGAAGTACAGTTAAGCAATAACCCAGCGCCTTGGGCTAACTTTGGTAAACACGAAGAACTATGAGTAAATTAATAGCAGCAGAAAACATCTTTGAGCCATCAGAGGGACGCGCATTCGTAGAAGGTTTGCGAAGCGGTGCGATAAAAAGAGGGCTTGGTATTGGCGACAAAGTAGCTGACCAGCATTTAGCTTACAAGCCTGAGCAACTTGTATTCATTAACGGGCACGATAACGTGGGTAAGACCGACTGGATATTGTGGTATTTTTGTGTCTTAAGCAAAAAGTATAATTTGAAGTGGGATATATTTTCAGCCGAAAATTCAATAGGTTCATTGAAAGTTAAGATAGCGCAGTTTTTAACGGGCATCAATATTTTTAAGATACCTGAAATGCAGTTGCATAGAACGTATGATGAAATGAGCGAAATGTTTAATTTCATTCGGAACGATAGGTTATTTGATGCAAAGCAAATATTGGAAGTGAGCAGCGGCACGAAGTCAAACGGCTTACTTATTGACCCGTACAATTCACTTAAAGGCATGGGACTGGGTAACAACAAGCACGAAGAAGACTACGAGATATGCGCTTTGATGCGTATCTTCTGCAAGCAAACACATAAAAGTCTTTACGTTAATACGCACCTGGTAACTGAGGCAGCGCGTAAGAAGTTCCCAAAAGACCACGTAAACGAAGGGCATTTGATGCCTCCCGAAAAAGCCGACACCGAAGGAGGGCAAAAGTTCGCCAATAGAGCCGATGACTTCATAAGTATTCACCGTATGACACAACACGCAACAGCATTCAATGTAACGGAAGTACACGTAAGAAAGGTTAAAGAAACATTAACAGGAGGTAGTGTTACACCGAGAGAAGCACCGTTATTGTTTACAATGCAAGACTATTGTAAATTCACTATTGGAGGTAATAACGTACTTGAAACAACACCGGTACAACAAACACTAACAACTTTAAACCATGCAAAAAATGAAGGATTTGAAACTGAGAGCGTTCAAGCGGATGCAGACCCTTTCCCGTTCTAAGATAGCAGAGGAGAGAGAAACGGATAGCCTAAACGATTTATTTAAAGAGGAGATCATGATTGATTTATCATTCGACTTGGCACTTTGCGAAATGATGGCGAAAAAGTCAGCTGGGGCGAAAAAGAATAACTGGGAAAATATGGCTTTAAGAATTCAATCGTATAAAGATTACATTGAGAAAATACATTCTAAGGCAAAAAGAGAGTATCTAATAAACGATTTAAAGCCAAGTGAAGTGATTACATTACTCGATAAAAATAAGCGCTTAGAACGGCTTAATTTAAGTTTGATGAAACAGAACGAGAATTTAAAAACGCAAATTGATAACTATGTCGCAAAGTTTGGATTATAACGATAAGGTGTGGGGATTGCTTATTTCAATGAATGTAGGTGATGAGTTCAATATAATTGAGAAGGTTGCACCCGATAGAAGGCAAAAGTTTATTGAAATAGTAAAGAACTACATGGACCACGATTGCAGTGATTTAACTTATATTGAGTTCAACAACGAATACACGAAAATTAAAAAATATTTAAAATAATCTTGGAAAAGTTTGCAGAATAGAAAAGTAGTTGTATATTTGAGAACAAATTAAAACAAACAATATGAAAACAGAAGACAAAAAATATTTCAAAGCAGTATTAAGTGCATACGAATCGCTTGAAAAAAAACAAGAAAACGGAACTATCACAATGGATGAAGAAGCGTCAATGAATAGCTTGTTTCAAAGACTTGAAATGTACTTATATGAAAACTAAAAAAGGCTGGGGTGGCGCTCGACAAGGTTCGGGTAACAAGCCTAAGTATAATGAGAAAACAACAACCATCGCTTTTCGTGTACCGATTAGCAAGGTGGATGAGGTTAAAGTATTAATCAAACAAAAACAAACACAATGGAAAATAAAGACACAAGATTAATCTACGTTTACGATTCAAACGGCACTTTGGTAAACGGTAAGCCTTTTGTTGGTTTTAATAATTCGGTAAAGGTGATTATACCGAATGAATCTGATGATGAATATGATTTAGTTGTTATTGATTCAATTAAATGGAATTGCAGACCAAATGGAGATGCAATACATGGCTACTACTTCCGCACCCGTCCGACGACCGTATTCAAATCAAAAGTTAAGTTTTACAGTTTAAAATTAAAAGCATGAAAGCGCCTGAAAGAACAACGTACATCTACCGAATAGTAGGTGAACAAAGACACCTCGAAATGGTATGCCCAACGATAAGCGCAGCATCGAGATTTGTAGCGAGTGAATTAGATTTGAACGTGAGAACCTTTAGGATTGAAGGGCATATAGACACAGAGATACCAGTCGGGAATCGATACGTGTTAACTTCGTATTTAAAGTGGAAAAGCAAAGCAAAGCAGATAAACGAATTGATGATTGAAGCAGCAAACAAACCTCAACATTTGCGATTTACTGGTTTTAGTTATAAGTTTGACGAATGCGACGAATTGCAAGAATCGATAGTAACCAAAAGCAAATAGTAGAACAACTAAGGAGGTTAGGTGTAACTGTATTACATACTCACCAGCTTAAAAACTGCTTTGATATTTTGGTGGGTTACGAAAAAAAGAACTACGCTTTTGAAATTAAAGACGGCAGCAAGCCAAAAAGCGCAAGGAAGTTAACGGAGGGTGAACAAAAGTTCTTTGACGGCTGGTTAGGGCAAGTTGATAAAGTTGAAAGCATTGAAGATATTTGTCGAATAATAGGTATAAAACTTTTGTAAAATGGGTGATTACGATTTAATGCCGTTTGGCAATTATGAAGGCTGGGAACTGGGCGATGTACCAGCTGAATACTTGTTAAGCATTCTTAAAGACGGCAAAGCGAAAGGTCAACTGAAAGAATACATCGAGGATGTTAAAGATATCTTGGAGTTAGAAATGAAAGGTAAATTGAATTAAATTGAAAGCAAGCGTAAACAGCAAAGTGATTGAAGGTAAGTGCGCCACGAATAAAGGCAGCATATCGAAAGCCTTTGAACAATTTGAAGGGAGAGAGATAACAATTACCATTGAAAAGAAAAGAAGGAAGCGCAGTAACAATCAAAATTCATATTTATGGGGGTGTGTTTATCCTTTAGTTAAAATGCAATTCTATGAAACGTGTGGTGAAGTGTTTACCATTGAGGAGGTTCACGAGATAATGAAGATGAAATTCAATAGCATTGTTTTAGCTAACGAAGAAACAGGAGAAGTGATAATAGCACCAAAAAGCACGACTAAAAACAGCAAGTTTGAACAAGAGCAATATCATGAGCAGATAAGAAACTTTGCAAAAGAGTGGTTTAATATTCACATACCGTTGCCGAATGAAGAAATTTTTATAAATTCGTAAAAAACAAACGAATGAGCGGAAATTTCGATGCAGAGAAAAGAGTTCTAATTGACAAGATGCTGAATGATTGCATTGAAGATATGACCAGGGAGAAGGTAAATGAATATTACGAGTATATAAGGGACAAGTTCCATATTTACAACCTCCCGAAAGAATGCGATTTAATGCACGTTCTTAAACAAAGATTTTACGGCAGAGGCAAATGGTGGATGATAGATTGCCCGATCAATAAGTTGAAAGTAATACAAGCGAAACGAGAAACATATAAACGACCTTACTTTATTGAGGTATTAAAACAAATAGGATGAATAGGAAATTAAAAGCAATCGTAAAAGGAATATTAATAGTTTGGGTGATTGGCTCATTTGCAGCACTAACCTACTTCGCCAGCTTTGCAATAGCGTTTAGCGTTTATTCGCTTATAGCTTGCTACTTTATGTTAAACAAGTAAACAAACAAAATCAATCAATATGAAACAATCAATCTTAGCATTATTTGCGGTTATAGTAATCGCATCTTGCACCAAGCCAAAAGAAGAAACCACGCCAGTATCAAATCCAGTTAATACAGACCTATACGGTAGTTGGTTGCTGGATAGCCTTAGCAGTCCCGATAAAATGAAATGGCAAGATACAGTATTGTTTAAGTTCTATTTAGTAATTGAGCAAGGACAAGTTAAGAATCAACAAGAATCGTTTAGCTTCATGCCGAGAGTATCACAGGGCGTTAGTTCAATAACTGCGGCTTGCACTATCGATAATGATGTAATAAGCTGGGGAAGTCAATCTTATACTTTTACGGTATCGAAAAATGAATTAACTTTAGTAAGAGTTAATCCAAGTAGTAAGGACACTAAGCGAAAACATTATAAGCGTAAGTAATGAGCGACAAGAAGATTAAGCAGTATTACAGTAAGATAATTAAAGAGGCATTGAAGGAAGTTGAGAGGAGGCAAAATAGTGAAAGTGAGATGCTTTGTTATAAGTATAAGAAGGCAGCCTTAAAAAAGGGCAATTATGGGCAAGACTAGTACATCATGGAAAAAGGGAGAAGGCGGAAGACCTAAAGGCGCAGAGGGTAAAGTTACCGCTGATGCTAAAGCCTTATTCATGGAAATAATGGAAGGTCAAGTACCTAAAGTGCAGGAAGCATTAAATGAGGTTTACAAAGAAGATAAAGCCGCGTTCTTAAAGTACCTAGCCGCATTGATGCCTTACTTCATTCCTAAGAAAACAGACGTTACCAGCAACGGCAAAGAACTAAACGAGAAGCCTATAATTATTGATTGGAATGGCGGAAGCGATAAGGATAATACCGTTTAACAAACAGATTGAAGCGAAGAGAGTAGCTGATACCAAGACCTTTACACTTTACGGGGGTGCTATTCGAGGCGGCAAATCTTATTGGCTGCTGCTTTGCTTACTTTCTAATTGTTTCAAGTACGATAAAAGTAGGTGGTTAGTGGTACGTGAATCATTACCAACACTTCGTAGAACTATATTAGTAACCTTTCAAAGATTGCTTGATGACGGCTTTCAGCAATACGTTAAGGAGTTCAATCAGCAGACGATGACGGTTACATTTACCAATGGAAGCCAAATAATATTCTTAGCTGAATCATTCGACACAGACAAAGAACTAAATAGGTTTAGAGGGCTTGAGATAAATGGCGCTGGCTTAGATGAGATTAACGAACTGCAAGAAGCAACATTAAACAAAGTAATCGAGAGAAGTGGAAGCTGGACGGGTTCACCTAACTGCCCTATTCAAATCTTAGCAACGTGTAACCCATCAGGCGGTTGGGTTAAGTCAAGGATATACGATAAATGGAAGGACAACACACTACCGCCAACGTGGGCTTATATTCCTGCAAAGATTAGTGATAACCCACATATTCCAAAAGATTACGTTGAATCACTTAGGGCAAATATGCCAGCGCACGAATACGATGTATTTGTGAACGGTAATTGGGAGGTGGATTTGAACGGCTCATTATTCAAGCGCACAGACTTTAATTACTTTGATAAGTTGCCCGAAGGTTTGCCCGAAAGCGTATTAGGGTACGTTGATATAGCAGACGAAGGTAGCGACTACCTATGCGCTGTATTTGCTAAGATATACGGCAATCAAATATACATTACCGATGCTATCTTCACTCAGGACACAATAGATATAACTTGTCCAATGGTTGCAGCTAAGATAAAAGAGTTGAATGCAGACTACACCCGTATTGAAGCAAACAATCAAGGAAGCGGTTTCATTCGCTTACTTCGTCAATCGGTGCAAGAGGATAAGGTATTGAGCATTAAGAACACCGCAAACAAGCACACACGAATATTGATGGCTTACCACATCATAAAGAATAAGTTCGTGTACGTTCACCCTGAGAAGCAAACAGATGAATACAGAGCAATGATGCAGCAAATATACGAGTATAAGAAGGACGGTAAGAGTAAGCACGACGATGCACCCGATGCGATGGCTGGACTGGCGAACTTCATACAAGCCTTACTGCCGCACATCTTTGAATAAAAAAAATTACCGATTACTTTTATAATTAATTTTAAAAAAAATTATTCAAATGAGTTATGTATCTAATTTAGTGGCTCGCATGTTCGGGCTTAGCACCTTCAACGGTATGTACTCGACCTCAATATACGACCGTAAGAACCCCATTCTTATTGATACGGAAAATAAACTAAGAATTTATAACACTATTCCTCATCTTCAATCTGTAATCAACCAGTTAGCCGATATGTTTAAGAACATGGATATAAAGCTATACGATAAAAAGACTGGTGAGGAGATTAAAGAGCATGAGGTATTAAACCTATTGAATAGACCTAACCCTTTGCGAACGCGCGAGGAGTTTTTATTTGAATACTATGTTTTTAAATCTGTGTTTGGCAATGCCTTCATATACGAGATTAAAGGACTACCAAGCGCGTTACCTTCGTTAATGTGGAACTTACTACCAAGCGATGTTGAGGTTATTCCAACGGGTAAGCTATACAATCAAACAACGGTCGATGGAATTATTAAGTCTTATAAGGTATATGATCAAGGCACTTACTTTAATGTGCAGCCTTCCGATATGATATATAAGAATGAGGGAGTTGGCGGTAACCTTATAACATCACAAAGTAAGATTGATTCTTTGCAGTTGCCTTTATCGAATATCATTGGTGCGCTTAAAAGTGAAAATGTGTTAATAGTTGAACGTGGTGCAGAAGGTATATTAAGCAATGAAAGCCAAGCCGATGGAGGCGCCATACCTTTAGGCAAAGAGGAACGCGATAGAATAGAACGTGAAATGAGTAAAAGCTACGGCATATTTGACGGGCAGAAGCGTAAAATCATCACCAATAGTTCTTTGAAGTGGCAGCCGATGACTTTTCCGATTAAAGACCTGATGCTATTGGAGTGCATAGAGAGCGATTTTCAAACAATATGCGCTGCTTACGGTGCTGACCGCGATATATTCCCAAGCACAAAGGGCGCAACATTCGAGAATAAAAACAACGGTGTTAAATCAACTTATCAGAATACAATACAACCGCAAGCCGATGACTTTATGAGCATCTTAAACGCTGCATTCGGTTTAGAGAAACAAGGGTTGTACTTAGTTGCTGACTATTCATATTTGCCAGTGTTGCAAGAGGACAAACAAAAAGAAGAACAATCCGAAAAAACAGAAGCAGAAAAAAACAGCATCAATGTAAATACGATAATCACTTTGAATAGAGCGGTGTTAAATGGAGAGATAAGTCGTGATGTTGCGGTGAACATATTAAGCGATGTAATGAAGCGAGGTGTAGAGGAAGCAAACCATCATATCAATTAAAGAAAAAAAATTGCGAATAGTTTTTGTATTTATTTTTGAAAAGAAATGGAAGAAGCGAAAAAAAATATACTAAGTGAAGTCGATAAGAAGTCGGCTCATTACTCAGTTAAAAGTGCTGATGCTAATATTTTAGATGTTAGCACATCGTCCCGTATCGTTACGGGCTTTTTCAATTCTTACAACTTCTTTGATTCAGATAAGGATGTGTTAATAATGGGTTCGGCTAAGAAGTCAATCGAAGAGCGCGGTGTGAATAGCACAGCAGTAGCAAAGATTAAACACGCATTGAACCACGACCTGACGACCTTAGTAGGTAAGTTGCAAGTGCTGGAAGAAACAACTAAGAATGGAATTACTGGTATTTATTTTGAATCTAAGATTGCCAATACAACACTTGGGAATGATACTCTTATCAATTATAAAGAGGGCATATACGACAATCATTCAATCGGCTTTAAGTACAATCAACTCTCTTTAATAGAGGCAGAGAAAAGCCCCGTTGCGTGGAATGAAGTATTGAGCAAGCTGGTAAACCCACAAGAAGCGGAGAAGTTCGGGTACTTATACTTAGTAAAAGAAATAAACCTTTTCGAAGGTTCAACTGTTGCCTTCGGTGCAAACTCTTTAACTCCATTCTTAGGCGTTAAGAGCGGCAACAAAGAATCAATAACATTAGCATTAGACAGCAAATTAAATCAGTTGATGCACACCGTTAAAAACGGCTCTCAATCTGATGATATGATGCACACACTTGAACTGCAAATAAAGCAGATTAAACAAGTGTTAAAAGAGATTGAAGTAGCTGAAACCTTTGATAAGCCCACACTTGCAAAAGTGCCGAGCGAAGCAAAATCAAGCGAACCGATAAAGCCAAAATTCGACGTAAATCAAATCATTAAAAATCTAAATTTCTAAAAAATGGAAGCACAAGACCAAAAAGCGTTAGTTGACGCAATCAACATTGAAGTTGGTAAAAAACTTGATGCGGTGAAAGCCGAATCATTAAACGAAGTAGCAAGTTTAAAAGCCGAATTAGAGGCAGTTAAAGCAGCTAAAGAAGAATTAAAAAGCGAAGTGAACGGTGAGATTGTTAAATTGAAAGCAGCTAATGAGGCAGCCGTAGAGAAAACAGAATCTTACAAATCACTTGCTGACTTATTCGTTGACGGTTACAGAGCAATCGTTAAAGAAAACGGTGCTAACATGAAAAAGAAAGGGTTTAGCGCTCAGATGAATGTTAAAGCTGCTGGTACTATGACCACTGCTAACATCGATGCTGTTGGTACTAACTCAATTCCTTATCAATTAGCTTCTTTTTCAACTGGCTTGGTAACAACTAAGAGAAGAAGACCTTTCATCATTGACCTTACTAACTTCGGTCGTACTGACAAGATGTATGTTCAATGGGCTGAGATGGCTAACAATGATCCTGGTACTGCTGGCATGACTGCGGAAGGTGCTGCTAAGACTCAAGAAGATTTCGACGTAAACGAAAAATCTGCGAAAGTAGAAAAAGTAACGGCTTACACTAAAGTATCAATGGAGATGTTAGACGATGTTGCTTTCATGGAAGCAGAAATCAGAAACAACTTAATTGAACTTATTGCATTGAAAGCTGATAGCGGTGTATTAAGTGGTAACGGTACTACTCCGAACTTGAATGGTATCATTACTCAATCAACTACTTATGCTGCTGGTTCTTTTGCCGGTACGTTTGGAACTGCTGCTAACAACTTCGATGTATTGCGTACTGCAATCAACCAAGTTGAGGCTGCTAACTACTTACCTTCTGCAATCGTGTTACACCCAACAGATGCTACATTCATGGAGTTGACTAAAGCAACTGATAACGGTTATGTTGCACCTTCATTATTCGTAGTTAACAACGGTGTTACTACTTTCGCTGGTATCCCAGTTATTAAAAACACTGGTATCACAGCTGGTACTTTCTTACTTGGTGATTTCTCTCAAGTTAACGTGAGAATGAGACAAGATGCTACTATCTCAATGGGTCATGAGAATGATGATTTCACTAAAAACTTAATCACTATCCTTGCGGAAATGAGATTGGTTTGCTACGTGCCGTCTAACAGAGTTCTATCTTTGGTTACTGGTTCATTCGCAACTGCGAAAACAGCGTTAAACGCATAGTTAATAGGGTGAGGAATTAAAACACCTCACCCTTTAATTTTAAAACTATAAAAAATGGCTAAGAAAGTAAAAGAAGTAGAGGTTATCGAAGTTGCAGAAGTTGCTGCTATTGTTGGCGACGTGTCAATTAAAATAATCAAAGATACTCAACACCTTAAAAAAGGTGAGGTGTATAAAGAAAGCGGTGATATTGCTTCGTTGTTAGTAGCGAAAGGTATTGCTGAAATAATCTAAAAAAAACTTTTGTTTGTTTGTTTTGTTTGGAGGTGGGCGGTAAAAAACCCACCTTTTTTTTAAAGATAAATTTATAATTATGGCATCAATATTAGTTAAAACAACAGACTTCACTGGGCTTTATTACATCGCTCAAACAACATACACGACTCCAATATTACAAGCCTATATTGATGAGTTTGAAAAAACATATATCCGCAAATTGTTAGGCTTAACGCTTGGCGACCTATTCATTGCAACGGTAGTAAATAACGTGCCAGTTGGTGCAAGATACGTTAATGTTTTTAATCCATTGGCAATTCAAGTAAGTGGCTTAAATAACGGTGTTAGTCTATTGCAAGAGTATTACACAGAGGGCAGAATATTCGAGAGCAGAGGAATGAAAGAAATATTAAAAGGCATTATTTATTGCTTATACGTACAAGGTACTCAGGCGCATCATTCACAGAGCGGTGTTGCTAAGTCTTTAGCCGATGTAGGTATAGTAATGACGGGAGAGAATGCAGCGCGTATGGGCGAGATTAGACACAATGGAATCATATCCGATTGGGAGGCGGTTCAATACTATATTCACGTAAACGCGGCAACATATCCTGAGTACGATGGCTTGCAATTACAACCTAAATACAGCGCAATATTATGATGTACAAAACAGATATAATAGATTACTTGAATAGCGTACTAACTGCGGTGAATAAGACCGTAACAATTACGGCAACAAGTAACCCAAGCGCGGGCGTTTACACCATTACCGTTGATGATGTTAAATGGATTCAACCAAGCATTGTGCTATCGATAGGGAATAATGATTATACCGTAAGTTCGATTTCGGGCTGTGTGATTACTCTAAGTGGTAGCGCTGCAATAGTTGTAACTTCATTCACGTTGCCAACGGTTTACTTCTTTCACGGTACGGTTAAAGAAACAAACATCACTTTAACTAAGCGCCAGTTCGATACACAGAAAACACCGCTTGTCTATTTGCTTGAAATATTTAGCGAAAGGTTCAATGAAGATGTTGATGAGTTCGAGCGCGTGAGTGATTTGCGTTTGTTCTTTTTAACTCACGCTAACTTTGAAGCGTGGGAAGTTGATGACTTTTACACGAATAGCATCAAGCCTATGCAAAGATTGGTACAACACTTCATTGATACGCTTAACAAACAAGTGAGAGTGCAACAGATAAGAGAATACGAACTAACTAACCTTTCTCGCTTTGGTGTTTACGTGAATAACAAAGGCTTTGAAAGTACATTGTTTGAGGATAAATTAAGCGGTGTTGAGTTGCGTATTTCGCTTGAATTAAGAAAGCCGACCGATTGCGGTGGGTATTGCTAACAAAAAAAATTGGCAATTATAAATTGAATTAAATTTGATGAATAATAATAACTTTTAAAATTAAAAATTATGGCAAATTGTTGCAGTCTTACAGTCGCAAATACAGGGTTTGGCTGTACCCCTATCATGGAAGTGGTAGAGAAATTCATTGAGGTTTCATACTTTAAAGAAGATGGTACTATCAATGAAATTGATTTGACAGATACATTTAACTTAGCTTATTTTACCGCATTGGTAAATAACGCTGATGAAACTTTACGCTGGTACCCATTGCCGTTCGTTAAGAACATGGTAGATGAGCGCGCAGATTCTGACTTTGAAACTTTTGATGACAAGACTAAAATCGAAAGACAAGTTGGTATTCGTTCAGTTAAAACAATGATTACTACTTTAGGAAATAACGCTGGTGCTGTTTCTCCTCAAATGGTTGGTAAGATAAACGATAAGAAATGTAAAGTTTCGGGATTGTTTGGTATTACTAAATCAAAGCAATTGGTAGGTGAAATGATTAATGATGGTTACTTGGCGCCAATTAGAATCGACAACGGTTCAATTTCTGCTAAATTAATCAAGACTGGCTCAGGTGCAACGACTCAAAAAATTGACTTAGCTTTTGATTGGCATTTAGATGTACAAGATGAGAGACTTCGTACATTGGAAGCAGACGAAATGAGCACAGATATTAGCTTGTTAAACGGCTTGTTAGATGTTACTTCAACATATTCTGCAATCGGTCAAACATCATTCAAAGCTACTTTGAAAACACAATACGGTTCATTCTTGAACCCTGTATTAGTTGAAGGCTTGGTTGCTGGTGATATGGCTCTTTACAATGTAACTGATAGTGCTTCGGTAACTATTACATCTATTGCTGAAAGTCCTGATGGAACGTATCAAATCAACTTTGCTTCGCAAACGGTTGCTGATGTGCTTCGTTTAACCATCACTAAAAACGGTTACAACTTCGCAGCGGTAACAGC
>Ga0208172_1000210_pt1 | contig 20853 bp, 19 predicted proteins | sample Colrivmet1552A02_FD_187657 | JGI IMG/M metagenome (GOLD analysis project Ga0208172, IMG submission 187657) | Estuarine microbial communities from the Columbia River estuary - metaG 1552A-02 (SPAdes) (version 2) | ecosystem: Environmental > Aquatic > Marine > Intertidal zone > Estuary | place... | reverse complement strand
GTCCTATTTTTATTGGGGTTACAGGAGTAATTGCATTGCTCGCTACGCTGTTAGATTATTACTTACCTGTGCTCGGAACAAAAAAATACGGAGGAAGCAAAGGGGGTGTTTGGGGCGCCATAATGGGTCTATTATTCGCCGTTTTCTTTCCTGTTTTTGGCCCTTTAGGATTTCTGATTTGGCCTTTTGCAGGGGCTTTTATAGGAGAATTGAGTCAACAAAAAAATCAAAAAAATGCCTTGAGAGCGGCTTGGGGTTCCTTTGTAGGATTCTTGGCAGGCAGCCTGATCAAATTGATTATTTCAATGGCCTATGCAGGGTTATTTATCCAACAATTATTGGGGTGAATTTCGCCTAAGGGCCAAAAAAAGAACTACAATACTTTATTTAGCACATAAAAAAAAGCCTTCCAAATGGGAAAGCCTTTCATTGGTTGGACAGCCTCGCCATCTCAACACGGCCTTAACACAAGGTTAAGACACAACACAACACAACAAATATAACAAAGCTTTTTTAAAAGGTGCTTATTTAAGACTAAATATCTCTAAAAATTTAGTTCATTAAGACAGGAAGTTTTAAAATAAAGACACCAATAAAAACATTATTTGCCTTTTAAAAATCTATTACAATACCAAAACTTGGAATAATAGACCCCTCTTCTAGGGGAATTTGAAATAGGCTGCTAGGATTTACCGGCATACCAGAGGCGTCTCTACTAAGCCCATAAGAGGGGGGCTGTGGATTGGCATTTGCCAAAGCATTCTGAACTTCTATAAAGAAATCTAAGGCAACCGCTTTATAGAACCATTTTTTGTCTATTCTAATATCTAATTGATTAAATGGGTCTAATTTCTGACTCCCCAAACGGTCGTAATCCAAGACAATTTTCGGGTATAACCGAGCGGTTTGTGGAATATCTGTTGGTACAAATGGAGTAGCTGCAGCAAATCTATGGCGGGCACTTACCTCCCAATTCCTAGGAAGCTTATAGCCTGTGGTAAAAGAAGCCAAATGCCTACTATCCCATACAGATGGCCTAAAGACCTTAGGGTCTAGCCCTGAAAAAGTGGAATAAAAATAAGTGTAGGAGAAAATTCCAAAAAAGCGATCCATGAGTTTTTGTTGCCACAACAATTCCAATCCATAGGCTTTACCTTTACCAACAGATGCAATGGCTTCATTTCCTAGGACCTCAAAACCAGCTCCTTTATTGGCGATTGAAACCCCGTCTTCTAGAGAGACTGGATAGTCTGAATAATATTTATAAAAACCTTCTAAAGACACCCTAGCAGTAGGATTCAAAATCTTTTCTACGCCTAAGACCAAGTGCATAGAACGGGTGTAGTCCAAGTCTTGATTTAAAAATTCCTGTGCGGTATTTTGAAAGCCCAACATAGTGTATGGGGGAATTTTATAATATACTCCAGCGGTCCCATTAAGCTTCCAACTAGGTGTTAAAGCATAAGAAGCAGAGGCCCTTGGAGAGAATGTTTTTAATAAATTAGATCCCTTGATAAAAGTATCTCCATCCATTCTAAATCCAAAAGAAAGGGCCAAACGATCCTGTAAAAAATCTTTAGATCCTTGGGCAAACAGACCATAGTTCAAAAAATCTAAAGAAGTGTTATATTGATAAGCTGCCAGTGTATTGAGCGTACTATTCTCGTAAAAGGCCCTCTGCAAATTAAGTCCATGACTCCATTTCCAGCCCTCTGCAAAACGATTTACCGCCAATCTTAATTTTGTTTCTGACTCTAAAGCGTCGTTTTGAAAGCGAAGCTCTGTTTGTGAGGCATTATCATTATACTCACTGTAGGTATTCCAGAGGCTGTTATTACTCAAACTCACCTCCATAAAACCACTCTGATCTTTAAAGCGCCTCTTCCAAGTAACCCCAACAGTATTGGAGTTTTGGTTAATGAAAGGTACCTGATCAAAAGTAGCTTGCTGGTCTGGGGTAGGATCTTCTGGCAAGGCAACTGTAAATTCATCTATACTTCCAAGACCTACAAAACTCAGGCTGTTGTAAGCGTCTATTTTGTGGTTTAATTTATATTGGTAATCCCAATAATCAGGTCTAATAGGCAAACCTATCAGTTCGAATAAAAACTGTAAATAGGACCTTCTCACAGACAAAAGCACATCTGTTTTTACTTCCCCATTTTTTTTATTTACCAAGAGGGGTGTTTCAAGTGTTAAAGCTGCTTCACTGGCACTCAACCTGAAGTTTCCTGCAAACCCATCTGGGTTTACATCTCTTTGAGTAAATTGTAATACTCCAGACAAAGGATTGTTGTACTGGGCGCCAAAGGCAGATGAAGAAAGCCTTACATCTGAAATAAAAGAAACATTTAACATGCCTACAGGACCTCCAGCACTTCCTTGGGTACTAAAATGGTTGATGTTGGGAATCTCAATACCATCCAAATAATACACCACTTCATTGGGAGCACCTCCTCTGATGATTAAATCATTTCTAAAGCCTCCAATAGAAGGAGAGACTCCAGGGAGTGTTTGTGCTACCTGTACCACGTCATTATTAGAACCAGGATAATTTGCAATCTCAACAGCAGAGAGCGATTGGGTAGAAAGTGGGGTCTCTTTAGGCCTTGTGATAGGACTCAAAGCCACTACCACCTCATCCAAAGCTTGTGAAGTTTCTAAAAGCACAAAATTCAATGGGGGTGTTCCCACAGATTTAATTTGAAAATTAAAAACCGTCTGCGAAGTAAAACCTAAATAACCCGCTTGTATCGTATAGGTACCCGGCGGAATATTAGGTATGGAAAACTGCCCCAATTCATCTGTAATGGCACCAAAAGTGGTCCCTTCCAAAACAACCGTTGCCCCGAATAAAGGACTTTGATTTTCTTCAAAAATTTTACCCGTGAGCACACCCAACGCTTGGCTGAAACCCGTTAAAGAAAAAGCAAACAATAGTAGAAATAAGATTTTTTTCATAGCGCGTTAAAATTAAGAAGAAAATAGCGGAAAAAAGCAAGAATCAAAAAACCACTAAATCCTATTAACATACAAATCAAAAATAACCCCTTAAGGTCTCTAAAACTATGACATAAATCATGTCATTTATTGGGATAGCTTTAAATAAAACTGGCTTAAAACTGTATCATTAATACGCAGTAGTTGTCCACGGATAAGGGGTTCTTTTAATCCATTGCCCTCTAGTAAAATCAGGAAAATCTTGGGCGGCTCCGTTATTCTCTATTGACAATTCAGACAGCGGTGTTACCGCACTCCAAGCGGCGGCATCATAGGCATCTATTGGAGGTGTCACATTGGCTTTCGCTGCTTCCACAAAAGCATTCAAAACAAAGAAGTCCATTCCGCCGTGACCGGCACCCTCTGCGTATTCTCCGTATTTTTTCCAAAGCGGATGGTCGTACTTTTCCAGCCATGCTTTAGAGCTGTCCCACCTATGTGGCTCAGATTGTCCCTCTATGTATATCCTGTCGCCATCTTTCTCCCAAAGGCCGTTAGCTCCTTGTACCCTGAACCCCAAAGAGTAAGGTCTAGGAGAATTACAATCATGGGTAATAATAATGGTTTCACCCATGGCTGTTTCTAGGGTAGAGGTAATAATATCTCCTTGTTTAAAACGCACTTTGGCATTCGGGTGGTCTGCACCACCTTTATCCACAATATACTTGTGCAAGCCCACCGCTTTAGTAGCATGAGAAGACATAGACACAAATCTATTCCCCCTATTTATATTGGCCATAGCGGCAATAGGTCCCAAGCCATGCGTTGGGTAAACGTCTGCATTTCTACTGACAGAATGTTGGGTGCGCCATTTGGCCTCAGAAATGGCTTTTTCACCAAACTCTACCCCTCCACCATAGGGTTGTTTCCCATCATTAAACTTAACATGCCTTAAATCGTGTTGGTACCCACACCTGTAATGCAGCATTTCTCCAAACACCCCTTCTTTTACCATATTTAGGACCGCCATGACGTCCCTTCTGTAATTTACATTTTCCAACAACATAAGATGGGTACCCGTTTCTTCATGGGTATTCACTAAGTCCCAGCACTCTTCCATTGTGTTGGCTGCAGACACCTCAACACCTGCAAATTTACCAGCTTTCATAGCGTCTACACTCATGCGGGTATGCCAGAGCCATGGGGTGGCGATAATTACGGCATCGACCGTTTTTAGGTCTAATAAATTTTTATAATCCAACGCATTCTTTCCAAAAACAGCCGGGGATTTAGCACCCGCTTCTGCCATAATTTTTTGGGCTATGGCAATTCTGTTTGGATCTATGTCTGCAATAGCAGTTACCACCACATCTTCCCTTTTAAGTGCGTTTTCCAAATGATTGGTTCCCCTGAGACCCACTCCAATAATACCTATGTGCAATTTTTCATTGGCGCGATTTGTCGCTTTTCCAAAAGTTTGGCCTAAGGCGTAGTTCGGCAGCACCACTGAGGCGGCACCAAAAGAGGCAGATTTCTGAATAAAGGATCTTCTACTAGACATATTAGTGGGTGTTTGTGGGTTTATATTACCATTAAAGGCACATGAAATTTAGGGAAAAGTTTTATAAAATAGGCTTCTAAAAGGACATTTTATCTAGGATGTAGTATCTTGTAGCCGTTTTATAATGCAACTATGACTTTACTTATAATGGCTGCCGGAAGTGGTAGCAGATACGGAGGATTAAAACAATTCGACGGCCTTGGCCCAAATGGAGAGTACCTTCTTGAATACACCATTTTTAACGCTATAACAGCTGGATTCAACCACATTGTGGTCATTGCTAAACCCGCTAATACAGTAGATATAAAAGCATATCTATCTCAAAAACTACCCGAACATATTGCTTTAACCGTATTGGGACAAGCTATTTCAGATGTACCAGAGGGCTTTACCGCGCCTGAAAACAGAGAAAAACCCTGGGGAACTGCCCATGCTGTTTGGACCGCTAGAGCGGTGATTAAAACTCCCTTTGCAACAGTAAATGCAGATGATTATTACGGTCCTGAAGCGTTTAAAGACGCTGGCGCTTTTTTAAACGCCCTACCCAATGCGCAGACCTATGGGCTTGTTGCCTATGAATTAAGCAATACCTTGTCTGAATACGGCACTGTATCTAGAGGGGTCTGTGAGGTAAAAGACGGTGCCTTAAAAGACATTACAGAGCGCACCAAACTTATTGCTTCTGGAAATGAGGAAGCTACAGATGAAGATTCTGGGTTAAAATTTCCACTAAACACGCCAGTAAGTATGAATTTTTGGCTGAGTACCCCTTTTATTTTTCCAGCTATCACAGCGCGTTTTAAAGCATTTTTATCTGGAGAAAACCCTGAAAAAGGAGAATTGTACCTGCCTTATATTGTAGCAGAACAGTTGGAAGAACAAGAAGTTAGTGTGGGGGTAATTCCTACGTCTAGCCAATGGTTTGGACTTACCTATGCTCAAGACAAAGCAGCGGCTAAAGAGACCCTTAAAGCACTTCATGAATCTGGTGTTTATCCAGCTGAATTATGGAAGGCATAGACCAAAAAAACATCGAAAATATTGTTCGCAGTTTTTTACCCCAAAGTAAAAACTTTGAGGTGATTCCCATGACACAAGGCCTGATCAATGACAGCTATAAAATTAGCTTCACCGATCAGGCCTATTTTTTACAACGCCTCAATACCCAGGTTTTTAAACATCCCACAGGGCTTATGCACAATATAGTCCAGTGGCAAAAAAGCCTTGTACATGCCTCCTACCATTGCCCTATTTTTTTAAAAACATTAGCGGGGAACTATTTGGTAAAAACAGAACAAGGCCATTATTGGCGCATGCAAAATTATGTCTCTAAAGCCATCGCATACGATCTTGCTCCCAATGCGTCTATAGCCTTTGAAGCTGGAAAACTCCTCAATGATTTTCACAGTTGCTCCAAAAAAACTGACGCGTCAATGTTCCAAACACACATTCCGCAATTTCAGGATATTTCTTTGCGATGGGAGCAGTTTCAACTGGCCTTTAAAAAGGCCGATGCCACAACCATCACCTCCGCTAAATACGCCCTAGAAAAACTTTATTCGCTGCAGGAATTTGTGTTTAACACCCCCTTAAAACTCCCGGAAAGAATTTGCCATAACGACACAAAACTCAACAATATGCTTTTTCATAAAGACAGTGGAAAGGCACTTTGTATGGTAGATTTAGACACCCTTATGCCAGGCTATGCTTTTTATGATTTTGGAGACGCCCTGCGTACCATTGCGAACACATGGGCTGAGGGAGCTGAAGAAAAGCCTGTGGCCTTTAGAAAAGACCATGCCCTAGCTTTTATTAAAGGATTGTGCAGTAATCCTAAAGTATTTTCAATATCAGAATGGGAGAGCCTGCCGTTTGGCGCCGTATATATGCCCTTTATTCACGGACTCAGAGCGCTAACCGATTATTTGTCTGGCAATGTGTATTACAAAGTGCGTTATGAACTTGAAAACTTAGACCGCGCTTCAGGTCTTTTAGACTTTGCTACTGTTGCCAATAGCCAACAAGCTTTTCTCAAACATGCTATTCAAGAAGCCTTATGAGGTGGGGCTTTCTTTTTATCTCGCTGTTTTCTACCGCTTTGTGGGGGCAAAATTACGGAGGACTTTCTATAGATAACGACCTGTTTTTTGGCAAAGACTACTATTATTCCAGTGGTATTTTTCTACAGTGTGGAATCACAAAAAGCAACAGAGACAAGCCTTTAGACAGCCAGGAGCTGTTCAAAGAAGAAAACTTTTTTAAAAAACGAATTCATTGGACTTTAGGACAACAAATATACACTCCCATTGGCCGCTATGACAGTATTAACACTAATATGGATTATCCCTTTAGCGGCTACCTTTTTCTAGAAAGAGCCGTATCTAAAACGCTCAAAAATAAGGGAGTATTTCGTTGGAGTGCTCAATTAGGAATAAGCGGTCCTGGATCATTGAGTACCCCTTTGCAAAACACCTACCACAAACATATTCTGGGACTCCCACCACTTAGTTGGGTAGGCCAACAAGCAGGAAATATGCATCTGGGCATTCTTGGACAGTACTCCCACTATATTTCCCTGAGTCAAAAGCGTCATATTTCTTATCAGCTTCAGAGCCAATGGGGCACCCACAGCAGCCAATCTAGTCTAAGTACAGGCTTACATTTGGGCCATTTAGATCCTATGGTATTTTACTCAGAAGCTTTTAATAATTCCCAAAAAAATGGGTTTGGAGGGTATATAGGCATTCAATACCAATATCATTTTCAGGATTACAACCTATCTGGAAGTTTGTTTGAAAACAGCTCTCCATTTACCCTGCCTTCCAATTCATTCAGAAATACTTGGCTAGCAGGTGTGGGATACCAGGCCAATAAATGGCAGTTTTTGGCCATAGCCAAAGCGCGATCTAAAGATACCCCAAGACAAAAATACAAAAGGCACCAAGTGTTATATATCAGTATTCTAAGGCAATTGGATTAACGGTCGGTGAGGATTGGATCTGGCATGGTCAGGGTAGTATTGATTCTAATAACGCCTTGCCCTCCTGCCAATCCGTAATTGCTCTGAATGTCGTACACAGTCCTATATACGGTTACTTTTCTAATAGACATTAAGTCTAATCCAGGTGGGGGGGTCTTACCTATTAAGTTGCCATCTACATCCCAAAGGGCATATGGAGGCTCCCCATCTGTGAAAGAGCCAATCCTGTCTCGCATGACAATCACTTTATTGCCTTCTATTTTGGCCGTACCTAAATGCCTGCGAATGGCTTGAATGACACTGGTAGCGTATATATCTATCCCAAATTCATTGAGTTCTCTGAATTTAGAGGTCTTTTTTTCTTTGCGTTTTAAACCGCGCTCAATCATTCTGGCCTCTTTCTTAGAAACCCTAGCTTCTTGCGCTGTGCCCTGAAGGGGCGCTAAAAAAAGCACACATACTAATAGGTAAATAAATCTCATCCTTTTAAATTTATATGAAGTTAGTGAATTATTGCTTAATTGAATACCACACAAATGGAACGTCAAATGATTGTTTTTCGTATTTTAGAAACAAAAAACAAGATGAAGCATAAATTTTCATCTTTACTTTTAGGGTTTATGTGTTTTTCTGGCACAATAGTTAAAAGTCAAGATACCACTGCAAAAATTCTTAAAGACACAGACCATGAGAAAATGGTCTGGTTTAAAGAAGCCAAATTGGGGATTTTTATACACTGGGGGCTGTACGCCGTAGACGGGATAAGTGAATCTTGGTCTTTTTACAATGAATATCTCTCCCATGAAGACTACCTTAAGCAATTGAGTGGTTTTACTGCTGCCAACTTCAAGCCAAAAGAATGGGCAAAACTTATTAAAGACAGTGGCGCAAAATACAGTGTCATTACTAGTAAACACCATGATGGATTTGCGCTTTGGAACACCAATTATGGTCATCTAAACGCGGTATCTCATGCAGCAGCTAAAAAAGATGTCTTAAGTCCGTTAATAGATGCCCTAAAAGAAAAAGAATTAAAAGTAGGAATTTATTTTTCTTTACCTGACTGGTCATCTGACCTATATACCCATTTTACAACAAGCAAAAGAAGATATGCCATTGAGCAAGATCCACAAAGATGGCAACAGTATCTAAATTACATGAATGGACAACTTCTAGAACTTAAAAATAACTACACACCAGATCTTTGGTGGTTTGACGGAGATTGGGAACATCCGCCTGAGGCCTGGGAAAGCACAAAAATTAGAACATCGCTACTAAAGGGAGCTCCAAATACTATTATTAATTCGAGACTCACAGGACAAGGAGACTATCAGACACCTGAGATTGGCGTACCAGTTTATAGACCAGAAGCAAAATACTGGGAACTTTGTATGACTTTAAATGACTCTTGGGGGTACCAGCAGACAGACAACAATTATAAAACTTCACAACAAGTTATAGATATTTTTGTAGACTGTATTTCAAAGGGGGGGAATTTGCTATTAGACATTGGTCCAAAAGCAGACGGTTCCATTGACCCCATACAAAAAGAACGCCTTCTGGAACTTGGATCATGGATTAGAAAACACCACAAAGCCGTTTATGGAACAGAGAAAGGGATTCCTTACGAGCATTTTTATGGTCCCACTACTTTAAGCAAGGACAAGCAAACACTGTTCCTGTTTGTAAGAGACATACCAAAAGATGGAAAAATTGTGGTTAAGGGAATTTCCAACACCATTCACAGGGCTTATGTTGTTGGCAATGGTAGTATTCTTTCACAAAATAAAATAGCTAAACTGTATTGGAATAAATATCCTGGAATTTCATACATTGACTTACCCAAAGAAACCATAGACACATATTATACGGTGGTAGCCTTAGTCCTAGACGGCCCAATAGAGCTATATTCAGAATTAAATGGTGCTGTAGAACAAAATTAAATAAGGTCCTATGAAGACATGTATAAACTCCTTTTGGAGTTTGCTTTTCTTTCTCATTGTTGGCTGTGATAAAAATGACACGACAAATTTTCCAATCAACGCCCTAGAAGGCCAATGGATTTTGGATCGAGTGGTCTGTTTTTGCTATTTTGGTGAAATTGGGAATGAAAATTTTTCTGATCAGCAACTGTGGTTTTATGAAAATCAACTCTACCCCATAGGATCAAATAATGATATTCCAAACATTGCACCCTTAGGAAAAGCCTACGATTACCGTGTCATAGAAAGTGAAATGAGTCTTGAAAATTCAAGCGAAAAATACCGCATAAGCCTAGTTGGAAATTCCCTGACGCTCACTTATGTAGACAACGAAATGATCGCAGACGACGAGATTACATTCTATTTTAAAAAAGGTATGGCAGATCCCTCTTGCATAAATTTTTCTCAAATTCTGGAAAACGCTATTTGCACCAAAGAATACGCGCCAGTTTGTGGTTGTAATGGCATCACATACGGTAACAAATGTGGGGCTGAATCCGCTGGCGTGTCTCATTGGGAAAATGGGGTGTGTGAGAAATAGAAAGTTGATTAATAAAATAAAAATTAACTTTAAAGAAATAAATAACATTCATTATGAGAGACATTATTTGCCCTAGTTGCAAGACCTCTTTTAAACTAGACGATGCCGGTTTTGCAGATATTGTCAAGCAGGTACGGGACGATCAATTTTCGGAAGAACTCAACCATAGATTGGCCATTGCTGAAAAAGAAAAATTCAATGCGGTTATGCTGGCAGAGGCAAACTTAAAGAATACCCTCCAGCAGGAACTTTCAAAAAAAGAGCAAGAAATTAGCGAGCTTAAATCTCGAAAAGAGTTAGAGCTTGAGCAAATAAGGGCTAAAGTTGTGCAAGCGGAGCAAGAGAAAAGACAAGCCGTTTTAGAAGCTACTAGAACCATAGAAAAAGAGCGAGATGGACTTTTGAACCAACTCAGCAATAAAGAGGTAGAAAGGCAACTTCAGGAAAAGTCCATTCAAGAGCAATTCAATCAAAAATTACTCACCAAGGAAGAGACCATTAAAATGAAGGACGACGAGATTGCGCGTCTCAAAGATTTTAAGCAAAAACTCTCTACTAAAATGGTGGGAGAATCCTTAGAACAACACTGTGAGGTAGAATTCAACAAACTTAGGGCTACTGGTTTTCAGAATGTATATTTTGAAAAAGACAATGACGCCAGCTCAGGGAGTAAGGGAGATTTTATTTACCGTGAAAACGATCAGAATGGAAATGAAATACTCTCCATCATGTTTGAAATGAAAAATGAAGGAGATGAAACCGCCACTAAAAAGAAAAACGAAGATTTTTTTAAAGAATTAGACAAGGACCGGAATGAAAAGAAATGTGAATACGCTATTCTAGTATCTATGTTGGAAGCAGATAATGAACTCTTCAATAACGGCATAGTAGACGTGTCTCATAAATACAAAAAAATGTATGTGATACGCCCCCAATTTTTCATTCCCATCATTACCATACTAAGGAATGCAGCATTAAACTCAATGCAATACAAAGAAGAACTTGCCATTATTAGGAATCAAAATATTGACATCACGAATTTTGAAGAAAAAATCAACGATTTCAAAAGTGGTTTTTCCCGCAATTATGATTTAGCCAGCAGACAATTCAAAACGGCCATAGAAGAAATTGACAAAACCATGAATCACCTTCAAAAAACAAAAGAAGCTTTACTCGCTTCTGTAAATAACTTGCGATTAGCCAACAGTAAAACAGAAGACTTAACCATTAAGAAGCTCACCCATGGAAACCCTACCATGAAAGCTAAGTTTGATGGGTTAAAGTAATAGTAAAATTACAGCAATGAATTATTGGTCTCAGACTTCTTTAAAGAGTCTCTTTAAAAAGAGCTTCTCTTTTTTCCGTGTAAGTATCGATTACTTTTGTATTGTGAAGATCTATCCCTAGCTTATCAATATCTAGAAAAGTTTCTTGAGCAAGTTTGTGGGTTGGAAGCGTTGGAAAATTTTTTTTAGTCCAAAGACTCATCTCAGTCAGTATAGGGTACAAACTTATTCCCATATCTGTTAAGTAGTAATATTTTATTTTTCTATCTATTTTATCCTTTCTAAACCCTAGTAACTCATACTCTCTTAACTTCTTGATTCTATCTACGAGAACATTAGTAGAAATTTTCTCAGGTGATTTTAAAAATTCGGTATATGTATTTCTACCAATAAATACATCTCTTATAATTATTAACGACCATCGGTCGCCAACTAAGTCTAAGATATTAGATAAGGGACATGTAGATCTGAAAGTTAAATCTTGAAACATAAAATATATTTTATATAAAATTACTTAAATTTTTATATAAATAAAATGAAAAACCCTACAATAAAGTAGGGTTTTTATTTTTATTTAAGATCTAGTTTTTTTACCAAGCTGCTCTCCATTGTCTTACAGTATGAATCTTACCATCTTCTCCGAATATGAACTTTTCTAAAAAAAAGTCTTCCTCAACAGTACCATCTTTTTTGTACTTGGTTTCATTAGAACCAACCTCAACAAGGCTTCTAACGCCGTCTAATTCGTAGGGTAAAAAGTAAATAGGATCAGAAATTATTGAATCATATTGAGAAAACATTTCTTTCACATCATTAGACGTCATGATCACTGGCTCTTCCGAGTTAAATGGGAAAAACCTCAGTGAATCTCTTGTGTTTGCAAAAACTCCTTCTGCATCCATTGCGGCATAATTAGAAATTAAACTTCTAACCATTTCAACCTGTTCATCAGAACCCATCAGAAACTTGGTTCCAGAACTCACCCATTCACCAGCTTTTTTATCTACTTGTACTTCTTTAACTTGATTTTTACAAGATAGTACTGATATCATTACCAATAATAAAACTATTCCTTTTTTCATTTTAAATATGTTTTAATTTTTAATTTGACTTGAAATATTTATTGAGGGCTACCTAAAAGTTCAATTAATTCCCAAATATTAGTATATCTAAATCCATCAGGGTCATATTTACTCATTTTAGATTTTGATATAAGCGCATCAATTTCATTACTTGAAACAACGTCCATTGGAGATAAAGATCTTAGGGCACTTGACAAATCTTTGTAGTGATCATATGTAATAACACTTGACTCATCCATACCTTTTGGATGTAGTCTTGCTAAAATTCCCCAACCCGATCTTGCGCCGTCTTTTCCTAAATTCTTTTTAAAATAGGGCATCCATAAATTTAAATTTTCATTCACAAATCCATTAAAATCCTTTGGTTTAGCCAAATTCCAGACCGCATATTTAAATTCTCCCATTGGAAGCTCAGCTATGAGCTTATATGTATTGTTGTAGAGTGTTTTAGATATATGGTTTGTAGAGGCTAGTGCTGGATCAAACCCTAAAATTTGTTCCGCATTACCCCATATTTTCATTTGATCTTCATATTGCTCAAAACTTTCATAAACTTGAACAAAAGCATGGGTTGGTTGTGATTCGTCATCTGTTCTTCCATAAAGTCTGAAAAATGCGGATGCCAACATATTTCCGTTATCAATAGCATTTTTCTTTATTTTAGACCAATGATCCGTTTCCAAAGATTCAAATTCTGCTACATTCTCAGTAGCAACATACCTATATTGTATGTGAACAATATTTTGAGCAAACATTGACGTAGTAAAAACAAGTGCCAATAACATTAATAATTTTTTCATTTTAAGTATCTTTAATTGGTTAATTAAGCTAAATATACTAATAAATATTTAATTGCAATCTCATATTTAAAAACACAATGCATCTATTTGTACTATAATGAAAAAATGCTGTTTATATTCATGATCCCCTTTTAGTTTTGTTTATCTAAGAAGACTTGAGATTATCGAATTATAGGAAAACAATATACCTATGGCATATAAAAAGCATCCTACTTCAGTACTTTTTTAATTATTTTATGAGGTACTTAAAAAACAGTTTAGTACATTGTGTTTAAGGGTTATAAAAATTGAATACATCCATGAAAATTTTAGTTTTTTTAAGTTTTTTGATTTGTTTATTTGGGTGTAATTCAGTGGTGAAGAAACCTCTTTCTGATTTAGAATCCATACAGATTAAAACATCATTTGTAGACCTAAATAATAACAAAGTAGACTTGACAGCATTTAAAGGAAAGAGAATTGTTGTTAATTACTGGGCTACATGGTGTGGCCCGTGCTTAAAAGAGATGCCGGGACTAAAAAGAGCTGAAGAAGTGCTTAAAAAACATAACTATACCTTTATTTTAGTTTCTGACGAAACAATATCTAAAATAGCTACTTTTAAAAAAGTCAAGAATTATGACTTCACCTTTTTGAAATCGATTGAATCAAATGAAACGCTTGGAATATACTCTTTGCCAACATCTTATATTTTTGATGAAAAAGGAAATAAACTTGAAACTATCATTGGAACAATTGCTTGGGATTCTGAAGAAATAATAAATAAGCTAAAAACATTATAAGATGAAAAAAATCTTTGCTCTTTTCACTATTATAACGATCATTTCCTGTTCATCCAAGGAGGTTACTATTGAAGAAATCTCTTTTTTATTTGATAATAATAATGCCCAGCCAAATTTGGTAAGCAATGATGGTGCTTTGTCTTTATCTTGGATTTCCTCTAATGATGAAGATAATACTTCGTTGCATATAAGTCAATTTATTGATGAGAAATGGACTAAACCCCAAACAATCGCTAAGGGTTCAAACTGGTTTGTTAATTGGGCTGACTTTCCTGCTCATGCAATTAATGGAGATTTAATATTAACAAATTACCTTAAGAAATCCGATTCTGGAACTTATACTTATGATGTTGTTTTAAGTCTCCACAAATTAACTGGAGAGAAAATAAAGGAAGACTTCATTTTACACAGTGATGGCATTAAAGCAGAGCATGGTTTTGTGAGTATAATTTCAAATGAAAACCAAGGTTTTTATATTACTTGGTTGGACGGAAGAAATACCTTAGAAAAAGAAATAGATGGACACCATAAACCAATGACCATTCGATTTGCTGAAATAACAGCGGTTGGAGATGTTGTAAATGAAACTGAACTCGATTCGTCAACCTGCGATTGTTGTCAGACGTCAATAGCAGTCTCAGAAAAAGGCCCTGTTGTTGTTTACAGGGACAGAAGTATGAAAGAGGTTAGAGATATTTATATTACTAGAAGAATAAATGATGTTTGGGAATCACCAAGACCCGTTCATAATGATGGCTGGATAATAAATGGATGCCCAGTAAATGGCCCCAAAGTTGCCGTTAATTCAAATAATTTTGCAGTGAGTTGGTTTACGGTATCAAATGGAAAACCAACCGTCAACCTTTCGTTTTCAAAATCTAATGGCAACTCTTTTGGAAGCCCCCTAAAAATAAACGACCACAATGCTATCGGCAGAGTAGATGTTGCTTTCTTGAACGACCAGGAAGTAATAGTGAGTTATATAGAAGTGGACGATATTGGCACATATCTAAGAATAAAAAAAGTATCAATTGATGGAACTATTTCAGCTCCAATAACAATTTCTAAAATTGACGGAGGAAGAAACACCGGAGTACCTCAATTAGAAATATTCAATAACGAGATTTTTATAGTTTGGACTGTTTTAATAAATGAAAAGAACCAACTAAAGTCTGTTAAATTAAACTCTGAAAACATATAGCACCTATAAACTTAATGTTAAAGACTATGGAGTACTCTTCTTTGGCTGTTAGCCTTAATTTTCTAAAAGGGCTTGAAATAAATAAATTGGAGGAAGAAGATATGCTTGTTATTTAAAAAGCCCCCTCATAAAAGGAGGCTTTTTAATAATTTTATGGACGCAATTACCACTTTCCAATCATTACTCTAGTCTGAGTCCTTACAATTTTTACAATACCTTCAACCTCATCCATAAAAACTTCCCAAGCGGCTTGAGCTGCCTTATTCCCATTATTACTAATACCAGGGTTGAAAGCGGTTTTAAAATCATTAACACCTGTTAGACCATAATGAGTTTCTCCTAAAGGACTTCTACCTAACCTAAATTTACCAAGAGTTTTTCTTTGATCTTTTGGCGCAAATTTTTCAAAATATTTTTTCCAAGCAGCTCCAAATTTTGCTTCATTTTCAACATCAAACCAAACTATATTTTGAATTGGGTGGCTACCAGGTTCACCAATTGAAATTAGACTATTACCTCCAGCAGATGAGAAAGCTTCTGTATATTGACTTAGTTTAGTTAAAAATAGATCCCAATTTAAATTTTCTCCTTGAGCGTATTGATTGCCCATTGCATCTAATGTTCCAGTAAATGCAATTTGATGACTTGAATTTATATCATTATCTTTAAAATGATTTTCAAATAAGTAAACTGTAACTCCATCAGCTTTTGAATTTGGAGAACTAAAATAATCATTAACAAGCTTAGTTACTATTTCTTCATCTTCAGGATCCACATTAAAACTATAAGTAGTCCAGTAGTATTCTTGAGCAAACATTGACGTAGTAAAAACAAGTGCCAATAACATTAATAATTTTTTCATTTTGAGTTTGTTTTTTAGGTTAAGTTTATATTTAATTTGATGTGAAATGAAGCCCCCCAGAAGGAAGGCTTCAACCACCAACTAACAAAAGAGACTTCTCTCTTTCATATTTTATTAATTTACCAATTGCAGGACTTCATCAGAAAAGCCATCACTAAATTCTGAAAGAACATCCCATACATCTCTTCTAAATGAACCAAGCCCATTTACTTTTTCATATTCAGATTGAAAATTTGCAGGCAATCCGTTTCCATCATTAAATCTTGTAAATGACTTGAATGGATAAACTAATGTTATGTTTTCACCATTTTCATTAGCAAAAATACTTTCATATACCCTTCTAGGATTAGGCGCATTAATTTGAGCCAATACTTTTCCAATTTTAGTTACAGCCTCAAGAACTTTCTCATAGCTACCATATTTTCGGTTAATTTTAATGGTGCGATGTAACAAGTATTTAGGACTTCCCCAAGAAGGTGGAGAATAACTTGCTTCCCAATTTAATTTGCCCAATTGTACAGATTCAGAGGAAACATTATTTCTGATGTTTTTTTGCCAATCTACCATATGAACTTCATCTGGCATAGCATCATAATCAGAAAGCTCCATTGGGCCAAGCAGCCAAACATACTGTCCTGAACGACGCCCTATTAACACATTATAGAGAGAAGCAGTTGATCTTCCTTCACTGTGAAACTTATCATTGTGCTTTTTAACACCTTCTATAAGTTTCATTTCATTTGCTTTTTCAGGAATTAAATAAATACTTTCATATACAACTTCTTGGTTTTGAGCAAACGCTGATGCAGTAAAAACTACAGCCAAAAACATTAATAATTTTTTCATTTTGAGTTTATTTTATTTGATTATCCTCTAATATATTAAATATATAATTGCAATGCAAAATTATTATTCATGAAAGCACCACCAGAAATCGTGATTTCAAAGAATTAATTTAAAAATTATAATTCTGAATAACACTAATAATTATAAAAGCGTGTAACATTTTGTATAAGTAATCGCAGGGAAAGTACTAAATATAAAGGTTTGAAGCCAGCTCAAACTCAGTAGCGGTTTGATAGGAAGGCACCACGCAATCTGCCACTACTCATACAATTTACCGTTAGCTGCAAGTTAAATACAAGCTATATCACTGAATATTGGACTTGAATACCTGAAATTTATTTTATAAAATAAATTTTATTTTCAAATACAAACGCTGAAATCATCCCCGGTATAGCCCCGGGTAAGAATGAAGTGATTGTGATTTACAGGTACGGATATAAAACAAAAAAGCCGACTCATAAATGAATCGGCTTTGGCTTCTGCGGTCTGGACGAGACTCGAACTCGCGACCCCCTGCGTGACAGGCAGGTATTCTAACCAACTAATTCGCTGTTTTACAGCTCATTATACAGCTAAATAAATTTAACTGTCTGAACGCTGTCAAATGAACACAATTAGTTACCCTAAAGTTGGTCAAACAAAAGACCTAAAAGTATTTGTATCATTCTATTTAAACAATCAACGTTATCGTTTATACAATGGAAAAAGAATTGGTTCCTTATTGGAACCAAATTCATTCCCTGAGGACCAAAGAATCTACCAGGGTAATATCCTTGCTACAGAAATATATAAGCATATATCCTCTGGAGGACTTTTTGTTGATAATAGGAAGGATAAAATAGTCTCCGGAAGTCTCTCTGATGCTGAAATAATTAAAAAAGCATTAAACTTTAAATTACAATCTGACTATACTAGCAAGTATAAAGAAGAATTACAATATGCATATAGTCTATTAGTAAACAACATAAGTGGAAACGTTATTACTAAAGAGGATATCATTGAAACACTAAAGCATTATAAAAACAGAAGTTCTTACAACTCATTAAGAAAGAACCTAAACTCCATTTTCAATCAAGCGTTAGAGCTTGGCTTGAAAGAGAATCCCATAAAAGAAATTAAGAGGAAAAGAGCTAAAGCCAACCTCAACAAACCGTTTGAAGATATCCAAGGAATTTTAAATGAAATTAAGTCATATAATAATAATTTACATTTATGCTGTATTATGACTTATGGTTGTTTTCTAAGACCACACGGCGAATTAAGAGAACTTACTTGGGGTGACTTTACAGCAGATTTGTCTTATATTAAACTATCAGGAAGTAGAAACAAATCAGGCAGAAACAGAATCGTTCCTGTGCCTTCATACGTTAGAGAATTGTTGAATAAAGGAGATAATAACCTCAACATATTTACAGGAACAACCAAAGCACCTAACCCAGGCTATTTTAAAATGCTTTGGAGGCGTTTTAAGGAGGTTTCTAAGCTACTTCAACAAGACCAGACACTTTACTCTTTTAGGCACTCAGGAGCTATAGAAATCTATAAAAGGACAGGTTCTTTAAGTAAACTACAAAAGGCTATGGGGCATAGTTCTTTAGCTGTTAGCTTGACCTACCTAAGAGGTTTAGAAGTTAGTGAGTTGGAGGAAAGCGATATGCCTATGGTTTAGTTATTCCCATTGTTTACGATTTTCTTTAATTGCATCATCCCAATCATAAAATAAGTTCCACCAATTACTCAATTTATAATTTTCACCATCTTTATTAAAAGGGATAAGTATGTCTCCAGGAATTGATTGAAACCAATAAATCATCCACCCACCTTGTGGATCATTCCCGATAATAGATCTATTGGTCTCAGATTTATAATCGTTCCAGATTGGCATCGAAGTGCTTATAGTAATATCTCTTTTCCAAGAATCACTATTAATTAGTGTTTGTTCTCCAGAATTATCAGGTAGCCAATTTTCAATATCAGACAGAACAGAACTGGAGTTGTTGTATTGATAACCTGAAGTAGCGTTGACAGGATAATGAACCGTCCCACATCCGCGTTCTCTTCCATTTTCTCCTATATTAAATCCCTTAAATTTTCCCCAAAGAAAATTACCATCTTCAAAGTAACTCATTTGCCTTTCTATTTGATGGCCTCTAACGTGAAGAGTAAAATCATAGCTATTATGAAGCCAATGAGAATATACTACGTAAGTTCTGTCATAAATTGGAAGGTCTGTATTTTCATAATCATTATTAAATTGATATCCCTGTTCATAGTAAAGATTTGAAATGTCTCCTGACGTAGGACTGGACATATTTGATTCTGGTACCGACAATGATTTTCTATTAAACCATATCTCCTTAACATTCTCATTTTCTACTAATTCCTTAATTTTTAAGTCTTCAAACAACTTATGATAATCAGGATAATATGCCTCCGTACTGTCAAGAGCAAAACGCTCTTGTGAAAGTGATCTCTCTGTTTTAGGTATTTTATATATGTTTATGTATTTGATAACTTTTATTCCTATATAGGGGTCATTGTTTGTTTTGTAACCTCTAAATATAGACCCTTCCTCTATGCCTTTTTTCACCCTAATAGTTTCTCCTAAAATCCACTTTTTAAAATCTTTTACTTTTAATTTTGGATCATAATTACCACTATCATCTCTAAATGGAAAGGTATTTTGATCTACCGTGTAGCCATTATCCTTAGATGGGATATAATTCAAAACAATTACATTTATTTGACGCTTTGAATTAAGTACTGGTTCAGTTAAAAATGGATGTATTTCTTCATACTCAACAGTTGAATTATTTAAACTCAAGGGGCTTAAAATGAAAATTGCTTTTACCGTTTTAGCTTTGTCTATTGTTATTTGTTTGGGGTTGTCTGTTCCAGTTAAATCACCTTGCCATTCTACAAACGACCATCCATCTGATGGTTTTGCCGTTAACTCTAAAACAGAACCTGAGCTATAATCTGTTGTTTTTCCTTGTGCAATTACAACTTCTTCAACAATTCCTTCTCCCTCTATGTTTACAGTTAAAGGATATTTCTTCTTTTCAAAGGTTGCTGTAACCGTCTTAGATTCTATTATGTTTAGCTGTATAGGATTCTCTGTAGTGTCTATGTCTCCAATATCTCCACTCCATCCTGTGAATAACCATTCGTCTTCTGGTTGAGCTGTCAATTTCACAGTTGTACCTGAATCGTAATCGGTTGTTCTACCTGCATTAACTATCTCTTCTAAGACTTCTCCCTCACCCTCTATGTTAACGGTAAGCGGATACTTCTTCTTTTCAAAGTTGGCTGTTAACGTTGAGTTGGAACTAATCGTGATAGTTCTTGTGGCATTCGTATTACCATCAGACCAACTTGTAAAAACATACTCTCCCTGTGGAGTAGCCGTTACAGAAACAGTCTGACCTGCTTCATATTCACCTCCTGTGGTAGATACAGTTCCTCCTTCTCCTGCAGACAATGTAATAGTATATTTAACTATTGGAGCAGGTGGCGTAACAGGCGTTGAGGTTTCATCTGAAGAACAGGATAAAACAATAGCGAAGATACTAAGTAGGGAGAGTAGCTTTTTCATTACAGTAATGATTTGGAAAAACTAATTTACTTATTTTTATTAACAACTAATATTATTAATAGATTGAGAGTATTTAAATTTATAAAAGAACAGGTTCGCTTAGTAAACTTCAGAAAGCTAAGGACACTCTTCTTTAGCTGTCTGTCAGTCTAACCTATCTAAGAGGACTTGAAGTAAGTGAGTTGGAGGAATGTGATATGCCTATGAATAATGTTAAATAAAATTTTTATATTGTATAATAAAATATACAATTATGAAAAAAATATTATTATTAGCTTTAGTTATTTCTATGACTAATTGCAAAATTGAAAGTAAAAAAGATAATATAGTTGACGCTAATTATCAAGTGGAAAAAGATATAGAAATGTATATAAATCTTTGGGATGTTTTTATTT
>Ga0208172_1000207_pt1 | contig 20947 bp, 24 predicted proteins | sample Colrivmet1552A02_FD_187657 | JGI IMG/M metagenome (GOLD analysis project Ga0208172, IMG submission 187657) | Estuarine microbial communities from the Columbia River estuary - metaG 1552A-02 (SPAdes) (version 2) | ecosystem: Environmental > Aquatic > Marine > Intertidal zone > Estuary | place... | reverse complement strand
GTAACCCCTTGGCCCTTCGTCAGGCCCTAGGCTACCCAATCCCAGTGATGGCTCGTAACCTGCCGCAGTACCACTCAATGTATACAGGGCAGCTCACAGAAATCCAAGGAGACACCACCGATCCCCTCCGATTGGTTGAAGCCTTAAAATCTCCAATTCATAGAAAACAAAACGACCAAGCCATGGCTAAATTCAAGCAAGAACACTTACAAGCTTACATGAAAACCCTTAAAGGCCCAGTGATCAGAACCGCTCAAATCAGAGATGGGTACACAATCCAGTGGAACAACGGCCCAACTGTCCGATCAAAGGCCGGCCGCCCACTTGATGTAGAATTTTGGGCTGATGGTGAATTGGTATACAAAAGTACCTTACAAGCTGAGGGCTATTGGTGCAGGCCGGCCGACGAATGGTTCCGAGATTGGACCGTTAAGATTGACGGCAAGGAGCACAAGATGGAACTCGAAGACAAAGTGGCTCACATTCAATTTAATTCAGGTTCTCTAGGAGACACTCTAAGTTGGGTTGAAGCAGCGGTTGAATTTAAGTTCAAACATGGCCTTAGCAAGTTGTACCTTAGTACCCACAAGAACTGGCTGTTTGACCAGGACCACTACCACCTACGAGGTGTCGAGTTTATCGCTCCAGGCGATTCACCCGAAGACACGTACGCTCGATGGGAGGTTGGAGTTTACATGGAAGATCCTCCAGGAACTCCATGGTTCCCTAATAGGAATAAAAGAGATTGGCGTAAGATCTACTTAGGTGACATCGCAACTGATCACTTGGGCCTACCATCGATTAGAAAAGCTCCTAAACTACAATACACTAGCAAGCACCAACAAGATCGGCCCTACATTTGTATCGCTACACAATCGACCGCACAAGCCAAATACTGGAACAATCCTACCGGTTGGCAAGACCTGATTGACCACTATACGGCTAAAGGTTACGATGTGTATCATGTATCTAAAGAGGGTAACAACGATTTGAAAGGTTTCATTCAAGGACCTGAAGACATGGGCGAAACTTTTGCCCTCATCAATGGTGCTGAAGTGTTCTACGGAATTTCTTCTGGCCTATCTTGGTTGGCATGGTGTACTGAAACCCCAGTAGTGATGATCTCTGGCTTCACACCTGAGGAGTGCGAGTTCATGGACGATAAGACCCTTCGTATCATTAACAAAGATGTGTGTAACTCTTGCTGGGCTTGGGACCACTTTAACCGTGGAGACTGGAACTGGTGTCCAACTGGTAAGGGCAATGAACGCCACTTTGAGTGTACAAAAACCATTTCTGCATCGTCAGTAATTGAACAAGTTAACAATTGGAATTATGGAAAAAGTATCGTTACAGAAGAAAGTACACACATCTGATAGGGGTATTATACCTGAGATGCTGACCACTATTGGCGCCAAGAAAGGAGTTGAAATTGGAGTCTTTAAAGGCGAATGGAGTCGACACGTACTTCAGAGATGGAATGGTACACTATACATGATCGATCCTTGGAGACCCTTGGGAAAAGAGTATGAGGATGCATCAAATCATGCAAATCACATGGATGCGTATGAAAGAACGATGGAATCGATTCGTGGATTTGAAGATCGTGCTTTTATGCTACGTGGACTTGGTGAACAATTGGTTGAAATCTTTGAAGATGAATCCTTAGATTACGTATACATTGATGGTAACCACACATACGATTACGTCAAACAGGACATGGAGTTGTGGTGGCCTAAATTGAAAAAGGGTGGCTTGTTCGCTGGACACGACTATCTTGACTTTGATTGGTCTTACAAACCTGAGCTTGATCATCCTAACATGAAAGACAAGTACATGTGGACCAGTGATGGGACACCGGGTGCAGAATTGAAGTATGCAGGTGTTTTTGGAGTTAATCCAGCCGTCGATGAATTTTGTGAAACCAACAACATTGAAGTCTTAAATCTAACTAACGAATGGGCCAAAAGCTGGTTCTTTATCAAATAAAAACTAAATTATGGAAACAACCTTTTATAACATTGAAGAACAAAAGTTCTGGAATGACGAATCAATTTGGGTTAATGGAGGACATGAGTGGTCCGGGTCATTTGGCACCACTGAAAACCTATGGAATAAATACATCTTTGATGATTTGAAACCTTTTAGAGGCGCTAACATCACTGAAATTGCGCCTGGATTTGGTCGCATCACTCAATTTTTAGCTATTGTTGCGGGTAGATTGTCTGTCGTCGATATGAATCCGATATGCATTCAAAAGACCAAAGAAAAGCTAGGAGCTCATGTAGCAAGTTACGGAGTTGGAGATGGAAAAAGTCTAGTTGGAGTTGAAGATCTATCACAGGACTTGGTTTTTTCTTTTGATTCATTTGTTCACATGCACAAGAATGTAATTAATGAATACGTAAAAGAAATGCAACGTGTGTTGGTTCCTGGTGGTTACGGTTGGATTCATCACTCTAATCTAATGGGAGGATCTGAACTTTCATTTAATAACGTCGCGGGTAGATCTAATATGACTCCTGAAGAAATGAAAGATATGGTTGAAGCTCAAGGATTTAAAGTTATAAGTCAAAAGCCAATTCAATTCGCTCCAGTTGATCAGTGGAATGGAATTGATTTCATTACCTTCTTTCAAAAGTTATAATTATGAAAGCTCTTGTAACAGGAGGTGCCGGCTTTATTGGTCATCATCTAGTTAAGTCTCTTTTAGAAAAAGGTTATGAAGTTGAGGTTTGGGACAATCTATCAACCGGTAAACTTGATAGATTGTTAAAATCAATTCCACAATCCAAATCAGTTGAGTTTAAGAAATTAGACTTAACTTATGATCTTCTACCAGAGGTTGAAGGTGTTGACGTAGTTTTCCACTTAGCAGCTACAACTTCTGTTCAAGAGTCATTAGAGAACCCTCAGAAATACGAGCAACATTGTTATATGACAACCAAACGGATGTTAGATTGGTGCTTGAATAACAGGGTGAAAAGATTTGTATTTGCATCAACAGCTGCGGTATATGGCGAACCGATTGAAGTTCCAGTCATGGAATCAATTGAATTGAATCCAATGTCACCGTATGCACAGTGGAAGTTAAAGTCTGAGCACTTGATGGCCGCATATCAGAATAATTTTGGTATGAATTGTACTGCTCTGAGATTGTTTAACGTCTATGGCGAAGGCCAGCCTTCTTCAGGTTCTTATGCTCCAGCCGTTGCACTATTCTTAAAACAGTTTGAGGCATTTGAACCTATAACAGTAACCGGAGACGGTCTTCAAACTAGAGATTACATTTACGTTAACGATGTAGCTCGAGCCTTTGTTACTGCTGCAGAAAAACCAAGCCCAGTATTTAGAGTTATGAACGTTGGAACAGGTGAAGAGTTAACTATTCTTGAGATTGCAGAAGCTTTTGGCGGCGAAATAAAGCACATTCCGGCCAGAAAAGAGCCCAGAAGATCATGTGCTAATACTGATAAGATTAAAAAAGAGCTTGGATGGTCTTCTTCTGAAACTGTTTTGAGCTTTATAAATAAAATAAAGTAAAAGTATATGTGTGGAATCGTAGGATACATTGGTAAGGACCTCGTAGGACCTGGCGTAGTTATTAAAGGTCTTCAAAGACTAGAATATAGAGGATATGATTCTGCGGGTATTGCAATTAAAGACGGATTAGGTATCAGAGTTCACCGTTCAGTCGGTGGTGTCGATAATCTATATGAAGCCATCCCCGAAGATCAAAGTTGGGAAGTAGATTGTGCAATTGGTCACACTCGATGGGCAACCCATGGTGAACCGGCTGTTAGAAATGCACACCCACACACTTCAATGCAGGGTAAAGTAACCCTAGTTCACAACGGTATCATTGAAAACTATGAGACCCTAAAGAAAAAGCTGATTCAAGAGGGCTTTACGTTCCAATCTGATACCGATACTGAGGTTTTAGCCAACTGGATTGAGTACATTTGGACTACATCTACTTGCGATTTTGCAAATGCAGTACGTTTTGCATTACAAGATGTTGTTGGTGCTTATGCGATCTTAGTTATTAGTGTTGATTCAACTGACATGGTAATGGCTCGAAAGTCATCTCCCCTTGCAATTGGCATCGGAGAAGGCGAATTTATCATCGCGTCTGATGCTACACCAATTGTAGAGTACACTAAGGACATAATTTACCTTAATGATGAGCAAATTGCAGTCGTCGAAGACAAAAAGACACTTCGAATCATCAATTTGGACGCTTCGGAAGTAGATCCAGTGATCGAAAAGGTAGAATTAGAGCTTGATACGATCGAAAAGGGTGGTTATGACTCATTCATGTTAAAAGAGATCTACGAACAGCCAGATTCAGTGTGGAATTGTCTTCGTGGACGTTTGACAGAAGGTGAAGAACCCTTGATGATGGGTGGAGTTGAAAATGTGCTGCCTCAATTGCTTCGAGCTAACAAAATCTTCATCATTGCATGCGGAACTTCATGGCATGCAGGTCTAATTGGTAAAAATATGATTGAAAAGCTGACTCGAATCCCAGTTGAGGTTGATTATGCGTCAGAATTCAGGTACAAAGACCCAATTATTCGTCCAGGTGATGTAGTAATCTCAATTTCTCAGTCTGGTGAGACCGCAGATACAAAGGCGGCGATGGAAATGGCTCGTGAAAGAGGTGCCACTCTATTTGGAATCGTTAATGTTGTAGGTTCTTCTATTTCTCGATTGGCTGATGCAGGCATTTACACACACTCTGGAATTGAAATTGGAGTAGCTTCGACTAAAGCATTTACTGGTCAAGTTGCAGCTCTTTCTCTGCTGGCGATCAAAATGGCTCGTCAATTGAATTCAATCACCGATAATGATTACATTAAGCTAAAATTAGCCCTCAAGCACATCCCAGGCAAGATTAGAACGATCCTGGATGACACGAATCACATATTTGAAGTAGCAAATAAGTACGCAATTGATGAATACCAGGACTTTCTATACCTCGCCAGAGGCATTAACTTCCCGGTTGCTTTGGAAGGCTCTTTGAAGCTAAAAGAGATCTCATACATTCACGCTGAAGGTTATCCAGCTGGTGAAATGAAACATGGACCAATTGCATTAATTGACGAACAGTGTCCATCGGTTTTTATCGTTCCAAATGATTCATCATACGGTAAAGTGGTGTCAAACATGCAAGAGGTTAAAGCTCGTAAAGGTAAAGTTATCGCAATTGTGACAAAAGGAGATGAGTTGATTCGAGGGATCGCTGACGATGTCATTGAGATACCTGAGACAGAAGAATTGCTAACTCCTTTATTGACAGTTATTCCACTACAGTTGCTCTCCTATCAGATTGCGGTGCAACGTGGATGCAATGTTGATAAGCCAAGAAATTTGGCAAAATCTGTCACCGTAGAGTAAACAATTCCTTTCATCGATATATAACTAGTAAATATATTTTACACATTATGAAAATTGAAGTATCTAATGGCGAGATCTTGGATAAGTACAGTATCCTAGAAATCAAATTACAAGAGATTAAAGACGAGGCCAAATTGGCTAATGTACAAAACGAGTACGATTCTTTGACTCAGGCAGTGGAATCAATTAAATCATTGAATCCATTGACAGTTGCAACCCTTTACAAAGACCTTCTTAATATTAACAAAACTCTTTGGAATGTTGAAGATTTGATTCGCGATTGTGAACGCGATAATAATTTTGGTCAAGATTTCATTGAGTTAGCACGTTCAGTTTATTACACGAACGACGAAAGAGCCGAGATTAAAAAGAACATCAATTTGGCTACAGGTTCAGACCTAGTCGAAGAAAAGTCGTATCAAAAGTACGCTTAAAAATAACTCTATTGCGCCATGTCTATGGATAACGCTGATAAGTTTTGTAGCCTATTCAGCAATTTCTGTTTAGTTGTTAGACCTAAGAGCGAAGCTCGTCAAAAAGCAACCAAAGAGGACTTACACGAGAGTGTTGATTATAAGACCAAGTCTCAAATCAAGAATATGCTCAAAAAGGCCACTGAAGAATATAATCATGCTAAAAAGCTATTTAAGCATGGTAAGATTTCAAAAGAGGAATTGTATGATTATGAATGGCGAGTCTTTGAATTAAAAGACGAATTAGATAAGTTTAATGATAAAGGGGTCGCTTAAGACCCCTTTCTTTTTGTCAGATAAATAATAGATGGACAAAAGGATTCTCGAAAGCTACGACAACTGGTCTTTAGACAGGGCTGTTTTTTCTAAACAGCCTAAACCTAGGCACGTCGAGAGGATGGAAAATCCAATTGAAAACGGATTGATTCACACTAAAGCTGAAAACGCTCCAGTCCAAGTTCCACCTTCTAATTCCTCTTCGCAAACTCGTCAAGAGTTGTTGCAGATGGCAAGAGATATTGAGGCGGTTGGTAAGAAAAAGCAACAAAAGATTGTTAGCAAGTACGATTCTGGTTTTGAATGGAAATTTGAAAAGATTTGTAAAGATCTTGGAATTAAATGGAACAAAGAATACGTTGACAGATTGATTGAAGAGTCAGGTGACATCATTTTACAATTGAAGTATAAATGGAATCGTCCAAGACCCTTTCAATTGGCACCAATGTTAGGTATCAAAATGAATGTGGGTAAAGCTTACACGGCTGGAACACCTTCATTTCCTTCTGGTCATTCGGCACAATCACAATTAATAGCAGATGTTTTATCAAAAGTTTATCCCCTACATCGAGATGCTTTTCAAACTGTTCCAGAAAAAGTCAGCTACTCGCGTTACATCGGTGGTCTCCACTTCCCGAGTGACATCGAATACGGAAAGCAAATCGGACACTGGCTCGCAAGCCACACCAACACCGATTCCTACTGAACCGAGTGTAGAAACTACAACACAACCGACAATGGACAAAGAATTCATTAAATCAATTCATCAGCTTCCTCTAAACTCAGATGAGTACATTCAAGAGGAATGCGCAAAGTATCAGATCTACCTACACCACACTGCTGGTAACGCCTCGGGTAGAGCTACAATGAGAAACTGGGATGCCGATAAAAGAGGTAGAATCGCAACATGTGTTACAATCTCTAACACTGGTGCTAAAGATTCACCAGACGGTGAGATCGTACAGGGTTTCTCTTCAAAGTATTGGGCCTATCACTTAGGCTTAAAGCAGGATCATTTCAAGGTGTTTAATGCACCCTATAAGCAATTAGATAAGTATTCAATCGGTATTGAAATCTGTGCTTGGGGTCCTCTAACTCTAAAGGATGGTAAGTTCTACACTTACGTTAATACTGTGGTTCCAGCTGACCAAGTTTGTGAATTAGAAGAACCTTTTAAGGGTCACAAGTACTATCACAAGTATTCTGACGCACAGATTGAGTCAGTTAAGAACCTTCTTCTATACTGGAATGACGTGTACGATATTCCATTGGATTACAATGAAGATATTTGGGGTCTAACTGAAAGAGCTTTCACAATGGAACCAGGCGTTTACACCCACAATTCAGTTAGAAAGGACAAATCAGATGTATTCCCACAACCTGAATTAATCGCAATGTTAAAGTCACTATCATAATGGAAGAACTAATTCAACGTTACTTCGGTGAGTGGGGAGCATGGGTTATCACTGGTTTGTTAATCCTAGCCGCAAAGGATGCAATCTCGCAAACTTGGAGTGGGTTGAAGTTTATGATGGGTAACGATTTCAACAATGATGATATCGTTTACATTAATGGTAATAAAAAAGCTCGAATCGTACGTCAAGGAATATATAAGACTACCTTCTATCTGTACGATCATCAGCGTAAGTTTATTGTTCCAAATGATAGATTATGGTCACTAAACATCGAGAAAGAAATTCCACAAGGAGAAGATGAAAAGAATTAAACTGTTTGAAGACTTCGTTAACGAAGGGTATTACGATCCAGGAATCTTAAAGGCCTTTTTCATGGCCGGTGGGCCTGGTTCAGGTAAATCATTTGTAGCAACTGAGTTGTTTGACTTTCCAAAGAGAGCACAATCATCAGTATCTTACGCAACAGGCCTAAAATTGGTTAACTCAGACAATCAGTTTGAGAAGATGCTAAAAGATGCTGGTTACGACGCAGGTAAGCTTCACCAATATGCACAGGACGAAGAAACATGGGCTGAGATCATGGGTCTTAGAAATAAGGCCAAGGGTACGACCAAGAGAATGCAAGATAATTACATCACTGGTAGGTTAGGTCAAGTGATCGACGGCACGGGTAAAGATTACAATAGGATTAAAGGTCATAGACAACTCTATCAGGATCTGGGTTATGATACTTATATGATTTTTGTTAACACTTCACTTGAAGTTGCACTGGAAAGAAACCAAATGAGAGAGCGTAAGCTTGAAGATTCAATGGTTAAAGATATGTGGCAAGAAGTACAAAATAACTTAGGTAAATTTCAAAAGATATTTGGAGTTGGTAAGATGTTGATCGTTGACAACTCTTCAACTGACGGTGAATTGTTAGATCAGATTGAAAAGCAGGTTATTAGACACTTGAATACGCCTGTTCAGAATCCGCTAGGTAAAAGATGGTTAAAGGACAACGATCCTAAAAATAGAAATAGAAACCAACCTGCGTAATGAAACGTGTTAAGTTATTCGAAGAGTTTATCCAAGACGAAAAGTCCAGAGAAGTTAATGAGGCCGGAAACATACTAGGCACTTTGATAGCGGCTGTACTAGCGTATGGTATAAACGTATTCATAGATGTGTTGTGGCCAACGCTTGAAAGAGCCTGGAAACTGATTTCACCGCAAAAACACCACAAGGTTATTAGAGCGCTAGGTAAAGACAAAACTTTTAACAAAGAAATGTTTGAAGTGATCACTAGCACTGGTAAATACAAAGGCAAACTGTATTTTAACAAATTTGTTCTGAGGGATGTGATCGCTGAAGTTCCAGCATTCAAAGAGGTTGTTCAAAAGTTTGGTGCTGAAGAAGATGTCAATAATATTGCAGAACAAATAGCAGATGTCATTGTTAATCATAGAAGCTGGATTAAAGATAGACTTGCAGAGGTACAGAACGAAGCTTTCGAATACGGAGATCAATTGTTAACTGATCCAGAAGGTGTTCAATTTAAAGATAGATTAAAAGTACTAAAATTACCAGAAGAACCTAACACATACGATGAGCAACGTTTCATCGAAATGTTAAAAGATTGGTTCAATAACGAATATGCAGAATCCGCACTGGGTAGCATCCTATGGCAGCTCTTACCATTAAAGAAGAAGTTTCCTAAAGTATTAGAACCATCAAAGGGCCGAAACCTTTATGAAGGCAATACGTTATATAGAGGTACAATGATTCCGCTGGCTACTGTCCTAAATCTCAAAGGGCAATGGAAGAGATATAAGGGTGTAGGTCTATTGGGTGATGCCATTGAAATGGACACTAAATTTAATTGGAGCTTTAAGAGCGATAAAGGATTCACGTCATTTACACCCGCTAGCGAAACTGCAGAAGAGTTTGCAGATCAAATTAGTTACGAAGAATTCAAGCCATACAGACCGGGTTATGGCATCGTCAAGAGATTATCACAAAATTCTATAGGCGGTAAAATTCCAGTCATCTTAAAGATTAAAGATACACATCCACAGGCACTTTTTAATCCACAATTTACAACTTCTATCTCAGCGTTTACGACTGAATATGAAATCTTTGTGGTTGGAGCCAGTGTGCAAGTTGATGGCATTATAATTCCAAGATGGAATGATTACGAGAATGCAGCTGCAACAGAAGGCTTTGAAGATTTAGACAAATATTTTAATATTAAATGAAAAAGGTAAAATTGTTTGAAGAGTTTACCAAAGGGTATGAGTTTTCAATGAAGCACATTGACGACAACGAGTACGCAGTGATTGCGACTAAATCTGGCAAACAGGTCGGTCGTTTAGATTTTATTAAGAGTAAATTCAAGCCGGTTTTAAGAGCGTCGATCGTTGCTGTAGATCCATCTTATCGTCGACAAGGGATTGCCACATCAATGTATCAGTTTGCAGAAACTGAGTTTGGTATGAAGTTTGAAAGGAATGATGACGTTTTAACAGCGGACGGTAAGTCCCTATGGAACAGTCAAAACAGAAAGTTTGGCAAATAATAAAAAAGATTACTGTAAACTGTTTCACGGGTCAGATTTATTTGTTATATTAGCCTAGTAATTATGAAGCAGCTTAAAACCTACACCACCTTCGTGAACGAGAAAAAGAGACCGTTTAGTGAAACGTCAATCTCAATCTTTGATTTAGATGATACGATCGTTATTACTGACGCAAAGATTAAAGTTTGCAACATCGTAACGGGTGATTGTCACGAACTAACTCCTGAAGAGTTTAACGAATACGAAAAGCATCCTGACCACCAATTAGACTTTGATGACTTCAAATCACTTGAAATCATGAAGGCAGGTCAACTTATTCACTACTACTTAAAGATCCTAGCAGATGCCTATAAAGTTAAGAGAGCTGTTGGTATCGTAACTGCAAGGGACGATAGAGAAATGATCTACAAATGGATGAAAGAACACGTTGGCTTTCATATCACAAGAGACCTAATTTACGCAGTTAATGATCCTATTCACGGGTTTACAGGTTCAGTTGCTCAAAAGAAACAACAAGCTTTTAGAGAGATCATTGAAATGGGTTATAAAAAGATCCAATTCTTTGACGATGATCAGGCAAATTTGAACCTGGTTAATGATTTACGATCAGAATATCCTAACATTGAGCTGTCAACTTATAAAGCTGACAAGAAAATGTTTAAGTCTATTGAAAAAAAGTAAAAAAAGTCATCCCGGTGTGAAACCAGGACACCTTTTTTTGATATATAGATAGAAGAATAATCTTCAAAACCAAAAACTTTTTAGCAATGGCTGATTACATTTCAGAGGCGTCCGCTAGCCCTGAAACTGTACCAGCTAAAACGGTACTCAATTATGAGTCTGGTGAATATACGCTTGATCAAGCGATATATGCTCTAGATGTAGTTGAAGATTGTATGAATTGGGCATTTTTCGGTGTCGGTGGGCCAGCCTAAAAGGAACCAGATGGGGACAGTAGTCCCCATCGTCGTATTATCAGAATATATAGTTTATGAAACACGTTAAGCTTTTTGAAGAGTTCTTGAATGAAGAAAGACCTGAGTGGCACGATTCGGATGCTCCGGACGCTGAAGGTCGATTTGCAGAACTGTCTCCGAAGGATCTTGCGGCTTGGTTGATTAAGACCCGCAATAAAGATCTAAGAAAGATCACAGGATCTTTAAATCAACAAATCGTCTTCAATAGAGGAGAAGATAAGGCCTATGCCGATAAGATGGAAAAGACACGTAAAGAGGTTTACAAACAGCTTGGCAGAGAAGATCTTCTAGAATCTCATGAAATGTTTGAAGCTGAAAAGGCTAAAGGAGATAGAGGACCAATTGACAATCCAGATATTGAAACAGCCCTAAAAACAAAAGCTAAAGAAAGCGGTATTGATATTGGTCTATTAAGAATTGTGATGAGAAGAGGCATGGATGCATGGAACAGATCTCATTACGCAGGAACTACACAGGAACAGTGGGGTTACGCAAGAGTAAATGGATTCATTAAAAAAGAAAAAGGAACTTGGGGTGGAGCAGATGCTGACGTTGCCAAGGAAGTTAAGTAATCATGAAACATAAAAATCATACACTTCTATCTAAAAAGGAAACTAATAGATTGAAGCACGTCGGTGGCCCGAGAAGCCAAAAATCTAACAAAAAACAACTTGTAAGAATGCAAAGAAATGAAGCAATCTTACAATTAACTGCACAATAAGATGAAAATTGTTAAATCACTTGACCAATTCGTAAGTGAGTTGAACGATCAGATTCCAGGTGGAATTTCTGATAAGTTAACTCCTCAATACATCGCTGACAAGCACGGCGTGTCTCTAGAAGAGATCGAAGCTGCATTAGATAAAGGCCAAAAGGTAGAAATGGAACACACTGACGATGCTGAGAAAGCACGTGAGATCGCCAAAGATCACCTACTTGAAGACCCTCAATACTATGAAAAGCTTGCTAAGATGGAAGGTGAACCGACTAACGAAGCGGCAAAAGTAGAAACTGAAAGATATTTCAGATCTCACATGAAACAACCTAAGGGTTACGGTAAGTGGATGTTCTCTTACAATAAGAACGGAGATGATCCATTTGAGATTCCGGGTTCAATGTCATACGCTGACGCTACAAAATGGGTTAAAGCCAAGGCTAAAGAAGACGGTAAAGATTACATTTACGTAATGGAGGGTATTAATGATTTCTCTCCTCTTTCTTACGCTAAGAAAGTAGCTAACAAGATCATTTCGCTTGCTGATGCTGCAAAAGAGGCTGATATGCCACAGACAGAACTGTTAAAGCTTGTTAGAAAGTTTGACAAGAACTTTAAAATGACGTATGAAGCTAACGATCATGAGGTTGGAATGGCACAAGGTCAATTGGATGCTATTCACAAGGATGCAGCTGAATTACAAGAAAAGATTGGCGCCGAAGAAAGAGATCTTCCAGGTTGGATTCAATCTCACATTACATCAGCTTACGAATACTTAAAGCAAGCTAATGATAACTTCCACGAATTAAAGGAAGAAGAGAAGGTTGATGAAGCTCTAAAGATGCTGATGGATCCTTTGATGCTAAAGATCATGAAGCAGTTTGGTTTTAACACAAACCCTGGTATCAAAGCTGAGCTAAGAGCTGAAATTAAAGCAGCAGTTGAAGAAGTTCTAAAGAAGCATGACATTATCGTTGAAGGTACTTTCAATGATGGTGAAATCGCGATCTATACTGATCCACGTGGAGATGCTGGCGAAACTCAAATTTGGAAAAGAGGTAAGGGCTACTACGGACAGAATGACTCATTTGACTTTGAAGCTAAAGACAAGAAAGAGCTTGAAATGAAGCTTAAAAGATGGGGTTACGTGTTGATTGCAGGTTCAATCGATGAAGCTTTTCAAGCTGAAGCTGAAGAGCCATTAGCAAAACTAGCTCTATCTCTTCTTGCAATTAGAGATCAAGCTCACATGTTCCATTGGCAAACTCAATCTTATGAGCAACACATGGCCTTTGGTGAATTCTACGAAGACTTCGTTGGTAAAATGGACGAATTGATGGAAAACATCATGGGTAAATCAGAGAGACCTGCGTTTGTATCAGGTACCATCACTCTAGCAGGTTACTCAGATTCTGAGGTTATTGAGTTCATCAATACTGCTAAGAACGTATTTGATCTACAACTACCAACCGTTGTTCCAACTGAAGGTAACTCAGAAATCTACAACTTAGTAGAAGAAATTCTATCAATGTTAAACAAGCTACAGTACTTGTTGTCATTGAAATAATTGGCGGGCACACTGGGTGCCCACCTTAGGACTCCGGAGGCCGCCTTCCGGGCAGTGAGAGCCAGACATCGCTACGTCTGGCTCTCTTTTTTTTGAAAAAAGTTCACTTTTTTTCACCAAAAGTTTTTTCGGGTCAGATTTTTTGGTTATATTTACTTATAACAATTGGTAATAGACATTATGAAAGTTAAAGTAAACATCATCGCTCAATTATGGTATAACGCCGCTTGGTATGAAGGCGGAGAGGCATGGAAGCCTAAAGGTGATACCACCTTCCAGGTCGACGGAGTCGATTCCGATGATCTGTTCTATGCAGACAAGGAAGTCTTAATGAAGACCTTCCAGGAGTTGTTGGACAAGCAGTCCACTGATGTTGAACGTTTTGAGTACATTGAATACTCAATTCAGGCTGACGAACCTACCGTCATCGCCGGTGTTGATTTCGAAGATTCATTAAACAAGATGTTGAATTTGGGTTTGTAAACCAAATTCAATTTCTTGGTATAATACTTTGATTTGTTGAACTAATAGGATCTATATGATTTATATCTACGACAAAAAGAATCTCATTCACCGTCGAGTTAGCATGTTAAAGCTGACTGGCGGTATTTTAGCAGCAACAGCTCTAATCTCTTCAGTAACCTATTATACTGGTGTTACTCATGGTTTTGAAAACTTAACTGAAGTTGAAAAGGCTATCGTCATCAAGAAGACTGACGAGTTTGAAAAGGCAAAACTCGTTCAAATGTTGAAAGATTTGAACGTTAAGTTCCCTTACATTGTAATGGCACAATCAATTCAAGAAACAGGGCATTGGAGGAGTGGAATCTTCTTGGAGAATCATAACCTGTTTGGAATGAAAGAAGCTCAGCGTCGAATCACAACCGCTGAAGGTACGAACCGTAATCATGCATATTACAACCACTGGAGAGAATCAGTCTATGATTACGCCTTCTATCAATGTCGTTATTTGAACGGTATTAAATCAGAATCAGAATACTTTCAATACCTATCGGCCAGCTATGCTGAGGATAGCGGTTACGTTAATGCTTTGAAAAACGTCATTCAGCGAGAAGGATTGAAAGAATTATTTGACTAATATATAGTGTATGGAATTTGATTTTAACATTGACGTTAATCTTACTGATCACGAAGTGTTTTGTGATCTAATGCAAGGTAGGGACTAATGGCACGCTGGGAACAATACGATTTTTATCCTAAGAGTGGTGTGAATTGGCTAAAACCTGCACATAATCCAACAGGTCTTTTAATTCAAGAGCTTCTTAAAATGAAGTTTTGCTTGAAAAAGCGTAAGTAAGATATATAAGTTATGAAACACCTTCGTACATTCGAACAATTTAACCATTCACTTGGTCATTTTGAGAACGATTTTATTGCTCAACAAGCGGAAAAGTTAGGTATGTCAAGAGAAGAGTATGTTGCTCACTATGCTAGCCCAACTATCGGTTCTGGCATCGATGAGTCTAATGACGCCACATCTGACGTAAAATAACAGACTGCCTTTACTTTAAGAGCAATTTTAGGGCCCAATTGGGCCCTTTTTTAGTTTGATATATAGACTAAAATAAAGCCCAATTACGTTTTATGGAAAACGGTTTCAACGAAGACAATTTCTCTAATCGAGAGCTGGTAATGCAGCTTTTATCTGCATTTAATTCTTTCAAGCAAAAGTTGGAAGATCCTAACTATGTGCAGCTTGAAATGGCAGTCCGTCAGATGATGGAAGGTCAGAAAGACATGCGTGAGGATATTTCAGAGTTAAAGAAACAATTGTTAAATCCATACGATGGCGTAATTGTAGAAACACAAAAGAACACTGAGTTCAGAAAGGAATCTATTCAAACCGAAGCTGAGAGATTGAAGATGATCGAAGAGCACAAGGCTCTTATCAGATGGAAAGCAAACATCCAAAAGGTGGGTGTTGCAATCCTAACTTCAGCCGGTGCAGTTGTTGCATGGATTTTATCTGAATTTGTGTTTAAAGGTAAAGGATGATTGTAGAAAGAATTACGCTAATAGCGATCTACAGGACGCTAAAGCAGTTGGAAACTAACGAAGGAAGATTGTATGACATTGTTCTAAATCGTAAGACAACCAACTCAATCATTAGCCCAGAGGCATTCAAAGATTTGAATGCCCTGTTGTCGTTTATACAGAAAACATATCCCTATGCGATAGAAACCAAGCAACTTGAAGTTTGTCACTGGTACCCTTATGGAGTTGTTAAATTTTGGGTTGAAAAGAATAACGGTACCTTGGTTGAATTTAAGGCTGAGTTAACCGAAAAGAAAGGTTCACTAAACAACATTTCAAAAAAGAGATTGCGTGAATTAAGCACGTACTTGAATAACATTCAAAAGTCAATTAAAGGTCTAGTTATAGACCCTTACGTTGCACCTACCACTCCAACGTATGTTGAATGTGTTTACATTGACGATTTAGTAAAAAATGATGCCTACACCACTCTAATAGGCGAATACAACAAATACATTAAACCATAAAGATGTTTGAAGATCTAAACTTAAACCCGGGTTCAAACGGTGGTAAATTGCCACTAGAAAGAAAAGTCCTAAAGCGTCCTCTAAGTCATGAGGAAATGGACTATAACATGCGCCTTATCAACAATATCGTTGATGATTATCCTATTAAAGGTTCTGGTACTGAAGGAGAATTGACTTCAGCTGACTTGAACAAGGCTCTGATCCTTACTGAGATTGATGGTAATTGGTTTTGGGTTCCGGGTGAAGCCGGAGGAGGTGGTGGAAGTGGTACTTCAGGTTCTTCCGGTACTTCAGGTTCTTCAGGAACTAGTGGTTCATCTGGCGCTGATGGTACATCTGGTTCAAGTGGTTCATCCGGTACAGATGGTACGAGTGGTTCATCTGGTTCTTCTGGTACGAGTGGTTCTTCTGGTACAAGCGGTTCATCTGGTACAGATGGTACTTCAGGTTCGAGTGGTTTAACTCCGACTTCATCATCTTTAATGAGCTATGACTATGAAATCGATAATCCAACTGGATCTCCACAAGCTAATCCTACAGCAGACAGAATTTCTTTTAACACTTTTTCAGGTGAACTTTGGATTCCATATCTTGACGTAAATGGTATTGATCATTCTGGCAGATTACAACACCTTCTTTCACAGGACACATTTGATCTGGATATTACCAATCCGGCGAATGGACAAATATATGATCACCTTGAAGTTATTGGTGCATACGTAGACACTGTGAATTTTGGAGGTACAGATTTCTTTGTTATTTTAGTTGAAAACATCAATGGTACCCTTGTTTCAAATCTTCAACCTAACGCGATCGGCGACATTAATTTTACAGGTACTCACGCTACGAACCAGTATCACGTTTCTCGCAGAGTAGAATTAGATAAGTGGGGAGCTAGCACAGGTGCAGGTGGTGAAGGAACTTCGGGTTCTTCAGGTACTTCAGGTACCGATGGTTTAGCAGGTGATCCTGGTACTTCGGGCTCTTCAGGTACCGATGGTACTTCGGGCTCTTCAGGTACAGACGGTACTTCGGGTTCTTCGGGTACAGACGGTTTAGCAGGTGATCCTGGTACTTCGGGCTCTTCAGGTACAGACGGTACTTCGGGTTCTTCGGGTACAGACGGTTTAGCAGGTGATCCTGGTACTTCAGGTTCTTCAGGTACAGACGGTTTAGCAGGTGATCCTGGTACTTCGGGCTCTTCAGGTACAGACGGTTTAGCAGGTGATCCTGGTACTTCGGGCTCTTCAGGTACCGATGGTACTTCAGGTTCTTCAGGTACCGATGGTACTTCGGGCTCTTCAGGTACAGACGGTACTTCGGGTTCTTCGGGTACAGACGGTTTAGCAGGTGATCCTGGTACTTCAGGCTCTTCAGGTACAGACGGTACATCTGGTTCTTCAGGTACTGATGGTACTTCTGGTTCTTCGGGTACTGATGGTACATCTGGTTCTTCGGGTACAGACGGTTTAGCAGGTGATCCTGGTACTTCTGGTTCTTCAGGTACAGACGGTACATCTGGTTCTTCGGGTACAGATGGTACTTCAGGTTCATCAGGTACGGACGGTACATCGGGTTCATCAGGTACTGATGGTACATCTGGTTCTTCGGGTACAGACGGTTTAGTAGGTGATCCTGGTACTTCGGGTTCTTCAGGCACAGATGGTACTTCAGGTTCATCTGGCACGGACGGTACAGACGGTTTAGCAGGTGATCCTGGTACTTCTGGTTCTTCAGGTACAGACGGTACATCTGGTTCTTCGGGTACAGATGGTACTTCAGGTTCATCAGGTACTGATGGTACATCTGGTTCTTCGGGTACAGACGGTTTAGTAGGTGATCCTGGTACTTCGGGTTCTTCAGGTACAGACGGTACATCTGGTTCTTCAGGTACTGATGGTACTTCTGGTTCTTCAGGTACTGACGGTACTTCTGGTTCTTCAGGTACTTCAGGTGACAATGGTACTTCTGGTTCTTCAGGTACTGACGGTACATCTGGTTCTTCGGGTACAGACGGTTTAGTAGGTGATCCTGGTACTTCGGGTTCATCGGGTACTGATGGTACTTCTGGTTCTTCAGGTACAGATGGTACTTCAGGTTCTTCAGGTACTTCAGGTGACAATGGTACTTCTGGTTCTTCAGGTACTTCAGGTGACAATGGTACTTCGGGTTCTTCAGGTACTGACGGTACATCTGGTTCTTCTGGTACAGACGGTACATCAGGTATAAACGGTACTTCAGGCTCGTCTGGTACTTCAGGAGATAATGGTTCTTCAGGTACTGATGGTACTTCTGGTTCTTCAGGTACAGACGGTTCTTCAGGTACTGATGGCACTTCTGGTTCTTCAGGTACTGACGGTACATCTGGTTCTTCTGGTACAGACGGTACATCAGGTATAAACGGTACTTCAGGCTCGTCTGGTACTTCAGGAGATAATGGTTCTTCTGGTTCTTCAGGTACTGATGGTACTTCTGGTTCTTCAGGTACTGACGGTACATCTGGTTCTTCGGGTACAGACGGTACATCTGGTTCTTCGGGTACAGATGGTACTTCAGGTTCTTCAGGTACTTCAGGTGACAATGGTACTTCTGGTTCTTCAGGTACAGACGGTACTTCTGGTTCTTCAGGTACTGATGGTACTTCGGGTTCTTCAGGTACAGACGGTTCTTCAGGTACTGATGGCACTTCTGGTTCTTCAGGTACTGACGGTACTTCTGGTTCTTCAGGTACTGATGGTACATCTGGTTCTTCGGGTACAGATGGTACTTCAGGTTCTTCAGGTACAGATGGTACTTCTGGTTCTTCGGGCACAGATGGTTTAGCAGGTGATCCTGGTACTTCGGGTTCTTCAGGTACTGATGGTACTTCGGGTTCTTCAGGTACAGACGGTACTTCGGGTTCTTCAGGTACAGACGGTACTTCGGGTTCTTCAGGTACAGACGGTACTTCGGGTTCATCTGGCACTGATGGTACTTCGGGTTCTTCAGGTACTGATGGTACTTCTGGCTCATCTGGTACAGATGGTACTTCGGGTTCTTCAGGTACTTCAGGTGACAATGGTACTTCTGGTTCTTCAGGTACATCTGGTATAGATGGTATTGGCGGTGGTGCTAACCTATTCTTTAATGCGTCGACCTTAAGTGATATTATACCTGACAGGGCGCTAAGCAGACTGACATCAAATTCACCTGAATATTCTGCATCTGTAACGCTTCTCGCTAACCAACAAGGTGTTAAAATAAATTCATCATTTGTTACAAACCCTGGCTTCCCAGGAGTTACATCAATTCCAAATGGTATATGGCATGCCTACCTTTATTTTACAAAGGAGTCAGCAACCAGTGATGTAGAAGTATATTATACAGTATCTAAAGTAAATTCTACAGGCGGATCAAAAACATTATTGTTCCAATCAGATCAAGTTGAAGTTGGCTTCGGGACTAACAATACGACTCCTGTAGAAATAAAACTTAATGCGCTAGTATTATCAAGTTCATTAAATATTACCGATAGAGTTGTAATCGACATATACGCAAACAATAATGATACAACACCGAGAGACGTTACATTCTTTACTGAAGGAACAGAACATTATTCATACTTAGTAACTACATTTGGTCTTGAGTCTAGTACTTCAGGTACAGATGGAACTTCAGGTTCTTCAGGCACTGATGGCACTTCAGGTTCATCTGGCACCGACGGTACATCAGGTTCTTCAGGTACTTCAGGTGATAATGGTTCTTCTGGCTCTTCAGGAACTGATGGTACTTCAGGTTCTTCAGGTATAAACGGTACTTCAGGTACTAATGGTACTTCGGGTTCATCTGGCACAGACGGTACGTCAGGTTCATCTGGCACAGACGGCACATCGGGTTCATCTGGTACAGACGGTACTTCTGGATCTTCAGGTACAGATGGTACATCAGGCGTAAACGGTACTTCAGGCTCGTCTGGTACTGATGGTACTTCAGGTATAAACGGTACTTCAGGTTCTTCGGGTACAGACGGTACATCAGGTATAAACGGTACTTCAGGCTCGTCTGGTACTTCAGGAGATAATGGTTCTTCAGGCTCAAGTGGCACAGACGGTACATCAGGTTCATCTGGCACGAACGGTACTTCGGGCTCATCAGGTACAGATGGTACTTCGGGTACAAATGGTACTTCTGGCTCATCAGGCACAGACGGTACTTCAGGTGTAAACGGTACTTCGGGTTCATCAGGTACAGATGGTACTTCAGGTACTAATGGTACTTCGGGTTCATCTGGCACAGACGGTACGTCAGGTTCATCTGGCACAGACGGCACATCGGGTTCATCTGGTACAAACGGTACTTCTGGTACTAATGGCACTTCGGGTTCATCTGGTACTTCAGGTGTAAACGGTACTTCGGGTTCATCTGGTACAAACGGTACTTCTGGTACTAATGGCACTTCGGGTTCATCTGGTACTTCAGGTGTAAACGGTACTTCAGGTACATCGGGCTCATCAGGTACAGACGGTACTTCTGGTACGAACGGTACGAACGGTACTTCAGGCTCGTCGGGTACAAATGGTACATCGGGTACGAATGGTACGTCGGGCATAAACGGTACTTCAGGCTCATCAGGTACAGGCGGTACTTCTGGTACTAACGGCACATCCGGTACAAACGGTACATCTGGTACTTCAGGCTCATCGGGTATAGACGGTACTTCTGGTACTAACGGCACATCCGGTACAAACGGTACATCTGGTACTTCAGGTTCTTCTGGTACAAACGGTACATCAGGCACTAATGGTACTTCGGGTTCATCAGGTACTTCAGGTGTAAATGGTACTTCAGGTTCATCTGGTACTTCAGGTACTAATGGTACTTCAGGTTCATCTGGTACTTCAGGTACTAATGGTACTTCGGGTTCATCAGGTACTTCAGGTGTAAATGGTACTTCAGGTTCATCTGGTACTTCAGGTTCATCTGGCACAGACGGTACTTCAGGTATAAACGGTACTTCAGGCTCATCAGGTACTTCAGGTACTTCAGGTTCTTCTGGTACAAAC
>Ga0208172_1000176_pt1 | contig 22825 bp, 15 predicted proteins | sample Colrivmet1552A02_FD_187657 | JGI IMG/M metagenome (GOLD analysis project Ga0208172, IMG submission 187657) | Estuarine microbial communities from the Columbia River estuary - metaG 1552A-02 (SPAdes) (version 2) | ecosystem: Environmental > Aquatic > Marine > Intertidal zone > Estuary | place... | reverse complement strand
TAAGCCAAAAATATGTGTAAATGTAAGTATTTTTTTAGCAGTTCATACGGGTGATTGTATTTTCAAAATAAATTGTAATTTGGATCACTTATGAACGAAATGACTAAAACAGTAAAGGTTTTATTACTTCTTGGAATGCGCTATTAGTAAGTGGCTATGCAGAAGCGTACAATGCTTTTGGAGATTCACGCTATTTGGAAGCAGCCACACAGTTATATGAGCTTATTAGCGCCCAAGCGCCAGAAGAATTACGTCATATATATAAGGCTGGGGAGGCCACACCTGTATTCACACAAGATTATGTCTTGTTGTCCCAAGCGGCTTTGGCGCTGTATTTCTCCACAAACAATTCTTTTTATTTAGATGCTGCAGAAAACAATATGACTTATTTAAACAGTCGTTTTTACCATGCAGAAAAATCTGCTTATGCTTTTGGCGATACAGCTGAATTAATGGCGCCACTTTATGTATTCTCAGACGGAGTAATGCCCTCAGATAATGGAGTGGCTGCACAGGTTAATTTTTTAATTGGGCATATTAAATTTAATAGTGAGGCTACTAAAAAAGCAGCACAAACCATGCAAAACGCCCAGGCCTTTGTTTCAAGTGATTTGGAAAACTACACCCAGTTGGGTCAGGTTTATTTATATGAACTTTACCCTTATTTTGAATTGGCTATTTTGGGCCCCCAAGCCTTTGATTTTGCAAAAAAAATAAATCAATTGGGCTTACCTAATGTATTGGTAGTTGGCTCACAAACACCGAGTGAATTGCCCTTGTTTCAAGACCGATTCTATGCTGGAGAGACCCTCTTATATGTCTGTAAAGATTACAGTTGTAAGCTTCCAGTAAGTACTGTTTCAGAAGCGCTTGAACAATTGCAATAAAAAGTCATTTAACCTTTCAAAAAGGTTGTTTTTAGTCTGCTACAAGTTGTTGGTATAGTCGTTTTATAAAATGATTTTTTTAACCTATATTGTTTTCAAAATAACCAACTATGCAAATAAAAGAATCCTCTAAAATATACGACGCAGTGATTGTCGGATCTGGAGCAGGTGGTGGAATGGCTACAAAAATACTCTCAGAGGCAGGTTTAAACATTGCGGTAGTAGAGGCGGGACCCCATTTTGACCCCGCCAATCCTGACCAACAAACGCAAATGAAATGGCCTTGGGAGTCTCCCAGGAGGGGGGCTAACACCCAAAGAACTTTTGGTGATTTTGATGCTTTATATGGTGGATGGGACATTCCAGGAGAACCTTATACAAGAAAAGACGGCACCAAGTTTGATTGGTTTAGAGCGCGTATGCTCGGTGGTAGGACCAACCACTGGGGCCGTATATCGCTTCGTTTTTCAGAGCGTGATTTTAAGCACAAAGACGTAGATGGTTTAGGAGACAACTGGCCCATAGGCTATGAAGATGTTAAACCTTATTACGACAAAGTAGACAAACTTATTGGACTTTTTGGTTCTAAAGAAAACCTACCTAACGAGCCAGATGGTTTTTTCTTGCCACCACCAAAGCCTCGTTTACATGAGCTATTTTATATTAAAGGCGCAAGAAAGTCTAATATACCAGTGATTCCCTCCAGAATGTCTATGCTAACCAAGAAGATTAACCCAGAACGTGGGGTTTGTTTTTACTGTGGTCAGTGTAATAGGTCCTGTTCCGCTTACGCAGATTTCTCTGCGGGAAGTTGCCTTATTTTTCCAGCGCAAAAGAATGGAGGGCAAATAGACTTGTACAATAATGCTATGGTGAGAGAGGTGTTAACCAACTCAGAAGGAAAGGCCACTGGCATTTCATATATTGATAAAGCAGATAGAAAAGAATATACACTTAGGGCTAAAGTAGTTGTTTTGGCAGCTTCAGCTTGTAGCTCTGCGAGAATATTACTAAACTCTAAATCTCCTCAGCACCCAAATGGTCTAGGGAATAGCGGTAATACGGTAGGTAAATACCTCCACGACTCTACGGGAAGCGGTAGGTCTGCCTTTGTACCGGATTTGGTGAACAGAAAAATGTACAATGAAGATGGTGTAGGAGGTATGCATGTTTATACCCCCTGGTGGTTAGACAATAAGAAATTGGATTTTCCTAGAGGCTACCACATAGAAGTATGGGGTGGTATGGGAATGCCTAACTACGGCTTTGGTTTTAACGCCAATGAATACAATAAGTTTTTTGGACTTAAGGTAGGCGGTTACGGCAACAGCCTGCGTTCGGATGTAAAAAAATACTACGGATCTGTTGTTGGTTTTGGCGGTAGAGGAGAATCTATCGCTATGGAAGACAACTACTGTGAAATAGATCCTTCTGTGGTAGACCAATTTGGTATTCCAGTGCTTCGTTTTCATTATAATTGGTCAGACTTTGAGCGAAAACAAGCCAAGCACATGCATGAGACCTTTGACGAGCTTATTCACAATATGGGTGGCGAGGCACTTTCTGCAGCACCAGGTGCAGACAGGGAGTACGGTTTAGAGGCGCCAGGAAGAATTATTCACGAGGTGGGTACCACCAGAATGGGGAATGACCCAAAAACCTCTGTGGTAAATCAGTTCCAGCAATTACACGACGCTAACAATGTATTTATTGTAGACGCTGGGCCTTTCGTATCTCAGGCCGACAAAAACCCTACATGGACCATCTTAGCACTCTCATGGAGAACTTGTGACTATATAGTAGAACAGCTTAAAATGCAAAATATTTAAGAAATGGATAGAAGAGAAAGTATAAAGTCCCTTTTTATTGGTGCAGCTGCTGGAGGTTTGGCCCTAGCTTCTTGCCAACTAGAAATTAGTGCAGAAGCACAAGAAGCCATGGCTACAGGAGCAACCAACTATGGTAGAACTCCTGAGGAGGACGCTCAAATAGCTGCTTTGCATGCCCAGCAATTTTTCACTCCACATGAATTGGAAAGTTTGGCCATCCTTACCGCATTGATCTTACCTGAAAATGAAGATTTTCCAAGCGCTGCCAGTGTGGGTGTTCCAGATTTCATTGAGTTTATGGCCAAAGACTATCCGGCATTTCAAACCCCAATTAGGGGTGGCTTAATGTGGTTAGATCACATAAGTAACAGGCGTTTTGGACTTGAATTTAAAAAATTGGAGCCTGCACAACAACATGAGATATTAGAAGAAATAGCTTATCCAGATCTAGCTGTTTCTGAAGGGGCACGCCCGCTAGAAGTGCGTTTCTTTTCTTTAATGAGAAACCTCACCCTAACAGGGTATTACACCACAGAAACTGGAATTAAAGACTTGGGTTATCAAGGAAATATGCCTAATGTTTGGGATGGTGTGCCGCAGGAGGTATTAGACCAACACGGTATGGCTTATGAAGAAGCCTGGTTGGCCAAATGCATAGATCAGAAAACTAGGGGAAATATAGCCTCCTGGGATGAGCAAGGAAACTTATTGACCTAAGTTTTTTCACAAACCACTACAATGGGCTTTTCTTCGAGGTCTGTTGTAAAAAATAAGTACACACTGCCTCCGTCTTGGAGGTGGTGTTTTTTTCTTAAAGCCGCCACGGTCATTTTAAAGTTTCTAGTACTCACATTGGCTTTGGTCTTCTCAAAAGACCTCATGGCTTTCTTGTGGTAGGCAAAATAATTCAATACTTTAAAGCTACGACCTGGAAAGGGCACAATATTATGAGCGGTGTACAAGTGGCTGTTTGGGTGAAGTTTAGCCATCCCTAGCTGGCTAGAAACACTTTTAAAAGCCCCTAATTTTAATACAGCTGCATGTGGTTCAAACAAATAATCTAGGGGTAGGCTAAAGCTAGCACTACTATGTGATTCCTCGGATATGCTGCTGTTAAATGAATCTAACAAACCATTTTCATTGAGCAAAACAGCTTTAAGGGCCACAGGCCCATCATAATCCTTTTCTAGTAGCCACAGCAGCTCTTTGACTTCCCTATTTACAGCAACCGCATGAATCTCTTTGACAGAACTCAATTCCTTTAAACCAGCACTAATATCTAACAGAGGAGCTGTTTTAATCAAAATCTTGTCCGTTTTATTCCAAAGCATGGGTAATATGGCTGGCATAGAGGGACTGCAATCTGCTAGCATAAAAACCTTTCCCTTTTGATCGCTCCTTCTAGAGGGGTCTATATAAACCCAATCAAGAGTACCTTTAAAATCTTGAATAAACGCAATGCCGTCAGTGGCCATTGAACAAATATTTTTAGCCCCCAAAACACTTAAATTAAAGGCGGCGATTTCAGCCAATTCAGGATTAATTTCAAGGTGATAAACCTGCTTTATATTATTTGTAAAATAAAAGCTATCTACACCAGTTCCACCACTGATATCTGCCAGTGATTTACCCCGGATCAAACCCGCTTTATAGCGCGCAGTAATCTCAGAGGAAGTCTGTTCTACTTGAAGGGGTAGGGGGTAATAAATGCCCTGGGTATTAAACCAAGTTGGTAGCTTGTGGACGCACTTTTTAGCCGCTTCTATCTGCTGAATGATTTCAGTATTGCTTACCCCTTCAAAAAGGGGTTTGGAAAGCGCAACTGACAAGGTGTCAGTAGTTAAATTTTTATTTATAAAATCTTGAATACCAGTATTTAATATATTTTTATTCAAAGTAAAACTATAGGTTTTTTGTCCAAGATTTTATCTGACTATTTTCTGTAAAAAACACCTTTAATACCACCTTTATTGCCGTGTATAATGGGATCGCTACCACCATTCCAGTAACGCCCCAAAGTAGGCCGCCACACAAAATAATTAAGAATATTTCCAGTGGGTGTGACTTCACACTTTTAGAAAAAATAAGGGGTTGCGACAAGAAATTATCTACCAATTGTCCTATGATAAAACCGATCATTACATAGGTGGTTTTCGGTAAGATTATCTCATTAAATGAAGCACCTAATTGACTGCTCATGGTTAAAAACATCATGAGCATTCCACCCACTATTGGACCCACATATGGGATAAGATTTAGCAGGGCGCAAAGGAAGGCAATGACCATGGCGTTGGGCACAGAAAAAACACTCAAAACAATACTGTAAATCACAAACAATATGAGTATTTGAAACAACAATCCTAAAAAATACCTAGACAGGAGGCTTTTAATTTTAGCAAAAGCCTCCTTGGTTTTAAGATTTTCTTTTGAAGGCACCCACATCAGAATGCCATTTTCAAACAATTCACTGTCTTTTAAGAAAAAGAAAGAGATAAAGGCCACCGAAAAGAGGCCTGCTCCAAAGTTCCCTAGAAGACCCAATACGGCGTTAAAAAACGCGGGTAGCTGCTCTAATGATAAAGTGGTGATTAAGCTACTGTCTTGAAATTGAGCAAATAAAGAATTGTTTTCTAGACCAAAATAGGCTGTGATTTCTGCATATAAGTCAGTAATACTACTTTTGAGGCCTTTAATATTCAATAGGCTTAGATTTTCCCCTTGTTGAACGAGTAAGGGAACTACCAGGGCAATAAGCATGGATAAAATACCTAATAAAATAGCCATAGTGCTTATAGCGGCTATAGTCCTATTAAACCTGAGTTTGTTTTTTAGAAAAAGGGCAATGGGTCTCCCAATAAGGGATACAATGGCCGCTATGACTATATAAACTAAAACTGTTGTAATTGCATTTAGAAAATACAAACCAGCCAGAATAGCCACTACAATAGCCAGGGCCCTTAAAATCCCAGAAGAAATGATTTTTGCGTTCATTCACTTTCATTTTGAGCTGCCACAGAGGCGCAAGCGTATAAAGCAGCTGTTTCTGTTCTGAGTCTGGTGTTTCCAAAACTCACGGGTTTGCACCCTTTTTCTATGGCTTTTTTAATTTCTGATAGGGAGAAATCTCCCTCAGGGCCAATGAAAATAGAAAGTTTTTTATTTTTTAAATCTAGGGAATTTAAAGCTGTTTTCATCTTGCCTGCCTCACAATGCGCAAATAGCTTTTCTCCACTAATATCTTGATCCAAACATTTTTTTAAAGAAATGGCTGGGTGAAGCAAGGGCAAGTAGGCTTGTAGGGATTGCTTCATAGCACTTAAAAGCACTTTTTCATATCGCTCCGCTTTGATCACTTTTCTTTCTGATTGATCGCATATTATGGGTGTGACACTAGAAAGCCCTATTTCAGTTGCTTTCTCTAAAAACCATTCGTAACGGTCGTTCATTTTAGTGGGCGCCACATAAAGATCTAAGGAATAGGGTTTTGGTGTTTGCAGATGAATTTCTATTAGAGAAACCTGTACTGTTTTACCCGCAGTATCTGAAATTTCACCTTGAGCCATAAGGCCTTTTCCATTGGTGAGGTGAATGAGGTCTCCTGTTTTTTTTCTAAGTACTTTGGTCGCGTGTTTGCTCTCCTCTTGGGACAGCGCTACACTGTTGTCTTCTGCCGTAAAGCAGGGTGCATAAAATAAATTCATAATGATGGGTCAATAATATACCTGGCTTTTGCGGCCACTTTTTGATGGGTAAAATCTTTATTTAGGTATTTCAAATAGCCCACTATGCCAATCATTGCCGCATTGTCAGTGCAATATTCAAATTTAGGAATATGAATGGTCCATCCGTGTTTTTCCCCCGCAGTTGTAAGCGCTGCTCTAATGCCACTATTGGCAGAAACACCACCACCAATCGCTATTTCTCTAACCCCTGTTTGGGTTACGGCTTTTTTCACTTTTCTCATGAGAATCTCCACAATAGTGTACTGTATAGATGCACAAATATCTGCTTTGTGCGCCGCAATGAAATTTGGGTTTTTAGCCGTTTCTTTCTGTATAAAATAGAGTATGCTAGTCTTTAGTCCACTGAAGCTAAAATTTAAACCACCCACTTTTGGGATAGGGAATTCAAATGCATGGGGATTTCCTTCTGCAGCAAATTTATCAATCAAAGGACCCCCAGGGTAGGGGAAACCTAATATTTTTGCAGATTTGTCAAAGGCTTCTCCAACGGCATCGTCCAGGGTTTCCCCTAAAACATCCATGTCAAAATAATCTTTGACCAATATAATTTGCGTGTGACCACCACTAATGGTCAGGGCTAAAAAGGGAAACTTTGGAACGGCTTTTTTAGGTTCCTCTGGACTTTTAATGAAATGTGCCAAGACATGGCCTTGCATATGATTCACTTCAATAAGTGGAATGTCCAAGCCTAAGGAAAGTGACTTGGCAAAGGAAGTTCCCACCAGTAAAGATCCCATAAGTCCAGGCCCCCTAGTAAAGGCAATGGCATGGAGGGCAGATTTGTCTATACCCGCTTGTTTAAGTGCCTGATCTACTACAGGGACAATATTTTGTTGGTGTGCTCTTGAGGCCAATTCTGGCACAACACCACCATAAGCTTCGTGTATTTTTTGGGTAGCCACCACATTGCTCAGTCTTTGGTTTCCCCTGAGTACCGCAGCAGAAGTGTCGTCACAGGAAGATTCTATCGCTAAAATGTGAATTGAGGTATTTTCCATTTATCTTTGGAATCATAATTGATATCTCACAAAGGTAAAACATATAGCGCTATCAAAAAATACAGAAAAATAGTCATTCAAATAGCTTTGGGGGTACTCTTGTTTTTAAGCTTGGGAACCTTGTTGCTTTCCAGTGCTACTTTTCAAACCTATTTGGCCCGTAAGCTGACCGATTCTCTTGCAGACAAATACGGAATCAATCTTTCCGTAAATGGGGTAGAGGGTTCCCTTTTCACCTTTCAATTTGGACTTAATGATGTGTTTGCTGAGGATTACAAACAGGACACCTTGTTTTACGCAAAACAAATAAAAGCCCCTATTTTAGATTTTAATGCGCTTGTAAAAGGCCGCTTTAGTTTAGGGAAAGTTTTAATAGACCAACTGACCTATAAAATAACCACCTACCCAAACAGTGAACAAAGCAATTGGGGTGTTTTTTTAGAAAAAGTAACCCTAGAAAACACAGAAAGTAGTGGAGCTAATCCTTTTGAATTATTCGCCAAACAAGTCCAAATTTCTAATGCTCGTTTTGTAATTACAGATTTTAATAAAACACAACCAGCCCTTTTTTCAGCCAACAACCTCCTGATTAAAGCAACTGATTTTAAGATAAAAGGACCTCAGGTAAATGCAGCCATAAAGCAGTTGACCTTTGATACCCCCAACGGAATAGCTGTTTCAGATCTAAGCACCCAATTTAGTTATGGACTGAATCAAATGCGTTTTGAATCACTCATATTAAAAACACCACACTCCACTATTTTAGGACAAGTGACCTTAGATTATGACAGGGAAGATTTTGGTGATTTTTACAATAAAGTTTTGTTTCATGCACAATTTAAAGACAGCCAGATAGGCACCGCGGACATTAATTTACTTTATCCTGAGTTCGACCAAACTTCCGTTTTTAATTTCTCCGCCAACCTAGATGGTACTTTAAATAAGCTCAATGCCTCAAACTTATTTTTAACCAGTGACAATACAGCTTTAAGGGGTGATTTTGGTTTTAATGCCTTTTTTGACACTTTGACTCCCTTCTATTTGGACGCCAACATCAAAGGTTTTGAGAGCCAATACGGATCCTTAAAGCGATTAATGCCAAGGGTGTTGGGCAATAACCTTCCATTGTCTATGAGCCGTCTAGGCACATTTACCCTTAGGGGGAATGCAGCGATTGGTGCAGATCAGATCACCACTCAAATTAACGCAAGCACACGCTTGGGTAATTTTTATGCCGCTGTAGACCTCTCTAATATCACAGACATAAACCGAGGTGTTTATGAAGGTTTCTTGTCTCTGATAGATTTTGATTTAGGCGCCTATACACAAATAAATGCACTTGGGGCAGTGAGCATGGACGCCAATATTAAAGGGACCGGTTTTTTACTAAACAATCTCAATACCAACTTAGAAGGTTTGGTGTATAATATGACCCTTAAAGGATATAATTATATAGACGCCAGTGTATCTGGATTATTTAAAAATGAACGCTTTGAAGGGTCCCTTTCGGTAGAAGATCCCAATTGTAAGTTTTCCTTTAGTGGATTGGCAGATTTTTCAAAGGCCAACAGGGCTTTTAATTTTAACGCCTCTGTGGATTATGCAGATTTGCATCAGATGAATTTGTTCAAGGATTCTATAGCTCTTTTTAAAGGGGATCTGGACATTGACTTGAAAGGGACGGATATAGACAATGTATTGGGTGTATTGGCCTTTAAAAATACCCAATACAAAAATGCTAAAAACACTTATTTTTTTGAAGATTTTAATGTTGCTGCAGACAGCCTAGTAGACGGATTCAGGACCATTTCTATCAATTCAAAAGACATTATATCTGGAGCTATTCGTGGGCGTTATAAGTTGCTGGAATTTGGAAAGCTCCTCCAAAATGCCATGGGAAGTATTTACACCAATTACAAACCATTTGAGGTAACCAAGGGCCAAGAAATGACCTTTGAATTTGATATTTATAATACACTAGTGGAGATTTTCCTACCCGAGGTGAAGTTTGGACCCAATACTTTTATTCGTGGGGCCCTTCAGGCCGATGCCGGTGTTTTTAAACTTGATTTTAAATCCCCTCAATTCTCTTTGTACAACAAACTTTTGGATAGTGTAGTTTTAAAAGTAGACACTAAGAACCCTTTATTTAATACCTTTTTGGCCCTTAAAAGTGCCAAGACCCCCTATTACGACATTGAAGACCTTAGACTCATTAACAACACCCTACAAGACACCCTGTTTTTCAGAGCAGAATTCAAGGGAGGGAAGGACCGTTCAGATCTTTTTGGGTTAAACTTTTACCACACCTTTAACGACGGTAAGCAATCTGTAATAGGATTGAAAAAGTCTACCTTGGTCTTCAAAGGCGCTGATTGGTTTATTAATGAGGCAGGCAACAAGGACAATAAAGTAATCTTTAATAAAAATTTAGATAGTGTTTTTGTCTCTTCCTTGGTCATGAGTTCTCCTGAGCGTGAAAATGTTGTTTTAAATGGTCAATTGGCAGACAGCACCTATAAGGACATAAGGTTGTCTTTCTCTAAAGTAGCCCTTAGAAAAATTTTTCCAAGGGTAGACAGCCTTGATTTGGATGGAAAGGTAAATGGAGAACTCAACATACTCCAAAAAGACAATGTATATTTTCCTAATTCTAATTTAGATATAGCAGACTTTGAAATTAATAAAACGGTCCTAGGTAATTTAGATCTTGACTTATTGGGCAATGGGGATCTTTCAGATTTTATTATCAATGCTAAATTATTAAGGGATAAAGAAGAAAAATTACGCCTGTTGGGGAATATTTTCAAATCAGATAGCAGTGATTATCAAATTAAATTATTAGCCAGTTTTAACGCTTTTCCTTTAGAGCCTTTTAGTCCCTTGGGGAAAGGTGTTATAGGTAATATAAGGGGAGGGCTCTGGGGAAATGCAGAAATTACAGGACCTATAGTTAATCCTGATTTTACAGGAACACTCACCTTGAACCAAGCCGGAATAAGCGTTCCTTATCTTGGTGTTAATTATAATTTTTCTCCCAATGCTAAAATAGGTCTCTATAATCAAGTATTTGATTTTAAAGATATTACGCTAATTGATGATGCGCATAATACCCAGGCTAAATTATCAGGCACCATAGACCACCGATCTTTTGACGATTGGAAATTAGACCTCACTATAAACGCCTCTTCTGAACGCTTCTTAATTTTGAATACACCTTACGACCCAGAAGCCCTGTATTATGGCAGTGGGTTTCTAAACGGCAATGGACGCATTTATGGCCCCACTAAAGCATTGAATATTGATGTTTCTGGCGCTACAGCACTAGGAACATCACTTAAGATACCCTTACAAGATATTGTGAATGTTGGGGACTATACTTTTATAGATTTTGTAGAAAAGAGGACATTAGATACTGAAGTTACTGTAAAAGAACTAACAGACTATAGGGGTTTAGAGCTTAATTTTGATTTGGCAGTAACCCCAGAAGCAGAGGTAGAGATAGTGGTGGATCAAAAATCTGGATCTTCCTTAAAAGGGACCGGTGGAGGTATATTACTCATGGAGATTAACACCAATGGAAAGTTTAAAATGTTTGGAGATTTTGTAGTAGCTACAGGGTCTTATAATTATAAATTTGGGGGTTTTATAGACAAAACATTTAAAGTAAATCCGGGAGGGAGTATTATTTGGGACGGAGACCCAATGGGGGCCCAGCTCAATATGGAAGCTTCTTATGGTTTGTTTGCCAATCCAGCACCACTTTTAGAGAGTAGTGGCTATACCAATAGAATTCCAACAGAGGTATTGGTCCGTTTAAATGGTGCCTTAGAAAACCCTAATATAGATTTTGACATTGCTTTCCCAGGAACCAATTCAGTAGTAAAATCAGAATTACAATACGCCCTGCAAGATCCCACCGTTCAGGATAGAAACGCTTTTTTCCTTCTCGCTCAAGGAACTTTTGTCAACGACGCCACAGGAATTAACCAACAGGCAGTTACTGGCAACCTGCTGCAGTCTGCCTCAGGATTGTTGAGTAGTATATTAGAAGGAAGCAATGACAAACTCAACTTTGGATTGTCTTATGAGCAAGGAATGCTGGACAGGGTCTCAAATTTGCAGACGGATTCAAGAATAGGGGTAAGTGTGAGTACCCAGATTAGTGATCGGGTATTATTTAATGGAAGATTGGGCGTGCCTGTGGGGGGTGTTACAGAAAATGTAGTGGCTGGAGACGTAGAAATACAAATCATCCTAAACGATCAAGGGAGCTTATCTGCTAAAATTTTCAATAGAGAGAATGAAATTCAGCAATTTTTAGCTGACAGGCAGGGGTATACCCAGGGCGTAGGACTCTCTTATCAGGTAGATTTTAATTCTTTTCAAGAGTTGTTGAGAAAGATTTTGAATAAAAAAGAAGGGGAATAAAGTAGGTATATCACAATATTCTAAGCTTTTTATTAACGAAAACGTTTGAATTTTCAGTTCAAATTAAATATTCTCTAAAATAGCCGTTTACATCCGTTTAAGTTTGTTAATTTTACGCTTTTAAGAGATTATGAGTACAGAAATTAAAAAAATTGGGGTATTTACATCCGGTGGAGATTCACCAGGAATGAATGCTGCTATTCGTTCTGTAGTGAGAACTTGTGCCTACATGAAGATTGAATGTATAGGGATTTACAGGGGTTACGAAGGGATGATAGAGGGTGATTTTAAACCCATGGACGCTAGAAGTGTCAATAATATAATCAATAAAGGAGGTACTATTTTAAAGTCTGCGAGGTCTTTGGAGTTTAGAACCCCTGAGGGAAGGGCTAAAGCCTATGCAAATCTTAAAAAAGAAGGTATAGATGCTTTTGTGGTTATTGGAGGAGACGGAAGTTTTACCGGAGCCATGATCTTTAACAAAGAATACAATTTTCCAGTCATTGGGATTCCTGGGACTATAGACAATGATATTTACGGCACAACTTATACGGTAGGTTTTGACACTGCTTTAAATACAGTTGTAGAGGTCATAGATAAGATAAGGGACACCGCCAGTTCTCATAACAGACTTTTCTTTGTAGAAGTTATGGGAAGAGATGTGGGACATATAGCCTTAAACGCAGGCGTAGGTGCAGGAGCAGAAGAAATCTTAATCCCTGAAGAGAACCTTGGATTAGATCGTTTGTTAGAGTCTTTAAAAAGATCCAAACAGTCTGGAAAATCATCCAGTATTGTTGTAGTTGCTGAGGGTGATAAAACCGGTAAAAATGTTTTTGAACTCAAAGAATACGTAGAGGAGCACATTCCTATTTACGACGTACGTGTTTCAGTATTGGGCCACATGCAGCGTGGTGGTTCGCCTTCTTGCTTTGATCGTGTACTTGCCAGTAGAATGGGCGTTAAAGCTGTGGAAGCCCTACTAGAAGGCAAGAGCAGTCTAATGGTGGGAATCCAAGACAATAAATTAACATTAACTCCTTTAATTAAAGCGATTAAAGGGCACACAAAAATAGATAAGGAACTCATTAGAGTGTCCGATATCATGTCAACATAATTATTAAAAAGAAGAAAAATGTCTGAATTAAAAATTGGAATTAACGGTTTTGGAAGAATTGGTAGAATGGTGTTTAGAGCTGCTGCCGGAAGATCTGATGTACAAATTGTGGCTATCAATGACCTACTAGATGTAGATCATTTGGCTTATTTGTTGAAATATGATTCTGTTCATGGAAACTTTAACGGAACTGTTGAGGTGTCTGACGGACACTTATTAGTAAACGGAAAAAAAGTGAGAATTACTGCAGAAAGAGATCCAAAGCAATTGCAATGGGACGCTGTTGGTGCTGAGGTAGTAGCAGAATGTACAGGTATATTCACCAATTTAGAAATGGCTCAATCTCATATAGATGGAGGGGCTAAAAAAGTAGTTATTTCTGCACCTTCTGCAGACGCGCCAATGTTTGTTATGGGTGTGAATCACAAGGAGGCAAAAGCATCTGATAAAATTGTTTCTAACGCTTCATGTACTACCAACTGTTTGGCGCCTTTAGCTAAAGTCTTAAACGACAATTTTGGTATTGAAGAAGCTTTAATGACAACTGTTCACGCAACAACAGCTACTCAAATGACTGTAGATGGTCCTTCAAGAAAAGACTGGAGAGGTGGGCGTTCTGCTTTATTGAATATTATTCCTGCATCTACTGGTGCTGCTAAAGCAGTGACAAAAGTAATTCCTTCTCTTGTAGGGAAGCTTACAGGTATGGCATTTAGAGTACCTACTGCAGATGTTTCAGTAGTAGATTTAACGGTTAAACTCTCTAAAGAAACTTCTTTGGCTGAGATTAAATCTGTATTTAAAACTGCTTCAGAAGGCGAATTGGCTGGTGTATTAGGTTATACGGATGAAGCGGTTGTTTCTCAGGATTTTATTGGAGATGCAAGGACCAGTATTTTTGATGCAGAAGCTGGAATTGAGTTAAATTCCACTTTCTTTAAGTTGGTTTCATGGTATGACAACGAAGCAGGATACTCTAACAAATTAATAGACTTAGCAAAGCACGTAGCTAGCTTGTCTTAGTAATTACTTTTTATAAGCCCTGGGTATAACTCGGGGCTTTTTATATATTATAACTATGATTTTAATAGCAGACAGTGGGGCTACAAAATCTGATTGGATTGCCTTGGATGAAAAGGGGAATCAATTATTTTTTACCCAAACATTAGGTTTATCTCCTGAAGTACTCACCAGAGACGTGATTGAAGATAGATTGGCCAATAATTTTGAACTTTCCAAGAATTCAGAAGTCGTTACCCATGTATACTTTTACGGTGCTGGATGTGGCACGGATAGGATGAAAAATTTCTTAGCAGAAATTTTCAGCACCTTTTTTCCAAACGCACAAACAGATGTTCGCGAAGACACCTATGCCGCCGTTTATGCGACCACCAAACTAGGGGATCCTGGAATTGTATGTATTCTAGGAACTGGGTCTAATTGTAGTTATTATGACGGTCATCAGCTTTTTCAAAAAGTGCAATCATTGGGTTATATCCTAATGGACGATGGTAGTGGTAACTTCTTTGGCAGAAAGCTTATTAGGGATTATTACTTCCATAAAATGCCACAGGATTTAGGCATTCAATTTGCCAAAGAATTTAATCTAGAGGCAGATGTGATTAAAGAAAATTTATACAAACAGCCCAATCCAAATACTTATTTGGCCAAGTTTGCTAAGTTCATAGTGGAACACAAAAAGCATCCTTACTGCAATGGAGTTATTAAAAAAGGACTACAGCAGTTTGTGAACAATTATATTATGCAGTTTGAATTGGCTACTAAAGTACCTGTTCATTTTGTAGGAAGTATCGCATTCTATCTTCAAGAAGAGCTCAAAGAGGTGATGGATCGTAATGATTTAATAGTGGGACAAATTAGACAAAGACCTATCGATGGTTTGGTTGAGTTTCACAAAGAGAATATCTAAATAAGTACCGCTTTACCTATAAAAAAAGGCCTGAATTTTCAGGCCTTTTTTTATAGGTAAAGTGTTGTTTATTCAATGACAGCAATCATAGAAATTTCCACATTGACAAACATGGGTAAGTTAGCAACTTCTATCGTTTCTCTCGCTGGGGCTGTTGCAGCATTGAAAAAGCTTCCGTATACGCCATTGATTGCTTTAAATTGGTGCATGTCTTTTACAAATATACTTGCCTTTACGACAGATTCAAAAGTAGCACCAGCAGCTGTTAGAATGGCTTCAATATTTTTCATGACTTGAAGGGTCTCCTCCTCTATGCTACCACTTAATAAATTACCTGTGCTAGGGTCAATAGGGGTTTGGCCAGAGATATATAGGGTGTTTCCGCTCAAAACTGCTTGGTTATATGGACCTATAGGTGCGGGTGCATTGGCTGTTGTAATTATTTTTTTCATGGTATTTTTTTATGAAGTTATTAAATTCTTCTTAGATCTAGTCAACTAAAAATAAGCCAAAGCTTGGGTTGTTTTGAGTGAGATCTTTATAGCAATACCAACCCTATAAATGATTAGCGGACTGGTTGGTTTCTTTTCTCCCATTTCAAGTCACTCAATAGGGAACTCTTTATTCCAATAAAGAAATACCATCTTTCGTAATCACCAAAGGGGGTCCAGTCAAAATTAAGTCTAAAGTCATTTAAATCTCTCTCTACTCTAAATTGGGTAAGCGTAAATCCCTTGTTTTTAAAATCATAACCTGAAGAAACGCCTACTTTCCACATAGGGGTAAGGTCTACATTTCCAGAGAACATAAGCGAGTTGTTGGTGAAATCTTGTTGTCTATTAGAATTGTTATAAGTAATGGCATAAGCCAAATTTAAACTCCATGGAATCTTTGTGCCGTAAATTGGGTTTTCTACTGCGTCACCCCCTGAGTCATTGCCAAAACTTCTATTGTCACTAAACTCACCAGCCCTACCAAAAAGCCCATCTGAACGCCCTCCTGAAGCAGCCATATAAAAATCTTGCTGGTTCTCTATCTTTCTTTTGTCTTCTTCAGAGGCCTCTTTTTCGGAACCCTTATTCTTTTTAAAACTATCATTATTTAAGGAGTAACTCAGGTTGGCGCTCCCCCTAGTAAGTCTAAATAAACCACCCCCATTTTGGACATTTAAGGTGTTTATCCTTCTGCCGTTGTTGTCTATGGCGTAGGGATCTAAATTCCCTGAAAAGTTCACAGATAATTTAGAATTAAATAAGCTGGTTCCTCCTGAGAAGTTTACAGGAGCTAAACGCAGTGAGTCTGCTTCAAAATTGTAGCTAGAAGAGAAGTTCAAGTTGTTTAAAAGACTCACTTTTCTAGGTTCTGTTTGGGTAGAGTCTTTTGGAGCCATTTTAGCTTCAAGGGTATTTTGAAGTGAAAAACCTACTGACCTTGATGATTGTAATCCAGGGGCGCCAAACATAGATCCCTCAAATCTAGTGTACTGAACCATTTTTCCGTTGGCGTCCAAGTAGCTGTCGTAGAATTGATCAAAAGAGGGAAGGTATCCAATGCTAATAGAGGGTCTTATCACATGTCTTAATGCCTGAATTTTAGATCCCTCTTTAAAAGCAAATGTTCCATAAACAGTGGTTCCTATATTAGCGCTTAAGTTGTATTTGTTAAAACGATCAAAGCCCTTAATAGTGTCTTTAATCAACATTCCATTTTCCACCCTTTTATTAAAAGTTTCAAACACCCATGAATCTTCGTAGCTACCCCCCACAGAAACACTAAAGTATTTGGCTACCTTAAAGTTGGTGTTAAATGGGATGCTATGGGTCATACCAAGCTTAGCTCCTTTAAACATCTCTTTTTTAAAGAAAAGCGAGTCCGTGGTTTGGAACCTGTTTTCCCCCCTAGTGGAATAAGTGAAGTTTATATTTTGTAAGATCCCTTTTTTTATACCATCTCTCTTGGCAAAGGGGTAAATACGTTCCATGCTTGCTTGAAAAGTTGGGAGCGTAAGGTTTATAGCTTGCGTATTGTTGTTCTGATTGTGAGAGGCCGTTACAGACATGTTTACTGCCGGATAATCTGGAAAATTCTTCGAGTATGATATTGAAGAAGACATGTTATTGTTTTGTGTATTAGGAAGGTTCATCTGGTTTAATGAGCTTCTAAAATACTGACTACTCCCTAAGTTTACTGAGGCAGAAAGTCTAGATGTGGGGTTGGCTTTAGCGTCTTGAGAATGAGATATTTGGATGTTGTATATGGTGTTTTTACCATAGTCACTAAACCCTTTTTGAGAGGTCACTAAATTTTCATACCTGAAATTAATGTTGCCCCTGTAGCGGTATTTTTTGGTGTAAACAGACTGTGTTCTAAAACCCCAACTTCCGTTGGAATACACATCTCCTGTGAGGTTTAAATCTAAATGATCAGAGATGGGTAGGTAATAGCCACCGTTTTGGAGAAAATACCCCCTATCTGGATCATTTCCAAAAGTGGGCATAATCAGTCCTTTTGACCTTCCTGAGGTCATTGGGAAATAACCAAAGGGCAGTGCTATAGGGGTTGGAACGTCAGAAATATATAAGTTGGCAAGGCCTGAAATTATTTTCTTTTTAGGGACAAATTTTGCCTTTCTAATTCGAATATAAAAATCGGGATCTTCTGGGGTTTGTGAGGAAGTCATTCGAATGTCTTTTAAAAAGTACACCGAATCATTCTCTTTTTTGGTCAGATTGGCCAAGACATTCATGCTCTCTCCTCCAAAGGAACCCAGGCCAGCTTGTTGTTCGGATCTTGAATTCCATATCAGTGCTTTTTGGGTGTCAAAATTAAAGCGAATGGAGTCTGGATTTACAGTGCTATTGGCTTGAATAAAATTTGGCAATTGCGAAAACTTACCTTCTTTGTCTTTGAGTCTTCCAGCATAAACCTCATTTTTAAGGTAATCCATGTCTATTTTACCCGAAGTAAGTTCAGTGTCTTGGTAGTATAATTCTGCTTCATCATACAAGTAAATGGCATGACTAGAAGTGCTCATTTTGGCATAAGCCTTTGCTTTGTAGCGTATTTTATCTACTAAAATACCAGGCTTCTCAATGACAGAGTCTTTAGTAATACTGTCTGAAAGGGCGCTCTTTGGTTTTCTCCCATTTCTTCGCTCTGCCATCCTTTCTTCTAAAATCTTGAGGCTGTCTTGTTTGCTCTGCATCATCACAGACAGCGAGCTTCCCTCTTGGGCATAGGTTGTCGAGACTGCTAATAAGAGTCCAAAGAACAACAAAAAAAAAGACTTTTTTAAGAACAAAAATTGAAGCGAATTAGTTGCTTTTTATACGTGTTTTGAGGGTTCAAACTTACGCATATTTTTTATTTTGATCTCTGCTCTTAACAATATATTTAGGCTTCCGTGAGAGCTTATAATTTTGTATTTTTATACCTAGAGTTTAAAAACCTATTGTATTATATGAAGATTTCATCTACTTCTTTTTTGTGTTCGTTGTTTTTTATGGCATTTTCTGCATCGGTTTTTGCAAATCCAGACCCAGTAAAACCTTTTGTAGTTGTTCTAGATGCTGGGCATGGCGGAAAAGACCCTGGTAATTTGGGAAACGGGTATATGGAAAAAATCATCGCCCTAAAAATAGCCTTAGAGGCAGGTGCTTTACTGTCTTCTTATCAGGATATAAAGGTCATTTACACCAGAGATTCTGATAATTTTGTGGCGTTAACCCAGAGAGGCGCTATTGCTAATAAGGCAAAAGCAGACATATTTATTTCTATTCACTGTGATTCTCACACTTCAAACGCCTTTGGAGCAGGTACTTTTGTTTTGGGATTACATGCCAATAAACAAAACTTTGCGGTGGCTAAAAAAGAAAACTCAGCCATCTATTTGGAAGAGAATTTTGAAGAACGCTATGCGCAATATGACATTAATTCCCCAGAGTCCGTGATTGGTTTTACCATCATGCAAGAGGAATTTTTAGACAAGAGCATTCAATTGGCTAAATCCATGCAAGACCGTTTTGCCAAAGGATTAAAGCGAAATGACAGAAAAGTAAAACAAGCTGGTTTTATTGTGTTGCACCAGACTTTTATGCCGTCTGTATTGGTAGAAACTGGTTTTTTAACCAATGCCAATGAAGGCGCTTATTTAAACTCTAAGAAAGGACAGTCTGAAATGGCTGCAGCTATTGCAGAAGCGGTGTTAGAATATAAAAATGGACTTCAAACGGTCAGTTTAGAAGCTTTGACAACCGCAGTTAAAGAGAACCCAGTGGTCACTAAAACGGTAGAAGTTAAAGAGAGCCCAGTCACTAAAATGGCAGAAGTAAAAGAAATACCGGTCGCTGCTGACGCTGTGGAAGCAAAAAACATCGAGAAAAAAAAGGAAGATGCTGCTGAAAATCAAACCAATGAAGCGTCAAGTGTAGTAACTACTCCAGTAGTCAAGACATTATCTCCGTCAGTCCCAATGGTTGAGAATAAGAAAGAAACTGTTAAAATTAATCCTGGCATTGTTTTTAAAATTCAGCTCATGGCGGTCTCTAAAAAAATACCCCTAACAGCAGATAATTTCAAAGGCCTATCTGATATTTCTACAGAACCTGTGGGAAGCTTGCATAGGTATTTTTACGGTAAAACACCGGATTATAAACAAGCCAAGGATTTGCTTATTCAGGCGGTGAATGCGGGTTATCTAAACGCCTTTGTAGCCGCCTATGAAAATGGCACAAAAATCTCCCTGACAAAAGCCTTAGAAAGCTTGGACTAAACAGGGGCCAAAAGTGATTATTATTAGTAAATTTGTGTAAAAATTAGAATATATTGTGAATATAAGCAGGGAAATTAAGACGGGAATAATTGGTATAGGTGGTATTCTACTGTTTTTGTTGGGGTATAGCTATTTAAAGTCATCTCCTTTATTTGAAAACAACAAGACATTGTATGTGGTGTACCATCATGTGGGTGGTTTACAACCAGGAACTGCGGTTTCAATTAATGGTTTTACTGTAGGAAAAGTAAATGATGTAGGCTTTTTAGATGCTTCTGGAGATTTATTGGTCACTTTTTCTGTAGACGACAGTTTTAGTTTTTCTAAAAATTCTACCGCGGAACTTTATGACACTGGAATTATTGGGGGGAAAGGAATTCAAATTCTCCCAGCTTTTGACCAAGGACCCATAGCCCAAGCTGGAGACACTTTAATAGCATCTGTAAAACCAGGTGTTACAGAGTTATTGCAGCAACAGTTAAGCCCTTTGCAGAACAAAGTGGAGGACGTGATTAAAAATGCAGACTCTCTACTGGTCAATATTAACACAATATTAGACGGAAGAACTAAAAAAGACCTTAAACAGAGTATAGAAAGCCTAAATATTCTCATAGCTAATACCCAAAAAACGACTGAAGTGCTTTCAAATATTGTGGTGCTCAATAGAGGTGCCATTGAGGGAAGCATTCAAAACCTAGATAGTTTTACGGAAAACCTGGCTTTAGTAACAGATTCTATTTCAAAAATGGGGCTCACTAACACCTTTGCAAATTTGGCCCAAACGGCGGAACAATTAAATGCAATTTTGGCTGGTATTGAAAATGGAGAAGGAAGCTTAGGAAAACTCACCAAAGACACTGAGATGTATGATTATCTGACTCAGACCTCTAAAGAATTGTCTCTTTTACTTCAGGATGTCCGATTAAATCCAAAGCGATACATTAATGTATCTGTCTTTGGGAAAAAGCAAAAAGAATACCGCCTGCCCACAAATGATCCAGCAAACAAGACTGTTGATCCAGAGAATCAAAGCAATATAAACGCCCCTAAAAATTAATATATGCAGTATATTCCCAATGTGGTTTTTGCCCTTATTTTAGTTGTTGGCATTGGATACTTTGCGCAAAATATTAAACAGTTAATAGCCAATATTAGATTAGGAAAAAAACCACTAGTCAAAGGAGATAAAAAAGAGCGTTTAAAAAACGTAGCCTATATAGCCTTTGGACAAAGTAAAATGTTCAAACGACCCATTTCTGGATTGTTGCACCTAGTGGTGTACCTAGGCTTTGTCATTATAAATATAGAAGTGCTGGAGATTGTTTTGGATGGTTTGCTAGGTACTCATAGACTTTTTTCTTTCCTAGGACCTACATATAATGTGCTCATAGCTACTTTCGAAATTTTTGCCGCCGCAGTTGTTCTTGCAGTAGGGGTATTTTGGCTGAGGAGAAATGCTTTAAAAATAAGTCGTTTTTGGAAACCAGAAATGACTGCTTGGCCCAAAAATGACGCCAACTATATTCTCTATATTGAATGGGTGCTCATGGGGCTCTTTTTAACCATGAATGCTGCAGACTATCAATTGCAGCTCATGGACGCAGCTCATTATACTAAAGCAGGTGCATTTCCTGTAAGTAGTTTGTTGGCTCCTTTATTTGAAAACCTGTCAGAGACCAGCCTTATCTTGATTGAGCGAGGCGCTTGGTGGCTGCATATTTGCGGTATATTGTTCTTCTTAAATTATTTATATTACTCCAAGCACCTTCATATTTTATTGGCTTTTCCAAATACTTATTTTGGAAGACTCACGCCCCAAGGCCAATTTACCCACAATGAAACAGTGGCCAAAGAAGTGGCTATGATGATGGACCCAACGGCAGATCCTTTTGCTGCGCCTGCGGCCGATGCCCCAGTACCAGAACGTTTTGGTGCCGCAGATGTTCAAGACCTCAGTCAGATTCAATTGCTCAACGCCTACACCTGTACCGAATGTGGTAGGTGTACCGATATGTGCCCAGCCAATCAGACGGGAAAAAAATTGTCTCCAAGAAAGGTCATGATGGACACCAGAGACCGTTTGGAGGAAGTAGGAAAAAATGCCAAGAAGAATAAAGGCGTATTTGTCCCAGATGGAAAACAATTGTTAGGGGACTATATTTCTGCAGAAGAATTGTGGGCTTGTACCTCATGTAATGCCTGTGTGGAAGCTTGCCCAGTGAGTATAGATCCGCTGTCTATTATTATGGAGATGCGTCAATACCTTGTCATGGAACAATCTGCTGCTCCGCAAGCTTTAAATAATATGATGGGGAATATAGAAAACAACGGGGCTCCGTGGCCTTACAACCAACAAGATAGGCTCTTATGGGCCCAAGAAAAATAAAGCTATGTCTGAAAATAGAATAGAAGTTCCCACTCTAGCTGCAATGGCAGCTGCTGGGAAGGAAGCAGAAATATTATTTTGGGTGGGTTGCGCTGGAAGTTTTGACGAGCGCGCCAAAAAAATCACCAAAGCATTTGTGAAAATTCTTCACAATGCAGGGGTCTCTTTTGCGGTATTGGGTGCAGAAGAAACTTGTTCGGGAGATCCTGCTAAAAGGGCTGGAAATGAATTTTTATTTCAGATGCAGGCAGCCACTAATATTGCTACCCTAAATTCTTACGGGGTTAAAAAAGTAGTAACCGCTTGCCCACATTGCTTTAATACCTTAAAAAATGAATACCCTGCTTTGGGGGGTAACTACGAAGTAGTGCACCACACCCAATTACTTAAAGATCTTTTGGATCAAAATAGGCTCAGTCTGGAAGGAGGCGTGTATAAAGGAAAAAAAATCACCTTTCATGACCCTTGCTATTTAGGAAGGGCCAATGGGGTGTATGAGGCGCCAAGGGAACTGATTAAAAAATTAGATGCCCAGCTCGTAGAAATGAAAAACTGCAAGGAAAAAGGCTTGTGTTGTGGTGCAGGAGGTGCTCAGATGTTTAAGGACGCAGAACCTGGAGACAAGGAAATTAATATTGTGCGAACAGAAGAGGCCCTAGAAACGCAACCAGACATAGTAGCTGCAGCCTGTCCTTTTTGTAATACCATGATGACAGACGGGGTAAAAAACAAA
>Ga0208172_1000174_pt1:7500-22985 | contig 22985 bp, 11 predicted proteins | sample Colrivmet1552A02_FD_187657 | JGI IMG/M metagenome (GOLD analysis project Ga0208172, IMG submission 187657) | Estuarine microbial communities from the Columbia River estuary - metaG 1552A-02 (SPAdes) (version 2) | ecosystem: Environmental > Aquatic > Marine > Intertidal zone > Estuary... | reverse complement strand
CGACTGGGTTGAGTTGGCCCTAGGAGCAAGCGATGTATTTACCGGGTACGACCAATTGGAGGCGACCTGCCGCGTCCTGCGTCACCGCGAGGTGGAAACCCCGAAGGGAAGAATGATCCACGTGGTCTTGGAAGGCAGCCCCTTCTACCCCGAGGGGGGTGGCCAAGTTGGCGATCAGGGCTGGTTGCGTTTTGGCGATGAGACCCTCGAAGTGATGCAAACCACGAAAGAAACGGGGGTGATCCTGCACCATTTGGCCCTCGCTCCATCCTCGTGGACGGCAGAAGCCCATGCCCGTGTGGATGGGGCACGCCGCCGCGCCTCCAGTGAAAACCACAGCGCCACACACCTGATGCACCACGCCCTGCGCACTGTTCTTGGCAGCCATGTGGAACAACGTGGTTCCTTGGTACACCCCGGCGGACTGCGCTTTGACTTCTCTCATTTCCAGAAAATGACCCCTGAGGAATGGCAGCGGGTGGAAGCCGAGGTTCGCCAGATGATTGCGGATGCGCTGCCATTGCAGGTCCATGCAGATGTCAATGTAGACGAAGCCAAAGCGATGGGGGCGATGGCCCTCTTCGGCGAAAAATACGGCGACAAGGTGCGTGTCATTCAGTTTGGACCAAGCATTGAACTCTGTGGCGGCACCCACGTAGCCAACACTCAGCAACTGGGTACCTTTATCTTGTTAAACGAATCTTCCGTGGCGGCTGGGGTTCGCCGCGTGGAGGCCTTGGCAGGGCAGGCGGCGCTCGATTACCTCCTCGCGCAGCACCAAACGTTGGCTGAAGTCACGGCAGAAGCCAAAAATTCCGACCCGACCGCAGTCATCCGCGACCTTCGTGCAGAAGTGAGCGAGCTTCAAAAGAAGTTGGAAGAATTGAACCGGGCTCAAGCCGGGAACCTCAAAGGGGAATTGATCGATGGGGCAGAGGTCATTGCGGGCTATCGAGTGATGGCGGCGCAAGTAACCTTGGATGCGGCCTCCGCCAAAGACCTGGTTTTCCAAATTAAGGACCACCATCCCGATGCGATTGTCTTGCTCGCCATGGAAGCGGAGGGCAAAGCCCAAATCCACTTGGGGGCAGGTTCAGAAGCGTTAACGCATGTCCACGCTGGGCAGTGGGTGCGCGAGCTGGGCGCCTTCATCCAAGGCGGTGGAGGGGGACAACCCTTTTATGCCTCGGCAGGAGGAAAAAATCCCGCGGGAATTCCCGACCTTTTACGTGCATTTAAAGAAAAAGTAGCCGCATGCAACGCATAATTATTCTGGCCTTCATGGCCGGGGCCTGGGGGCTTCGCGCACAAACACAGCCTCGGTATTACACGGACAGCGATGTACGCCAGCGCGTGGTGAATTTCAATGTATACGGTCAGCCTGGGACCGTTTTCCGCCGCATTGGTGCGGACCTCAACGGGGTTCAACCCGACGTGACGGATAGATTTTTGCCGCGTTTAACTGCCGAGACGGGGTTCAGTGCGGATTTTAATCTTCGGCCGCTCTACCTCGGAATTGGAGTGGGGCAGTCCTGGATCAATTATGGCCACCGTTTTGAATCGGGCCAAACGTTTGGTGTTCAGGCGCGCTATTGGGCCATTCCCTTGCGTGCCGGTCTTGTCACGCATTTAAGCGACGAGGTTACGCTGGAGGCCTGGCCAAATGTGACCTACCGCCGTGCGATTTCCTTTGAACACAGCGATTTAGTGAATCCGGTCTATGCGGACCAGTTTTGGACGGCTGGATTGCAGGTGGGCTCAACGGTGGGCATCACCGAATACCTCAGTTTTGTGCTGATGGGGGTGATGGATTACGGATTCAATGACCTGGAAGAGGGAACAGGCTGGCGAGACTACACAGAACTACCCCTATTTCTCGGAGTTCGGGCAGGACTCCGCGTCGCGCTCTAAACGCTCACAAAGCGGGCAGCAGCTGCTCCAGGGCCATGCCCCGCGAACCTTTGATCCAAACGAACGCACCGGATAGGTCTTCCGCCTGCAGCGCTTGGAGGGCTTCAGATGTTTGGGCAAAACAGCGGTAATGCTCGGGGTGCTGGGTCGCTTGAAAAGCTTCACCTATCAACCAAACGTGCACGGCTCCTTGTTCCACAAAGAGGTTCACCATGCGTTGGTGCTCCTCAGCGGTGTATTCCCCCATTTCAAAGAGATCCCCCGCCATGTAATAATGCACGCGATCTGGGTGGCTTGATAGAGCATGACGGAACGAAACCTCCATGCTACTCGGGTTGGCGTTGTAGGCGTCGAGAAAAACAACATTCTTCTCGGTGGTTCGAATCTCTCCCCGGTTATTACTGGGGACATAGGCGGCAATGCCGGCGCAAATGTCTTCGGACGATACGCCCAAATGAGTACCCAAGGACCAAGCGGCCCGGAGGTTGGTTCCTTGAAAGGCACCGCTCAGGTGGCTTTTCACCTGTGCCGTTCCGCGCTGGATGTGGACAAAGCCATCGCTTTCAATCCACGTTTGGAGATCGGCGAGGAAAGGGATGGCATGAGGTCCCGCATGCTGAACTTGAAGCGCATCGTCTGGATTGATCAACCGTTCGCCGCCTACCTCCAACAGATAGCGGTACATCTCTGTTTTTCCCCGTATCACGCCCTCCACACCGCCAAAACCCTCCAGGTGAGCGCGTCCAAAGTTGGTGATGTAGCCCAGCGTGGGTTCGGCTATTCGGCAAAGGGCATCAATTTCCCGTTGGTGGTTCGCCCCCATTTCAACGACGGCGAGATCGTGCTCGTCCTGCAATTGAAGGAGGGTGAAGGGGACACCCAGATGGTTGTTCAGGTTGCCTTTGGTCGCGTGCACGCGAAAACGTTGGCTGAGCACGGAGGCGAATAGTTCTTTGACGGTGGTCTTGCCATTGCTGCCGGTTAGCGCGATAATGGGTTTGCCCCATTGGCGGCGGTGGTGACGTGCTAGGTCTTGCAGGGCCTGAATGACAGAGGGGACGCGAAATACGCCGGGATGCGCTTCGGACAACCCCGGTACGGCATCCTCAATAACGACCGCGGATGCGCCCTTCGTCAAGGCCTCGGAGGCAAAAGTATGCCCATCAAAGTGGGCGCCTTTCAGCGCAAAAAAAATCTGCCCAGACTCGAGAGATCGTGAGTCTGAGCAGATTCCAACATGCTCGTCAAAGCATGCGTAGAGGGCTTCCATCAGGGCTTGTAGCGGCGGAATTTTTCTTCTTTGGGCTTGGCCGTGCTCTTACGACGCGTGTCATCCAAGTTCTGGAATCCAACACGGTCCATCGCACAACGGAAGCCAATGAAATCCGTCGACAAATCTTGCTCCAGGTAACGGCGGGTACCCGGAGAGAGCCAATAGGCCATATCCTTCCAAGATCCTCCTTTGAATACGCGGGTGCTGTTGCCGATAAGGGTTGACTCTCCGTACTCGTACATCGGAGCGTCGCCTTCTGCTACGCCTCCTTTGTCATACAAGATGGAAGACTCCACATCACCATCCACAAAGTCGCGGTAATCGGATTTCTGATAATTGCGGCGGCCCAAGTTTTCCTCTTCGGTGACCTTGCGCACGGGCAATTGTCCGGGAAGACGCACCAGGCTGCTGTCGGTGTCGTACTGGGGCTCTGTCAAGACGGCCAATTCGCCCATCCCTTCAAAATTGTTGTCGAAGGTTTCGAATTGGTTACCACGGAAGGGACGGTGGTCGCTCATGTCCGTACCCGAAAGTGGGCGGTACACGTCGAGAACCCATTCCGCTACGTTGCCGGCCATATCATACAAGCCAAAGTCGTTCGGCGGGTAGAAGCGCACCTGCATCGTGATGTTCGCTTGGTCGTTCAAGTATCCACCGATACCCATGTTGTCTCCCGCACCACGGCGATAGTTGGCCAACATGTCGCCACGGTTTTGTTTGTCTGAATTGCGGACACTCGATCCGTTCCAGGTGTACTTATTGCGGTCGATCGTCCGGTTGTATACGCGGTTGCCCACTTCGGCGTACGCAGCATACTCCCATTCAGCTTCGGTTGGGAGGCGGTACTTTGGAAGCAGGATGCCATCCTCGATACGAGCGGGCCGTCCTTCTTTGCCGTAGACTTGCTGAGGCGAAATGTCTTTCAGGCCCTTTTTGTTTTGCTGCGTGTATTCGCCTTGCTTGTAGAGGTATACTTCCGTATTGAAGTTCTGATCGTCCGCCTGGTTGGCCATCACGTTAAGAATTCCTTTGTCAATCAAGATCTGTTCGTTGACTCGGTCGGTTCTCCACGAGCAGTAACGCATGGCTTGCTCCCATGAAACGCCCACAACAGGGTAGAAGTTGTAGGCCGGGTGGCGGAGGTAGTTCTCTACGTAGGTCTCGTTGTAGCCCAACTTATCACGCCACACCAACGTATCTGGGAGGGCGGACTGATAAATCTGAGGGTAGTACCCGTAATCGTAGACGCGGCGCAACCAATAGAGGTATTCGCGGTAGTCCGCATTGGTGACCTCGTTCTCGTCCATGTAGAAGGACGCGACGGTGACGCGATTTGGGGTGTTGTTCCAGTCGCGGATAAAATCTTCCTCAGCACGGCCCATAATGAAGGTGCCGCCCTCGACGAACACCAAACCGGGTCCGGTTTCTTGGCCTTTGTAGTTCAGGTTGATTTGGAATCCACCGTTTTTCTTGTCGTTGTAGGCCATGCCGGTCGTACTTGACGCCGTCTTGCCACAACTAGCCAAAAGCATGGTCGCCGCGAGGGCCGCCGTGCAGGAACGAAGAACAGATTGAAGCTTCATAAGAGAATCAATTAGAATTTGGGACACTTGATTTCGCTGTAGCGCGTGCGGCGTGAGCGGCAAGGGAACTGGTAGGACATGGAGATTTCATGTGCACCGCCCAAGGTGTTTTTCAAAGGAGAAATCGTGTAATCGTAGGAGTAGCCAAACGTCCAGGGTACATCATTCGGGGCAATGCCCACGATGAAAACCAAGGCGTCGGGATTGGTACTGATAGCACCGATGGCTTGGCGGTAGGCCATTCCACCGGTCATCGGACCGCGGTTGAACGAAACGCCACCTGTTAATTGGTTTGCTCCGCCTTGGCTCTGAAAGACCACGTGGGGAATCAAGAGGTTGTCCAAGGAGTTGTATAAGCGCTTACGGCCCAAAGGAATGGTTGCACCCATCTGAGCAGACAACTTCATGGGGAGGGAGTTGTTGGAGAGGAAGGCCTCATTGGGCTCCGTCACGTGGGAAGCGGTAATACCTGCGTAAAAATGTTCGGTGAAACCCAACATGCCAAAGGTTAAATCCAAATGGCTGTTAGTGGTATTGTCTGGAGCAATTTCATTCGTGGGCTTGACAAAACCGTAGAAGGGGTCAATCTGATCTGGGAAGGTCAAACTGTTCCAGTCCAACGCGCGCTGACGGAAGGTTCCTTGTGCCCCAAACAAAATTGAGAAGTCACGGGTCACCGTGAGGTGGTAGGAGTAAATCAACGACGCTTCGGTAAGGCTAAGCGCTCCGTTGGCGGCTTCGTCTTGCATAATGAGCACGCCGACTCCGCCATTTAGACGATCAACATACTGGTCGTAGGACGCCGAATACGTTTGATACACACCCAAAGATGGGTACTGGTTTCGGTAGTTGACGTTGACCTTGGGACACTGTTTGACACCGGCGAAGGCGGGGTTCAAATACAGTGGATTGGCATAGAATTGCGTAAAATGGGGATCCTGACCGTAAACGGACGAGAGCCCCAAAAGGACGAAAGCTATGGTCAATAGGCGTTTCACTGCCATGTTAGATGTACGGATTAAGAGCCACAAGTATACGATTTTCCTCGTTCTTTCGTGAAAAAGAGCGCAAATTTGCCTGAACAACAAACGCGGCTTTTGCCCGTTTATGACATGAACTCATGGAAATCATTCAACCACTCGCCGACCTAATCTGAGACTTTTGACGCTTCGCATCCTCCTAATTTCGGTTTTAATAGGTGTAAATCAGGTATTTGCACAGGTCGATCCATCGGTTTTGGCTCAAGGAGAATGGGCCAAAGTGGCGGTGTCCGAAGACGGCATTTACAGCTTGACGGCGTCGGATTTGGAAAGTTTGGGCTTCGGCTCAGCGCCCTTTATTTCAGCCCAATTGGGCATTTACGGGAGAACGGCGGGGGTCCTGCCCGAGCGGAATAGCAGTTTGCGCGAAGTCGATTTGCTGCCTCTCCACATTCTGGTTGAAGATGGAGGCGATGGGGCGTTTTCTGGCGCGGACCGGATCTACTTCTATGGTCAAAGCCCGCATGCCTGGGTATACAACACGGTGACCGAACGCTTCGACCCGATGCGCCATCCCTACAGCGATCAGCAGGTCTACTTTGTGACAACCACGGAGGGAGGCGCGCGCCTTTCTACACCCCCTGTTTTGGCAGGGCCTGCGATGGAGGTATCCCGCTACACCTACGTGGCCCATCACGAAGAAGAACTCCAAAATCTAGTGGGCAGTGGCCGACAGTGGTTTGGGGAACATTTTGACTACACCCTGACGCGGCAAGTGAATTTGGGTTTGGACGCTTTGGATGCGCAAAGCACGGCCTTGTTCCGAGCGCGCGGCGTCGGCCGCTCCACCATTTCTGGCACCAAACTCGAGCTCAGTAGTGCCCAAGGGCCAATCGGCGAGCTCTCCTTTGGATCCATAGCGGCCTCCTCCGGCGCGGACTACGTGGACGAAGCCGCATTCACACAATTTCAAAGCGCGGTGAGCCCATCGTGGGGCGACGTGACCTTGACCTTCAATCGAGACATCAACCCCAGTGCCGCGGCATGGCTGGACTACGTAAACGTGCATGCCGATGCCCCCTTCACGTGGCGCCAGACGCCACAAGTCTGGCATTTCGCACCCATGGATACCGCGGTCCTCCAGGCCAACCTATCTCAGGTTACAGGAGGATTGACCGCAAATGGTCAAGCATGGAATGTGAGCAATCCGCTCCAGCCCCACCGAATTACACCGCTGGGCTTCTCGGCGAATGGTTCGGCGCATTGGGGCTTGCGTTTGGACGGCATGCAAGCCCAGACCGTGGCCGTATTTGAAACGTCGGCGCCAAAGCCCGCCTTGCTCGGCAAAGTCGCCCTGCAAAATTTACGTCAATCGGGCCCCTTGGATTATGTCATCGTGGTCCCGGCCTTCTTGCTGCCACAGGCCCAGCGATTGGCTGATTTCCATGCCGACCGGGGCTTGCGCGTCAAAGCGGTCGATGTGCAAACGATTTACAACGAATTCTCGACGGGCGTTCAGGATATAACCGCCATCAAAGACTACCTGCGCCATCTGTGGAATACGGCAGATTCGGCCGTGGATCGCCCCAAATATTTGCTCCTTTTTGGCGATGCCTCCTACGATTACCGGGGAGTCGTAGAGCCGAACACAAACCATGTGCCCATCTACCAGAGCTACAGCAGCTTTTCCCTTTATTCCTCCTTCAGTACAGATGACTTTTACGGCTTCATGGATGCCGATGAGGGCAACAATCTTCGGGCGAAAGGTTTGGACTTAGGCATTGGCCGAATTCCTGTCAATACCGTGGAAGAAGCCAAAGCGGTTGTCGACAAGATCATGGCCTATTCGAACCCACAAAAATCCCTGGGTAATTGGCGAAAAAAGGTCCTCTTCGTCTCGGACGACGTCGACAAAGGGTGGGAAGCGGTTTTGACGAGCATCCCGAACATCATCGCAGACCGCATTGATACGACCTATCCCTTTTTGGACATCGACAAGATGTATGCCGACAGCTATGAGCAACAGTCGAGCAGTGCGAGCCAGAGCTATCCGAGGTTGCGCACGGAGTTGATTCAATCGATCAATGCGGGCAATTTGGTTACGGCCTATGTGGGCCATGGGGGCGAGGTGGGCTGGGCCAGCGAGAACATTCTCCAGCTCAACGACACCAAAACCTTCTCCAACGGGGCGAAACTGCCCCTTTTTGTGACCGTCACCTGCGAGTTTAGCCGCTTGGATGATCCGTTGCGAACCTCGGCGGGGGAACACCTACTTCTCAACCCCGAGGGCGGAGCCATTGCATTGCTCAGTACCACCAGAGTGGTCTACGTGGATGGGGCGGCGACCCTGAACGACTCCATTTTCCGTGTCATTTTTGAGAAAGAGGGCGGGCAGTACCGAACGTTCGGCCAAATCCTCCGCAGTGCGAAAAATGGCACCACTTCAGCCGACAAATTGCGGTTCTCTCTGCTCGGCGATCCCGCATTGCGTCTCAATATTCCGGAGCATGAAGTCGTTTTGGATAGCCTCAACGCACGCCCCTTGGTGCCCAGTACCCTAGCGTCGGAGAGCGATACGCTTCAAGCCCTGTCGCGGGTGCGCATCCGCGGCCACGTCCAAGATGGGGCTACCGGCCTCCTTCGAACAGACTTTAACGGGCCGATGGACGTCGTGCTCTATGACAAAAAGGTCCAGCGAAGCACCCTGAAAAATGACAACGAAGGCCCCTTCATTTCATTTGGGGAATGGGCGAATGCGGCCTACCGGGGTAAGGTATACGCCCAATCCGGACAGTTTGTGGCCGAATGGGTAATGCCCTTAGACATTGCCTTGCAAGTGGGACAAGGCAAGTTCTCCTTCTATGCCCAAGCGGATTCCACGGATGCCTCAGGCAGTGATTTCCGCGTATGGATTGGAGGCATTGACCCCGACGCTCCGGTCGATGTGACGGGCCCGACCGTGGAGGTCTACATGGGCGACACCAATTTTGTTTCGGGCGGCATCACCGGGCCTAGCCCGCTAGGACTGGTGCGCCTCTTTGACGAAAACGGCATCAATGCGGTGGGCAATGGGATTGGACACGACCTCACTGGGGCCCTCGATGGCGATTGGAATGCCTCCTTCTCCCTAAACAGCCGCTACAGCGCCAATCCAGGCACCTACCAACGTGGGGAGGCGACTTGGCCATTTGAAGATTTAACGGATGGTCTGCATACTTTTTCGGTTCGAGCTTGGGACAGCTACAATAATGTTTCGGAGGGCAGCGTTGAGTTCGTAGTGATTTCCCGCGACCAACTTCAGCTCGGTGCCATGCGCATCTACCCCAATCCCGGCACCGGTCCCTTCTATTTGGATGTCGAGCACAATGCGGAAGGGGATAGCTTGGAGGTAGAGTGGACTATTCACAGTCCCGATGGCCAACGGGTGTTTGAAGACCAGTGGCGAGGTCAAGCCTCTTCGGCTGTTCTGCAAGCCGCCTCTTGGGATGGAACCGATGGCCAAGGGCATCTCCTGCCGGCGGGTTGGTATGTAGCCAGGGTTAGAGTACGCCGTATTCTCGACGGCCAAACCCTGCATGCGGCGGAACGCGTAATCCTCCTCCACTAAACCTATATTTGTGCCTCTTATGAAGCGTTTTATTCGTCCAGTACTTTTTTCGATTGCACTCACCGCGGGAGTGGCGGCTTCGGCCCAGACCACCGCGTTTGGAGATAATTTGAATGTCGTGACATCGGCCCTGCCCATGCTCAACATTGGTCCGGACGCCCGAATGGGTGGGATGGCCAATGCGGGCGTAGCGGCATCGCCCGATGCCAATGCGCTATTTTGGAATCCTGCCAAACTCGCCTTTATGGGGGCCGGCACCATGCAAGGGGGGCTGTCCTACACTCCATGGCTGCGCCGCTTGGTGCCTGACGTCGAACTCATGTTTGCCAACGTGGCCATGGGCTTGGGCGATCGTTCAGGAGTGGGTGCGAGCCTTCGGTATTTCTCTTTGGGGGACATCACCTTCCGCAATGAGCAAGGCGATGAGCAGGGCACGTATCGCCCTTACGAGATGGCTTTGGACGTGGCGTACGCCCTCAAACTTTCCGAAAACTGGTCCGCGGGAGTAGGTCTGCGCTATGCCTTATCGGATTTGACCCAAGGCCAGGTGGTGGGCAGCCTCCAAACCAAGCCCGGCCAAACCGTCGCAACGGATGTCTCCTTTTATTACCAAGGGGAAGAACTCAACCTGCCCGACGGCCAAAAGGGCCAATGGTTGGGGGGGCTCAACATTTCGAACATCGGCGCCAAAGTGAAATACACCGAATCGGGCGATGCGGACTTCATCCCCACAAACCTCAAATTGGGAGTGGGCTACAATTGGATTTTGGACCGCTACAACCGGGTGGTTGTACTTTTTGATGTCAACAAATTATTGGTTCCCACCCAGCCCGTGCGGGACCTGTTGGATGCAGATGGCGATGGCGATCGCTATGAAATCATTGCAGGCAAGGACGACAACGTTCCGGTCATTCAAGGCATCCTTCAAAGCTGGGATCCGGCGGCGAAACCGGATGGAAGCAGAGAACTGATGCGTGAATTCATGTATAATGCTGGGGTAGAGTACTGGTATGACAACAAATTTGCAGTTCGCGGGGGCTACCAACATGAAGACGCCCTGAAAGGCAATCGCCGCTTCTTCACGATGGGCTTTGGCCTGCGCTACAGCCTTTTGGGCTTGGACTTTGCCTACCTCTTTCCCGCGGACCAAACGGTTCGATCCCCTCTCGAGAACACGATTCGCTTCAGTGCGATAGTGGACTTGAATCAACTCTTAGATTGATCTCCTTAGTGTAAAAATTACCCTAGCGCCCATGTTCGGGCGCTAAGCACTATTTTTGACCCCGCTTAAACGCGCATCATGGCAAAGAAAAAACTGACCAAAGACGTCTATTTGAAGTGGTATGAGGACATGCTCTTCTGGCGAAAGTTTGAAGACATGGCCGCGGCCCTGTACATCCAACAGAAAATCCGTGGATTTCTTCACTTGTACAACGGGCAAGAGGCGGTTCTCGCCGGCGCGCTGTTGGCGATGGAACCCGGAGATAAAATGATAACGGCCTACCGTAACCACGTCCAGCCGATCGGTTTGGGGGTGGATCCACGCCGCATCATGGCCGAATTGATGGGCAAAGTGACCGGCACGTCCCGCGGTAAGGGGGGGTCGATGCACATGTTCTCCAAAGAGCACCACTTCTACGGCGGACACGGCATTGTCGGCGGCCAAATCCCCTTGGGTGCTGGTTTAGCATTTGCGGACAAATACAAGGGCGATGCGCACGTCACGATGACCTACATGGGCGATGGTGCGGTGCGTCAAGGCTCCTTGCACGAGACATTTAACTTGGCCATGCTTTGGAATTTACCCGTTGTCTTCGTCTGCGAAAACAACGGCTACGCGATGGGCACCAGCGTGGAGCGCACCGCGAACCACACCGAAATTTGGAAATTGGGCTTGGGCTATGAAATGCCTTGCCAAGCTGTGGATGGCATGGATCCCGCCGTGGTGTATGAAGCCATGCAAGAGGCGATTGATCGCGCGCGCTCCGGTGGCGGCCCGACCTTCTTAGAGATTCGCACCTACCGGTACAAGGGACACTCCATGTCGGACGCTCAGCATTACCGTACCAAAGACGAAGTGGCCGAATACCAGAAAGTGGACCCCATTCTTATCGCTCGCAATGTTTTGTCGAAGAAGAAGTGGGCGGCAGAGAAAGATTTTGAAGAAATCGAAACGCGTGTCAAAGCCTTGGTGGCCGAATGCGTCCAGTTTGGAGAGGATTCTCCCTTCCCGGAAGCGCATGAACTTTGGCAAGACATCTACGTTCAATCAGATTATCCATTCATCAAGGAATAAGTCATGGCAATCGTAATTAATATGCCTCGCTTGAGCGACACGATGACCGAAGGGGTCGTCGCAAAGTGGCACGTGAAAGTGGGCGATGCAATCACCGAAGGAACGCTTTTGGCCGAAATCGAAACGGATAAAGCGACCATGGACTTTGAGGCCTTTCCCGGCCAAGAGGGCACCTTGCTCCATATTGGCGTTGGGGAAGGCGAAACCTCTCCCGTTGATACGATTCTTGCCGTGATTGGCGCCAAAGGCGAGGATATTTCCGCGCTACTTTCTGGTGCGTCTGCGGCCCCTGCTCCGGTCCCTGCGCCCGCCGCTGCTCCTGTCGCGGCGGAGCCTGCTCCGGCTGCTGCCCCATCACCAGCTCCCGTCGCAGCCCCGGCACCTGCCGAGGATAGCCGGGTTAAAGCCTCTCCACTCGCGAAGAGTCTAGCGGCGGAAAAAGGAGTGGATCTACGCGCTGTGACAGGCAGTGGGGAAGGAGGCCGCATTGTCAAGCGTGACATTGAAACGGCCGCCTCCACCCCTGCGGTGGCTTCATCGGCTGCCCCGACTGCGGTGAGCTACCCTTCTTCGGGCTACCAAGACACCCCCATCTCACAGATGCGGAAAACCATCGCCAAGCGTTTGAGCGAAAGCAAATTCACGGCGCCACACTTCTACTTGACCATGTCCGTAGATATGGACGCAGCCATCGAAGCGCGTCAGGCCTTGAATGCAAGCGGGGACCACAGAATTTCCTTCAATGACTTGGTCGTGAAGGCCGTGGCGAAAGGCTTGAAAAAGCATCCGGCGGTCAACAGTGCCTGGTTGGGCGATGTCATCCGCACCAACTATGATGTCCACGTGGGCGTCGCGGTCGCGGTGGAAGACGGATTGCTTGTGCCGGTCGTACGCCATGCGGACGCCAAGAGTTTGACCCAAATCTCGGCCGAAGTCAAGGATTTTGCCCAGCGCGCGAAAACCAAGAAACTGCAGCCTGCAGATTGGGAGGGCAACACCTTTACCATTTCGAATTTGGGCATGTTTGGCATCGACCAATTCACGGCCATTGTGAATCCCCCGGATAGCTGCATTTTGGCAGTCGGAGGGATCCAATCGGTCCCTGTCGTGAAAAACGGCCAAGTAGTTCCCGGGAACATCATGAAGTTGACCCTGAGCTGCGACCACCGAGTGGTGGATGGCGCGACAGGTTCGGCCTTTTTGAACAGCGTGAAAGCGTTCTTGGAGTCCCCCGTGACGATGATGCTATAATTCTCTATCGCATTTCAGAAATAAAAGGGCCGCTGGGCCCTTTTTTTACCCGAAATTTGCTGCGTAGATTGATTCTAAATAACTAGTCCAGACTGCCCACCCCATGTTCCTCTCAGATTTGCCCCTCGGTCAGCGCGCTATTGTGCTACAGACCCCGGACAGCCTCCCGGTGAAGCTGTTTGAGATGGGCTGCATGCCTGGTGAGGAAATTGAGTTGGTGTTTGCCGCTCCGTTTCAAGACCCCATGTGCTTTCGCGTACAGGGCACGCTGATCTCGATGCGCCGCGATTTGGCCAAATTGATTCCGATTACATCTCCTGATGCCCGATAAAAAAGCGCTCCGAATTGCCCTCGTTGGCCGACCGAATACGGGAAAATCCTCGCTATTCAATCGTCTGACGGGCCTAAATCAGAAAGTGGGCAACTATCCAGGCATCACGATGGAGCGCACCACGGGATTGGCCAAATGGGCGCCCGGAGTTCTGGCTGAAGTCATTGACCTACCTGGGGTGTATTCCTTGCATGCCTCCTCCACGGATGAAGAAGTGGTCATGGAGGCCTTGCTTCAAGAGGCCCCTGAGGAGCGCATTGACCGGGTAATCGGCTTGGCCGATGGCACCAATTTGAAAACATGCCTTTTCGTTTTTAGCCAAGTTTTGGACTTGGGACTGCCGGCTGTCTTGGCGGTCACTATGCGGGACGAAATGGAGCGCCGGGGCATGGAATTGAAAACGGAGGAGTTGGCAGCCACCTTGGGTTGTGCGGTCATCTTGGTCAACACCCGCACCGGGGAGGGGCTTGATGCGCTGCGCGAGGCGGTTCTTCGGGCCGAACCTTCGGGGAAATTGCCCTTCTTCCAGCCAGGCGGTTTGCATTTGCGTTGGCTTGCCCAAGTTCAAGAAGACCAATCCATGGCCCTTCCATACCGGGCTTGGTTGTGGGGCTTGAAAGAAGCACAGGTTGGAAAGTCTGACCGACTCCAGCAGCCCCCTCCACGAGCCAGAACGGATGAGGCGATACAACGCTACCGGCAGGTGAACCAATGGCTCCGTGCCTTCTTTGTCGCGGATCCGGTCAAAGACCGTCGTTGGACAGCCCGATTGGATCGCGTCGTGGTCCATCCGATTTGGGGCTCCGTGATCCTTTTTGGTCTGCTTTTCTTGCTCTTCCAAGGTCTTTTTTACGGATCGGAGGCGCCCATGAACTTCATTGACGACCAACTTGCGGCACTGTCCACCTGGCTAACCGACCATTTGCCGAGTGGATTTTTGGCGCACCTGCTCAGTCATGGCGTGGTGCCAGGCATCGCGGGGGTTCTGATGTTCATCCCTCAAATTGCCTTGCTTTTTGCGTTTATTTCGCTTTTGGAGGAAAGTGGCTACATGGCTCGCGTGGTATTCATCATGGACCGATTCATGCGCCCCTTCGGGCTCAGTGGCAAGTCTGTCGTGCCCATGGTCTCGGGAACTGCCTGCGCCATCCCGGCCATCATGTCGACCCGAAATATGGAAAATAGCCGTGAGCGCTTTCTGGCTATCGCGGTGACCCCCTTAATTACTTGCTCTGCCCGACTTCCTGTGTATGCCCTGCTGATCGGTTTAGTGATCCCCAATTCGGCCTGGATGGGCATGAATCTCCGGGGGGTGGTGCTCCTCGGGCTCTATGCCCTCGGATTTGTGGCGGCGCTCGCGGGTTCGGCTCTCCTTCACCGGTGGATGCCAGCCAAGAAAACCCCGGCCTTCCTCTTGGAAATGCCTCCCTACCGTTGGCCGCAAGGGCGGAACGTACTGACGGCGGTCTGGAACCGCACCAAGAGCTTTGTCACGGAAGCGGGTAAGATCATCTTGGCCATTTCAATCATTCTGTGGTTTTTGGCAAGTTTTGGCCCGAACCGAACTCCGGACTTTACCCAGGAACGCGCACCCCTTCCGATAGAGGAGAGCTACATCGGGTATGCGGGAAAAGCCATTGAACCGGTCATGGCCCCATTGGGCTTTGATTGGAAGGTGAGCGTGGCGGTGGTAAGTTCTTTCGTTGCCCGGGAGGTGTTCGTTGGAACGATGGCTACGCTCTACAGTGTCGACGATGAAGACAACACGACCATTCGTGCCCAAATGGCCCGCGAGGTCAATCCGCGAACAGGACAACCCTATTTTACCCTGGCCGTGGGGGTATCCCTCTTACTTTTTTATGCCTTTGCCATGCAGTGCGCGAGCACCTTTGCAGTCGTGGCGCGCGAAACGAAATCATACCGGTTTGCGGTGATCCAATTTATCGTGCTGGGGGCACTTGCCTATGGCGTGGCATGGATTGCCTATGCCATGCTGGTCTAAACTGTATCTTTAACGTATGATCGCTGTGGCTATTTGGACGCTTGTTTTCCTTGCCCTCGCCTATGTGTGCCGAGGATTTTGGCCTGTGGAGAAGCCTGCCCCGGGCTGTGGTACCCAATGCGGCTGTTCCAAACCCACCTCTTCCCATGACTAAGACAATTCTCATTACTGGAAGCTCACGCGGTATTGGCCGAGCTACTGCCCTGGCGCTCGTAGCTCAAGGGCATCGCGTCATTGCCGCAAGCCGATCA